>Ga0209591_10000004_pt1 | contig 302474 bp, 268 predicted proteins | sample MAT01_FD_187207 | JGI IMG/M metagenome (GOLD analysis project Ga0209591, IMG submission 187207) | Freshwater microbial communities from Lake Fryxell liftoff mats and glacier meltwater in Antarctica - MAT-01 (SPAdes) (version 2) | ecosystem: Environmental > Aquatic > Freshwater > Ice > Liftoff...
TGGGGGTGGTCATCAAACATGGCGGCCCCCGATCTGCAGCAGCACCGCGGCCACTACGCGAAGATCCGGCAACTGGCGCGAACGGGCCCGCCCGCAAAACAGATATCTGTCAGCCAGTTCGTGTAGCGCGTAGCCGGCCAGCGCGGAGCGGACCTGCAAGGTGAGGAAGTTCTTGCGCGCTCGGTCCGGGCCGGTGAGACAATCAAGGTGCTGGTTTTTCTGATTCTCCGCGCCCGGCGCCGTCCCCACGGCTTCGGGCGTTCCTTCTTTCGGGGCGCCCATCATGCAACCCCCTTAAGGGCCGGCGCAGCCTGGCGCGCAGAGGCGACCGGTTTCCTCTGGCCGCTGGCCGCCGGGGCGGTTTGGCGGGCTTTCTGCATTGCGCCTTGGCTTTTCTTCGCGTTGGCGGCGAGCCTCTCGAGCAGGGCAGGCTGAAGCCCGTTCTCCGCGAACCCGCGCCAGAAGCTCACGACGTCCGAAGTGCGCCACCGTGTGCAGCGATGGCTTTTCACTACCGGCTGCGGAGCGTCTCCGCTCTGCACCAGCGCAGCCCACCAACTTGTGCCCATGCCGCCGGCAGCGGCCGCGGTTCGAGCGTCTACGAGTGCGACCTGAGCCAGGTCGGGGTGCAAGGTAGGACAACCAGTTTTCTTTAAGGCCATTTGAAACTCCTTTGGGGCATGAAAAAGCCCACGCTGGCGTGAGCCAGGTGGGCGAGGTGTGCAGCCGTCTACGTTGGGAGGGCGACCGCGCTATCGGGTAGGTCCAGAACGACAAAAAGCCCGCACTGGGCGGGCTCGTTGATGGGGGGGGGCTGGGTAGAGTCAGTTCCCCCACCCGGAATCTAACGGGCTCCGGAGGACTCCGCAAGCTGTTCGTTCACGAACTTTGCGGCATCCACGCTACCCGTAGCCATGTGTGACGGCACAGGCACCTCGCGCCGATTCGGTCGACCTGGCGCAGGTCAGGCCTGGCAGCTGGAAGACGGCGCCCCCGGTTTGACCGCGGGATGGCGCTGGCCGCGGCACGCTACCCGTAGACCCGGGGCCGCAGGGCGCGGCTGTGACCGACCGCGGACGGGGCCGCTTTCCCGCCGGTTCGGAGTGTTTCCGGAGTACTTGACCCCGCAAGCCTCCGCCAAACCGCGCTAAGTACTTGATTTGTATGGTGGGCGGTGCAGGGCTTGAACCTGCGACCCCTGCCGTGTGAAGGCAGTGCTCTACCGCTGAGCTAACCGCCCCAGGGCGCGCGGTGCTTTGCAAGCATTTCGCGCGTCGCGGAAGCCGCAGATTATGCCATCGCGTTTTGCCGCCACAGCGTCTTGCCACCGCTGGCCTTGTCGATCTCCGCGAGCACGATGTCATGCGCTGCGGCTTCGTCGGCGTTGGCCACCAGCACCGGCAGTTCGAAGCGGTGCAGGTCCATCGGCGGCGCCGCCGAAACACCGGGCGTGGCGTCCATCGCTTCCACCATCAACGCGTCCTGCCCACGCGTCAGGCGGATGTAGACCTCGGCCAGCAAGCCGGCGTCTAACAACGCGCCGTGCAACTCACGCTGCGAGTTATCGACCTCGAGCCGCTTGCACAGCGCGTCGAGCGAATTGCTTTTGCCGGGGAACATGCTGCGCGCCAGCAACAGCGTGTCGGTGACGGTGCAGGCGGTGTTTGCGACGAAGCCTGGCTGATCCAGCCGCTCGAATTCGGCGTCCAGAAAGCGCAAGTCGAAGTCAGCGTTGTGGATGATGACTTCAGCGCCGCGTACGAACTCGGCAATCTCCGCCGCCACACTGGCAAACAACGGCTTGTCGGCCAGGAAATCGTCGGTGATGCCGTGTACGCGCACGGCATCCGGGTGGCTCGACCGCTGCGGGTTCACGTAGTGGTGCAGGCGCCGCCCGGTGTAGCGCCGGCCGACCATTTCGATGCAGCCGATCTCGATGATGCGGTCGCCGCTTTCTGCGGCCAGACCGGTGGTCTCGGTGTCGAGGAAAACTTGTCTCATGCGGGCACCCTCGCCGCTGCGTCGCGACGGCCAAACCAGAACCACAGCGCCACGCCGATACCGATCATCGGCACGCACAGCCACTGTCCCATGCTCATGTTCAACGCCAGCAGGCCGAGGAAAGCATCGGGCTCGCGAAAGTACTCGGCGACGAAGCGGAACACGCCGTAGCCGACCAGGAACGCGGCCGAGACCTGCCCCAGCGCGCGGGGTTTGCTGCCGTACCACCACAGCAGCACGAACAGCAACAACCCTTCGAGCAGGAACTGGTAGATCTGCGACGGGTGACGCGCGAAGCTTTGTCCGCTCTGCGGGAAGACCATCGCCCACGGCAGGCTGGGGTCGGCCGCGCGGCCCCACAACTCGCCGTTGATGAAGTTACCGACGCGGCCCGAGGCAAGACCTGTAGGCACGCATGGCGCGATCAGGTCCGTCACCTCCCAGAAGCTGCGGCCGCGCATCCGCGCGAAGACGGCCATGGCCGCGATCACACCCAGCAGCCCCCCGTGGAAAGACATGCCGCCCTTCCAGACCATCAGGATCTCGAGCGGGTTGGCCACGTACTGCCCGGGCTTGTAGAACAGCGCATAGCCGATCCGGCCGCCCAGCACGACGCCGATCACGCCGAAGAACAGCAGGTCTTCGACGTCGCGCCGGGCCCAGCCCGCAGCCGCCATGTGCGGCAACCGCACGCGGCGCGAGCCCAGCCAGAGGAACAGGCCGAACGCGACCAGGTAGGTCAGCCCGTACCAGTGAATCTGGACGGGCCCGAGGCTCAGCGCTATCGGGTCGAATTGGGGATGCACGAGCATCAGCGGGCTCCGCGGAGGCGGGGTGTCTGGGATGAAGCCGCCGATTGTCGCCGCTGGGCATGCGCCGCCACGTGGGCCACGAAGCGTTGCACGACCGGCGTGGCGGGGTCGCTCCAGACCAAACTGGTGTGGCATTCGATGCGCGCGCCGCGCACGCTGCGGTAGACGACCCCGGACCGCTGAAGCTGCATCAATGACCGCGGCACCCAGGCCACGCCGATGCCCGCGGACACCAGGTTGACGATCGTCTGCATCTGAATCGCTTCCTGCGCCACCTGTGGCGTGCGGCCGGCCGCGCCGTAGAAGCCGAGCACCGCGTCGTGCAGCGAAGGCGCGATGTGGCGCGGGAAGATCACCAGCGGCTCGTCAGCCATCGGCGCGAACGGCAGGCGCGACGACGCGGCGCGCGGGTGCTCCTCAGGCAGCGCCATGACCATCGACTCGGCCCATGCCAGGTGCGATGACAGCCCGGCGGGCGCGGCGCCGGGCGCGTGCAATACGAAGCCGGCGTCGATCTCGCCGGCAGCGAAGGCTTGCAACTGCACATCGAGCGTGGCTTCGCGCAACTGCACTGCAACGCCCGGCTGCGCTGCGCGAAAGCTGCGCAGCCACTGCGGCAGCGGGCCGTAGGCGATGCTCGACACGAAGGCCAGCCGCAGGCGGCCGCTGCCGCCAGCGGCCGCGGCTTGGGCCTGCGCCGGCAGCGCGTCGGCGGCGTGCAGCAGGCGCTGCACTTCGGGCAGCAACGCGGCGCCGGCAGCGCTCAGGGCCACCGAGCGCTGGGTGCGATCGAACAGCCGGGCGCCCAGATTGCGTTCCAGCGCCTGGATCGCCTGCGTCAGCGGCGGCTGGGTCATGTGCAGCCGCGCGGCGGCCCGGCCGAAGTGCAGTTCTTCAGCCAGCACCGCGAACTGGCGCAGGGGTCTGAGTTCGATCATTCATTTGCTCCGCATATCAAAAGCCGCCGTCTGATCGATTGGACACTCGATGCCCGCAGCTTGGATACTCGTCACCTTCGCTGACGAGGAGACAAACTCATGGCCGCCAACCGCCGCTCGAAGACCATCACCGAGGGCGTCGCCCGCGCCCCCAACCGCTCGATGTACTACGGCATGGGCTACACCGAAGGCGACTTCGGCAAGCCGATGATCGGTGTGGCCAACGGCCACTCGACGATCACGCCGTGCAACTCGGGCTTGCAGAAGCTGGCCGACGCCGCGGTGGCAGGTTTGAAGGAGGCCGGCGCCAACCCGCAGGTCTTCGGCACGCCGACCATCAGCGACGGCATGGCGATGGGCACCGAAGGCATGAAGTACAGCCTGGTCTCGCGCGAGGTGATCGCCGATTGCGTCGAGACCTGTGTCGGTGGCCAGTGGATGGACGGCGTGCTCGTGATCGGCGGCTGCGACAAGAACATGCCCGGCGGCATGATGGGCATGCTGCGCGCCAACGTGCCCTCGATCTACGTCTACGGCGGCACCATCCTGCCCGGCCGATACAAGGGGCAAGACCTGAACATCGTCAGCGTGTTCGAAGCGGTTGGCCAGTTCAGCGCGGGCAAGATGACTGAGGAAGACTTCTGCCAGATCGAGCGCCGCGCGATCCCGGGGTCCGGCAGTTGCGGGGGCATGTACACCGCCAACACGATGTCATCCTCCTTCGAGGCGTTGGGCATGAGCCTGCCCTTCGCGTCGACCATGGCCAACGTCGAGGACCCGATCGTTGCCCACACGCGCGAGGCGGCGCGCGTCCTGGTCGAGGCCGTCGAGGCCGATCTGAAGCCGCGCGACATCGTCACCCGGAAGGCGATCGAAAACGCGGTCGCCGTCATCATGGCCACGGGTGGCAGCACCAACGCCGTGCTGCACTTCCTGGCCATCGCGCACGCGGCGGAAGTCGAGTGGGGCATAGACGACTTCGAACGCATGCGCCGAAAGATTCCCGTGCTGTGCGACTTGAAACCCAGCGGCAAGTACCTGGCGATCGACCTGCACCGCGCCGGCGGCATCCCGGCCGTGATGAAGGTGCTGCTCGACGCCGGCCTGCTGCACGGCGACTGCATCACCATCACAGGCAAGACGGTGGCGCAGAACCTGGCAGATGTACCGCCGCTGCGCGCCGACCAGGACGTGATCCGCCCGGCGCACAAGCCGATCTACGCCGAAGGCCATCTGGCCATCCTCAAAGGAAACCTCAGCCCCGAAGGCGCGGTGGCCAAGATCACCGGCCTGAAGAACCCCGTGATGACCGGCCCGGCCCGCGTGTTCGACGACGAGCAAACCGCACTCGCCGCGATCATGGCCAACCAGATCAAGCCCGGCGACGTGATGGTGCTGCGCTACCTGGGCCCGAAAGGCGGCCCGGGCATGCCGGAAATGTTGGCGCCGACCAGCGCCCTGATCGGCCAGGGTCTGGGCGAAAGCGTGGGGCTCATCACCGACGGCCGCTTCTCGGGCGGCACTTGGGGCATGGTGGTCGGCCACGTGGCGCCAGAGGCGTTTGCGGGCGGCCTGATCGCGCTCATCCACGAAGGCGACAGCGTCACCATCGACGCTCACCGCCTGCTGCTTCAACTGAACGTCGATGACGCTGAGATCGCGCGTCGCCGCGCGGCCTGGCAGCGCCCCGCCCCGCGCTACACACGCGGCGTGCTGGCCAAGTTTGCGCGCAACGCCAACAGCGCCAGCCTTGGCGCGGTGCTCGACAGCGATTGAGCGCTGGCGGCCGGCCCGATCAGGTATCGCGGCGCGTCGGGTCGGCGCTGGGCGCTTCGGGCGTCGCCCGCGTCATCGTGTCGGCGCGGCCCTGGGCCTTGTTGCGCGCGCTCGCGACGCGCTTTTCGCGCCGGGTATCCAGCCCCAGGGCTTCCATGGCCCGCTCGCGTCGCTCGACCTTGCGGTCTTCCATCTTCTGCATGGCGCGACGCTGGGTGATGCCGGTCGAGTCGGCGAAGTACCACCACAGCGTAGCCCCGCCGAACGGTGCCAGCACCGCCCACCAGGGCCAGCCCGCGGTGGGGCCGATTTCGGCAAACTTGGCCAACATGAGCATGACTCCGACGATGACGAGCGGCATGGCTTGGCCTCCTGCGGGGCACTCTAGCGCATCGCGGCTGCTGTCAGACCCTACGTCCGACTAGTTCGTCTGCGCCAGTTGCTCCAGGATCGCCGGGTTTTCCAGCGTCGAGGTGTCCTGCGTGATCGCCTCGCCCTTGGCGATGCTGCGCAAAAGCCGCCGCATGATCTTGCCGCTGCGCGTCTTGGGCAGGTTGTCGCCGAAGCGGATGTCCTTGGGCTTGGCGATCGGGCCGATCTCCTTGCCGACCCAGTTGCGCAGCTCGGCGGCGATCTTCTTCGCTTCTTCACCCGTCGGCCGCGCGCGCTTGAGCACCACGAAAGCGCAGATCGCTTCGCCGGTGGTGTCGTCGGGCCGGCCGACGACTGCCGCTTCGGCCACCAGCGCGGTGTGGCTGACCAAGGCCGATTCGATCTCCATCGTGCCCATGCGGTGACCGGACACGTTGAGCACATCGTCGATGCGACCGGTGATCGTGAAGTAGCCGGTGTCCTTGTTGCGGATCGCCCCGTCGCCGGCCAGGTAGTAGCCCTTCAGCTCCGGCGGGTAGTAGCTCTTCTTGAAGCGCTCGGGGTCGCCGTAGATCGTGCGGATCATGCTCGGCCAGGGCTTCTTGATGACCAGGATGCCGGCCTGCCCGTCTGGTACGTCGGCACCGGTCTCGTCGACGATCGCGGCATCGATGCCGGGAAACGGCAGCGTGCACGAGCCCGGAACCATCGGCGTGGCGCCCGGCAGCGGGGTGATGACGTGGCCGCCCGTCTCGGTCTGCCAGAAGGTGTCGACGATCGGGCAGCGGCTGCCGCCGACGTGTTGGTAGTACCACTCCCAGGCGGCAGGGTTGATCGGCTCGCCGACCGAACCCAGGATGCGCAGGCTGGACAGATCGCTGTGCTTCGGGTGCACCACGTCGTTACCCTCGGCGGCCTTGATCAGCGAGCGGATGGCGGTCGGCGCGGTGTAGAAGATGGTGACCTTGTGTTTCTCGATCATCTTCCAGAAGCGCGCTGCATCCGGGAAGGTCGGGATGCCTTCGAACACCACCTCGGTGCCGCCGAGCGCCAGCGGGCCGTAGGTGATGTAGCTGTGGCCGGTGACCCAGCCGATGTCGGCCGTGCACCAGAACACGTCTTCGGGCTTGAGGTCGAAGGTCCACGCGGTGGTCAGCGCGGCATGCAGCAGGTAGCCGCCAGTCGAGTGCTGCACACCCTTGGGCTTGCCAGTGCTGCCGCTGGTGTACAGCAGGAACAACGGGTGCTCGGCGCCGACCCACTCGGGCTCGCAGGTGGTGGGTTGTGCGGCCATCTCGTCGTGCAGCCAATGGTCGCGGCCGGCCTGCCAGGCCACCTTGCCGCCGGTGCGCTGGTAGACCAGCACGTTGGCGATGCTCTCGCAGCCGGGCATCGCCAGGGCTTCGTCGACGATGGCCTTCAACGGCAACTGCTTGCCGCCGCGCGCCTGTTCGTCGGCGGTGATGACCATCACGGCACCCGCGTCCTGGATGCGGTCACGCAGGCTCTGCGCGCTGAAGCCGCCGAAGACGACCGAGTGGGTCGCGCCGATGCGCGCGCAGGCCTGCATCGCAGCCACGCCCTCCACGCTCATCGGCATGTAGATGACGACCCGGTCACCCTTGTTGACACCGCGCGCCTCCAGCACGTTGGCGAACTGGCAGACCCTGGCCAGCAGTTCGCGGTAGCTGACGCGGGTCGCGGTGCCGTCGTCGGCCTCGAAAATGATGGCTGTCTTGTCGCCCAGGCCGCGCTCGACGTTGCGGTCCAGGCAGTTGTACGAGACGTTCAGCGTGCCGTCCTCGAACCACTTGAAGAACGGCGCGCTGCGGCTGTCCAGCACCTTCGTGAACGGTGTCTTCCAGCTGACGAACTCGCGCGCCAGCCGAGCCCAGAAACCTTCGTAGTCAGCAGCGGCTTCGTCGGCCAGCTTCTGGTAAGCCGCCATGCCAGAGACGGCTGCGGCGGCCACCAGTGCTGCGGGCGGCTGGTGGGTCTTCAGTTCGGTGGGCTGATCGCTGGACATCGTCGGTCTTTCGAGAATTCAGTGTTTTTACCGGGCGGGCGAAGCTAGTGCAGCGCTCTGACGGCGGCCTTACTGGCCCGCCGATCGCTGGGGCATCAAAGGCCCGAGCCTACAATTTCCGCTGCCCGGGAGAACCCCGGTTCTCCCCTTTCCTGGTGTCAAGATGGCTGAATCGAAGCGCGCCCCACAAGCCTTGAACAGCCCTCTCGGCCTCTTGCCCCGGCTTATCTTTGCCAGCCGGTGGCTGCAGGTTCCGCTGTATCTGGGTTTGATCCTGGCGCAGGGTGTCTACGTCTACCACTTCTGGGTCGAACTGGTTCACCTGATCGAAGCGGCCTTCGGCAACACCACCGCGCTGGCCACGCTGGTCAACAGCATCGGCTACAAGGCCGAAGCGGCGCCGACCGGCCTGAACGAGACGATCATCATGCTGGTGGTGCTGGCGCTGATCGACGTGGTGATGATCAGCAACCTGCTGATCATGGTCATCGTCGGTGGCTATGAGACCTTCGTCTCGCGCCTGAACCTTGAAGGCCACCCTGACCAGCCCGAGTGGCTGAGCCACGTCAATTCGTCCGTGCTGAAGGTCAAGCTGGCCACCGCCATCATCGGCATCAGCTCGATTCATCTGCTGAAGACCTTCATCAATGCCGCCAGCTACACCGACAAGGTGCTGATGTGGCAGACGCTGATCCACGTCGCGTTCCTGTTCTCGGCGATGGCCATTGCCTACACCGACCGGCTGATGGCGCCGGCCGCCAAACCCGCCCATTGACCAACATGCACCGACTTCGCGAGAACCTGCTGTGAACAATCTGCTGCTGTTTGCCACCGGGCTGGTCGCCTTGGTGCTGGGTGCCAGCCTGCTGGTGCGTGGCGCTTCGAAGCTGGCGCTGTCGTTCGGCATTTCGCCGCTGGTCGTCGGCCTGACCATCGTCGCCTTCGGCACCAGCGCACCCGAGGTGGCGGTGTCGGTGGGCGCGGTGCTCGACGGCAAGACCGACATCGCCATTGGCAACGTGGTCGGCAGCAACATCTTCAACGTGCTGTTCATCCTCGGCCTGAGCGCGTTGATCACGCCGCTGGTCGTCAACCTGCAACTGATTCGGCAAGAGGTGCCGATCATGCTCGGCGCCTCGCTGTTGCTGCTGGCGCTCGGCCTGGACGGCAAGCTGTCGTTCGGCGATGGCGCGTTCTTGTTTGCGCTGATGGTCGCCTACACGGTGTTCCTGGTCATCCAGTCGCGTCGCGAAACCAAGGCCGCACAGGCGGACTACGACGCCGAAATCAAGCCGGCTGCAATCGGCGCCTGGGACTCTAAGTGGCCCGTACAGGTGCTGCTGATCGCCGCCGGCCTGGTCGCGCTGGTGGTCGGCTCGGACTGGCTGGTCACGGCTTCGATCAGCTTTGCCAAGGCGCTGGGCGTCAGCGACCTGGTGATCGGTCTGACCATCGTCGCCGCCGGCACCAGCATGCCCGAGGTGGCCACCTCGATCACTGCGGCCATCAAGGGTGAGCGGGATATCGCCGTAGGCAACGTGGTCGGCAGCAGCACCTTCAACATTCTGGGCTGCCTGGGGATCTCCGGCCTGGTCGCCGGCGACCTGGGGCTGGTGATGCCGGCCTCGCTGCTGGCCTTCGACATCTGGGTCATGCTGGCCGTGGCCCTGGCCTGCCTGCCGGTGTTCATGACCGGGCGCGAGATTGCGCGCTGGGAAGGCGGCGTCTTCCTGGCCTACTACGTGGCCTACGTGGCCTATCTGATTCTGGCTTCGCAACAGCACGCCGCGCTGGCCACCTTCAGCACCGCCATGCTCAGCTTCGTGGTGCCGCTCACTGTGGTGACACTCGTGGTGGTGATCATCCGGCCGACAAAGGCGTCATAGCTCGGCGGGCCGGCGCGCCCATCACGGGACCATCGCAGCACGGGCATCAACGCTCGCTGGAACGCCGGGCGGCGGCACGGCGGCGGCGTCGCCGAGCCAGTAGCACCTTGGCTCGCCACAGCAGCGTCACCAGCACATAGCTTAAGGCGCCGAAAGTGCAGGCGAACAAGACCAGGCCCAGGACCAACGGCTTGCCCGCCGCCTGCACGCCATTCCAGGCGCGCTGCCACCACGGCAAGCCATTGGGTGTGGCCGCTGCGGGCCCTGCCGTCACATCGCCCGGCAGCACGGGGGGTGGAGTGTTTTCTTTAGCCAGGAGGAAGCTCCCCACCTTCCACGCGGCGTAGTACACCGGGCCGAAGGTGAAGGGGTTGGTCACCAGGGTGCTGGCCACGGCCATGGGCACGTTGGCTCGCAAGGCCACGGCCGCGGCGGCAGAAAAAGGAATCTGGGCGATCGGAATCAGAAAGCCAAAGAACACGCCGATGGCCATGCCCATGGCAATGCCGCGGCGGCTCATGTGCCACAGCCGCGGGTGGTGCAGCGCCGGCCCCAGCCAGCGCAGCCAGCGGTTGTGTGCCAACGACTCTCGCGTAGGCAGACGGCTGCGCCAGCGGCTCACCGGAGCACCCTGCGCGCTGCGCGCGGCCCCGCCAGGCGGGAGTTCGCACTCGGGAGGCCGAAGTTGCTCATTCCTGCGGCTGACCCGGCGGCAGCGGCGCGCGGCTCGGAACGCGCAGGTGCAACGCCGCCATCCCCAGCAGGTTCGCCGACACCGGCGCGGTGACGAACAGGAACAGCGTGATCAGCAGTTCGTGCAGCCCAGGCTTGCCCCGCGCCCAGCTGACCAGCAGGCTGGCCAACAGCACCCCGCCCACACCCAGCGTGCTGGCCTTGGTGGGGGCATGCAGCCGCATGAAGAAGTCGCCGAAGCGCACCATGCCCACCGCCCCCACCAGCGCAAACACGCCACCGACGACCAGTAGCGCGGCGGCCGGCAACTGCACCCACAGCGGCAGCGTCTCGATTCCGTTCGACATGGTGTGCCCCGTCCTTTCCAGTTCGTTATTCGATGACGTCACCGCGGGCCAGGTAGCGGCCGAGAGCGACGGTGGAGACGAAGCCCAGCATCGCGATGATCAGCGCCGCCTCGAACAACAGCAGCGTGTTCAGGCGCAGCCCGAGCAGGATGGCCAGCGCCACGGCGTTGATGTACAGCGTGTCCAGTGCCAGCACACGGTCGGTGATCTCCGGACCGCGCAACAAACGCCACAGACACAACGCCACCGCCACCGCGATGGCCAGGATCGCGAAGTCCAGAGCCCAGGCCAGGATCATCCGAAGATCTCCTTCAACGGTGCTTCGTAGCGCAGCTTCATGTCGGCCACCATCGCGGCAGGGTCGTGGCAGTCGAGCGCATGAACCAGGATCTGGCGGCGCTTCTCGTCGACCACACAGCTCACGGTGCCGGGCGTCGTGGTGATGATGGTGGCGAACAGCGTGATGGCCGTCGGGTGCTGGACGTCCAGCGGTATGGTCAGCCAGGCGGGCTGCGGGTTCGAGCCTGGCGACAAGACGATGCGTGCCACCGCGACGTTGGCCACGACGATGTCGTAAAGCACCACGGCCACCAGGCGAAACGCAGCCGGCCACGAACGGACGATGGTGGGCGCGCCCAGAAACCCGTGCAGCAGCCGCGGCACCACCAGGCCCACCACCAAGGCGGTGATCAGGTTGCCGGGTGCCAGGCTCTGCTGCAGCAGCAGCCAGGTGGCTGCCAGCAATGCCGACAGCAGGGGGTGGGCCAGCCAGCGCGGTTTCATCGCGGCCCCGGCGTGACGTGGGTGGGTGGTTGCGCTGGCGGTGGCGCCGGCGGCTGCGGGATGCGATAGGGCCGCACGGTGTCGGCCTGCGCCCCGCCCATCTCGGGCAGCACGGCGCGGGCATAGGCATCGCGGTCCATCAGCTGCGCCGCCGCAGCCGCGGTATAGCGCTGAATGGGCGCGGCCCAGACCGACAGCAGCACGCTCATCGCGATCAACGACACCGTGGCTGCCAGCAGCCTGGGGCTGGAGCCCGCACGGGTGCCCTGCACTTCGGGCCGCACGGACCAGAACAGGATGCTGCCGGCGCGCGCCAGCCCGACCAGCGTCAGGAAGCCCCCCGTCAGCACCACCACCCAGACCGCCACCGCCCAGGGGTGCGTGCTGGACGCCTGCAGCAGCATCAGCTTGCCGATGAAGCCCGGCAACGGCGGCAGCCCGGCGTTCGACGCCGCCGCCAGCAACAGCATCAGCCCCAGCAGCAGCGGCTGGGCCACCGGGCTGCAGGGTTCCAGCCGGTCGGCCATCGGTCCGCGCTGCGAGGCCACCAGTTCCGACAGCAGGAACAGGCCGGCGATCACCAGCGTCGAATTGACCAGGTAGTACATCGCCGCAGACCAGGCTGCCGCACCGAACAGGCCGATGGCCGCGACGATCGTGCCCACCGAGGCCACCGTCAACCAGGCGATCAGGCGCGGCAGCGTGTGCGAGGCCAGCGCGCCGACCACACCCATGACACTGGTGGCCAGCGCGATCGGCAATAACAGCGGTTGCACGGTCAAGGCCGAGACGCCAGCGTCGGCCCCGAAGATCACGCCATGCACACGCCAGATGGCGTAGACGCCCACCTTGGTCATGATCGCGAACAGCGCCGCCACGGGTGCACTGGCAGCGGCGTAGGTATTGGGCAGCCACATCGCCAGCGGCACCAGCGCGGCCTTGAAGCCGAAGACCACCAGCAGCACCAGCGCGCCGGCCTGCAGCAGGGCGGCCTCGGGTGCAGCCACCATCGGCACGCGCAAGGCCAAGTCAGCCATGTTCAGGGTGCCGGTCAGCGCATACAGCAGCGCAACGCCGATCAGAAACAGCGCCGAGGCCGCGAGGTTCAGCACCACGTACTGGGTGCCGATGCGCAGGCGATCTCGGCCCAGGCCGTGCGTCATCAGCACGTAGCTGGCGATCAGCAGCACTTCGAAGAAGACGAACAGGTTGAACAGGTCGCCGGTCAGGAAAGCGCCGTTCAGACCCATCAGCTGGAACTGGAACAGCGCGTGGAAGTGGCGCCCATGCGCGTCCCAGCCGCCGGTGGCGTACACCAGCACCGGCACGGCGACGGCGGCCGTCAGCGCCACCATCAGTGCAGCCAGCCGGTCCACGACCAGCACGATGCCGAACGGCGCCGGCCACTCGCCCATGCGGTAGACCGTCAGCGCCCCCGTGGCTGCCTGCTCCACCAGGCGGAAGGCGAACACCGCGCCCAGCAGCACCGAAGCCAGGGCCACACGCCGCGCCCAAGGCCGCTGGGCATCAGCGTCGCCAATCAGCAGGAGCAGCACCGCCGTGAACAGCGGCAGCAACACCGGCAGCACGGGCAGCTGGTCGGCGAAGTTCATCGCTCGCCCCCCGGCCGTTCGGGCTTCTCGGGTTTGCCGTCGACATGGTCGGTGCCGTTGTCGTGGCGGCTGCGGAGGGCCAGTTCGATGATGAAGCCGGTGGTGGCGAAGCCGATGACGATGGCCGTGAGCACCAGCGCCTGCGGCAGCGGGTCGGCCACGTTCGGCCCGCGGTCGAGGATCGGCGCAGCATTCGTCCACAACCTGCCCATCGCGAAGATGAAGACATTGACGGCATAGCCGATCAGCGACAGGCCCAGCACCACCGGGAAGGTGCGGCCGCGCAGCAGCAGGTAGATGCCGGTGGCGGTAACGAAGCCGATGCCGCTGGCCACCAGCACCTCCATGCTGAGCATCAGACGGCCCTCCGCACGGGCGTGGAGTCGGGTTTGGTTGCGGCGCCCAACACCGACAGCGTGAGCAGCGTGGCGCCGACGACGGTGATGTAGACGCCCAGGTCGAAGAGCGCGGCGGTTGCCAGCGGCACCTCACCAAGCACAGGCACGACCGGATGCCCGGAAGCGCTGGTGAGGAACGGACGGCCGAGCACGAACGCGCCCACGCCCGTGAGCCCGGCGATCCCCAGACCGGTGCCGATCCAACGCGTGTAGCGGCGGCCGCCCGCTGCATGCAGCGTGGCGTCGGCCTGCTGCTGGCCCAGCGCCATGTACTGCAGCACCAGCGCCACGGCGGTCACCAGCCCGGCGATGAAACCACCCCCCGGCAAGCCGTGGCCGCGCCAGTAGATGTAGACCGACACCACCAGCGCCAGCGGCAGCACCACCCGGGCGGCCCTGCGCAGCATCAGCGGCTGCTCGGCGAAGCTCCAGGCGCGGCCGCCACTATCGGCCGGCGGCCGGCGGATACGGAAACGGTCCAGCAAAGCCAGCACGCCGATGCCGGCGATGCCCAGCACGACGATCTCGCCGAAGGTGTCGTAGCCGCGGAAGTCGACCAGGATCACGTTGACAGCGTTCGTGCCACCTCCTTTGGACACGCTGTTTTCAAGGAAGTACCAGGCGATGGAATCATGATCGCGCGTCATCACCAGCCAGGCCAGCCAGGCCATGCCTGCGCCGCCGCCCAGAGCCAGGAACGCGTCGCGTGCACGCCGGCCGGCGCTGCTCTCACGCGGGGTCGTGGACGGCAGCAAGGCCAGGCCCATCAACAGCAGTACCGTCGACACGATTTCGACCGAGAGTTGGGTCAGCGCCAGGTCGGGTGCCGAGAAGCCCAGGAAGGTCAGCGAGGTGACCAAACCGACGACGCCCACCAGCACCACGGCTTTGTAGCGCTGGTGATGCCCGAGGGCCAGTGCCACGCAGGTGGCGGCCAAGGCCACCCAGAGCACAGCAGCCAATGGCGTGGCCGGCAACAGGCTGCGCGTGCCAGCGCCCAGCGAACCCGGATTCGTCAGCAACGGCCAGGCGGCGATGGCGATGGCGGCGGCCACCATCAGCGCGGCGTAGCGCTGCAGCGAGCCGTTTTCGATGCGTGCGGTCAGCAGGCCGGCGACGCGGAACAGCCCATCCATCAGCAACGTGTACAGCGCCTTGGCACTGAAGGCCCGCGGCAGGTAGCGGTGCAGCCGACCGCCATGCGCCAGGCCGAAGTACAGCAGCGCGCCGCCGGCCACGGCAATGGCGCTCATCAGCAGCGGCAGGTTCAGGCCATGCCACAGGGCCAGCGAGAACTCTGGTGCCGGCTGGCCCAGCGCGGCGCTGGCGGCCACCAGGACCAGAGGCCCTGCGATCAGCATCGGTGCCAGACCCACGGCGATGCAGATGAGCACGAGCAGCAGCACTGGTGCCTTCATGCCCCAGGACGGCTCGTGGGGGCGCTCCACCGGCATGTCCTTCGGCTCGCCGTTGAAGAACAGGTCGTGAACCAGGCGCACCGAATACGCCATCGAGAACAGCCCGCCCAGGGTTGCCAGCACCGGCATCAGCCAGCCCCATTCGCCCCACACCGTCGCACCGCCCTTCAGGGCTTCGTCCAGCATCATCTCCTTGCTGATGAAGCCGTTGAACGGGGGAATGCCGGCCATCGCGGCTGCCGAGATGATCGCCAGTGTGCCGACGATCGGCAGCAGGCTCATCAGCCCGCCGAGCTTGCGCATGTCGCGCGTGCCCGTCTCGTGGTCGACGATGCCTGCGCTCATGAAGAGCGCCGCCTTGAAGGCCGCATGGTTGAGGATGTGGAACACCGCCACCACCGTCGACAGCGGGCTGGACAGGCCGATCAGGAACGTGATCAGCCCGAGGTGGCTGATGGTGCTGTAGGCCAGCAGGCCCTTCAGGTCGTGCTTGAAGATCGCCACGAACGCAGCGAACACCATCGTCGCCAGGCCCACGGTGGCCACCACGCCTTCGAAACTCGGCGTGCCGCCCAGCACGGGGTACAGGCGCAACAGCAGGAACAGGCCGGCCTTCACCATCGTGGCCGAATGCAGGTAGGCCGACACCGGCGTCGGCGCGGCCATCGCCTCGGGCAGCCAGAAGTGGAACGGCATCTGCGCGCTCTTGGTGAAGCAGCCCACCAGCACCAGGCCCAAGACCAGCGGGTAGCGCGGGTCGGCCTGGATCTGCGCGATCAGCCCCGGCGTCGACAGCATCACGCTCAGGTCGTAGGTGCCGGCCATCTGCCCGAGCACGATGACGCCGGCCAGCAGCACCAGTCCGCCGCCGCCGGTGACGGTGAGTGCCATGCGCGCACCGACGCGCGCGTCGTGCCCCTTCGTCGGGTGCGAGCCCCAGTAGCCCACCAGCAAGAAGCTGCTGACGCTGGTGAGTTCCCAGAACACCACCAGCAGCAGCAGGTTGTCCGACAGCACGATGCCCAGCATCGCCGCCATGAACAGCATCAGCTGGCTGAAGAACTTGCCGGCCGGGTCGTCGTGGTGCAGGTAGAACGCCGCGTAGATGACGATCAAGAGGCCGATGCCGCTGATCAGCAGCGCGAACATCCAGGCCAGGCCGTCGAGCCGGTAATTGGCGTTCAGGCCGATGGCGGGGATCCACTCGGCGCGCGTCAACAGGGTCTGGCCGTCGAACACCGGGCCGGCCAGCCCGAACAGCAGCGCCAGCACCGCCATCGCCACCCCGGCGGCGATCCACGCCGTGGCAGCGCGGCGCGCGCGGCTGTTCACGCGGCCGCACCACAGGCACAGCAGGGTGCCCGGTACCAGGGGCAGCAGAACGATCAGGGCAAGCGGGCTCACTGGGGTACCTTCGTGCTGCGCACTTCGGTATTCGCCCTTGGGGCGGCCCGGCAGGCTCATGCAGGCCGGGACGGACTTCGGGCGGGGGTTGCGGGCAAGGCTCTCGGTGAACCCACCTTAGGGAAGCCAGGCTCGCGCAGGCCAACCGCTGAGTCTAGGTGAGCTTTTGCGGGAGGCCGCAAGTCCTGACAGTCCCGCTGGCTAAACTTTCGACCTCACTGGACTGCTCGCGCCGCGCGCTACTGCCATGACCACCACCATCCGCCAGGCCGACCTCGTCGATACCGTCGCCGCCGCGTTGCAATACATCAGCTACTACCACCCGGCTGACTACATCAGCCACCTGGCGCGCGCCTACGAGCGAGAGCAAGGCCCCGCCGCCAAGGACGCGATCGCGCAGATCCTCACCAACAGCCGCATGTGCGCCGAAGGCCGGCGGCCGATCTGCCAGGACACCGGCATCGTCAACGTGTTCCTGAAGATCGGCATGGACGTGCGCTTCGACGGCTTTGCCGGCAGCATCGAAGACGCCGTCAACGCCGGTGTGCGCAAGGGCTATCTCGACAACGACAACAAGCTGCGCGCGTCGATCCTGGCCGACCCGATCTTCGAGCGCAAGAACACCGGCGACAACACGCCGGCCGTGATCCACATGACGGTGGTGCCGGGCAACAAGCTCGACGTCACCGTCGCGGCCAAGGGCGGCGGCAGCGAGAACAAGAGCAAGTTCATCATGCTCAACCCGAGCGACAGCATCGTCGACTGGGTGCTGAAAACGGTGCCGACGATGGGCGCCGGTTGGTGCCCGCCGGGCATGCTGGGCATCGGTGTCGGCGGCACGGCCGAGAAGGCGCTGATGATGGCCAAGGAGGTGCTGATGGAGCCGATCGACATGTTCGACCTGGTTGCGCGCGGCCCGGCCAACAAGCTCGAGGAGATGCGCATCGAGCTGTACGAGAAGGTCAACGCGCTGGGCATCGGCGCGCAGGGGCTGGGTGGGCTGACCACCGTGCTCGACGTGAAGATCGCAACCTACCCGACCCACGCCGCGGGCAAGCCGGTGGGCATGATCCCGAACTGCGCCGCCACCCGCCACGCGCACGTCACGATGGACGGCAGCGGGCCGGCGTACCTGGAACCACCGAGCCTTGACTTGTGGCCCGACGTGCATTGGCAGCCCGACTACAACAAGAGCCTGCGCGTCGACATGAACACGCTGACGCGTGCTGAAGTCGCCAGCTGGAAGCCAGGCCAGACCTTGCTGCTGTCCGGCAAGATGCTCACCGGCCGCGACGCCGCGCACAAGCGCATCCAGGACATGCTGGCCAAGGGCGAGAAGCTGCCGGTCGACTTCACCGACCGCGTGATCTACTACGTCGGCCCGGTCGACCCGGTGCGCGACGAGGTCGTCGGCCCGGCCGGCCCGACCACCGCCACGCGGATGGACAAGTTCACCGAGATGATGCTGGCCCAGACCGGGTTGATCGGCATGATCGGCAAGGCCGAGCGCGGGCCGGCCGGCATCGAGGCGATCAAGAAGCACGGCGTGGCCTACCTCATGGCGGTCGGCGGCGCCGCGTACCTGGTGGCCAAGGCGATCAAGGGTGCCAAGGTGGTCGGCTTTGCCGACCTGGGCATGGAAGCGATCTACGAGTTCGAGATGCAGGACATGCCGGTGACGGTGGCGGTCAGTGCCGATGGCACCAGCGTGCACACCACCGGGCCCCGCGAGTGGCAGGCGAAGATCGGCAAGATTCCGGTGGTGGTGGCATGAGCCCGACGGGCGCCCCAAGGGCGAATTCCGGCGTGCGCAGCACGAAGGTAGCCCAGTGACGGCTACCCACGACGCGTGTCGCTGACGTTCGAAGTCCACCCCGAGAACCCGCAACTGCGGCTGCTGAGGCAGGCCGCCCAGATCCTGCATGAGGGCGGCGTGGCCGCTGTCCCGACCGACAGCAGCTACGCGCTGGTCTGCCATCTCGACGACAAGTCGGCGGCCGAGAGCCTGCGCCTGCTGCGCGGCGTCGACGACAAGCACCACCTGACGCTGCTGTGCCGCGACCTGTCGGAGCTGGCCAGCTACGCGCGCGTCGACAACCGCCAGTACCGGTTGCTCAAGTTGGGCACGCCCGGGCCGTACACCTTCATCCTCGAGGCGACCAAGGAAGTGCCGCGCCGCCTCTCGCACCCGTCGCGGCGCACGATCGGGCTGCGCGTGCCGGACCACCGCGTCACGCAGGCGCTGCTGGAACAGATGGCCCAGCCCCTGCTCGGCACCACGCTGATCGCACGCGGGCAGACCGAGCCGATGAACGATGCCACCGAGATCGCCGAGCACTTCGGCCGCCGGCTGCAAGCGGTGGTCGACGCCGGCGCCTGCCCGGGCGAGCCGACGACCGTGATCGACCTGAGCGGCGACGAGCCGGTGCTGGTACGCCAGGGGCGCGGCGCGCTGGCGCGGCTGGGTCTGTAGGACGGCGCTTCAGCCGCAACCGGGCGGCGTCTGACGGACGCGTACGGGCCGGTGCCGACACAGTCCGGGGCGATCCACAGCTGGGAGTCGGGATGACGAAGATTCGAACCGGGCAAGCGCCGCCCGCGCTGACGCGCCAACAGTTCCACGAGCAATACCAACGTCGCTTCTTCGACCCGGCCTACGCGGGCGAGAAAGACGCCATCGCGCGCCTCGAAGACATCGCCTGGGAGGCCATGCAGGAAGGCCGCAAGGCACCCATCACCCGGCCCGCAGGGCGCGGCTTTGCCGACCCAACGTATCCGATTTCGGTCGAGTGGCTGGACACGCGCAAGCGGCTGCGGGCGGCGCAAAAGCGCTGGCAGGACAGCGCCACGCCGTCGCGCGTGCTGCTGGTCTGCGGCAGCGCCCGCAACGACGGCACCTGCCCCGGCGAAGTCTCCAAGACATGGCGCTTGACGCAGGCGGCGCAGCGGGTCGTGCAGCGCGCCGGCATGCAGGCCGATCTGCTCGACCTGAGCCTCGTCACCTCGGAATACGGCCGCAACATCCACCCGTGCAAGGGTTGCGTGTCCAGCGCGATGCCGCTGTGCCACTGGCCGTGCAGCTGCTACCCGAACCACGCGCTGGCGCAATCCGCCGACTGGATGGCGGAGATCTACGAACGCTGGGTCGAAGCGCACGCCGTCATCCTGCTGGCGCCGACCTACTGGTACCAGTCGCCGGGGCCGCTGAAGCTGATGATCGACCGCCTGGTCTGCGCCGATGGCGGCAACCCGGACCCCAGCAGCACCCACGGCAAAAAGGTCGCCGAAGCCAAGCGGATCGAGCAGCAAGGCTGGAACTACCCCAAGCACCTGGACGGCCGCGCCTTCGGCGTCGTCGTGCACGGCGATGTGGCCGGCGTCGAAGACCACCGGCGGATGCTGTGCGACTGGCTGGAGTGGATGGGCCTCATCGACGCCGGCAGCGGCGCCAAGCTCGACCGCTACATCGGCTACTACGAGCCCTACTACAACAGCCACGACGCGTTGGACAAGGACAAGGCGGTCCAGCAGGAAGTCCGCAACGTGGCCGCCGCCGTGGTGCGCGCCGTCACGGAACTGCGCGCGGGTCGACTGAGCCAGCCCGACAAGGGCATCAAGCCACCGCGACCCAAGTGAGCGGGCGCGGCGCGCCGTCTCCGGCCCTCAACCGCGAACGATCACAGCCAGTTGCTGCAACGCCGCCGGATCCTCGATGGTGGTCAGGTCACCCGGATCGCGCCCCTCGCACACCGCCTGCATCGCGCGGCGCAGCAGCTTGCCGCTGCGGGTCTTGGGCAGCACGCTGACGAAGCGCACGCGGGCCGGCCGCGCGACAGCACCGAGCTGTTCGTCGACCACCTTCATGATCTGACCTTCCAGCTTCAACGCGGCTTCGGGCGTGTCGGCCAGCGACGCGTCCCGCAGCACCACGAAGGCCATCGCGACCTGGCCCTTCAGCGCATCGGCCACGCCGACCACGGCCACCTCGGCGACGCTGGTGTGCGACGAGATGCTCTCTTCGATCTCGCGCGTGCCCAGCCGGTGGCCGGCGACGTTGATGACGTCGTCGGTGCGCCCGAGGATGAAGAAGTAGCCGTCGTCGTCGCGGATGCCCCAGTCGAAGGTGCTGTACACCAGTTTGCCGGGCACCGACTGCCAATAGGTCTTGACGAAGCGCGCATCGTCGCGCCACACGGTCTGCATGCAACCCGGCGGCAGCGGGCCTTCGATGACGACCACGCCTTTCTGGTTGGGCCCCGTCAGCTCGGCACCGGTGGCTTCGTCGAGCAGCTTCACGTCATAGCCGTACATCGCCTTGCCGGGCGAACCGTAGCGCGAGGCCATCGGCTCCACGCCGTTGGCCACCGTCAGCACCGGCCAGCCGGTTTCGGTCTGCCAGTAGTTGTCGATGATCGGTTTGCCAAGGGCATCCGCAATCCAGCGTGCGGTCGGCTCGTCCAGCGGCTCGCCGGCCAGGAACAACGCGCGCAACGACGACAGATCGTGCCGGGTCAAGGCGGCCGGGTCCTGCTTTTTCAGCACGCGGACGGCGGTGGGTGCGCTGAACATCACCGTGACCTTGAACTTCTCGACCAGGCTCCACCACACCGCCGCGTCAGGCCGGGTCGGCAAGCCTTCGTAAAGGATGGTCGCCATGCCGGCGATCAGCGGGCCGTAGACGATGTAGCTGTGGCCGACGACCCACCCGATGTCGCTGGTGGAGAAGTACGTCTCGCCCGGCTGGCCGCAGAAGATGTGCTTCATGCTGGCGGCCAGCCCGACCGCGTAGCCACCGGTGTCGCGCTGCACGCCCTTGGGCTTGCCGGTGGTGCCGCTGGTGTACAGCGTGTAGCTCGGGTGCGTGCTCTCCAGCCAGGCGCACGGCACGCTGGTCGTGGCGTGTTGGTCGCGCCAGGTGGCCCAGTCTTCGTCGCGGCCTTCGACACGGCTGAAGGCTGCCAGCCCGCGGTCAATCATCAACACCTTGCGCGGCTTGTGTGCGGCCAGCGTGATCGCCTCGTCGAGCAGCGGCTTGTAGGGGACTACTTTGCCGCCGCGGCTGCCGGCGTCGGCGCTGACAACGAGCACGGGCTCCGCGTCGTCGATGCGGCTCGCAAGACTCACGCTGGCGAAGCCACCGAAGACCACCGAGTGGATCGCACCGATGCGCGCGCAGGCCAGCATCGCGAACACGGCTTCGGGGACCATCGGCATGTAGATCAGCACGCGCTCGCCAGCCTTCACGCCCAGGCTTTGCAGCGTGGCAGCCATGCGCTGCACCTCGGCGTGCAGTTCGGCAAAGCTGTAGATGCGTTCCTGGTTCGTCTCGGTCGACACGTAGATCAACGCGTTCTGGTTGGCGCGCGTCGCCAAGTGGCGATCGACGGCGTTGTGGCACAGGTTCGTCGTGCCACCGACGAACCAGCGCACGAACGGCGGGTTGCTGTAGTCGCAGATCTGCTGCGGCGGCGTGTGCCAGTCGATCAGTTGCGACTGCTCGGCCCAGAAGGCGTCCCGGTGCTCGAGCGAGCGGCGGTGGAAGTCGGCGTAGTTCATGGGGGTCGTCTCCTCGAAGTGGTGCGGCTCAGATCTTCACGACGATGCGCCCGCGCACCTGGCCGGCCATCAGCCGGGCGGCCGCCGCGGCGGCCTCGGCCAGCGGCACCTCGGTGATCATGGTTTCGAGCAGCGCGGGGTCGAGGTCGCTCGCCAGCCGCGTCCAGGCCTGCTGTCGAAGCGCGCGCGGCGCCATCACGCTGTCCACGCCGGCCAGCACCACGCCGCGCAGGATGAAAGGCATCACCGAGCTGGGCAGGTCGGCCCCCTGGGCCAGGCCGCAGGCGGCGACCACGCCGCCATAGCGCGTCTGTGCCAGCACGTTGGCCAGCGTGTGGCTGCCCACCGCATCGACGACGGCGGCCCAGCGTTCCTTCTGCAACGGCTTGCCGGCGCTGGACAGGCTGGCGCGGTCGATGACGGCCGTGGCACCCAGCTTCGCCAGGTAGGCGCCCTCGTGCGCCTTGCCGCTGGCCGCGACCACGTGGTGGCCCAGCCTGGACAGCAAAGCGATCGCCACGCTGCCGACACCGCCGGTGGCCCCCGTCACGAGCACCTCGCCGTCGCCAGCTTTCACGCCGTGGCGTTCCAGGGCCAGCACGCACAGCATCGCGGTGTACCCGGCGGTGCCGATGGCCATCGCCTGGCGGGGTGTGAAGGCATCGGGCAGCGCGACGAGCCAGTCGCCCTTCAGCCGCGCCCTTGCGGCCAGGCAACCCCAATGCGTCTCGCCGACACCCCAGCCGTTGTGCACGAAGCGATCGCCGGGCTTCCAGTCGGCGTGCGTGCTTTCCAGCACCGTGCCAGCGCCGTCGATGCCGGCCACCATCGGCCAGGTGCGCACCACAGGGCCCTGGTTGGTGATCGCCAGGCCGTCCTTGAAGTTCAGCGTGCTGTACGCCGGCTCCACCAGCACGTCGCCCGCCGGCAGCCGCGCTTCGTCGATGTCGGCGATGCCGGCTCGAAAGCCCGCGTCGTCCTTCTCCAGCAGCAGGGCCTTGAACATCCGGTCGTCTCCTTGTGTTGTCTTGGTTGGTCCTGGTCAAAGCATAGGCCGCATTCCTGGCTGGCAGCTTTCATCGTCGTTTGGGGCACGGCCCTTGCCCCGGCATGGAACGCCGCCAGCCGCTGCTATGCTGCGGCCCCTATGAAAGCCCTGAGCCTGCGCCCTGCCCCTGCCGTGTTGGCAGCGCTCCTGTGGGCGGGCGTGTGTGGTGCGCAGACGGCACCCGATCAGCCCGTCGCGACAGCCCACAACGACGCGCTGTTGCAGCTTCTTCAAGACAAGGGCCTGGTTCAGCAGGTGCGCCGGGTGCGCGATGCTGCCGGCGACATGGTCGTGGCGGCGATGGCTTACCTGGGCGCGCCATACCGGCGCGGCGGCAGCAGCGCTGACGAAGGCTTCGACTGCAGCGGCTTCACCCGCCATGTGTTCGAGAACACGATCGGCCTGCTGCTGCCACGCCGCGCCGATCAGCAGGCCAGGCTGCCCGAGCTGGCGCAGGTCGGCCGTGAAGAGCTGAAACCCGGCGATCTGGTCTTCTTCAACACCATGCGGCGGGCGTTCTCGCACGTCGGCATCTACGTCGGCGAGGGCCGCTTCATCCATGCGCCCCGAACCGGCAGCGAAGTGCGTATCGAAGACATGCGCACGGCCTACTGGGCCCAGCGCTTCAACGGCGCACGCCGTGCCGGGCTGGTGAGCACTGGCGCGCCCGACACCGCGGATCCGGCGCAGCCCTGAATGGGCGAGACGGTCGTGCCGCTGGCCGACCTGCGCTATGCAGCGCGGGTGCCGGCCATTCCGCAGCAACCCGCCGAGCCGAGCGGCCTGCTCGCCGACCGCCTGGGCCGCCCATTGCGCGACCTGCGCATCAGCGTCACCGACCGCTGCAACTTCCGCTGCAGCTACTGCATGCCGAAGGAGGTGTTCGACAGCCGCTGGCAGTTTCTGCCGCAAGGCTCGTTGCTCAGCTTCGAGGAAATCACTCGCAGCGCGCGCCTGTTCGCTGCGCACGGCGTCAGCAAGCTGCGGCTGACGGGCGGGGAGCCGTTGCTGCGCAAGCACCTGGAAGTGCTGATCGAACAGCTGGCTGCGCTGCGCACGCCCGATGGTGGAACGCTGGACCTGACGCTGACGACCAACGCCTCGCTGCTGTCGCGCAAAGCCAGGGCCCTGCGGGCGGCGGGCTTGCAGCGCATCACGGTCAGCCTGGATGCGCTGGACGACACGACCTTTCGCCGCATGAACGACGTCGATTTTCCGGTCGCCGACGTGCTGGCCGGCATCGACGCAGCGCTCGCCGTGGGCTTGTCGCCGGTGAAGCTGAATATGGTTGTCAAGCGCGGCGTCAACGACGACCAGATCGTGCCGCTGGCCCGCCACGTGCGTGAGCACTACGGCAGCGCGGTCGTGCTGCGTTTCATCGAATACATGGACGTCGGCGCCACCAACGGCTGGCGCATGGACGAAGTGCTGCCGTCGGCGGCCGTGCTGGCCCGCCTGCGCGAACACTTCGCGCTCGAACCGGTGCCGGGTGCTTCGGGCGAAACCGCAGAACGCTGGCGTTATGCCGATGGCCGGGGCGAGATCGGCCTGATCAGCAGCGTGACCAAGGCCTTCTGCGGGGAATGCAACCGCGCCCGGTTGTCGACCGAAGGCAAACTGTTCCTGTGCCTGTTCGCGACCCAGGGCCACGACCTGCGCGCGCTGCTGCGTGGCGGCTTCAGCGACGAGCAGATCAGCGGTGCGATCGGCCTGATCTGGACGGGTCGGGACGACCGCTATTCGGAGCTGCGTGGCGCGGGCTTCCCGGTATCCAACGGCGAGCGCCGCATCGAGATGCATTACATCGGCGGCTGAAGAGCGCGCACCGGGCGTATGGCCATGGCCGCTGCGCCAGCGGGCCGACGAGACTCAGTCCGCGTGCCCCGCCGCCGGCTGCACGTCGTCCAACGCCGGCGTGAGGATGGCGCCCGGCGCTGCCTTGCGGGCGAACAGCGTGTAGACCGTGGGCACGACGAAGATCGTCAGCAGCGTGCCGACCGACATGCCGCCAACGATTACCCAGCCGATCTGCTGCCGGCTCTCGGCACCCGCGCCGGTGGCCAGCGCGAGCGGGATCGCACCCAGCACCATCGCGCCGGTCGTCATCAGGATCGGCCGCAGCCGCAGGCTGGCGGCTTCCACCACCGCCGTCATCACGTCCTTGCCCTGCAAGCGCAGCTGGTTGCTGAACTCGACGATCAGGATGCCGTGTTTGGTGATCAGGCCCACCAGCGTGATCAGCCCGATCTGGGAAAACACGTTGAGCGTGCCGCCCGAAAGCTGCAACGCCGCCAGCGCGCCGACCATCGACAGCGGCACCGACAGCAGGATCACCAGCGGGTCGACGAAGCTCTCGAACTGCGCCGCCAGCACCAGGAAGATGAACAGCAGCGCCAGCACGAAGACCACGCCGAGCGCCCCCGACGACGCACGGTACTCGCGGCTGACGCCGTTCAACTCGGTGGCATAACCCACCGGCAGCACGCGCTCGGCAGCCTGGTCCATGAAGCTCAGCGCCTCGCCCAGCGGCAGGTCGGGGCTCAGGTTGGCGGTGATCGTGACCGAGCGACGCTGGTTGAAGTGGTTCAGCTCGCGCGGGCTGACGGCTTCGCGCACCTTGACAAGAGACGACAGCGGCACCATCACGTCGCCACGCCCACGTACGAACAGGCGCTCGATGTCTTCGGGCGTCGTGCGGCCGGCGGCGGCCGTCTGAACCAGCACGTCGTACTGCTCGGCATCGCGCTTGTAGCGGGTGACGACACGGCCGCCAAGCATGGTTTCGACGGTGCGCGCCACCGCGTCGACCGACACGCCCATGTCGGCGGCTCGGTTGCGGTCGACCTCCATGAAGATCTCGGGTTTGTTGAGTTGCAGGTCGCTGTCGGGCTGCACGAAGCCCGGGTTCTTCTGCATCTCCGTGATCAACGCCTGCGAGGCGCGCGACATGTTCTCGTAGCTGTCGCCACTGACGATGACGAAGTTGATCGGCCGGTCGCGGAAGCCCTGGCCCAGGCTCGGGGGCGTCACCGGAAATGCGCTGATGCCGGGCAGCGCAGCCAGCTTGGGCAGCAACTCGCGCGCGAGTTGCTGCGTGGTCTTGCTGCGTTCGCTCCAGTCGGTGGTGCGGAATACACCAAAGGCGTTGGAGACCTGTCCCCCGCCGATGAACATGAAGCGGCGGTCGAACTCCGGGAACTGCGCACCGATGGCGTCGATGGCGTCCAGATAGCGCGCGGTGTAGGCCAGCGTCGCGCCGTCGGGCGCCCGGATCGGCATCGAGATCACGCCACGGTCTTCCATGGGCGAGAGTTCGCTCTTCGCGCTGCTGAACAGCCACCAGCTGCCACCGGCCGAGGCCACCATCACCACCACGACCAGCCAGCGATGGCCCAGCGTCCAGCGCAGTGCGCTCGTGTAGCCGCCCGTCAACCGGACCAGAAAGCGTTCGACGCCGCGGTCGAACCAGTTCGGCTTCGGGTTGTGCTTCAGCAGCTTGCTGCACATCATCGGCGTCAGCGTCAGCGCGACGAAGCCCGACACCAGCACCGCACCCGCGAGAGTCAGCGCGAACTCGATGAACAGCCGCCCGGTGCGGCCGGGCGTGAAGGCCAGCGGTGCGAACACCGCGGCCAGCGTGAGCGTCATCGCGACCACCGCGAAGCTGATCTCGCGCACACCCTTGATGGCCGCCTGGAACGGCTCCAGGCCCTCTTCGATGTGGCGGTAGATGTTCTCCAGCACCACGATCGCATCGTCGACCACCAGGCCGATCGCCAACACCAGCGCCAGCAGAACCAGCGTGTTGATGGTGAAACCAGCCAGCGCGATCAGCATGAACGCGCCGACCAGGCTGACGGGGATCGTGACCAGCGGGATGATCGATGCGCGCAAGGTGCGCAGGAATACGAAGACGACCAGCGCCACCAGCACCACCGACTCGATGACCGTCGTGTACACCGCCTTGATCGACCGGTCGATAAAGACCGACAGGTCGTTGGCCTGCACCACCGTGACGCTGGCCGGCAGGTCACGCTGGATCGCCGGCATCGCGGCGCGCACGCCGTTGGCCACTTCCAGCGGGTTGGCAGTGGCGTTGCGGATCACGCCGGTGCTGATCGACGGCACGCCGTTCAGGCGCACCCGCGAGCGTTCGCTGGCGGCCGCTTGCTGCACCTCAGCCACATCGCTCAGCCGCACCGTCGTGGTGTTGCTGTTGCCGGTGGAAATCGTGCGCAGCGCGATGTCTTTGAACTGCGCCACCGTGTTCAGATCGGTGCGCGCGGTAACGCTGAACTCGCGCTGCTGGCTTTCGATGCGGCCGGCGGGTACTTCCAGATTCTGCTTGCGCAGCGCGTCCTCGACGTCCTGCACGGTCAGGCGGTAGGCGGCCAGCTTGTCGGGGTCGAGCCAGATGCGCATCGCAAAGCGTCGGTCGCCGCCGATCTGCACGTCGGCCACGCCGGGAATGGTCTGCAAGCGCGGCTTGACGACGCGGTTGATCAGGTCGGTGAGCTCCAGCGGACCCATCGTCTCGCTGGTGTACGCCAGCCAGATGGTCGGCGTGGCATCGGCCTCGACCTTGGAGATGACGGGCTCGTCCGCCGCGTCCGGCAACCGGCCGCGCACACGGGCGACCCGGTCGCGAACTTCGGCGGCTGCGGTATCGGGGTCTTTGGTGAGCTTGAAACGCACCGTGATCTGGCTGCTCTCGGTGCGCGAGGCCGAGGTGATGATGTCCACGCCGTCGATGCCGGCGATGGAGTCTTCCAGCGGCTTCGTCACCTGCGACTCGATGACCTCCGAAGAAGCACCGAGCAGCCGGGTCGAGACGTTGACCAACGGCTCGTCGATGCGCGGGTACTCGCGAACGGTCAGCTGGTTGAAGCTGACCACCCCGACCAGCACCAGCAGCAACGACATCACACAGGCCAACACAGGCCGGCGGATCGAGGTCTCGGAGAGTTGCATGGCGGGCTTTCAGCGCATGGGTGCTGGGTTCAGGGTTGCGCGACCGGACGCGCGCCGGCAGCAGCCGCAGCCGACGCCGGCGAGCCGGGGGAAGGCGCCGGGCTCGCGCCCGGCGGCCCGCCGCCGCCGCCCGGGCGCGCCAGGTCGATCACGCGCACGGGTACCGAGTCGGCGCGCATCAGCCGCGATTGGCCTGCAGTCACGACCACGTCGCCCGGCTTGAGGCCTTCGAGAATCTCGACCTTCCCAGGCAGGCGCAGCCCGAGCTTGGCCTGCAGGCGCTGGGTGACCTTCTTGCCGTCGGCACCGTCTATCACCTTGAACAACATCTGCCGCCCACCGACCGGCAGCAGCGCCTCTTCGGGCACGACCACGGCGCCTTCGCGGACGGCAAACACCACCCGCGGCCGCGCGAACATGCCCGGTTTGAGCAGTGAGCCCGGGTTCTCGACGCGCGCCTTCACGCGCAGCGAGCGGCCGTTCTGGTCGACCAGCGAATCGAGCGCGTCGATGCTGCCCTTGAAGGCCTTGCCCGGCAACGCATCGAGCGTCACCTCGACCGGCTGGCCGGTGCGCACGCGGGCCACGTATCGCTCGGGCAGCGTGAACTCGACTTCCAGTGCCGACAGGTCTTCGACGTTGACGATGTCGGCACCATCTTTCACGTAGTCGCCCACGTCGACGGCACGGATACCGGCGGTGCCGTCGAAAGGTGCCAGCACGCGCATCCGGGCCACCTGGGCTCTGGACAGTGCCACCTGCGCTTCGGCCACTTCCAGCGCCGCCGCGTTCTGGTCAACCGCGCTCTGGCTGACGAAGCTCTGCGCCAGCAATTCGCGGCTGCGTTGCAAGTTGGTGCGCGCGATGCTGGCCTGCGCCTGTGACTGCTGCATCTGGGCCTGCTGCAAGGTGTCGTCGAGCTGCACCAGCATCTGACCGCGCCGGACCGGCTTGCCGTCGCCAAAGCCCAGCGCGGCAATGCGCCCGCTGGTCTCGGGCCGCAGCATCACGCCGCGGCGCGACTTCAACGAGCCCACGGCCTGCACGTCGTCGGACAGCGTCACGGCTTCGGCTTTGGCAACCTCCACGCTCGGCGGCCCGCCGCCGCCGGGGCCACCCAGGCCGGCGCCGGGTCCACCCGCTGGACCCGCACCAGGGCCGCCGGCCGGTCGTGCGCCCGCACCACCTGCCGCCGCCGGCCCGCCGGCTGCCGACACCGCCGTGGGGCCCGCAGGCGCACGGTGCTGCCACCACCATGCAACGCCGCCTGCCAAGGCGATTCCGATCACGGCAACGACGGTGTGCGTCTTCTTCAAGGCGAGTTTCCGACCATAGGCAAAGATGGGAATTTAACCGTCCTCAGCCGGCGCCGCCGCCATAGGGTTGCGGGGGGCAGTGCATCAGTCTGAGATCGAGTCCACGCCGCGGTTGGCGAGCGCGTCTGCGCGTTCGTTGCCGGGGTCGCCGGCATGGCCCCTGACCCACCGCCAGTCGACGTTGTGCGCAGCGTTCAGCGCGTCCAATTTCTGCCACAGCTCGATGTTCTTGACCGGCTTCTTGTCGGCCGTTGTCCAGCCGCGCTTCTTCCAGCCGTGGATCCACGTCGTCACGCCCTGACAGACGTACTGGCTGTCGGTATACAGCGTGACGGCGCTGCGCTCCTTCAACGAGGTCAGCGCTTCGATCGCGGCCGTCAGCTCCATGCGGTTGTTGGTGGTCAGCCGCGCGCCACCGAAGAGTTCCTTCTCGTGCGCACCGCTCTTCAACCAAGCGCCCCAGCCACCGGGGCCGGGGTTACCGCGGCAGGCGCCGTCGGCGTAGATCACGATCCGCTCTGCATCTTCAACGGCCATCGGTGGGCGCCCTCTTCTTCATGGATGTGTCGGCGCGGTGCGCAGCGACCGCAGGCGCCGCACGCGGGGTAGCCACGGCGGGCGCCGCACGCGGGGTAGCCACCGCAGGCGCCGCACGCGGCGCGTGCCGCTGTTGCTTGATCAGACCGACGAGTCGCATCCCGCGTACGCGCTTGACGGCGACGACGAAGTAGACCGCGCCAAATACCGGCCACCAGCGTTCGCCGACGCGGTCCATCCAGCCGCTGCGGTCGAGCCAGGGCTGAGTCGAGAACGGCGGGCGCCAGCAACCAAAGCCCCCGCCCTCGACCTCGAAGCCGAGCAGCCGCAGCCAGTCGCGGGCGCGCCAGTAGCCGATGAACTCACCCGCCCTTGGCAAAAACAGGCTGTCGTCGCGCTGCAAGCCCAGCCCGCGCCGCGCACGGCCCGCACGCTGTCGCAGGCCCCACAGGCTGGCCGGGTTGAAGCCGGCGATGACTACCCGGCCTTCGGGCACCAGCACCCGTTCGACCTCGCGCAGCGTGAGGTGCGGGTCGCGTGCCAACTCCAACGCATGCGGCATCACGACCAGGTCGATGCTGGCATCGGGGAACGGCAGCGCGTCGAATTCGCAGTGCAGCGAGATGGGGTCCAGCGCGGCCTGCGTGGTCAGCAAGGTGTCCGACAGCGGCGGCAGCGGCAGCGCTTCGGGCACGTGCAGCGAGTCGCAGGCCACCCAGCGGTGTGGCATGCGGTTGGCGCGCAGGGCTTCCAGCTCAGGCAGGCCGAGCTGTAAAGCATGGAACCCAAAGGCGTCGCTGACCTCATGGTCCAGGCGGGCCTGCTCCCAGCCCAGCAGGTACATTCCCGGCGGGGTACGGAGCCAGCTGCCCAACTCAACGATCGAGTCTTCACGCGTCATCGATGGATCTGCTTGCTCTACCGGCGTTTGCCGACAACTACATCTGGCTGCTGCACGACGGGCAGCAGGCTCTCGTGGTCGACCCCGGCGATGCGGCGCCGGTGCTCGCCTGGCTAGATCGCACAGGCTTTGAGCTGGCCGCGATTCTAGTGACGCACCACCACGCGGACCATGTCGGCGGGGTCGATGCGCTGCGTTCGCGGCTCACCGGCCCGGTCTACGGGCCGGCGCGCGAGAAGATCCCCACGCCGTTCTTACCGCTGAGTGAAGGTGACGAGATCAAAGTGCTGGGGCAACCCTTCAGCGTGTTCGAGGTGCCGGGCCACACCGCCGGCCACATCGCCTACTGGCAGAGGCAGCACAAGCTCCTGTTCTGCGGCGACACCTTGTTCTCGGCAGGCTGCGGGCGCCTGTTTGAAGGCACACCGCAACAGATGAGCCACTCGCTGGCCAAGCTGGCGGCGCTGCCGGGCGACACGCGGGTGTGCTGCACCCATGAGTACACGTTGTCGAACCTGCGCTTTGCCGCTGCGGTCGAACCCGCCAACGGCGATCGCGCCGCGCACGAGGCCCATTGCCGCGAACAACGTGCCGCCGATGTGCCGACGCTGCCGTCCAGCATCGCGCTCGAGCTGCGTATCAACCCGTTCCTGCGCTGCACCGAGCCCGCCGTGGTGGCCGCGGCGCGCGGCCGCGGGGCCGCGGCGGACGACCCGGTCAGCGTCTTCGCTGCGCTGCGTGAATGGAAGAACCAGTTTTGATGACCCGAGCCTTGTTGTGTGTCGCCGTCCTGGCGCTTGCGGGCTGCGCAGCCTTTGACCCCCTGCCCCCGCCAACACCACCCCCTGCGGCAGCACCGGATGTCGCCACGCCCGAATCGGCGCCACCGCCGGTCGTTGCCGCCCCAGCCGCTGCAGAGCCCGAAGCGCAGCCACCACCGCCGGTTTCGCGCAGCCGGCTCGAAGAGATGCGCGAGGACGAACGCGTCGACCTGTGGCAACGGGTACGCGAAGGTTACGAGATCCCGGACCTGAACAACGAGCTGGTGCGCCGCTGGGAGCAGTACTACGCGACGCGGCCGGAATACATGCAGCGCATCACCGCGCGCGGCGGCCGCTACCTGTTCCACATCGTCGAAGAGATCGAGCGCCGCAACCTGCCCGTCGACCTGGCGCTGCTGCCGTTCATCGAGAGCGCCTTCAACCCTGAGGCCGAGTCTCGCGCGCGTGCATCGGGCATGTGGCAGTTCATGCCTGCCACCGGGCGCGAGTACGAGCTCGAACAGAACCTGTTCCGCGACGACCGGCGCAGCGTGCTCGACTCGACGCGCGCCGCGCTCGACTACTTGCAGCGGCTGCATCGGATGTTCGGCGACTGGCATCTCGCGCTGGCTGCCTACAACTGGGGCCAGGGCAACGTGCAGCGCGCGCTGGCCAACAACCGCCGTGCCGGCCTGCCCGCCACTTACGAGGCGATGCGGATGCCTGACGAGACCCGCAACTACGTGCCCAAGCTGCAGGCGGTGAAGAACCTCGTCGCCCGGCCGCAGGCTTTCGCGCTGACGCTGCCGCCGCTGGGCAACCACCCGCACTTCGTCGGCGTGGCGATCGAGCGCGACATCGACGTGGCGCTTGCTGCAAAGCTGGCCGGCCTGCCGCTGGTTGATTTCAAGGCGCTGAATCCGCAGATGAACAAGCCGGTCATCTTGGCCGCCGGCACGCCGGTGGTGCTGCTGCCGTACGACAACGCCAATCGCTTCCTGGCCGAGATTGCCAGCCACCAGGGGCCCATGGCATCGTGGACGGCCTGGGTTGCACCGCGCACCGTGAAGACGGCCGAGGCGGCCCAACTCGTCGGCATGCCGGAAGCCGACTTGCGCGAGGTCAACCGCATCCCTGAGCGCATGGTGGTGCAGGCAGGCTCGACGCTGCTGGTTTCACGCCCTGCGCATGCGCAGAACGACGTTGCCGAGCAGGTGGCGGACGACGCGCGCATGATGCTGTCGCCCGAGGTACGCGCCCGGCAACAGGTCCTGCAACCGGCCCGGCAGCAAGCCGGCCAGATCGTATTGAAGGCGGGCAGGCGGGGCGACAGCGTGGTGGCGGTCGCGCGCCGCTACGGCCTGACGGCGACGCAGGTGGCGCAGTGGAATGGCGTGGCCCACGATGCACGCTTCAAGGCCGGCCAGCGCATCGTGGTGATGAAGACCACCGCGCCGAAGGCGGCGCTGCGGCCTGCCGCCAAACCAGTCGGCAAGGCAATGTCGAAAACACCGGCGCAGGCGCGGCAACAGGCGCCCGCCAAGGCGCCTGCCCGCAACAGGGCTCAGCCGCCCAGGTAGTCCCGCTTGCCGATCTCGACGCCGCCGCTGCGCAGCAGGGCGTAGACGGTCGTCAGGTGGAAGTACAGGTTGGGGAGTACGTAGTGCTTGAGATAGTCCTCGCCCGTGAAGCGGCGCGGCTCCCCGCTTCGCTGGGGCAACAGGATCTCGCGCTCGTCGCTGCCGTCGATCTGTGCCGGGGCGAAGCTCTGCACGTAGTCGATGGTCTTGCGGATACGCGCGCGCAGGTCGTCGAACGTGACCTCGTTGTCCTCCCACTGCGGGACGGCGACCCCGGCCAACCGCGCCACCGCGGCCTTGACGGTGTCGGACGTGATCTGCACTTGGCGCGATAACGGCAGCATGTCCGGCGCGAGCCGCAGGCCGGCGTAGTTGTCGGGGCTGAACTTGCGCGCTTCGGCGTGGGCTTGCGCCTTATCGAGCCACACGAGCGTGTTGCTCAACATCTTCACGAACACCGGCACGCTCGCGGCATACATCGAAAGGGCCATGGGTTTGTCTCCTCGGTTGCAACAGGGGGTTCTGGAGGTAGAGGATGCTAGCGACGACCGTGGATCGGCGTCGGAGCGGGCGACAATAACTCGCACAACCCCATGAACATCATCATCCTCGACGACTATCAGGACGCCGTTCGCAAGCTGCGCTGTGCCGCCCTGCTGGAGCCGTACAGCGCCAAGGTTTTCACCAACACCGTCAAGGGCATCGGCCAGCTGTCGGTGCGGCTGCGTGATGCCGACGTGCTGGTGACCATCCGCGAGCGCACGGCGTTCCCGCGCGCACTGCTGGAGAAGCTGCCCAAGCTCAAGCTGATCAGCCAGACTGGGAAGGTCGGCCCACACATCGACGTGGCGGCCTGCACCCACCTGGGCATTGCCGTAGCCGAAGGCGCGGGCTCGCCCGTAGCACCGGCCGAGTTGACCTGGGCGCTGACGATGGCGGCGATCCGGCGACTCCCGCAGTACATCGGCATGCTCAAGCACGGCGCGTGGCAGCAGAGCGGCTTGAAGTCGGCCTCGATGCCGCCGAACTTCGGCATCGGGATGGTGCTGAAGGGGCGCATGCTCGGCATCTGGGGCTACGGCAAGATCGGCGCGTTGGTGGCCGGCTATGGCCGCGCATTCGGCATGAAGGTGCAGGTCTGGGGCAGCCTGAACTCCCGTGAGCGCGCAGTCGCTGACGGCTTTGAAGCGGCCGAGTCCTGCGAGCAGTTCTTCGAACAGTGCGACGTGCTCAGCCTGCACCTGCGGCTGAACGACACCACGCGCGGCATCGTCTCGCTCGAGTCGCTCTCACGGATGAAGCCGACGGCGCTGCTCGTCAACACCTCACGCGCCGAACTGATCCAGGAGAACGCGCTGGTCGCGGCACTCAATCGCGGCCGGCCGGGCATGGCTGCCGTGGATGTGTTCGAGAGCGAGCCGATCCTGCAAGGCCACCCGCTGCTGCGGCTGGAGAACGCGGTCTGCTCGCCGCACATCGGCTATGTCGAGCAGGACAGCTACGAGCTGTACTTCGGTGCCGCGTTCGAGAACGTGCTCGCCTTCGTTCAGAAGAACCCCCGCAACCTGGTCAACCCCGAAGCGCTGCAGGTGCGGCGTTGAGCCTAGCGGCCGGCGAGCTGTTGCCGGCCGGCGGCGACGCGCCGGCGCTGGCCCTGGCCCGCTCGCGCCACGCCTTGATGGCCGGAAACTTCGCCATCGGCTGCGGCGTGATGGTCGTGGCCGGTTCACTCAACGACCTGGTCACCTCACTGGGCGTATCGGTGGCGGTGGGTGGCCAGCTCATCTCGGTGGCGGCCGTGTGCATGGCGCTCGGCGCCCCGCTGCTGGCTGCAGCGTTGTCGCGCTGGGACCGGCGCAAGCTGCTCGCGCTGTCAATGGCCTGGTATGCGCTGTGGCATGCAGTCTGCGCGCTGATGCCGAGCTACGCCACGCTGCTGCCCGTGCGCGCGTTGGCCGTGCTGGGTGCGGCGGTGTTCACGCCGCAGGCTGCCGCGGCGATCACGGCGCTGGCGCCGCCGGCCGAACGTGGCCGGGCCATCGCATTCATCTTCCTGGGCTGGTCGGTCAGCTCGGTGGTCGGCATGCCATTGATGGCGTGGGTGGCCGAAACGATGGGCTGGCGCTGGGCCTTCGCGCTGGTCGCGCTGCTCAGCGCCGTGGCGGCGGTGTGGGTCTGGCGCGCGCTGCCGCCGGGCATCCGCACGCAGGCGCTGTCGCGGCGCGACTGGAAGCTCGCGTTGACGCATCCGCTGCTGATCGGCGTGGTGGCCGTCACCGCACTCAGTTCGGCCGGGCAGTTCACGGTGTTCAGCTACTTTGCGCCGTACTACCGGCAGGTGTTGGGCGCCACGCCGACGCAGGTGAGCCTGCTGTTCCTGTGGTTCGGCGCTTTCGGGCTGGCCGGGAACATGCTGGTCGGGCGCGGCATCGACCGCTTCGGCGTGGCGTCGTTTGCCACCTTCATGATCGCGGCGATGGCGTTGTCGCTCGCGCTGTGGCCGCTTGCCGTGGGTGTGGCGAGCATGGCTGTGGTGCTGGTGCCGTGGGCGCTGGGCTGCTTCTCGAGCAACTCGTCGCAGCAGGCGCGGCTGGGTGCGTCTGCGCCGGGGCTGGCCGGCGCCTCGATGGCGCTCAACACCTCGGCCATCTACGTCGGCCAGGCTGCGGGCTCGGCGGGCGGTGGCGCCTGGCTGGCGACGGTCGGCTTTGCCGGGCTCAACGGGGTGGCGCTCGGGTGGATGCTGCTGGCTGTTGCGCTTAGCGTGTGGCTGGGCCGACGCACCGTCACACGGGTCTCGCCAGGAGTCGGCCTTTGAATGCCGGCACCGACGAGCCGCCCGCGCTGCGCACGCCGGCCTCGCCGGGCGAGATGTTCCGCGTCTTCACGCGCATGGCCCTGCAAGGCTTCGGTGGCGTGCTGCCGGTGACGCAGCGTGAACTGGTCGAGCGCCAACGCTGGCTGAGTCCGCAGCAGTTCGTCGAGATGCTGTCTCTGGCGCAAGTGCTGCCGGGGCCCAACGTGGTCAACCTGGCGTTGATGATCGGCGACCGTTTCTTCGGCACCCGCGGCGCGGCGGCGGCCATGGCCGGCTTGCTCGCAGCGCCGCTGGTGGTGGTGATCGCGCTGGCGGTGCTGGCGCTGCAACTGCAAGCGCACCCGTGGGCTGCCGGCGCACTCAAGGGCATGGGCGTGGTCTCGGCCGGCCTGGTGATCGCGACAGCCAGCAAACTGGCGGGCAGCCTGCGCAGCAATCCGCTCGGACTGCCGCTGTGCGTGGGCGCTGCGCTGCTGGCGCTGGCGGCCATCGGTGTGCTGCGCTGGCCCCTGGTGGGCGTGGTGCTGGCGCTCGGTGCAACCAGCACCGCGCTGGCCTGGTGGAAGCTCGGCCGCTGATGGGCAGCCTGGCGACGACGTGGCTCACCGGCCCGCTGGGCCTGGGCGCGGCCGACTGGCTGCAACTGCTGCTCCACTTCACGCTGCTGTCGCTGCTGGCGGTGGGCGGAGCGATCACGACGGCGCCGGACATGCAGCGCTTCGTGGTGGCCGAGCGCGGCTGGATGAGCAGTGCCGACTTCACCTCGTCGGTGGCGCTGGCCCAGGCCGCGCCGGGGCCCAACGTGTTGTTCGTGGCCGTGATCGGCTTCAACGTCGGAGGGCTCGCGGGTGTGGTGGCCACGATGGTCGGCACCCTGCTGCCGTCGACGCTGCTGACGCTGTCGGTCACGCGCTGGGGTGCGAAGCACAGCCAGGCGCGGCTGCTGCGGGCCTTCAACGCCGGCATGGCACCGCTGACACTGGGCCTGCTGCTGGCCACCGGCTGGGTGCTGCTGGAACCGCACGTGGCCGGCGCCCCGCTGACGGTGGCGCTGGCCGCGGCAGCAACCGTTGCCTTCATCCGCTGGACGCGGTTGAGCCCGCTGTGGGCCGTGTTGACCGGGGCCGTGGCCGGGGCGGCGGGATGGCTGGATTGACGTTCAACAGGACAACCCGATGGCCACACCGCGCCTTCGAACGATGCTGTTAGTGGCTGCCGGCGCGGCCGGCGTAGCCCTGAGCCTGTACATCGCGGTGCTGGCCCTGCTGTGGTGGGGCCAGGAGCGGCTGCTGTTCCTGCCCACCGTGCTGCCCGCAGACCACCACTTCGGGCATGGTGCCGATGTGCACGAAGCTTGGGTCGAGGTGCCCGGCGCGCGGCTCAATGCGCTGCACCTGCGTCTGCCGCGGCCCGACGGCGTGGTCTTCTTCCTGCACGGCAATGCAGGCAGCTTGCAGACTTGGTTCACCGGTGGTGACTTCTACCGCCGCACGAACATGGACCTGTTCATCGTCGACTACCGCGGCTACGGCAAGAGCAGCGGGCGCATCGAGAGCCAGGCCCAGCTCGAGGCCGACGTGCGCGCGGCGTGGCGGCAGATCGAAGCGCACTACGCCGGCCGCATCGGCCAGCCAGGCTTCAAGCGCGTGGTCTACGGCCGCTCGCTGGGTACCGGGCTGGCGTCGTCACTATCGGTCGAGTTGCAGCCGGAGCTGACGGTCCTGGTCTCGCCCTACGAAAGCATGCTGGCGGTGGCCCAAGAGCACTACCCGTGGGTGCCCGCACGTCTGCTGCGCTACCCGTTGCGCAGCGCCGAGGCTTTGGCGCGCGTGAAGACACCGATCCTGCTGGCACATGGCGGTCGCGATACGTTGATCCCGCCGCGCCACAGCCAGGCGCTGAAGGCGGTTGCACCGCAAGCCGAGTTATTGGTCGTGCCGGAGGCGGGGCACGGCGACATCCACGAGTTCAGCGCCTATCTGGATACCCTGGCAGCGGCGATGCGGCGCTGAGAAACGACAAAGCCGCCCGGAGGCGGCTTCGTTCGAATGCCGATCGCGTCGCGATCAGGCAGCGCGGCGGCGGGCAGCGCCTGCGGCCATCAGTGCGGCGCCGACGAGCAGCAGCGTCGTCGGCTCAGGCACGCCGCTGGCACCGGTATTGAACTTGAGGTACGGGTCGGTGCCCGTACCCGCGCCGGCACCGGCGTAGTCCGACGAGGCGAAATACGCGACGCCCGCGCCGGCGATCGGCACTTCTTCGATCCAGATGCCGAAGTTGGCAAAGGTGCCGGCCAGCCAGCCGTTGACCAGCGCCGTCAGATCCCATTCGCGGTAGACGTCAGTCAATGTGTCGCCGATCGTCAAGGTGGCCGCGGCGACCGCGTTGATGCTGGGGGCAGTGTTGAAGGTGACCGTGCTCTCGTCCCACGCAGACGTGACGCGGAACACGTTATAGGTGGTACCCGCCGAACCGTTGAAGAGGTGGAACAAGCCGAACTTGGCGTCGGTGACGGTGCTGCCGGCGTAAGCGCTGAGATCAAACTCAACCAGGCCGATCGCGCGATTGTTGCCAGCCCAGTTGTCCATGACGAACTGGCTGTTGCCAAGGTTGTTGGTGCCAAGGTTGCCGTCGACGATCTGGGCGTCCTTGCCGTTGGCGGGCTGGATGATCACCGGGGCAGCAAAAGCGCTCCCGGCGGCAGCCGCCAGGGCCAAGCTCAGAGCAGCCGCGACGAATTTAAGTGTGGTCATGCCGGGTTTCCCTGATTTTTGCGATCGTTGCACCGGTTAAGCACAACTCATGCCTAGGCATCGTACAGAGGTCAAACATCAATTAAAACAATACCTTGGAATCAAATACTGTCGAACTACTTCAGATACGCGGATGTAGCCTGTCAAAACGCTCGACGCTCGCGACGCTGCCGCATTGCTTCAAACAAGCACACGCCGGCAGCAACCGACACGTTCAGGCTCTCTACCGCCCCCGCCATCGGGATGTGCACCAGCCGGTCGCAGGTCTTGCGCGTGAGCTGGCGCATGCCCGGGCCTTCGGCACCCAGTACTAGCGCAATCGGCCCGCTGAGATCGACGTCGTAGAGCGTTGCATCGCCGTCTTCGCTGGTGCCGACGACCAGGATGTCGCGCTCCTTCAACTCACCCAGCGTGCGCGCCAGGTTGGTCACCATCAGGTACGGCACGGTCTCGGCGGCGCCGCTGGCCACCTTGGAAACCGTGGCGTTGAGCCCGACGGCATGGTCCTTCGGTGCCAACACCGCGTGGGCGCCAGCGCCGTCGGCCACACGCAGGCAGGCACCCAGGTTGTGTGGGTCTGTGACACCGTCCAGCACCAGCAGCAGCGGAGGGCCGGAGACGGCGTCGAGCACGTCATCAAGCGAATGGCGTGCCGCCAGCGGCGTGACGCGCGCCACCACGCCCTGGTGGCGGGGCGTGCCGGCCAGCAACGACAGCCGGGCGTCGTCGCTGTCGACGAGCTTCGTACCGGCTTCATGCAGGCGCGCCACCAGCTGCCTCATGCGGCCGTCGCGGCGGGACACGTCAATGTGGACGTCCAGCACCGACTCGGGCGCCGTCTTCACGCGCACGGTGACGGCGTGGAAGCCGAACAGGACCTTGGACGAACTCATCGCGGCAGCCGCCTCATCGCGCGCCCGCCTGTTCGCGCAGGGCCCAGGCTTCGTTCAGCGCCAGTGCACCGAGCACCAGAACGCCACCGCCGATGACGGCCGCGCTGGGCTGTTCCCCTGCGCCAAGCCAGGCCCAGGCGACACCGAAGATCACCTCCAGAAGCGCCAGCAGCGCAATCTCCGGCGCGGGCAGCACGCGAGCTGCCATCACGGCCAACAGACAGGGAACGGCCAGCTGCACGCTGCCCAGCAGCGCCAGCAGCCGCAGATCGTGCGCCGACGCGCCCAGCGGCCATGCCAGCGGCAAGGTCACGGCGGCCGACAGAAGCGCTCCCAACAGTACCGCCGGCAGCATGTCCTCCCCCGGGCCGTCGACCTTGCCGCTCTGCCGCAATGACTTCAGGTGCTGCAGCAGCGTCCAGTTGACCGCCGCGGCCACCGGCACACCCAGCGCCACGGCGGTGCCCAACAGGTGGCGCGAGTCGCCGAGCGCAAAGGCCTGCCCGTACATCCAGGCGATGCCGGCGCCGGCCACGCCGATCGCGACCCAGGTGCGTGTGGGCAAAGCGTGGCCGAGCACGAAGCGCGAAGCCAGTGCCGTGAAGAGCGGGCCCAGGGCCAGCGTGACGAGCACGTTGGCCACGTCGGTGAGCGTGAGCGCGACCATGAATGCCGTGAACATCACGCACCAGCACACGCCCGAGGTCCACATCGCCGCGCCGCCGCGCCGCAGCGACGCCCACAGCGCCACAGGCCCGCGCCACGCCGCCAGCAGCGCCACCAGCGTCAGCGCGTTGAAGGCGCTGCGCCAGAACGTCAGCTCGAAAGCACGCGCCTGCTCAAGGTGGCGTGTCACGACGCCAGCGATGCTCCACATCAGCGTCACCGCCAGCATCACGGCCACGGCCTGCCGGTGCGTCATCACCGAGCCCCTTGTGATCAGGCTGCTTCGCGGCTGGCGCGCTTGCGGTCGTGTTCCTTCAGATGCCGTTTGCGCACCCGGATCGACTTCGGCGTGATCTCGACCAGTTCGTCGTCGTCGATGAACTCGACCGCGTATTCAAGCGACAAGTCGATCGGCGGCGTGACCTTGATCGCGTCTTCCTTGCCGCTGACGCGGAAGTTGGTCAGCTGCTTGGTGCGCGTGGCGTTCACCACCAGATCGTTGTCGCGGCTGTGGATGCCGACGATCATGCCTTCGTAGACCGGGTCGCCGGCCTTCACGAACATCCGCCCGCGGTCGTCGAGCTTGCCCAGGGCGTAGGTGAAGATCTCGCCGTCGTCCATGCTGATCAGCACGCCGTTCTTGCGGCCTTCGATCTCGCCCTTGTAGGCCTCGTAGCCGTCGAAGATGTTGCTGATGAGGCCGGTGCCGCGGGTCAGGTTCATGAACTCGTTGCTGAACCCGATCAGGCCGCGCGCCGGAATCCGGTACTCCAGCCGCACGCGGCCGCGGCCGTCGGTTTCCATGTTCACCAGATCGGCCTTGCGCTCACCCAAGGCCTGCATCACGCCGCCCTGGTGCTGGTCTTCGATGTCCACCGTCACCAGTTCGATCGGCTCGTGGCGTTCGCCGCCGACGTCGTGGAACACGACGCGCGGCTTGCTCACGGCCAGTTCGTAGCCTTCACGGCGCATGTTCTCGAGCAGGATCGTCAGGTGCAACTCACCACGGCCGCTGACTTCGAAGATGCCCTCTTCACCCGACTCCTTCACACGCAACGCGACATTGCTCTGCAACTCCTTCTGCAAGCGGTCCCAGATCTGGCGGCTGGTGACGAACTTGCCCTCGCGGCCCGCCAGCGGGCTGCTGTTGACGCAGAAGTTCATCGTCAGCGTCGGCTCGTCGACGTGCAGCATCGGCAGCGGCATCGGGTTGGCGGGGTCGGTCAGCGTGACGCCGATGCCGATGTCCTCGATGCCGTTGACGAGCACGATGTCGCCCGGGCCGGCTTCGGTGGCCTGGATGCGTTCCAGGCCTTCGAAGGTCAGCACCTGGTTGATGCGGCCCTTCCAGCTCTTGCCACCTTCTTCCGGCGTGCCGGAGCAGACGAACACGTCCTGCATCGGCTTGACGGTGCCGGCGGTGATACGCCCCACACCGATACGGCCAACGAAGGTGGAGTAGTCCAGCGACGAGATCTGCAGTTGCAGCGGCGCCGCCGGGTCGCCTTCGTGCGCCTGCACATGCCGGAGCACCGTCTCGAACAGCGGCTCCATGTCGGTGCCCCAGGGCTCGTCGGCCGCCGAGCTCTTGCCTTCGGTCAGCGAGGCCCAGCCGTTCAGGCCGGACGCGTACACAACGGGGAAGTCGAGCTGCTCTTCGGTCGCGCCCAGCTTGTCGAACAACTCGAAAGCGGCGTTGATCACGTAGTCGGGCCGAGAACCCGGCTTGTCGACCTTGTTGACGACGACGATGGGCTTCAGGCCGAGCGCCAGCGCCTTCTTCGTGACGAAGCGCGTCTGCGGCATCGGGCCTTCTTGCGCGTCGATCAGCAGCAGCACGCCGTCGACCATCGACAGCGCGCGCTCGACCTCACCGCCGAAGTCGGCGTGGCCCGGCGTGTCGACGATGTTGATGTGGGTGCCCTTCCACGTCACCGCGCAGTTCTTGGCCAGGATGGTGATGCCGCGCTCGCGCTCGATGTCGTTGCTGTCCATCACGCGTTCGGCGACCTTCTCGTTCTCGCGGAAGGTGCCGCTCTGGCGCAGCAGCTGGTCGACCAGCGTGGTCTTGCCATGGTCGACGTGGGCGATGATGGCGATGTTGCGGATCTGTTTGGTCATGATGAGGTTGCCCGCAGGGCCGCTCCAAGGGCAACCGGTGGCCCCTCGGGGGGCCACGAGCGTAGCGAGTTGGGGGGCGGCAGTTCTGCCTGTACTTCAAGCGGGCTGAGTAAGCGGTCGGCGATCAGTTCGCCAGCCGTGATGTGGGCGCTGCCGAGAAAGGCGCGCGGTTGTCGGGCATAGACGCGGACGGCGGGCGCATCACCGAGCGTGACGCGCCGGCGCAGACCGGTGAGGAAGCGGCCGGCTTCGTCTTCGGGCAACTCCACCTGCGGCCAGTCGGCCAGCAACAGGTCGGCCGGTTTCAGCAGTGCTTCGCGGTCGGAGTCGGCCATCGCCGACAGGGCTTCGATCGTCACGGCGTCACCCAAGTCGAGCCCGCCGCAGCCGGTGCGGCGCAGCGCAGACAGGTGCGCACCGCAGCCGAGTGCCGCGCCGATGTCTTCAGCCAGCGTGCGGATGTAGGTGCCCTTGCTGCACACGACCTCGATCACGAGAGAAGGAGACTGCCACTCGACGATGTCGATACGGTGAATCGTGATCCGGCGCCGCGCGCGCTCGATCTCGATCCCTTGGCGCGCGTAGTCGTACAGCGCGCGGCCCTCGTGCTTGAGCGCCGAGTGCATCGGTGGCAGCTGGTCAAGCGCGCCGACGAAACGCGCGCAGGCGGCTTCGACGTCGACGGCGGTCACGTTCACCGGCCGGCGCTCGATGACTTCGGCTTCGGCGTCGCCGCTGGCCGTGCGTTCACCCAGCTTCAGCGTGGCGCGGTAACGTTTGTCGGCATCCAGACTGGCCTGCGAGAACTTCGTCGCCGCGCCAAAGCACAGTGGCAACAGCCCCGTCGCAAGCGGATCGAGCGTACCGGTGTGTCCGCCCTTCTCTGCCCGCAGCAGCCCCTTGCACTTCTGCAGCGCGTCGTTGCTCGTCCAGCCGATCGGCTTGTCGAGCAACAACACACCGTGCAGCGCGCGGCGCGGCGTCCTGACAGCCCCCTGCCGGCCGGGTACGGCCAGCGACCCCCCGTGGGGGTCGGGCCCGCCTTGGGGCGGCCCGGCGCCGTGCCCGCTGCGATTCATCAGTCTTCCTTTGCCCGCGTCGAGTTCGCCTTGGCGATCAACGCGCTCAGGTCGGCAGCACGTTCGGTCGTCTTGTCGAAATGGAAATGCAGGGTCGGCACGGTGTGGATCGCGAGCTTCTTGAACAGTGCGTTACGCAAGAAGCCTGCCGCCTCGTTCAACGCCTCGGCGCTTTCCTCGGGCTTGCCGACCAGCACCGAGAAGTAGATCTGCGCGTGCGCGTAGTCCGGCGTCACCTCGACGCTGTTGACGGTGACCATGCCCACGCGCGGGTCCTTCAACTCGCGAATGAGCGTGGCCACGTCGCGCTGGATTTGGTCAGCGACGCGAAAACTTCGGTTGGGGACGGCTTTTTTATGGCGCATGGGGTGTCCTAAAGACAAACCCCGCCTTCCTTTCGGTCGGCGGGGTTGCCACGAGGGCAGTGCCGCCTTACAGCGTGCGTGCCACTTCCTTCACCTCGAAGAACTCCAACTGATCACCTTCCTTGATGTCGTTGTAGTTCTTCAGCTTGACGCCGCACTCGAAGCCTTCCTTGACCTCGCGCACATCGTCCTTCATGCGCTTCACCGAGTCGACGTCGCCGGTGTAGATGACGACGTTCTCGCGCAGCAGGCGGAAGCGTGCGTCGCGGCGGACGACGCCCGCGGTGATCATGCAACCGGCCACGGTGCCGATCTTGCTGGCCACGAACACGGTGCGGATCTCGGCGGTGCCGATGGTTTCCTCACGCTGCTCAGGCGCCAGCATGCCGCCCATCGCGGCCTTGATCTCGTCGACGGCGTCGTAAATGATGTTGTAGTACTTGAGGTCGACGCCGTTGCCTTCGGCCAGCTTGCGTGCACCGGCGTCGGCACGGGTGTTGAAGCCGATGATGACGGCCTTCGAAGCAATCGCCAGGTTGACGTCGCTCTCGGTGATGCCACCGACCGCAGCGTGCACGATCTGCACCTTGACCTCGGGCGTGCTGAGCTTGAGCAGGCTCTGAGCCAAGGCCTCTTGAGAGCCCTGCACGTCGGCCTTGACGATGAGCGACAGCGTTTGCGCCGCGCCTTCGCCCATGTTCTCGAAGATGCCTTCGAGCTTGGCCGCCTGGCGCTTGTTGAGCGTGACTTCGCGGTACTTGCCCTGGCGGAACGTGGCGATCTCACGCGCGCGGCGCTCGTCGGACAGCACCATGAAGTCGTCGCCGGCACGCGGCACTTCAGTTAGGCCCTGGATCTCGACCGGGATCGACGGGCCGGCCGTCTCGATCGACTTGCCGTCTTCGTTGAGCATCGCCCGAACGCGGCCGTAGCTGCTGCCTGCCAAGACGACGTCGCCCTTCTTCAGCGTGCCGCTCTGCACCAGAACGGTGGCGACCGGGCCGCGGCCCTTGTCGAGCTTGGCTTCGATCACCAGACCCTTGGCGGCGGCTTCGGTCGGCGCCTTCAGCTCCAGCACTTCGGCTTGCAGCAACACCTGTTCGAGCAGTTGATCGATGCCCTGGCCGGTCTTGGCCGACACCGACACGAACGGCGATTCGCCGCCGAAGTCTTCAGGCACCACACCCTCGGCCACCAGCTCGCTGCGCAGGCGCTCGAGGTTGGCGTCGGGCTTGTCGATCTTGTTCATCGCCACCACGATCGGCACGTTGGCATTCTTGGCGTGCGCGATGGCTTCCTTGGTCTGTGGCATCACGCCGTCGTCGGCGGCCACGACCAAGATCACGATGTCGGTGGCTTTGGCGCCGCGCGCGCGCATCGCGGTGAACGCGGCGTGGCCCGGCGTGTCCAGGAAGGTGATCATCCCGCGCGGCGTCTGGACGTGGTACGCGCCGATGTGCTGCGTGATGCCGCCGGCTTCGCCCGCCGCCACACGGGCACGGCGGATGTAGTCCAGCAGCGAGGTCTTGCCGTGGTCGACGTGGCCCATGACGGTGACGACCGGCGCGCGCGAGATCTGCTCGGCGTCTGCCGCCGCGGTTTCTTCTTCCGTGAAGGCTTCCGGGTCATCCAGCTTGGCCGCGAAGGCCTTGTGGCCCATTTCCTCGACGACGATCATCGCCGTCTCCTGGTCGAGCTGCTGGTTGATGGTGACCATCTGGCCGAGCTTCATCAACTGCTTGATGACCTCGCTGCCCTTGACGCTCATCTTGTGCGCCAGGTCGGCCACCGAGATGGTCTCGGGCACGTGCACTTCCTGGGTCAGCGATTCGGCGGCCGGCACGAAGCCGGGGCCGGTGTCACCACGCTCACCGCGGCGGGCACCACCACGCGGAGCGCGCCAGCCGGCGCGCGAGCCACTGCTGTCACCGCGCGTCTTCAGTGCCGCGCGTTTCTTGGCAGCGTCGTCGGCCCAGCTCGACGACAGCTTCTCGCTCTTGACCTGTTTCTTGTCGCCCGGCTTGGCAGCCGTGCCCGCCCCTGCCGCACCCGGCTTGACGGCTGGCTTGTGGATGGTGCCCTTGATGGCTTCCTTGGCCGCTTCGGCTTTGGCCGGCTCTTCGGGCTTCTTGGCTACCAGCACCTTCTTGGGTGCGTTCATCATCGCGCGGATGGCGGCAGCTTCGGCCTCCGCGGCCTTGCGCCGGCGCGCCAGGTCTTCGGACTTGGCGTTGTCTTCGGCGGCCTTGTCAGCCGCCTTCACAACGCGCAGCACGGGCTTCGGTGCCTCAGGCGCCTTGGGCACTTCGGCAACCGGGGCAGCAGCCGCTGCATCGGCCGCGGCCGCAGTGCCGCTGGTTGCGGCCCTGGCCGACTCCGCAGCCTTGGCTGCCGCTTCAGCCGCAGCCTTGGCGGCCGATGCCTCAGCGGCAGCCTCCGCAGCGGCTTCACGTGCCGCACGCTCCTGCTCTTCGCGCACCCGACGCTGTTCGGCGAGTTCCACTTCCTGAACCCGGATGGCCTCGGCCTGCGCGCGCGCTTCTTCTTCGCGGCGTTGCAGTTCCAGTTCGTCGGCACTCGGGCCGCTGTCTTCCACGCCGGCCGGCAGGTCGTCGCGCTTGACGAAGGTGCGCTTCTTGCGCACCTCGACCTGGATCGTGCGGGCGCGGCCACTGGCGTCGGCCTGCTTGATTTCGGTCGTGCTCTTGCGCGTGAGGGTGATCTTCTTGCGCTCGGCACTGGCGGCGGTGCCGTGCGAGGTGCGCAGGAAGTCGAGCAGCCGTTCCTTGTCGGAATCGGTCAGCGCGTCGTCGAGCGACTGCTTGGTCACGCCGGCCGATTGCAGCTGTTCGAGCAACGCCGCGGGTGGGCGGTTGAGCTGAAGCGCGAACTGGGCGACGGTGGTGACTGCCATGGGCGGGAATCCTAGATTTATGTACTTGAAGGCGGTGGTGTGGCGAAGCGGGCTGTGTATGCGGAGCGAGCGAAGCGGGTGCAGCGGTTCGGCTTCATGCCGTGAACCAGTGTTCGCGGGCCTTCATGATCAGTGTCTTGGCGCTCTCGTCGTCGATGCCGGTGATCTCGGTCAACTCGTCCACCGCCAGATCGGCCAGGTCGTCGCGGGTGTTGATGCCGCCGTCGGCCAGCTTGCCGATCAACTCGGGCGTCAGGCCCTTGCCGTCGAGCTCCAGATCGCGGAGGTCTTGCGAGACTTCGTCGACCTTCTCTTCGCGGGCAATTTCCATGGTCAGCAATGCGTCCTTGGCGCGGGTGCGCAGTTCGTTGACGGTGTCTTCGTCGAAGCTCTCGATCTCAAGCATTTCCTGCAGCGGCACGTAGGCCACTTCTTCGAGGCTGGTAAAGCCCTCGGCGATCAGGATGTCGGCAACTTCCTCGTCGACGTCGAGCTTGTCGACAAACAGCGCGCGGGCCGATTGCGATTCGGTCTGCTGCTTGGCCTGCGATTCCTCGGCCGTCATGATGTTGATGCGCCAGCCGGTCAGGTCCGAGGCCAGGCGCACGTTCTGGCCGCCGCGGCCGATGGCGATCGCGAGGTTCTCTTCATCGACCACCACGTCCATCGCGTGGCGCTCTTCGTCCACCACGATCGACGCCACGTTGGCCGGTGCCAGCGCGCCGATGACGAACTGCGCCGGGTCTTCGCTCCACAGCACGATGTCGACGCGCTCGCCGGCCAGTTCGGTCGTCACGCCGTTGACGCGCGAGCCGCGCACACCGACGCAGGTGCCGATCGGGTCGACGCGCCGATCATGCGAAACGACGGCGATCTTGGCCCGGCTGCCCGGGTCACGGGCGCAGCTCTTGATCTCGAGCAGACCCTGTTCGATCTCCGGTACTTCCTGTGCGAACAGCTCCATCATGAAAGCCGGCGCGCTGCGCGACAGCATGATCTGCGCGCCGCGCTGGGTCGGGTCCACACCCATGATCACGGAGCGTACGCGGTCACCGGTGCGCAGGTTCTCCTTCGGGATCATCTCGCTGCGCTTCAGGCGGCCTTCGACGCGGCCGCTCTCGACAATGATGTCGCCCTTGTCCAGCCGCTTCACCGTACCCACGAAGACCTTCTCGCCGCGCGAGAGGAAGTCGTTGAGCAGCGTCTCGCGCTCGGCGTCGCGGATCTTCTGCAGGATCACCTGCTTGGCCGCCTGCGCGCCGATGCGGCCGATCGGCACTGACTCGATGGCTTCTTCGATGTAGTCGCCTTCTTCGATGTCGGGAATGCGGTCCAGCGCATCGGACAACATCTCTTCGGCATCGGGGTTTTGCAAGCCGGCGATGTCGGGCACGACCAGCCAGCGGCGGAAGGTCTCGTACTCGCCGGTGTCACGGTCGACGGCGACACGGATGTCCCACTCGGCGCCGTGGAACTTCTTGCTCGCAGACGCCAGGGCGGCCTCGACAGCGCCGAAGACCGTGTCGCGCTCGACCGTCTTCTCGCGCGAGATGGCGTCGACCAGCATCAGCATTTCGCGGTTCATCGTCACACTCAACCTCCATCCACCGGGGGCACATCGTCGGCAACCGGCTCGCTCGGAGCCGGGTCCGGCTTGCGCCGCCCCTTGAAATCCAGCACCGGCACGAGCCGGGCTTCCCGCACTTCGTCGAACGCAAAACCGAGCACCTGCTCGGTCTTGCCGTCGCTGAAAACCAGTTGCCAGCCGGCAGCGGCATCGGCTGCCACACCGGCAACGCGACCCAGAGCACCCTTGAACGCCTTGCGGCCGTTGAACGGCGCCTTCAGCGTCAGAGCGATCTCCTGGCCCACAAAACGTTCGTAGTCGGCTTCGCGCTTGATCGGGCGGTCCAGCCCCGGCGACGAGACCTCCAACCGCGAGTAGTCCAGGCCCTCGACCTCCAGCGCGTACTGCAACTGGCGGGTGACGAGTTCGCAGTCCTCGACCAGCACAAACTCGCTCTCGCCAGTCGGGTACGCATGGCCGGGCACGCGGTCGAGCGTCACGCGCAACAGGCCGCGCGGCGCGCGCTCGACGTCGACGACCACGTAGTGCAGACCGGTCACCGTTTTCTCGATGGCCTCGCGCCAGCCGAGGCGCGGCGCCGGTGGCCCAGCGGACTCGCGGGACTCGCGAGGCTCGCCAGACGTGGCCATCGCGCGCTGGCGCACAGGCGCCGGGCGTGGGCGGGCCGGCGCCGGGCGCTTTGCGCCCCGTGCCTTGCTGTTGTTCTTGCTCTGCGCTCCGCCTGTCCGCACCACTTGTACTTCTCTTGTTCTAAGCCTGATCTACGTTTCGAAACCACGTCTTGGAACCCAAAGGCGACCGGGCAAAAAAAAAGGGCTGGATGATCCGCCCACTCATTCCCCAGCCCGGTGCCGGAAACCGCGCATTATAGGCACGCAGGTCGGCTCGATCAATGCCCCGCGGCACCAAAACGCCTGCGTGCCAGAATCCGGCGACACCGTTTTCACTGGGCCACACGCATGGGTTTCCTCGCCGGCAAGCGCTTCCTCGTCACCGGGGTGTTGTCCAACCGCTCAATCGCTTACGGCATCGCCCGCGCCTGCCACGCACAAGGCGCCGAACTGGCCTTCAGCTACGTCGGCGAGCGTTTCAAAGCACGCACCGTCGACTTTGCGGCCGAGTTCGGCAGCAAGTTGATCTACGACTGCGATGTGTCCAGCGATGAGCAAATCACGGCCTTGTTCGCGCAGCTCTCGCAGCAATGGCCGCAGTTCGACGGCCTCGTGCATTCGATCGGCTTCGCGCCCCGTGAAGCCATCGCCGGCGACTTCCTCGAAGGCCTGTCGCGCGAGGGCTTCCGGATCGCCAATGACATCTCGGCCTACTCTTTCCCGGCCCTGGCCAAGGCCGCGCTGCCGTACCTGCGCCCCAAGTCGGCGCTGTTGACGCTGACGTATCTGGGCGCCGAGCGCGCCGTGCCAAGCTACAACACGATGGGCATGGCGAAAGCGGCGTTGGAGGCCAGCGTGCGCTACCTCGCCGCAAGCCTCGGCCCCAAGGGCATCCGCGTCAACGCCATCTCGGCCGGGCCGATCAAGACGCTGGCGGCGTCCGGCATCAAGGGTTTCGGCAAGATGCTCGAGGTCGTCGGCGCACAGTCACCGCTGGGCCGCAACGTCACCATCGAAGATGTAGGCAACGTGGCCGCCTTCCTGCTGTCCGACCTGGCCGGCGGTGTAACCGCCGAGATCACCTACGTCGACGGCGGCTTTGCCAAGGTCATGGGCATGCCGTCGGTCGTCGACGGCTGATCGAGCCCGTCGCGAAAGCCGATCAGTCGGCGCGCACGCAATCCATGAAGTAGCTGCTGGCGACGCCGTGGTCCTCGTTGGCGACGAGGCCGTGCACGTCGGTGTCGAAGCCCGGGAAGGCCGCGTTGAAGGTGCGCGTGAACCGCAGGTAATCGACGATCTTGCGGTTGAAGCGCTCGCCCGGGATGAGCAGCGGAATGCCCGGCGGATACGGCGTCAGCAGCGACGTCGCGATGCGCCCTTCCAGGTCGTCGATCGGCACGCGCTCGGTCTTGCGGTGCGCGATGTGCGAGAAAGCGTCACTCGGCTTCATCGCCGGCACGATGTCGGACAGGTACATCTCGGTCACCAGCCGCGCGATGTCATGCTTGGCGTAGGCCTCGTGGATCGCCTGGCACAGATCGCGCAGGCCCATCCGCTCGTACTTGGGGTAGGCCGCGCAGAACTCCGGCAGGATGCGCCACAGCGGCGCGTTCTTGTCGTAGTCGTCCTTGAACTGCTGCAACGCCGTCAGCAGCGTGTTCCAGCGGCCCTTGGTGATGCCGATGGTGAACATGATGAAGAACGAGTACAGACCCGTCTTCTCGACCACCACGCCGTGCTCGGCCAGGAACTTGGTGACGATGGCGGCCGGGATGCCGGTCTTGGCGAACTTGCCCGACAGGTCCAGGCCCGGCGTGATCAGGGTGCACTTGATCGGGTCCAGCATGTTGAAGCCGTCGGCCACTGCGCCGAAGCCGTGCCACTTGTCTCCGGGCTTGAGCATCCAGTCCGTGGCGCGGCCGACGCCATCGCCGGCCAGCTTGTCGGGGCCCCAGACGGTGAACCACCAGTCTTTGCCGAATTCCTTGTCGACCTTGCGCATGGCACGGCGGAAATCCAGCGATTCGATGATGCTTTCTTCCACCAGTGCCGGCCCGCCGGGCGCTTCCATCATCGCCGCAGCCACGTCGCAGCTGGCGATGATGGCGTACTGCGGGCTGGTGCTGGAATGCATCAGGTAGGCCTCGTTGAAGAGATGCCTGTCGAGCTTGACGTCCTGCGCGTCCTGCACCAGCACCTGGCTGGCCTGGCTGATGCCGGCCAGCAGCTTGTGCGTGCTCTGCGTCGCGTAGACCATCTGGTTCTTCGGCCGCGGACGCTTCTTGCCCATGGCATGAAACTGGCCGTAGAAGTTGTGGAAGGCTGCGTGCGGCAACCAGGCTTCGTCGAAGTGCAGGTTGTCGATGTAGCCATCGAGCCCGTGCTTGATGGTCTCGGTGTTGTAGAGCACGCCGTCGTAGGTGCTTTGCGTGAGCGTCAGGATGCGTGGCCGTGCATTGGCAGCATCCACACCCGCCAGCAGGGGGTTGGCAGCGATCTTCTTGCGGATGGCCTCGGGCGAAAACTGGTCCTGCGGGATCGGACCGATGATGCCGAAGTGGTTGCGCGTCGGCGTCAGGAACACCGGCACGGCGCCGGTCATGATGATCGCGTGCAGGATCGACTTGTGGCAGTTGCGGTCGACGACCACCACATCGCCCGGCGCTACCGTGTGGTGCCAGACCATCTTGTTGCTGGTGCTGGTGCCGTTGGTGACGAAGAAGCAGTGGTCGGCGTTGAAGATGCGCGCCGCGTTGCGCTCGCTCTGCGCCACCGGGCCGGTGTGGTCGAGCAACTGGCCCAACTCTTCAACCGAGTTGCAGACGTCGGCGCGCAGCATGTTCTCGCCGAAGAACTGGTGGAACATCTGACCCACCGGGCTCTTGAGAAACGCCACGCCGCCGCTGTGGCCCGGGCAGTGCCATGAGTACGAGCCATCCGCGGCGTACTCCATCAGGGCCTTGAAGAACGGCGGCGCCAGGCCGTCGAGGTAGCTCTTGGCCTCGCGGATGATGTGCCGGGCCACGAACTCCGGCGTGTCCTCGAACATGTGAATGAAGCCATGCAGCTCGCGCAAGACGTCATTCGGCAGGTGCTGGCTGGTGCGCGTCTCGCCGTAGATGTAGATCGGGATGTCGGCGTTCTTGCGTCGGATCTCCTCGATGAACTTGCGCAGATTCAGCACCGCGGGGTCGAGCTCGGGGCCAGGTGTGAACTCTTCGTCGTCGATCGACAGGATGAAGGCGCTGGCGCGGCTTTGCTGCTGCGCAAACTGCGACAGGTCGCCGTAGCTGGTGGCGCCGAGCACTTCGAAACCTTCCTTCTGAATCGCCTCGGCCAGCGCACGGATCCCGAAGCCCGAGGTGTTTTCGGAGCGGAAGTCCTCGTCGATGATGACGATGGGGAAACGCAGTCGGAGCATGGGCGCGGCCTCGGAGAACGGGGCAGGGGCAGTTTCGAAAGAGCGCGAAGTGTAGGGGCGGAGCATGCCATTCGAGCGGCCCGCCTCGCGACCGAGGCACACTGCGCGGCATGAGTGAATCCCCCACCCTCAATGTGCTCGGCACACCACTCGTCGCGTGCAGCTACGACCCTCTGACCGGCTGGTTCCGCGACGGCTGTTGCCACACTGACGCGCACGACGCCGGCAGCCACGTGATCTGCGCCAAGGTCTCGGTGGAGTTCCTGAACTTCCAGATGGAGCGCGGGAATGACCTGATCACACCCAAGCCTGAGTACCGCTTCAAGGGCCTGAAGCCCGGCGACCGCTGGTGCGTGTGCGCCTTGCGCTGGCGCGAAGCCTACGAGGCGGGCTGTGCGCCGCCGGTCGTGCTGGAAAGCACACACGCCAGGGCGCTGGAGTACGTGTTGATGGACTGGCTGCGCAAGAACGCCGTCGCACCTGTCGGATAAACTTGATCGGCTCCGGAAGGGTGGATGAGCGGTTTAAGTCACATGCCTGGAAAGCATGCGGGGGTTAACAGCCCCCCAAGGGTTCGAATCCCTTCCCTTCCGCCAAGGCGCGTTCCCTTCAGTAGATCGCCGCTGCGGCCCGCAACCTGCGCGCGACGGCATCGCGTAAGCCCGCTGGACCCAGCACCTCGACCTGTTCGCCTTGTCGCAGCACGTCCATCGCTAACTCGTTCTCGTCGACAAAGGGCAGCCGCATTTCGTAGCTGCCGTCCTCGTTGAATGCGCCGCTCTGTTCCGGGTGCCACTCTTCACAGCTGGCCCACTGTGCGGCTTTCGGGTCGAAGCGCAGCATGGCCCATTGGCGTTTGCCGCCGGCAAAGATGCCGTAGCCGGCGTCCATGGCTTTGCCGACGGCGCTGAGCGCGACCTCCTTCGCGGCCTCTTCAAGGACCACCGCCACCTCGATCGCATCCAGCGCGAAGCGGCGCAACGCCTTGACGCGGTGGCACCAGGCGTCGAGGTACCAGGTGCTGCGGTAATGCACCAGCCGCTGCGGCGAGACGTCGCGCTCGCTCACCTCGCGCCGTGCGCGCGTCAAATAGCGCAGATGTAGGCGGCGGCGTGACAGCAACGCGACGCTGACGCGCTCGAAGAAACGGCTGGGCACCGGCCGCCGTTGCGCGCTGACGATCTTCACGCGCTGCATCAGCGCGGCCGCCGTGCCTTCACTCTGCCCGCTGGCCAGCAGGTGATGGATGCGGTCCAGCAGCGGCTGCAGGTGGCGGCTGAGCAGGCCGTCGCTGTCGAGGCTGCTCAGGAGCTGCTGCGCAGTGAGCAAGGAGTACAGCTCGCTCTCGTCGAACCACAACCCAGGCAGTTCGTGCTTCGACCCGGCATACGCGGCACCGAAGCGGTAACCGCCAACGAAAGCGTCGTATTCGATCGGCGCGCCCATCCGGCTGCGCAGGTACTCGAGGTCGCGCTTGAGCGTGGCGCGCGAGACCTCCAGCTCGTCCATCAGCGCCTGCAGGCTGATGTGTCCGCGCGCGCGGATCAGCGTCTCGATGCGGTACAGGCGCGCCGTGTTGGCCATCGCGGTTGCGCGCGCGCGTTGGCTCAAAACAGGCCGACCACCCGCCCTTCGTCGTCGAGGTCGATGAACTCGGCCGACGGCACCTTCGGCAGCCCCGGCATCGTCATGATGTCGCCGCAGACCATCACCACGAACTCGGCGCCGGCGGCCAGCCGCACCTCGCGCACGTTGACCACGTGGCCGCTTGGCGCAGCACGCTGTTTCGGGTCGGTCGAGAAGCTGTACTGGGTCTTGGCCACGCAGACCGGGAAGTGGCCGTAGCCGGCCTCTTGCAGCCGCGCGATCTGCGCCCGCACCTCGGCGCTGGCGCTGATGTCGGCCGCGCCGTAGGTGCGGGTGGCGAGCTTCTTCAGCTTGTCCCACAGCGGGTCGGCATCGTCGTAGGCGAAGCGCAGCGGGCCGCTGGTCTGCTCCGCCAGCCGCACGACTTCGCGCGCGACGTCGGCCGCCCCCTTGCCGCCTTCGGCCCAGTGGCGCGCCGTCAGCACCGGCACGCCCTGCGCGCCGACGCGCTCGCGCAGCCGTGCGTGCTCGGCGTCGGTGTCGGCGCTGAAGTGGTTGATCGACACCACCACCGGCAACCCGAACACCTCGCGCAGGTTGTGCACGTGCCGCTCCAGGTTGGCCAGGCCGCGCTCCAGCGCGCCGAGGTCTTCGCTGCCTAGCGCCGCCAGGTCCACCCCGCCGTGGTACTTCAGCGCGCGCACGGTTGCCACGACGACGGCCACCGCCGGGCGCAGCCCCGACTTGCGGCACTTGATGTCGATGAACTTTTCCGCGCCCAGGTCGGCACCGAACCCGGCTTCGGTGACCACGTAGTCCGCCAGTTTCAGTGCCGTGCGCGTAGCCATCACGCTGTTGCAGCCGTGGGCGATGTTGGCGAACGGCCCGCCATGCAGGATGGCCGGGTTGTTCTCCAGCGTCTGCACCAGGTTCGGCGCCAGCGCGTCCTTGAGCAACACCGTCATCGCGCCATGCACCTTTAGGTCGGCGGCGCGCACGGGTTTGCGGTCGGTGGTCTCGGCGACGACGATGCGGCCGAGGCGCTCCTTCAGATCCTTCAGCGACGTCGCAAGGCACAGGATCGCCATCACTTCCGACGCCACCACGATGTCGAAGCCGTCCTGCCGCGGGTAGCCGTTGCCGGGCCCGCCGAGGCCAGCGGTGATCTGCCGCAGCGCGCGGTCGTTCATGTCCATCACCCGCCGCCAGGTGATGCGGCGCACGTCGATGCCGAGCGCATTGCCGTGGTGCACGTGGTTGTCGATGGCCGCGGCCAGCAGGTTGTTGGCCAGAGCGATCGCGTTGAAGTCGCCCGTAAAGTGCAGGTTGATGTCTTCCATCGGCACCACCTGCGCATGGCCGCCGCCAGCCGCGCCGCCCTTCATGCCGAAGACCGGGCCGAGCGAGGGCTCGCGCAGCGCGATCACGGCTCGTCTGCCGATGTGGTTCAGCGCGTCGCCGAGGCCGACCGTGGTGGTCGTCTTGCCTTCGCCGGCCGGCGTCGGGCTGATGGCGGTGACGAGGATCAGCTTGCCATCCGGCCGGTCCTTCAAGGTGTCGATGAAGCGCAGGTCGATCTTCGCCTTGTGGTGGCCGTACGGCACCAGGTGTTCGGCGCCGATGCCGAGTCGGTCGTGTGCGAGGTCGGTGATGCGGCGAAGCGTGGCTGCTTGGGCAATCTGGATATCGGTCTGCGGCAAGGCGGGCTCCTGCGGGTCTTGTCGTGGTGGGTCGGGGTTCGGATTCATTGTGCTTGCCCGCAGCTACAGTGCGCGCCGGTGGAACCCAAAGACGCGCAAGCCACGTTGTTCGACGCCCGCCGGGTAGGCCCGGCGGCGCTGACGGCGCAAGTGAGTGAAGCCGCCGCGGCGCTGTGCGCGCGCTGGGGCGGGCGGCTGCTGCTGGGTACGTCGTCGTGGTCCTTCCCGGGCTGGGCCGGGCTGGTCTGGGACCGCGAGTACCCGCAGCCGATGCTGTCGCGCCACGGCCTGCCCGCCTACTCGGCGCACCCGCTCCTGCGCACCGTGAGCCTGGACCGCGCGCTGTACCGCCCAATGGCAGCCGATGAATATGCCCGACTGGCCTTGCAGGTGCCCGACGACTTTCGCTTCGTCGTGAAGGCGCCGGCCGAGGTCTGCGACGCGACGCAGCGTGATCCGCGGACCGGTGCGCCGGTCGCGCCCAACCCGGCTTTCCTGGACCCGGGCCTTGCCGTCACGGCCTGTGCACGGCCGGCGGCTGCGGGCCTGCGCGACAAGCTCGGCGTGCTGGTGTTCCAGCTCTCACCGCTGCCGTCGCACTGGTTGGCCGCGGAGCCCGCGTTCCATGAACAACTGGCCGCAGTGTGGCGCGCTATCCGGCCTGAACTGCCGTTACACACGGTGCTGGCGCTCGAACTGCGCGATGCATCGCTGCTGACGCCGGCGCTGGCGCAGCACCTGCGCGAACACGGCGTGCGCTCGTGCCTGGGCCTGCACGACCGGCTGCCAGCCATCGATGAACAACTGCCGTTGCAGCGCGCGCAGTGGCCTGGTGACCTGGTGTGCCGCTGGAGCCTGCAACGTGGCCAGCGCTACGCCCAGGCGCGCGCCCGGTGGGCGCCCTTCGACAGGCTGCAAGCGCCGGACGTGGCCACGCGCGCGACGCTGGCCCGGGTGGCTGCAGCAACCCTGAATGCCGGCCGAACCGCCTTCATCACCATCAACAACAAGGCCGAAGGTTCTGCGCCGCTCTCGGTGCTCGAATTGGCGCTGGCACTGCTGGCGCAGCCCATGCCTTGAGATGCCGCGCGCCGGCTGGGCTCAGCATGCCTGCAACACGTGGAACCCGCTGATAGCAGCCGTAAAAAGCAAAGCCGCCCCTCGGTTGGGCGGCTTTTCAAACTGGCGGAGTCGAAGGGATTCGAACCCTTGATGCAGGTTTTGCCCACATACTCCCTTAGCAGGGGAGCACCTTCGGCCACTCGGTCACGACTCCGGCGAAGTGCCGCGATTCTAGCGGCCGAAATCAGGCACCCGCCGCCACCGCCGCGGCGCTGGGCTGGTCCAGGTCGAAGGCCTTGTGCAGCGCGCGCACCGCGAGCTCCATGTACTTCTCGTCGATCACCACGCTGGTCTTGATCTCACTGGTGCTGATCATCTGGATGTTGATGCTCTCTTCACTGAGCGTGCGGAACATCCGCGCCGCCACGCCGACGTGGCTGCGCATGCCGATGCCGACGATCGAGACCTTGCAGATCTTCGGGTCACCCGTCACATCCTGCGCGCCCGTGGCCGGCAGCACTTGGGTCTTGAGCAGGTCGAGCGTGCGCGCGTAGTCGTTGCGGTGCACGGTGAAGCTGAAGTCCGTGCGCCCGCTGTGCGAGACGTTCTGGATGATGACGTCGATGTCGATGTTCGCATCGGCCACCGGGCCCAGGATCTGGTACGCGATGCCCGGCTTGTCGGGCACACCGATCACGCTGACCTTGGCTTCGTCGCGGTTGAACGCGATGCCGGCCACCACGGCTTGTTCCATCTTCTCGTCCTCTTCGAAAGTGATCAGCGTTCCCGAGCGCGCTTCTTCGTCGATCGGGATGTCCCACGGCGTGAAGCTGGACAGCACACGCAACGGCACGCGGTACTTGCCGGCAAATTCGACCGAGCGGATCTGCAAGACCTTGCTGCCCATGCTGGCCATCTCGAGCATCTCTTCGAAGCTGATGCTGGCCAGCCGGCGCGCTTCGGGCACGATGCGCGGGTCGGTCGTGTAGACACCGTCGACGTCGGTGTAGATCAGGCACTCGTCGGCCTTCATCGCCGCAGCCACAGCCACCGCCGACGTGTCGCTGCCGCCGCGGCCGAGCGTGGTCACGTGGCCGTGCGAGTCGACGCCTTGAAAACCGGTGATGACGACGACCTTGCCGGCCGCAAGATCGGCGCGCACCCGGGTGTCGTCGATGTGCCGGATGCGGGCCTTGGTGAACGAGCTGTCGGTCTCGATCGGTACCTGCCAGCCGCCGTAGCTGACGGCTTGGAGCCCTTCAGCTTGCAGCGCCAGCGCCAACAGGCCGACCGAAACCTGCTCGCCGGTGGCGGCCAATGCGTCGAGTTCACGCAGCGCTTCAGGTGTGTTGGCGTCGGGCATCAAGGCCTTGGCCAAGCCGAGCAGACGATTCGTCTCGCCGCTCATCGCCGATGGCACAACGATCATCTGGTGGCCGGCCTTGACCCATTTGGCGACGCGTTGGGCGACGCTCTTGATGCGCTCGGTCGAGCCCATCGAGGTGCCGCCGTACTTGTGAACGATGAGTGCCATCTTCGCAGTCATGCCGCGTGCGGTTGCGCGGCCAAACTTTGGATAAAAAACCAGGAGATTCTATTCGGCGATCGCCTGGAGGCTGAGGCGCCCCTTGCGCAGCACCAGCCAGCCCACGCCTGCGGGCCAGCGCGCGGCTCGCTGCGGCAAGAGTTCAGTGGCCAGCCGTTGCACCAACGACTCGGGCACGCCACCATGCAGCGCACGGCCCAGCCACGCCCGCAGCACGTTGGCGCGGCGCGGCGCGGACAACAGCTTCCAGGCCGCCACGCGCAAAGCGCCTTCGTGCAGCAACGGTTCCAGGTCAACCGCCGCGACCTCGCCGAGCACGGCTGCCGCTTCCTGCGCGCGCGTGGCAGACTGCGCCAGAGTGATTTCGGCGTCGGGGAAAGCCTCCAGCAGCGCAGGCCACACCGCCGTGCGCAGCCGGGCACGCGCAAAGCGCTGATCCGCATTGCTGCTGTCGCTGACGCTGCGCAGGCGATGGCGCCGAAGGTAAGCCTCGATGGCCTCACGCGGCTGGTCCAGCCACGGCCGCGCCCAGCTGATGCCGTCCCGTTGCACGACGGCCGGCATCGCCGACAGGCCCGCTGGGCCACCACCGCGCAGAGCCTGCAACAACCAGGTCTCGGCCTGGTCGCGGCGGTGCTGGGCCAGCAGTACCAAGCTGACTTCGTTCGCGCGTGCCATCTCGGTCAGGGCGACCCAACGCCCGCGGCGGGCCCAGGCTTCGACGCTGTCACCGCGCGCTGGCGCTCCAGCCAGCCGGCGCGAATCGAAGCCGAGCTTCCAACGACGCGACTGTGAGCGCACGGTTGCCAACCAATCGTCGGCCTGGGGCATGAGGCCGTGGTGCACGTGTAGCGCGACGACGTCGATACCCAGTGCATATGCAGCATGCGCCGTGCTGTGCAGCAGCGCCGTGGAATCCGGCCCACCGCTTGCCGCCACGGCCACGCGGGCCAAGGCCGGCGGCGTGGCGCTCACCGCTCCTTGGTGTCGCTGTAGCGGCCGTAGCTGCGCAGCCGCTCGTAGCGGCGTGCCAGCAGCGCGGCCGGCTTGAGATCACTGCACTGGCGCAGCGCATCGGCCAACGCCCGCTTCAGCTGCGCGGCCATCCACGGCACATCGCGGTGCGCGCCGCCGACGGGCTCGCTGACGATCTTGTCGATCACGCCGAGGGCCTTCAGCCGATGCGCCGTGAGGCCCAACGCTTCAGCCGCGTCGGGCGCGCGCTCCGACGTCTTCCACAGGATCGACGCGCAGCCTTCGGGAGAGATCACCGAATACACGCTGAACTGCAACATCAAGACCTGATCGCCGACGCTGATGGCCAGCGCGCCGCCAGAGCCGCCCTCGCCGATGATGGTGCTGATGATCGGCACCTCGAGCTGCGCCATCTCGAAGATGTTGCGGCCGATGGCCTCGGACTGCCCACGCTCCTCGGCGCCGATGCCCGGGTAGGCGCCTGGCGTGTCGACGAAGGTGAACACCGGCAGACCGAACTTCTCCGCCAGCTTCATCAGCCGCAGCGCCTTGCGGTAACCCTCAGGCCGGCTCATGCCGAAGTTGCGCAGCGTGCGCTCCTTCGTGTCGCGGCCCTTCTGGTGGCCCAGCACCATGCACGGCTGGCCGTTGAAACGCGCCAGGCCACCCACGATCGACAGGTCATCGGCGAAATGACGGTCGCCGTGCAGTTCGTGGAAGTCGGTGAAGACCTCGTGCACGTAGTCCAGCGTGTAGGGCCGCTGCGGGTGGCGCGCGATCTGCGTGACCTGCCACGGCGTAAGGTTCAAGTAGATGTCGCGCGTGAGCTGCTGACTCTTCTGGCTCAGGCGCTCGATCTCGTCGCTGATGTCGACCGCCGACTCGGTCTGCACGTAGCGCAGTTCGTCGATCTTCGATTCGAGCTCCGCGATCGGATTCTCGAACTCGAGAAAGTGGCGTTTGTTCATCAGGAAACCTTCGCGCTTCGCGCTGCGGTGCGAGCCCCTTCGTACGGCCGGGCGTGGCTCATAGGTGAATTAGTACTCCACCGGGACTGGATCCAGGCTGCGCCAAATATACCAAGTGGCCACCGAGCGATAAGGCGCCCAGCCGTCGCCGACCTCGCGCGCTTCGGCGCGCGAAACGGGCTCGCCGCTGAAGTAGTTGGCACTGATGCCCTTGATCAAACCGAGGTCGTCGAGCGGCAGCACGTTGGGCCGCATCAGGTGAAAGATGAGGAACATCTCCGCCGTCCAGCGGCCGATACCGCGGATGGCGACCAACTCGGTGATGACAGCCTCGTCATCCATCTGCGCCCACTCGTCAGGGTGCACCTGATCCCCAGCGAAGTGGCGCGCCAGGTCTTGCAGGTACTCGCACTTGCGCGCCGACAAACCTGCCTCGCGCATCTGGGGTACCGCCATGCGCTGCACCTTCGCGGGCTTCAACGCCGTGCCCGGTGCGGTGTGGCTTGCGCAGAAGCGCTCCCACACCGATTGCGCGGCCTTGACCGAGATCTGCTGACCGACGATCGAGCGGGCCAGCGTGGTGAAGGCATCACCGCGGCTTTGCAGGCGCGCTTCGCCGAAGCGCGGAATCAGCTTCTTCAAGACCCGGTCGCGCTTGGCCAGGTGGCGGCAGGCCTCGTCCCAGAACGGGGGCGTGATGGCGGCCGTCACTGCAGGGTCGGTACCCGCCGCACTGGCGGCGGAGGCAGCAGTCGCCATCCTCAGGCCTTGACCCAACTCGTGCCTTGCGGCGAGTCCTTGAGCACGATGCCCTGGGCGGCGAGCTCGTCACGAATGCGGTCGGCGCCCACGAAGTCGCGCGCTGCCTTGGCCGCAGCCCGCGCGGCGATGCGTTCGGCGGTGAACGCTTCGTCAACGCCGCTGCCGCCTTGCAAGTAGGCGGCCGCCGGCTGCTGAAGGATGCCCAAGACACGGCCCAGCGCGCGCAACAGCGGCGCATCGGCCCGTGTGCCGCGGTTGATCGACGCGGCCAGCTCGAACATCACCGCCACGGCACCCGGCGTGTTGAAGTCGTCGTCCATCGCCGCCTTGTAGGCCGCGGCGCGCGGCTCGCTCCAATCAATAGTCTCGACACCCGCCAGATCACCCGCCGCGAGCAACGCGGTGTACAGCCGCTTCAGGGAAGAACGCGTTTCTTCGAGCGCCGTGGTGCTGAAGTTGAACGGGCTGCGGTAGTGCGTGCGCAGCATGAAGAAGCGCAACGTCTCGCCGTCGAAGTGCTTCAGCGTGTCGGCGATGGTGAAGAAGTTCCCGAGCGACTTCGACATCTTCGTGTCGTCGACGTTCAGAAAGCCGTTGTGGGCCCAGACGTTGACGAACGGCTTGCCGGTCCGGCCTTCACTCTGCGCGATCTCGTTCTCATGGTGCGGAAAGATCAGGTCGGCGCCACCGCCGTGGATATCGAAATGCTCGCCCAGCAGCGCGCAGCTCATCGCCGAGCACTCGATGTGCCAACCGGGGCGGCCGCGGCCGTAGCGGCTGTCCCATTGCGCTTCAGCCGGCTCTTCGGGCTTGGCTGATTTCCACAGCACGAAGTCCAGCGGGTCTTCCTTGTCGCCGAGCACCGCCACACGCTCGCCAGCGCGCAACTCGTCAAGCGACTTGCCCGACAGCTTGCCGTAGCCCGGCAGCCGGCGCACCGCAAAGTTCACGTCGCCGCCGCTGGCCTGATAGGCCAGGCCCTTGCCCTGCAAGGCTTCGATCATTGACAGCATCTGCGGCACGTACTCCGTCGCGCGCGGCTCGTACGTCGGTGTCAGGCAACCTAACGCGCCAAGATCGCTGTTCATCGCGGCGATCATCTCGTCGGTCAGTGCGCGCAGCGTGATACTGCGCTCGACGGCACGCTTGATGATCTTGTCTTCGATGTCGGTAATGTTGCGCACGTAGGTCACGCGCAGGCCGCTCGCCAGCAGCCAGCGGTAAATGCCGTCGAAGGCCAGCATCATCCGTGCGTGGCCCAGGTGGCACCGGTCGTAGACCGTGATGCCGCAGACGTACATCCGCGCGTGGCCCGGTTCGATCGGCACGAACGGCTCGAGCCGGCGCGTCAGGGTGTTGTGGATGTGCAGCGTCGTCATGGGCCCGGGGCTCGTCGCGCGCGACGCTTCGAAGAGCGTCGCGAAAGCGGGCATAGCGACCCGCCGGATAGAATGAATTTCAGTATAGCGGTGGGTCTTCAGCACCTCGCCGCGCAACCGGCACCAAGACCCGCGCATGGCCCACCGTCAGAGTACCGCCGCCGCCCTTGCCCTCTGCGCGGTGCTCACGCTGCCGGTGCAGGCGCAAAGCATCGGTGAGATCCGCGGCACCATTGCCCGTGGCGATCTACCCGCAGCGCTCAAGCAGGCCCAGGCTGCGGCCGCCGCAAAGCCTGCCGATGCGCAACTGCGCTTCCTGCTCGGTGTGGTTCACATGGACCTGAACCAGGACGCCGAGGCGCTGGCCGCTTTCACCGCGCTGACGCAGCAGTTCCCCGAGCTGCCCGATCCGCTGAACAACATAGCCCTGCTGCATGCCCGCGCGGGACGGCTGGAAGAAGCGCGCCAGTCGCTGCAGGCCGCGCTGCGTGCCGACCCCTCACACCGCGCTTCGCGAGCCAATCTCGGGCAGATCTACGTGATGCTGGCCGTGCAGGCATGGGAGCTGGCAGTCGCTGCATCGCCGGTAGACGCGGCCTTGTCTCGCCGCTTGGCCGCCGCGCGCACCTTGCTGGCACCGCCAGCCCGCTAGACTCGCGGCCCCGCCGTCTTGGCGCCCTGTGGCTCGCCTATCTTGAACCAGACCCTCCGCCTGTTGATCCTGGCCACGGCCACCGCCGTGTCGGTGCTGGCCGCCCTGCCCGCGTGGGCGCAGAAAGTGCGCCTGTCGACGTCCCTCGGTGACATCGTCGTCGAACTTGATGCCGAGAAGGCACCGAAGACGGTCGACAACTTTCTCAAGTACGTGGGGGCCAAGCACTACGACGGGCTGATCTTCCACCGCGTCATCAGCAGCTTCATGATCCAGGGCGGTGGCTATACGCCCGAGCTCGGCGAACGCCCGACCCGCGCCCCGATCGCGCTCGAAAGCCGCAGTGGCCTGTCGAACGCGCGCGGCTCGATCTCGATGGCGCGCACGCAGGTGCCCAACTCGGCGACCTCGCAGTTCTTCATCAATGTCGGCGACAACCTGCGCCTCGATCAACCCAACGCCGCAGACGGTGAGGGTTATGCCGTGTTCGGCAAGGTGGTCGAAGGCATGAACGTGGTGGACAAGATCCGCGAAGTGCCCACCACGCCCAAGGGCATGCACCAGAACCTGCCGGCGACGCCGGTTGTCATCAAGAAAGCCAGCCTGGAGAAATGAAATGAGCAAGACCGTTGAAATGGTGACGAGCGCCGGCCCGATCACGATCGAACTCGACGACACCCAGGCGCCGCTGTCGGCTGCAAACTTCTTGGCCTACGTGGCCGCGGGGCACTACGACGGTACGGTGTTCCACCGTGTCATCAAAGGCTTCATGGTCCAGGGCGGCGGCTTCGACGCGCAGATGAAGCAGAAGTCGGTCCAGGCGCCGATCAAGAACGAGGCCAACAACGGCCTGAAGAACAAGCGCTACACACTGGCGATGGCGCGCACGAACGACCCGCACTCGGCCACCGCGCAGTTCTTTGTCAATGCCGCCGACAACGCCTTTCTCGACTTCACGGCCGAGAACGCCAGCGGCTGGGGCTATGCGGTCTTCGGCAAGGTGGTCAAGGGCACCGAGATCATCGACGCGATCGAGAAGGTGCGCACGGGCCGCAAGGGCTTCCACGACGACGTGCCGATGGAAGACGTGCGCATCGAAAGCGCCACCGTCGTCGGCTGATGGAAGCCGGCAGCGCAGCCGGTGCCGCGGCCGGGCCGCTGCCGCCCTACGCCACCGGGGCACTTCCACCCTATTTCGATTTCGCCACGCCAGCGGCCTGGCGGCAGATCGACTTCATTTCCGACCTGCACCTGTGTGAGGGCATGCCGCGCACGGTGGACGCCTTCGCACGACACTTGAAGCAAACGCGGGCCGACGCCGTGTTCATCCTCGGGGATCTGTTCGAGGTGTGGGTCGGCGACGACGCGCGGGCACGGCCCTTCGAGGGCGCGTGCGTCGACATCCTGGCTGACGCCGCCAGCCGCCGGCAGCTTGCGTTCATGGTCGGCAACCGCGATTTCCTGCTCGGCCCCGCGATGCTGCGCGCCTGCGGAATGATGGGTCTGCCCGACCCCACGGTGCTGACCGCCTGGGGCCAGCGCGTGCTGCTCACCCATGGCGACGGGCTGTGTCTGGCGGATAAGCCCTATCAGGCCTTCAGACGCGAAGTGCGCTCAACCGAGTGGCAGGCGGCTTTCGGGGCCCGACCGCTGACTGAGCGGCTGACGATGGCCGCCACGATGCGCCGGGCGAGCGACGAACGTAGGCGATTCGACGGTGCCACCGATGCCGACATCGACACTGGCGAGGCCGTCCGCTGGATGCACGGCCTGGGTGCCGCCGAGCTGGTGCACGGCCACACTCACCGCCCGGGCAGCGAGAACATGGCGCCAGGCTTCAAGCGCCATGTGCTGAGCGACTGGGACCTCGACGCCGGCAGCCGAGCCGAAGTGCTGCGCCTGTCGCGCGACGGCTTCGAGCGCGTGGCCCCGGCCAGCTGAGCGACCCCGCATGCTGGGCCGCCTGTTCAGGCAGGTGCGTCAGCGCCGCGACGCCGCGGCGGTCGCCCGCCGCGCGATCCCCGACGACTTGTGGAAACGCACGCTGGCGCGCCACCCGTTCCTGCAACGCCGCGAGGCTGTCGATGCGGCTGAACTGCGCCGCCTGACGAGCCTGTTCCTCGATCGCAAGGAGTTCAGCGCGGCCGGCGGGCTGCGCCTGAGCGATGCGATGGTGGTGACGATCGCCGCGCAGGCGGTGCTGCCGGTGCTGAAGCTCGGGCTGTCGCACTACGACGGCTTTGTAGGGATCGTGGTGCACCCGGGTCAGGTGGTCGCCCGGCGCGAAGTCACCGACGAAGGAGGTCTGGTGCACGCCTACGACGAGGTGCTGGCTGGCGAGGCCATGGAAGGTGGGCCTGTGATGCTGTCGTGGCACGACGTGCGGCTTTCCGCGCCCATGGCGGCGCAGAGCTACAACGTGGTGATCCACGAGTTTGCGCACGTACTCGACATGGCCGACGGCGTGGCCGATGGCGTGCCCCTGCTGCCACCGCACATCACGCGCGCCGAGTGGGTGGCAACGCTGGGGGTGGAGTTCGAGGCCTTTGTCGCGCGCGTCAATTTGCTTAGCGACGATGCACCGCAGCCTGCGCTCGACCCTTACGGTGCCGAGGCGCCTGAAGAGTTCTTCGCCGTCGCCAGCGAAGCCTTCTTTGTCAACGCTTGTGCATTGAAGGCCGAGCACCTGGCGCTGTACGAGCTGTTCAACCGCCTCTACGGCCAGGACCCTACGGTCGACGTGCCGCCGGCACGCCGCCGCTGAACGGCGGGCTCAGGCTGGCGCCACCTCAATGCGCGGCTTGTCGCTTCGCTTCGGCGGCTGGATGTCGAGCTGCACCTCACCGGCAGCATCGACGTCCACCGTCAGCCGGCCGCCATCGACCAACCGCCCGAACAACAGTTCATCAGCGAGCGCGCGGCGAATGACGTCCTGGATCAGGCGCTGCATCGGCCTGGCGCCCATCAGCGGGTCGAAGCCCTTCTCGCCCAGATGCTTGCGCAGGGCATCGGTGAAAGTGACTTCGACCTTCTTCTCCGCCAGCTGGCTTTCCAACTGAAGCAGGAACTTGTCGACCACGCGCAGGATGATTTCCTTGTCGAGCGGGCGGAAGCTGACGATCGCGTCGAGCCGGTTGCGGAACTCGGGCGTGAACAGGCGCTTGATGTCGCCCATCTCGTCGCCCTGCTCACGCTTGTTCGTGAAACCGATGGTCGACTTGTTCAGCGCTTCGGCGCCGGCATTGGTCGTCATCACGATCACGACGCTGCGGAAGTCGGCCTTGCGGCCGTTGTTGTCCGTCAGCGTGCCGTGATCCATCACCTGCAACAGCACGTTGAAGACGTCCGGATGCGCCTTTTCGATCTCGTCGAGCAGCAATACCGCGTGCGGCTTCTTGCTGATGGCCTCGGTCAGCAGGCCGCCCTGGTCGAAGCCCACGTAGCCCGGCGGCGCGCCGATCAGCCGGCTGATGGCGTGGCGCTCCATGTACTCGCTCATGTCGAACCGGATGAGCTCGATGCCCAGCACGTAGGCCAACTGCTTGGCGACCTCGGTCTTGCCGACACCGGTGGGGCCGCTGAAAAGGAAACTGCCGATCGGCTTGTCGGGCCTGCCGAGGCCTGATCGCGCCATCTTGATGGCGGCGGCCAGTGCGTCGATGGCCGGGTCCTGGCCGAAGACGACGCTCTTCAAGTCCCGATCCAGCGTCTTGAGCTTGCTGCGGTCGTCACTGGACACACTGGCCGGCGGGATGCGCGCGATCTTGGCAACGATCTCTTCGACCTCGCTGCGGTTGATGGTCTTCTTGCGCTTGTTGGCCGGCAGAATGCGCTGCGCCGCACCGGCCTCGTCGATGACGTCGATGGCCTTGTCGGGCAAGTGGCGGTCGTTGATGTACTTGGCCGACAGCTCGGCGGCGGCCTGCAAGGCACCCACCGCGTACTTCACGCTGTGATGCTCCTCGAAGCGCGTCTTAAGGCCCTTCAGGATCTCGATCGTCTGCTCGACCGAGGGTTCGACCACGTCGACCTTCTGGAAGCGCCGCGACAGCGCCGCGTCCTTCTCGAAGATGCCGCGGTACTCGGTGAAGGTCGTCGCGCCGATGCACTTCATCGCGCCCGAGCTCAGCGCAGGCTTCAGCAGGTTGCTGGCATCCAGCGTGCCGCCGCTGGCCGCGCCGGCACCGATCAGGGTATGGATCTCATCGATGAACAGGATCGCATTCGGCTGATCCTTTAACTGCTTGAGCACGCCTTTCAGGCGTTGTTCGAAATCACCGCGGTACTTGGTACCGGCCAGCAGCGCGCCCATGTCGAGCGAATAGACGACGCTCTCCAGCAGCACCTCGGGCACGTCCTTCTCGGTGATGCGCCAGGCCAGGCCCTCGGCAATGGCCGTCTTGCCAACGCCGGCTTCGCCCACGAGCAGCGGGTTGTTCTTGCGCCGACGGCACAGGATCTGGATCACGCGCTCGACCTCGTGCTCGCGGCCGATCAGCGGGTCGATCTTGCCTTCGCGGGCCAGCTGGTTCAGGTTCTGCGTGAACTGGTCCAGCGGCGAGCCCTTGCCGTCAGCCGCGGCTTCTTCCTTTTCACCTTCGTTGTTGCTGGTGCTGTCGTTGCTCTTGGGCGGTTCGGGCGGGTCGCTCTTCTTGATGCCGTGGGCGATGTAGTTCACCACGTCCAGCCGCGTCACACCTTGCTGGTGCAAGTAGTAGACAGCGTGCGAATCCTTCTCGCCGAAGATCGCCACCAGCACGTTGGCGCCGGTGACTTCCTTCTTGCCATTGCCGGTGCTCTGCACATGCATGATGGCGCGCTGGATCACGCGTTGGAAGCCCAGCGTGGGCTGCGTGTCCACCTCGTCGCTGCCACCGACGGTGGGCGTGTTTTCCTTGATGAACGTGGCCAGGCTCTTGCGCAGATCATCGATATTGGCTGCGCAAGCGCGCAGCACCTCTGCTGCGCTGGGGTTGTCCAGCAAGGCCATCAACAGGTGTTCGACGGTGATGAACTCGTGGCGCTGCTGGCGCGCCTCGACGAACGCCATGTGCAGGCTGACTTCGAGCTCTTGCGCAATCATGCGGCCTCCATAATGCATTGAAGCGGGTGTCCATCGCGCCTTGCGGCAGCGAGCACCGAATCGACCTTCGTCGCGGCAACGTCCTTCGGGTAGACGCCACAGACGCCACGCCCCTCATGATGAATCTTCAGCATGATGGCGGTGGAGGTTTCGAAGTCACGCTGAAAGTAGTGCTGCAAAACCATCACGACAAACTCCATCGGGGTGTAGTCGTCATTCAGCAGCACAACCTGGTACAGCGCTGGCGGCTTGGTTCGCGCTGCCTTGCGCTCGGCCACCACTGCACCCCCACCTCCATCCCGGTCTGGGGCTTTTTCGGGGGGCTGCACCGGTGGTTCAGGGGGTTTTTCCTCGGGCATGGGGCATTCTATCGGCAGGCTTTCTGCACGCGCTGGCAAGGGCTGAAGCGCCGCCGTGATGGTCCGATGTTGCCGCGATCGCCACCCTTTCAAGCCCGGATCTGCGCGAAGACCCCGTTTGCAACCGAGCGCCAGCTCGCCTGTCCAGTCAACTTGACGATGCTGCGTGTATCAATGACTTGACACTTTATGCCCCCGACCTCCAGAATCCCAGCCGACAGCGTTGTAGTGAGGTACGAAATGGCACTCGGAAAAGTCAAGTGGTTCAACGACGCCAAGGGTTTCGGCTTCATTGAGCCCAGTGGAGGCGGGGTTGACGTGTTCGCCCATTTTTCGGCCATCCAGATGGACGGTTTCCGAACCTTGAAACAGGGCAGCAAGGTCGAGTACGACCTTGTCCAAGGCCCCAAGGGCGACTTGGCGCAGAACATTCGCGCCGCGGCGACCGAGGCGTCGCCCGTGCCCGCACCCGACAACACCACTGCGGTCGCCGACTAGAAGGCAGGCTGCCCGTCGCAAGAGCGACGGCCGCCACGCGAACGCACACGCGCCGGCGGTTGGCGGCCCTTGGGCGGCCAACCGCCCCATTCAGCGCCGCAGCCATCGGCGTGCCAGCGTAGCCAACGACGGCGACAGACGCGTTCGCACATATGCGTCCGCCGCCTGTCGGATTGCTGCACCCTGCGTCGGATAGGCTTGCACGACGGTGGCCAGCGTTCGCAGGCCGATACCGGCCACCATGGCCAGCGAGATGCTGTTGATCATCTCGCCGGCATGCCGGGCCACGATGGTGGCGCCCAGGATCTTGTCGCCGCCCTCGCGGACGTGGATCTTCACGAAGCCGTCTTCCTCGCTGTCCGTAATGGCGCGGTCGACGTCGTGCATCGGAATCGTGAACGTCTTGACCGGAATGCGCCGCTGCCGAGCCTCCTTCACGTACAGGCCGACATGAGCGATTTCCGGGTCGGTGTAGGTGCACCATGGAATGGTCAGCGCACTCATCCGCTGGCGGCCCAGGAACAGCGCGTTGCGCACCACGATGCGTGCCGACGCGGCGGCCGTGTTGGTAAACGGGTGCTCCAGACACACGTCGCCGGCCGCAAAGATACGCGGGTTGCTGGTGCGCAGGAAGTCGTCGACATGGATGCCCGCTTGCGCGTCATAGGACACGCCGGCCGCTTCCAGGCCCAGGCCTTGTACGGAGGGACGGCGCCCGATGCCGGTGAGGATTTCATCGACCTGGGTGGTCGCGGTGTTGCCGTCGCCCCGGAGCTCGACGACCTTCTTGCCGCCTTCCACGCGCACGCTCGCGACGATAGTGTTCAGGTGGATTTCGACGCCGTCACGGGCCATGGCGTCAGACACCATCTGTGCCGCGTCACGCTCTTCGAGCGGCAGGAACAACGGTTCGCTGTGCGAGATCAGCGTTCGCGAGCCGAAGCGGGCGAACACCTGCGCCAGTTCGCAACCCAAGGGTCCGCCGCCGATCACGAGCAGGCTCTTGGGCAGCACCTGCAGGTCAAACACTGTCTTGTTGTTCAGGAAGCCGGCGTCGGCGAGGCCGGGGATGTGTGGCAGCACGGGGCTTGAACCGGTCGCGATCAGCGCCTTCTTGAAACTGAGCCGAACGCCGTCGACGTCTACCGTGTCGGGCCCTGTGAAGCACGCGCTGCCGAAGAACAGATGGATGCCCTCACGGGCCAGGTTCATGGCCGAGTCGCTGCGGCTGATGCGGGTCGTGATGCGCCGCATGCGCAGCATCGCCGCCCGGAAGTCGAAAGCCAGCGCGGTCGGCGCAACCACGCCGAAGTTCTCGGCATTGCGCATGTCAGCCAGCAGACGTCCCGTACGAATCAGTGACTTGGACGGAATGCAGCCGTCGTTCAGGCAACCGCCGCCCAGTTGATGGCGCTCGATGAGGGCCACCTGCGCACCCAGTGCGGCAGCGGCTCGTGCGGCCACCAGGCCGGCGGGGCCGGCACCGATCACCAGCAGGTGGTACGTGGACAGCGGCTTCGGGTTGCGCCAGTCAGCCGGGTGGGTGTTGGCCAAGCGCTCCGCGCCTTCAATGCTGCGCGTGGGCACGATGACCTGCGGGTCTGCAAAGTGGGCTGATGACATGGCGATCCGAGGCCCTACAACCAGCCGCCCCGGAAGCCAGCCCGCTTCAACCCCGCTCGCAGGCAGGGAATGCTTCGACCCAATCGCCATGGCAGGCCGGAGCGAAAGTTCTCGACCATCAAGACGATGATCCCCTGATCGAGCCCGAATTCGCCCTCGGAGACCCAACCTTCGTTACGGCCGCAATCGCTGCCCTCACGGCCGTCGGCGCCCGTCACGCCCGCCGTGGCGTTGAAGCCGCTGGCCTGGACCGACCGGCCGGGATCAGCGCGCGTCCTGTCGAACGTTTCGCGCAATGCCGGTAACGCAATGTCCGGCGCGAACACCAGCGCTGCCGCGGTCGACGACCCGGTGATCGTGCCGTCGTCGGGGCCCCACGGAACGCCGCGCGCGGCGTAGCCATAGAAAGACTGCCGCCGACCCACCACCATCTGCGGCTCCAAGCTCGGGCCGTCACCGGCGGACAGGCCCCAGCAGTCTTGCCCGTAGCCCCTGAAGCCATGCGGGTTGCGGATGCCGTACTGCCGCTGCACCTGCGCCGCGCGGCGGCTGTTCTCGAAGTAGTCGCAGTTCTTCTCGCGCATGAAGCGGTCGCGGATGCCACGAAAGTCGATCCACGCGTGCGAAAACTGGTGGACGAACAGCGGGCCGGCGTACAGAAAGTCGATGCCGTAGAGGTTCTCCCACTGGTAGGTCACGGTCCATGCTTCGAAGCTCGCGGTGGTCAACGGGTGGGTGGTCGATCCCAGGCCCAGGGCATACAGAACGATGGCCTCGTTGTAGCCCTGCCAGCCGTAGTTCAAGAACCCACATTCGGGCTTCCAGCCCAGGGCCACGGCGTCGTCGTCCTCCTGGGCCCAATGCCAATCCACACGGTCGTAGAGGGCGGTGGCCAACTGCCGCAGTTCGGCCTCAGCCGGTGTGGCGCCCGTGAAGTAGGCCGCGGCTGTCAGCATGCCGACGATCAGCAAGGCGGTGTCGATCGACGACAGCTCCGATTGCCAAACGCGCAGGCCGGTCTCCACGTCGAGAAAGTGAAAGTAGAACCCGTGGCAACCTGTCGACGCGACCCCGCCGCTCTGGTCGCTGCTCGCGAAGAAGCGCACTGCGGCCAAACTGCGCTGTACCGCGTCGTCCCGGCTGATCCAGCCACGCTCCACGGCCACCGGATAGACCGACAGCGCGAAGCCGACGACGGCGATGCTGACTGGCGAGCCCGGGCGGGAGGTGTCGGCGACGAGCCCGTTTCGCGGATGGGTCTGCTTCTGGAAGTAGTCGAAGGCGGCGCGTTGCAACGAGTCGAGCAGGTGCTCGTCGTCGGGTGTGAGCGTGTCCTTGAGGCCCTCGGCCGCGGCAGCGGACCCTGCGAGCGCTCGTGACGAACGCGTGTTCACGGCAGCCCGATCACGGCAGCGACCATGGTTTGCGCTTCTTGCAGGATGCACTGCAAGTGCTCGGTGCTGCGAAAGCTCTCGGCGTAGATCTTGTGGATGTTCTCGGTGCCGGAAGGACGCGCGGCGAACCAGCCGCCGTCGGTACTGACCTTGATGCCACCGATGGCGGCGCCGTTGCCGGGTGTGCGTGTGCGGATCGGCTGGATCTTTTCCCGGCCAGTGCGGTCGACGTGATCTGTTGTGCCGACAGCGAAGCCAAACGCTGCTTCTGTTGCGGCGTGGCCGCTGCCACCCGGTCGATCAACTGCGTGCTGACCACCGCTATGCCGACAGCCAATGTTGCAGGCCACGCCGCGCGGTCGCGGGCAGGCGAACGGAATGTCGAAGCGGTCCTGGCCGATATCAGCCGCTGCATGACGTACCGCGAGGACGGGGCCATGCGAATCTGCCCATCCCAATCCAGATTGATGAAGCGGAAGGTCGGATCGACAACGCCGCTGGCCGCGCTCAAGTCGAGGCGGTCGTGCTCGGCGATCAAGGCCCAACAGTGGACCCCTGCCTGGCCCAGCGGGTCGACGCCCAACCGCAGCGTGGCATGGCGGATGGCGTCCATGTCGATCACGTTGCCGAGATCGGCGACATAGGCGCTGCGGTCGCCGTGGCGGTAGATGGTGGGGGGCCCGCAACGCGGCGGCGCGCGCCACCCGCTTCACGTCCGCGAGGCCGGCTTCGAGGTAGCGGTTCGCTGCGGCTTCGATCCTGTCGGTCACGTCCTGCGCCGCCGGGCCGCCATGCGGCGGGTTGCATTCGAAGTCGCGGCCGCGGTTGTGGCTGATGATGGCGCGCGAGACAGCCGGCGTCGGCGTAAAAACGTCGTTGGTAGCCAGCCTCAACAGGATGTCGCTGGCCGCCAGCACTTCGGTGGCGCTGGCGCGGGTCGGGGCAGAGAGCGCGTGGGTGTCGATGCCCAGGAATAGCGAGCCATTGATGCCCTGCGCACGGCGGTAGTTGCACACCGCCTGCGTGATGGCCAGCACATGCCGTTCGTTGAATGTGGGGTCCAAGGCCGAGCCGCGATGCCCCGACGTGCCGAAGGCGACTCGCTGCGCAGGCAACTCGGCGTCTTGCCTGTCCGCGAAGTAGGCCGTGATCAGTTTGGGCACATCAATGAGCACCGACGGCGGCGCGGGCTGGCCGGCCAAGGCACTCAGGCGCGCCGCTTCAAGCATCGGAGGGCCACACACCTTATCGGGTCAGACGCCCAACCCGAGCTGACGTCAGACTTCGGTCGGGAGCGTGGCACTGCCGGCCCAATAGCCGGTTCGGCCGTAGTGCTCATACAGCTTGCGGTCCAACTCTCGGCTCCATATCGCGTCCGGGTCGTACACCGGCGCGCCCTTGACGGAATCGCGGGACAAATTGATCGACACGGTCTGGTCCGACCAGTGCACGCTGGTGATCCATGCCGGAGCAATCAGCACCTTGTGGCCCCCCCACCAGTTGCTGGTGTCGACGATCAGGTAAAGGATGGCCCAGGTTTCGTCGTCGACGAGATAGCCGGCGACATGCCCGATCTCGCCATCGCTCGCATGGATGTGATAGCCGGTTACGGCCTTGCAACTGCGCAGGTGCGGATCGTCGTTGCGATGGCGCGCTCGTTCGGCGCGCAGGTAGGCTTCTTCCTCCCGTTCACGCTCGGCCCGGTCGACCCGGTCCAGACGGTAGCCTGCATATCCTGCATACGCGGGAACCATCGAGAACGGATACAACCCGTCGCCCCACACCCCGCCGCCGCCCCAGTAGTTCGGGTAACCGTAGTAGCCCATGTACTGCTCTTCGTTCTGCCGCGAAACGGGCTTGTCGGTGTCGATGTCCGGGCTGTTCTTGACCTGCTCCTTGGTGATGCTGACCGGCAGCGTCCGCTCATTCCATTCCGGGTGGTGCACGGAGATGGGCGAGATCAACACCTTCCGGCTCGACAGCCAGGAGCCTGCTTCCACCACGAAGTAGCGGATGACCCACGCGTCGTCATCGAAGTACAAGTCCTTCACATGTCCGATCGGGCCGTCGGTGGCGCTGATCGCGTAGTTCTCTAAGTCTTTCGTGTTGCGCAACATGGAGCATGTCCTTTTTGGGGTGCCGATTCATGTTCATCGGCGAAATAGGTCGTCGCGGCTAACTCCCACGTTCAAGGTGCTACGGCCAGCTGCCATCCGAGTGACGGGGGTTCTGCGTGCAAACGATGGCCCAAGCCGCCCGCGGCGTCTGTTCGTTGCCGCACCCCCCGCCAGGCCGCCGCGCGCGGCCGGGAAGACGAAACGTTCTCCACCGCACAGACGGCTCGATCGGGAGGGCATAACGTGACATTTCGTCGTCAAGCGCCAAACGATCTGTTGACGATTGCGGCGCTGGACAAGCGCAATGATTCCGTGACCATGAAGATCGCCAAGCTCGCACCCGACCTGCTCTACAAGATGGAGGCTTATCGGCGTGCCGCCAACTACCGGTCGGTGGGCCGGTTCTACCTCTAAGACAGCCCCATGCTGCGCGAGCCGTTGACGCTGGCCCACATCAAGCCGCTGGTGGTCGGCCATTGGGGCACGGTGCCTGGGCACAACTTCATCTACGTGCATCTGAACCGCGTGATCCAGCAGTTCGACCTGAACATGTTCTACGTTTCCGGCCCCGGGTATGGCGGCGCGGCGCTGGTGGGCAATGTCTACCCCGAAGGCACCTGGAGCGAGGTCTATCCCAGCATCACGCAGGACGCGGCGGGGACGAAGAAGCTGTTCAAGCAATTCTCGTTTCCCGGCGGCATTTCCAGCCATGTGGCGCCGACCAAGGCGGGGTCAATCAATGAAGGGGTCGAGCTGGGCGATTCGCTCAGCCATGCCTTCGGCGCCGCCTTCGACAACCCGGGCCTGATCGTCGCCTGCGTGGTCGGCGATGGAGAGGCAGAAACCGGCCCGCTTGCAGCCGCCTGGCATTCCAACAAGCTGCTCGATCCGGTGTCCGACGGTGCGGTGCTGCCGATCCTGCACCTCAACGGTTTCAAGATCAGCAACCCGACGTTGCTGGCCCGCATCGGCCATGAAGAGCTCGAGCAGTTCTTCCAGGGCTGCGGCTGGACGCCGATCTTCGTGGAGGGTGACGACACGTTGACGATGCACCCCTTGATGGTCGCGGCCACCGACCGGGCGGTCGAGCACATCCAGCAGATCCAGGACGATGCGCGAGAACGCAAGATCAGCAATCTGGGGACCCGGCCGCGCTGGCCGATGACCGCGCTGCGGTCCCCGAAGGCCTGGACCGGCCCGAAACTCGTCGACGGTGTGCAGATCGAGAACACCTTCCGTTCGCACCAGGTGCCGCTGTTGGTTAGCGCGGCGTTCCCCGAGCACGTCAAGCTGCTCGAGACCTGGCTGAAGAGCTACAAGCCGGAAGAGCTGTTTGATCGGGACGGCCGGCTGCTGGGCGAACTCGCTGCGCTGGCGCCACGGGGCGAACGCCGGATGGGCGCCAACGCGCATGCCAACGGCCGCCTGTTGCTGCGTGAACTGCAGATGCCCGACTTCCGCCGGCACGCCGTGAAGGTTGCAGCACCTGGGGCTGTTCAGGAACAGGACACGCGGGTGCTGGGCGGTTTCCTGCGCGAGGTCGTCAAGCTTAACCAGAACGAACGTAACTTCCGCATCTTCGGGCCTGATGAAACCGTCTCGAACCTGCTCGGCGCGGTCTTCGAAGTGACCAGCCGCCAGTGGGACGCGGAGACCTCGGACAACGACGAGTTTCTCGACGCCGAGGGTCAGGTGCTCGATTCGATGCTCAGCGAGTACCAGTGCCAGGGCTGGTTGGAAGGCTATCTGCTGACCGGGCGCCACGGCCTGTTCAACAGCTACGAGGCCTTCATTCGCATCGTCGATTCGATGTTCAGCCAGCACGCCAAGTGGCCGAAGGTGACGCGTGAACTGCCATGGCGCCGGCCGATAGCGTCGCTGAATTGCTTGTTGGCGTCGCACGTCTGGCAGCAGGACCACAACGGCTTCACGCCCCCGGACCCGGGCTTCATCGACCACGTGATCAACAAGAAGGCCGACATCGTTCGCGTTTACCTGCCGCCCGATGGGAACTGCCTGCTGTCGGTGACCGACCACTGCCTGCGCAGCCGCAACTGTGTGAACGTGGTCATCGCGGGCAAGCACGCGCTGCCGCAGTGGTTGACGGTGGACGAAGCGGTCGTCCATTGCACGGAGGGCATCGGCACTTGGCGATGGGCCAGCAACGACTGGAGCGCCGATCCCGGCGCGGACCACGACCCGGAAAGAAACAGCGAACCCGACGTCGTGCTGGCCTGCTGCGGCGACACACCGACGTTGGAGATCCTCGCGGCTGCCTCCATCCTGCGCGGGCACCTGCCGGCACTGAAGGTCCGCGTCGTCAACGTCGTCGACCTGATGCGCCTGCAGTCAGCCAGCAGCCATCCGCATGGCCTGGACGAGGACGACTTCGACTCGCTGTTAACGCGCGACAAACCCGTCATCTTCGGCTTCCACGGCTACCCGTCGCTTGTGCACCAGCTGACCTACCGCCGCGCCAACCGCAATCTGCACGTCCATGGTTGCAACGAGGAAGGCACGATCACCACGGCCTTCGACATGCGGGTACAGAACGAGCTCGACCGCTTCCACCTGGTGCAGGACGTCGTCGATTGCCTGCCGCAACTGGGTAGCCCCGGCGCCTACCTGAAGCAGATGACCCGGGACAAGCTGATCGAGCGCAAGCACTACATCGACCAGTATGGCCAGGACCTGCCAGAGATACGCGACTGGCAATGGGGCGCGGCGGCATGAGACGCGGCCCGTTGATCGAGACGGCGCGCAGACGGTTCGTGCTCGGCGCAGCGGCATCCGTCACGGCACTACCGTCATTGACGGCTTGCACGACCAGCGCCGACGAGCAGGACGCCGCGCGTGCACTGCGTCGCATCAGCACGTCGACCCGCCATGAACCCGCTGCAATCAGGCAAGCGCTGGTGCGCTACGCCACGCTGGCGCCGTCCAGCCACAACACCCAATGCTGGCGCTTCCACGTAACCGAAACGTCGATCGCCATCGCGCCAGACCTCACGCGCCGCTGCCCGGCCGTGGACCCGGACGACCACCATCTCTTCGTCTCGCTGGGCTGCGCCACCGAGAACCTGGTGCATGCAGCGCTGGCGATGGGCCTTCATGCCGATGCCCGCTTCGACCCCACAGCCGGCGGCCGCATCGCAGTCGGCCTGACGGCCACACAGCCGTCGGCCTCGCCGCTGTTCAACGCGATCACCGAACGTCAATGCACCCGTGGCGACTACGACGGCCAGGCCGTGGCGCCGGCCGAGCTGAAACTGCTCGAAGCGGCAGGCACAGGCCAGGGCGTCAGCGTGCGGCTGTTGACAGCACGCCCGGCCATCGAGAGCGTGTTGGACTACGTGGTCGCAGGCAACACCGCGCAGATGAACGACCCGGCCTTCGTTGCCGAACTCAAGGCCTGGATCCGCTTCGGCGCCGAAGAAGCCCTGCGCACGGGCGACGGGCTCTTTGCCGGCGCCTCGGGCAATCCGGCCCTGCCCCGCTGGCTGGGCAGCCGGATGATGGGCCTGTTCTTCACGCCGAAGTCCGAGAACGAACGCTACGCGCGCCAGATCCGAAACTCGGCGGGCCTCGCCGTGTTTGTTTCGGCGCGCAGCGACCCGGCCCATTGGGTCGAGGCCGGCCGCTGCTACGAACGCTTCGCGCTGCAGGCCACGGCTCTGGGCATCCGCAATGCGTTCCTGAACCAGCCGGTCGAGGTCGGCGCCATTCGGCCGCAGTTCGCCGCGTGGCTGGGCCTGGCACCGGTCGAACGCCCCGACCTGGTGGTGCGCTTCGGGCGTGGCCCCGCCATGCCGTTATCGATGCGGCGGCCGGTGCAGGCCGTGCTGGCCTGACGGCGCGAACCGCAAACAACCGGAGAAGCGCCATGAACTGGATCGGATGGACGGCTTTGGGTATCGGCTGTTTGGTGGCCGCTGCTGCGGGCCTGGCTGCTTTCGGCAGCTCGCGCTGGGCCAGCGCAACACAGGCCCAAATGGCGCTGCTCGAAGCAGGCCGGGTGCCGGCGCCTGCGGGCCGCTACGACGCACGCGAAATCGACGGCCTGCCCGCGCCGGTTCAGCGCTACTTCCGCGCGGTGCTGAAGAACGGGCAGCCGCTCATCGCCGCCGCGACATTCGAGCTTGCCGGGACGATCAACATGTCGGCGACTGGCGAGAACTGGAAACCCTTCACCTCCTGGCAGCGGGCCGTCGTCCGCCGCCCGGGCTTCCTTTGGAACGGCCGGGTGACCATGTTCCCGGGTTTGGCCGCGCACGTCCACGACAGCTACATCTCAGGCGTGGGCACGCTGCACGCGGTGTTGTCGGGCCTGTTCACGGTGGCCGGGGTGAAGGGTGGCGGTGAGATCGCCCGCGGCGAACTGATGCGCTACTTCGCCGAGATGGCGTGGTACCCCACCGCGTTGCTGCCCAGCCAAGGCGTGCGCTGGGCGGCGGTGGACGACGGTTCGGCCAACGCCACGCTGGTGGATGGCCCAATCAACTTGACCTTGCTGTTCAGGTTCGATGAGGCAGGGTTGATCGCGTCGGTGCATGCCGACGCGCGCGGCTCCGGTGTCGGCAAGGACATGGTCATGCTGCCTTGGGACTGCAGCGTTTCCAAGTACGGGTTGCGCGACGGGATGATGGTGCCGACTGTCGGCGAGGCCGCCTGGTTGCGGCCGCAAGGACGCCGGTCGTATTTTGTTGGCCGGCTCACTTCGCTGGCCTACGAGTTCGCACCGTGAACCACCCGCCGGGCGGGTCGGCGCCATGACCTGGCTGTACGCCGTTCAGTTCGCGGTGCCGCTGCTCGGCCACCTCCAGCCGGGCAGCGTGCGCGTCCACGCAGGTGCCGATGTCGCGGTGGGTGAATGGATCGGCTCGGTGGGCAACTCCGGGAATACCGGCGAGCCGCACCTGCACATCCATGCGCAGGGCCGCGGCACGATCGAGGCGCCGCTGGGTGGCGATCCACGGCCCATCCAGTTCAACGGCCGCTTTCCGGTGCGTGGCGACCGCATCGAGGCGCCATGGGGACGAAAGCAGGCCGGATTTTCTTTGTCACTCTGGCGTTGGCCTTGGCGAGCGCAACGCTGCTCGTGAAATGGCGGTTTGACAACGACATGGAACGGGCGCGTGCGCAAGCGACACAAGGTAGTTTGTTGCTGCCAACCCGCTGCGGCCCCGATCGAATACCAGGAAGCCGGCAGCGGTGTGCCGCTGCTGGCCGTACACGGCAGTGGCGGTGGGCACGACCAGGGCATGGGATTCGCGGCTGGGTTGGCTTCGCAAGGCATCCGCGTCATCGCGATGTCGCGCTTCGGCTATCTGCATCTGCGCACGCCCATGCCAGCCGATGCGTCTGCGGCAGCGCAGGCTGACGCGCATGTATGCCTGCTCGATGCATTGGGCATCCCCAAGGCCGCCGTCATGGGCGGCTCGGCGGGCGCGCCGTCGGCGCGGCAGATGGCCATCCGACACCCTGACCGTGTCAATGCGGTGGTGCTGCTGGTGCCGCTGGCCTACAAGCCCCCGACGCAGGCTGATTCCGCACCGCCGCTGCCGGCATGGGTCGAGGCCTTGATACTGCGGGTGATCGGCTCGGATTTCCTGTTCTGGTCTGCGTTGCACCTGGCGCGCGACCAGGTCATCAAGGTGGTTCTCGCGACCCCGCCCGAACTGCTGCAGAAAGCCAGCCCGCAAGAGCGGGCACAGGTCGACGCCATGCTCGAACACATCCTGCCCGTGTCCCTGCGCGCCGAGGGTTTGCGCAGCGACACGGCGGTCGGCAAGCACCTGTCGCCATCCCCTTTGGGGTCGATCCGAGTTCCAACTCTTGTGATCAGCGCGCGTGACGATCGATACGGCACTTATGCCAGCGCGTAGTACACGGCCGGCCGGATTGCCGGCGCGAAGTTCATCGGATTCGACGAAGGTGGACACACCTGGGTCGGGCATGACGACGAGGTGCGCGCGGCCATCGCCCGCCTGCTCTTGCCGTCGGCGCAGCCATGATGCCGCGGATGGGTTCAACACCCGTTGCGGTCGCGATCCGCCGAGCCCGTCGTGCAGGGTGGCGAAGCACGCTTTTCGGCGTCGCTCCTGATGTTCTTCGCCCTTGCGTTTGCCTGGTCGTGGACATGCTGGTTGTTCGCACCCGCGCTGAAAGCGGACTTCCCGGTTGCGGCTACCGCGCTGTCGTTGGCGGGCGGCTTTGGGCCGAGCCTCGCGGCGGTGGGCGTGATGGCCCATGGCAGTGGCGTTACTGGGCTGCGTTGCTGGCTGAAAAGGTGCATGCGGTGGCGCGTGGGCTGGCGTTTGGTCCTGCTGGCGTTCGTGTTTCCCGTTGTCTTCATGGGGCTGGCGGTCGCCAGCCACCTGGCACTCGGCGCCACCTTGCCAACTTCACTGGCCGCGGGACACGGGTGGATGGCGGCAGCGAACTTCTTGCTCATCCTCTTTGTCGGCGGCCCGCTCGGCGAAGAGTTCGGCTGGCGCGGATACGCCTTGCCGGCCTTGCAGGTGCGTTGGGGGGGGCGCTTGACCAGTTTGTTGCGTCCTTGATCATTCCGGTGATGGCGCTGCCGGACGGCAGCAATCTGCGACCGTTTCAGCTCGTTGTCGGCATCCTGGTCGTGACGGCCGTCGCGCTGTTGTGCCGCAGGGAACGCGCGCCCAACAAGGTCATGGATGACGAATAGGCCTTCGCCGCAAATGCGGATGGCGTCAGCGCATGTTTGCCCTATGCGGTCCGCATGAAAAAGCCTGTCGGTGAGCGCGCTCATGGCCTTTGCCCCATGGCGGCCACGCTGGTGCTGGTTCGCCGAGAGAACGGTACGACGGGGGGTGAGTTTCGTGAGGGGCCTGCTGTGTTGCCTACACGCCGTGGGATCGCAGAATGCGTGCCGCCGCGCGAGTGGCGCGCGCTCTTCATCTGCATTGGCTCTCCATTCCGATCGCGGCTCCGCCCGCGTGACCCAATCCGGCGAGGCCGGCCAGCAACGGACCCAGCGCCTCCCCCAGTTCCTGCTCGAGCGCCTTCATCGGGCCGCTCTCGCGGTTCGCGGCGGCCTGCTCCATCCGGCCGGCCAGCGCGGCCAGGTCCGCGGCGCCGATCGAGGCCGACGCGCCGCGGGTGGTGTGCGCTAGGCGGGTTGCGAGCGCCCAGTCGCCGGCCGTGTGCGCGGCGTGGAAGTCGGCAGTCAAGGTGCGCACGGCGCCGTCGTGGAACAACCGTAAAATCTTCAGGTAGAACGCAACCTGGCCGCCGCAATGAGCGAGCCCTTGTCGCGTGTCGATGCCGGGCAGCTCCGGCAGGAACGCAAAATCGGCCGGCGCTCCTCTTGGCGGTCCCGCCGCGGCGCCGGCACCGGGCTGCTGCGCCGGCAGCCACTTAGCCAGCGCGGCATACAGCGCGGCCGGGTCTACCGGCTTCGTGACGACGTCGTTCATCCCCGCCGCCTCGCAGCGCAGGCGGTCGTCTTCAAAAGCATTCGCGGTCATGGCGACGATGGGCGTGCCCTGCCAGCCGGGCAGCGCGCGGATGGCGCGGGTGGCGTCCATGCCGTCCATGTGCGGCATGTGCACGTCCATCAGCACCAGGTCGTACTGCTGAATGCCCGCCATGTCCACGGCCTGCAGCCCGTCGGCGGCCACGTCGGCGACCAGGTCGACCGCATGCAGCAGTTCCAGCGCCAGTTCACGATTCAGTTCGTTGTCCTCCACCAGCAGCAGCCGGTCGCCGCGTTGGCGCTGGCGCAGCTGCTTCTGCGCATCCAGCGCCAATTCGGTGGTCGCGAGCGGCATGGGCCCGCGCCCGGGCTCGAGCCGGGCGGTGAACCAGAACGTGCTGCCAACGCCGGGGGTGCTGTTGGCATGGGCTTCGCCCCCCATCAGGCTCGCCAGGCGGCGCGTGATGGCCAGGCCCAGACCGGTGCCGCCATGCTGCCGCGCGGTCGTGGCGTCGGCCTGCTCAAACGAATGGAACAGCCGGGGCAGGACATCCGCGGCAATGCCGATGCCGCTGTCGTGCACCTCGAAGCGCACGAGTTGCCCGGCCTCGTTTTCATCGACGACGACGGCGCGCAGCACGATGCGGCCGTGCTCGCTGAACTTCACCGCATTGCTGGCCAGGTTGAGCAGCGCCTGTTGCAGCCGCGTCGGATCGCCCTGGAACCACGGCGTTGTGCACGCGACCTGCACCTCGATGGTCAGGCCCTTCTCGCGCGCCTGGCCGGCGATCAGCGAGACCACCGCGTCGATCAGCGACATGAGCCGCAGCGGGCTGCACGCCAGCTGCAGGTGGCCCGACTCGATCTTCGAGAGGTCGAGCACGTCGTTGATGATCGACATCAGGTGGCGCCCGGCGGCGTCGATCTTGTCCAGCCGCAGGCCCTGAGCCGGCGAGACGCCCCCCTGGCGCAGCAGGTGTGTCATGCCGATGATCGCGTTCATAGGCGTGCGGATCTCGTGGCTCATGTTGGCCAGGAAGCTGCTCTTGGCCAGGCTCGCGGCCTCGGCCGCATGCTTGGCGACGACAAGCTCGGCGGTGCGCTCGGCGACGAGCTTCTCCAGGTGCAGCCGGTGGTCGGTCAACTCGGCGTGGGCCAGTTCGCGCTCGGTCACGTCCTGCACCGTGCCGGTCGACACCAGCGCGCGGCCACTGGCGTCGAACACGGTCTCGCACTGTTCCTGCACGAAGCGGACGCGCCCGCCCGGCAGCAGAAGGCGGTGCGTGATGGCATAGGGCTCGCGCGTGTCCAACGAGTGCCGCCAGGCTGCTTCCACCGCCGGGCGGTCCTCCGGATGGACGACCGCGATGAAGCTCTCCCAATTGCCGGTGAACGCGGCCTTGTCGACTTCGAAGATGCGGAAGACCTCATCCGACCAGGTCAGCACGCCACCCGCGACATCGAGATGCCAGTTGCCGATGTGCGCGATGCGCTGGGCCTCGGTCAGCAGCGCTGTGGTGCTGTGGATGGCTTCCTCGGCGCGCCGCCGCTGGGTGACGTTCAAGTGGACCACCACGGCGCCGTGCCGGTGCTCGCCGGCCGTGGGTGCCACCAACAGCAAGAAGGTGCGCCGCTCGGTCGACGAATCGCAGGGGTACTCGAACTCGAAGGCGGCCTGTTCGCCGCGCATGACCGCGCGGATACCGGCACCCGCGCTGGCGGCCTCGGCTGCGTTCGCGCCGATGGCACGGTCGCAGATGTCGAGGTAATTCATGCCCACTCCGACCGCGCCAGTGCTGCCGGGGGCTCCCCCGAGCGCGGCGTTCTCGTCGCCGAATCGCTGCCAGGCCGCGTTGACCGCGATGATGACGCCCTGGGAATCGAGCAGCGCAATGTGCGCGGGCAGCGCATCGAGAATCGCCGCCTGGTGCTCGGCCTGTTCGCGCCGCCAGCGCTCCTGCGACGAGCGCAGCATGAACGCCACGCCGCTGCGGTCGGTGACCGTGTCCACTTCGCCCGCGGTCAACTCTTCCAGGCGCGCTCCGGTGCGGTGCAGCGTATCGATCAGCGAGGTGATCTCGGCGCTCGTGTCCTCTCGCGGTTTGGCGTCCCCCTGGCTCATAACGCGCCGTCCGCGAGACCGAGGGCCGCCAGCACCTCGGGCGTGCGGCTCAGATTGCCCACGATCGTGCGCATCGGCGGCGGCTCAAGCCTGACCAGCGTGGGCGTCATGAAGATGCCGTCGGCCAGTGCACGGCGCGGGTCGAGGAACACATCCACCTCCTCGATCGCGTGCCGGCCGGCCAGGTGGGATTCGCACAGCGCGGTGAGGTTGCCCAGCGCCTGCGTCGAGTTCGTGGCGGTGCCGGCCACATAGAGCCGGAAGCGGTGGAAGTCGGCGGCGGTCAATGCACTGCCCTGCTCATGTGGGCTTCGAGTCCGCGCCGAGCGCCTCGCTGTCGGCGCCCCGCAACTGCCCCATCTCCACGCGGCCATGCGCAAGATCGGCCTCGCGTCGTTCGGTGGCACGGTGCAGCACCGACTTCTCGATCTGCTTGGCCAGCAGTTCTGCGTTCAGTGCCTTCAGGCGCACCTCGAGTTCCGCCTCTTCCAGGTCCAGCCGGACTTGCGTGAGCCGCAACCCCACCGCCTCCGCCTCGGTCGAGGTGCGCTCTGCGCGCTCCTTCTCCCAGCGCAGCGTGCCCATCAGCACCTCGCCGCCGGCACTGTAGGCGTCGGCCAGCGTCACGCCTTCGTCGCTCAAGACAAGTTCGCGCACCTGGTTGGAGTGCGCCGTGCCGCGCGACTTGATGATGGCCAGCCCCCGGTTGCGCTCGCCGGCCTGGACCAGGTAGCTCAGGTGCAGCCAGGTGTCCACCAGCGTGGAGATCTGCAGCGGCGCGTTGCCCTCGGCCAGGCTGGACATCTCGTCGAGCAGCCGGGTGCACATCAGCGTGATGCCTTCGCCCTTGCACCAGTCGATCAGGTGCTCGGCCACGGCATGCTCGCTGAGGTCCTTGCCCGAGCGGGCCCAGGTGGAGACGGGATCGACCACCACGCAGCGCGCCGCGTGTTCGCGCGCCAGAGCGCGGATGCGCGACAGGTAGGTCTCGGCACTGCCGCTGATGGCGCGTGCCGAGACCATGCGCAGCATGCCGCTGGCGATGTGGCGGTCCAGGCGTATGCCCACCGAGGCCAGGTTGCGGCGCACCTCGCTGGCGTAGGAGTCGAAGCTGACGAACAAGGTCTTCTCGCCGCGTTGGCAGGCGGCGTCGACGAAGGCACCGCACAGCGTCGTCTTGGCGGTGCCCGAGAAGCCGGTGATCAGGATGCTGGCGCCGCGCTGGTAGCCGCCGTGCAGCATGGTGTCGAGCCGCTCGACGCCACTGGACACGCGTTCGCTCGTCACCGGCATTTCCGAACGCCCCAAGCCCCAGGCCACCACGACCTCGAAGCCGCGGTCGCCGATGAGGAACGGCGCCTCGTTCTCGTCGAAGCGCGAGCCGCGGTACTTCTGCACCCGCAGGCTGCGTTGGGACACCCCCTCGACCATGCCATGCGTGAGGACCACCGCGCAGTCGACCATGAACTCCATGAAGCCGTAAGGCCGCTGCAGGCGCAGCGGTGCGTCCTCGTGGTCGGACTTCAGGCTGATGACGCCGGTCAAGGCGTGGTCCAGCAGCCAAGCATGGAGCTTGTAGACCTCGCGCCGCCGTGCGGCATGGTCGGGCAGCAGCGCCAACAGGAGATCCATCGCGTCGAACACGATGCGCCGCGCGCCCATCTGCGTGACCTTCTCGTGCAGCATGGCCAGCAGACCGCCGAGGTCGAAGTCACCAGAGGCCACCAGGTCGGGCGCGGGCTGCGCATCGATGAAGAATAGCGTTCCGGCAGCCAGCGAGTCGTCGAGCCTCCAGCCAAAGCTCGATGCATTGGCCAGGATGCGCTTCGAGTCTTCCTCGAAGGCGACGAAGATGCCGGGTTCATTGAACTGCCGGGCGCCGTGGGCCAGGAACTGCAGCGCGAACAGGGTCTTGCCCGAGCCAGGGCCGCCGATGACGAGCGTCGTACGGCCCAGCGGCAGGCCGCCACCGGTGATGCCGTCGAAGCCGACGATGCCCGTGAGGGACTTGGGGGGCGAAGCGGGCCGCGACTCTGTTTCGGGGGTCATGCCATGTACCGGGGCCGATCTGCCAACAAGTGAAAGGACAACGCCAACCCAGAGTCCGTTTCAGCGCCATGCGAACGGAAACCTGACGTTGGCGTGTCCGACACGCCGCGTCCGTTCGCTTCCGCACATTGTGCTTTCGGGTCGACCGGTGTACGGTTGCTCGGCCCGGTGACCGGCGAAAAACCTGCCGCGCTGCCCTCACGCAGCCACCGATCGCGGCGCCCAGCCAGGTCTACTGAGGCACGACCCCCAACCGACTGCCCATCGCCTTGGGCGCCGTCTGCTGACTCTGATGGCGGCTGCGCAAGGTTAATGGCCCAGTGTGCGCTGCCGACCACCTACTTTCTGTTCGCTGTCGTACCCAAGGCCCGATTTCCCTAAGGGACGGCACGATCCGCGCGCGCGCGCCCAAGCGCGCGATGGACGAGTTTCCTGAGTTCGCTGAGCCACAACACCAGGCTGGCCATCACAACGCAGACCAGCCACTGTTCGGGCGCCAGCGGCACGGTTCCGAAGGCCTGGTTGAGAAATCCGATGTGCACCACCGCCACCTGCAGCAGCGCCGACAGCAGCACCGTGGCCCACAACCAGCGGTTGCTGAACAGGCCGCGAAACGCGCTGGCCGTCTCCGATCGGGCACTGAAGCAGTTGAAGAGTTGGGCCATGACCAGCACGGTGAAGCCTGCGGTGCGGGCCTGCACCAGCGTCCCCTGGCCTTCGATCAGGCCCCCCGGCAGCAACAGGTCGATGGTCAGCAGCGTGATCAGCGCCATCACCGTGCCGGTCGCAGCGATCCCGGCCCACATGGCTGCGTCGATCATCCGGGTGCCGCGGCGGCGCGGCTTGCGCAACATCAGGTCATCGGCGATCGGGTCCACACCCATCGCCAGCGCCGGGCCGGCGTCCGTGATGAGGTTGATCCACAGGATCTGCGTCGCCAGCAACGGCAGCACCAGGGCGCTGCCCGCGCCCGCACCCGCGTCGGCCTTCAGGCCTATCACGCCGGCACCCACCACGCCCAGGAAGACGGTCAGCACTTCGCCCAGGTTGGACGACAGCAGGTAGCGCAGGAACTTGCGGATGTTGTCCAGCACACCGCGCCCCTCGCGCACCGCGTCGACGATGGTGGCGAAATTGTCGTCGGCCAGGATCATGCGGGCCGCTTGCTTGGTGACCTCGGTGCCCGTCACGCCCATGGCAATGCCGATGTCGGCGGCCTTCAATGCCGGGGCGTCGTTGACGCCGTCGCCGGTCATCGCTACCACGTCGCCGTCGGCCTGCAGGGCGCGCACGATGCGCAGCTTGTGGCGCGGGGCGACACGCGCGAAGACGGACGTGGTGCGGACGGCTTGGGCGAAGGCCGGGTCGTCGAGGGCGTCGAGTTCTTCGCCCGTCAGCGCTTTCACGGCCGCATCGGGCGCGACATCGGCCGCAGCATCGCCCGCGACACCCGCCGCCTGAGCGGCGCCGACGATGCCGAGATCAGCCGCGATGCGCGCCGCCGTACGCGGGTGGTCGCCCGTGATCATGACGACGCGGATGCCCGCCCCGTGGGCTTCGCGGATGGCCACCGCCACCTCGGCCCGCGGCGGGTCGATGATGCCGACCGTGCCGACGTAGATCAGGTCGCGCTCCAGATCGACACGGGCCGCCGGGTCTTCGCCTGCTTCCAGCGGCCGGTAGGCGACCGCCAGCGTGCGCAGCGCCGCATCGGCCAGCGTATCGACATCGCTCAGGATGCGCTGCCGCATCGCGGCGTCGAGTTCGACGCTGGCCGCGCCGACGCGCTGCCGGTTGCAGTGCTCCAGCAGCACGCCGGGCGCGCCTTTGGTGATCACGACGGGCTCGTCCTGGTGATTGTGGTCGGCCTCGATCGTCGACATCATCTTGCGATCCGACGTGAACGGGATCTCGCCGATTCGACTGAAGCGCCGTTTGCGGCTGTCCCTGCTGCCGAGCTTGTGTTCAGCCACCAGGAACGCGGCCTCGGTCGGGTCACCCTGGATCTCCCACTCGCCCCCAGTCGTCTGCCGCAGGTCGGCGTTGCCGGCCAGGCTGCCGCCGCTGAGCACCGCCCGGTGCTCGTCGAACAAAGCGCCCGGCAGCAGCGGCGCACCGCCGCTTTCCACCTGCCCGGCGGGCGCATAGCCCACACCCGTGACGTCACTCGTGCCCGAGGCGGTGACGACGCGGACGATGGTCATCTCCGCCCGCGTGAGCGTGCCGGTCTTGTCGGTGGCGATGACCGAGGCAGAACCGAGTGTCTCCACCGATGCCAGCTTCTTGACGATGGCCTTGCGCCGGGCCATGCGTTGCACGCCGAGCGCCAGCACCACCGACAGGATGGCAGGCAACCCCTCGGGCACCGCCGCCACCGCCAGCGACACGCCCAGCAACAGCACGTGGATGACATCGGCCGGCGCGCGTACGTTGTCGGCGATCAGGATGGTGCCCACCACGCCGGCGGCAATGACCACCGCCGCCAGGCCCAGCACGCGGCCGATGTGGGCCACCTCCACCTGCAACGGGGTCGGCAGGTCTTCGGTGGCGTCGAGCAGGGTCGCAATGGCGCCGACTTCGGTTTGCATGCCGATGGCTGTGACCACCGCGCGGCCGCCGCCCTGCGCCACCGACGTGCCCTTGAAGACCATGTTCAACCGGTCGCCCAGCGCTGCCGGTGCCGGCAGGCGGGCGGGGTCTTTCTGCACCGCCTCACTCTCGCCGGTCAGCGAGGCTTCGAGCAAACGCAGCGCCGACGCTTCGGCCAGGCGCGCGTCGGCGCCCACGGCGTCGCCTTCGGCCAGCACCAGCAGGTCGCCACGCACCAGCGCCGCGCTGGGCACGCGCAGCAACTGGCCGTCACGCACGACGCTGGAGCTCGCCTCGGTCATGCGCGCCAGCGCGGCCACCGCGCCCTCGGCTTTGGCCTCTTGCAGCCAACCCAGCACGGCGTTGAGCAACACGACGACGGCGATGACGATCGCATCGATCGGCCAGCCGACCCGCCCTTCCACGGCCCAGGCCGCCAGCGCGACAGCGGCCGCGACCAGCAGCAGACCGACCAGCGGGTCCTGAAACTGCGCCAGGGCGCGGCGCCACGCCGGCCGCTTCGGCACGGCGCGAAGTTCGTTGGGGCCGTCGCGGGCGAGCCGGCGGGCCGCCTCCTGCGCTGTCAGGCCGTCTTGCAGGTCGGTCTGAAGCGAACGGGCGACGTCGGTCGCGTCGACCACGCTCGGTTCGTCAGCGCCTTCAGGCACGCGGCTACTGCCAGCCATAGCGCCGGATGTAGAAGCGCTTCATCACCGTGGTGAGTGCGCAGTAGCCCAGCAGAATGGCCGCCAGCCAGCCGTAGTAGGCCAGCGGCGGGGCCTGCAGCTTGAAGTAGCCGGCCAGCGGCCCCAGCGGCAGCCACAGGCCGATGGCCATGATGCCCGCGGTCATCGCCATCAACGGCGCCGCCGCGTGGCTCTGGACGAAAGGCAGCTTGGGCGTGCGCAGCATGTGCACCACCAAGGTCTGCGTCAGCAAGCCGACGACGAACCAACCCGACTGGAACAGCCCTTGCTGCGCCAGGCTGTTGGCCTCGAACACCCACCACATCACGCCGAACGTGACGATGTCGAACAGCGAACTGATGGGCCCGAAGAACAGCATGAAGCGGCCGATGTCATGGGGGTTCCACTTCAGCGGCTGGGTCACCAGTTCAGGGTCGACACTGTCGAACGGGATGCCGGTCTGGCCGATGTCGTACAGCAGGTTCTGCACCAGCAGCTGCAACGGCAGCATCGGCAAAAAGGGCAGGAAGGCGCTCGCCACCAGCACGCTCAACACATTGCCGAAATTGCTGGATGCCGTCATGCGGATGTACTTCAGCATGTTGCAGAAGGTCGTGCGGCCTTCGACCACGCCGTCGTCCAGCACCAGCAGGCTCTTCTCCAGCAGGATGATGTCGGCGGCTTCTTTGGCGATGTCGACTGCGCTGTCGACGCTGATGCCGATGTCGGCGGCGCGCAGCGCCGGGGCGTCGTTGATGCCGTCGCCCATGAAGCCCACCACGTGGCCGCTGGCGCGTAAGGCGCGGACGATGCGTTCCTTGTGCAACGGCGTGAGCTTGGCAAACACGCTGTGCGCCTGGGCTGCGGCCTTCAGTGCATCGTCGCTGAGCGCTTCGACCTGCGCGCCCAGCATCACCGCCTCACCGGCCGAACGCGCTAGGCCGACCTGGCGGCAGACCTGAGCGGTCACGAGCTCGTTGTCGCCCGTCAGCACCTTGACCGTGATGCCGTGTGCCGCGAGCTTCTTCAAGGCCGGTGCGGCCGACTCCTTCGGCGGGTCGAGGAAGGCGATGTAGCCGATCAGCGTCAGCCCGCTCTCGTCGGCCACCGCATAGGTCGTCTGGCTCGGCGGCAGCGTCTTGACGGCCACGGCCACCACGCGCAGGCCTTCGGCGTTGAGAGCGGCCGTCACGGCTTGCGTGCGCGCCAGCAGCGCGGCGTCCAGCGGCATCGTGGGCATGGCGCGCTCGCCGTCGAGGCTGGCGTCGGTGGGGTCCTGGGTTCGCACATTCGTGCAGATGGCCAGGACCTCTTCGACTGCGCCCTTGCAAATCAGTTCGTGGTGCTGGTCCTGCCCGCCGACCCGTGTCGCCACCACCACCGACATGCGCCTGCGCTCGAAGTCGAAGGGGATCTCATCGACCTTGCGGTAGGCGTCCTTCAGCTTCAGCTCGGCGGCCAACTCGACGTGGTCGAGCACGGCATGGTCCAGCAGGTTTTTCAGGCCGGTCTGGTAGGTGCTGTTGAGGAAGGCGAAGTGCAGCACCTCGTCGGTGTCCTGGCCGTAAGCATCGGCATGGCGCGCCAGCGCGATCTTGTCTTGCGTGAGCGTGCCGGTCTTGTCGGTACACAGGATGTCCATCGCGCCGAAGTTCTGGATCGCGTCCAGCCGCTTGACCACCACCTGTTTGCGCGACAGCAGCACCGCGCCTTTGGCCAGCGTGCTGGTGACGATCATCGGCAACATCTCGGGCGTGAGGCCCACCGCCACCGACAGCGCGAACAGGAAAGCCTGCAGCCAGTCGCCCTTGGTGTAGCCGTTGACGAAAAAGACGATCGGCACCATCACCGCCGCGAAGCGGATCAGCAGCCAGCTGACGCTGTTGACGCCGGCCTGGAAGGCGTTGGGCGTGGTCTCTGCGGCGGTGGCGTGCGCCGCCAGCGTGCCGAAGTAGCTGCGCGCTCCGGTGGCCACCACCAAGGCGGTGGCAGTACCCGAGGTGACATTGGTGCCCATGAAAACGAGGTTGCGCTGGTCGAGCGGGCCAGTGCCTGTGGCCAACACGGGCGCGGCAGGCGCATCGGGCGTCACGCGCTGCGCGAACTTTTCCACCGGCAACGATTCGCCCGTCATGGCCGACTGGGCGACGAACAAGTCGCGCGCGGTGAGTACACGGCAGTCGGCGGGGATCATGTCGCCGGCCGACAAGGCCACCACATCGCCGGCCACCAGTTCGCGCAATGCAATGTCTTGCGGCTTGGCGGGTGCCGCTGGCGCCTGGCCGGACGCTGCACCCGCGCTGCGGCGGATCACGGTGGCCTTGTTGCTGACCATCGCGCGCAGGCTCTCGGCGGCGCGATGAGAACGGCCCTCCTGGACGAAACGGATCACCGTGCTCAGCGTCACCATCACCCCGATCACCACCGTGGCCTTGGCGTCCGCGCTGAGATACGACAGCACCGCGAGCACCGTCAACAGCACGTTGAACGGGTTCAGGTAGCAGTGCCACAGGTGCAGCCAGCCGGGAAGCGGCGGCTCGTGCGCAACCTCGTTGGGCCCATCTCGCGCCAGGCGGCGTGCGGCCTCGGCGGTGTCCAGCCCGTCGGCTCGCGACTGCAGGCGCGCCAGCGCCGCGGCCGGTTCGTCCTGCCCGGCGGTCAGCAAGGCCTGACCCAACGAGCGCGCATCCATGGCGCCAGCGGCGCCGGTGGCTGGCGATGGCACGGGCGCAGCGACCAGCGCATCGAGCAAGGGGCGCCGCTGGAAATGTCGCTGCACCCGACGGCGGCGCAGGAAGGTGCTGAAGGCCTGGGCAAAAACCTGGTGCATGGCTGGTTTGCTCATGACTTGGCCCGCGTACCGGCCGCTGGGGCGATCAGACCGAGGCCTTGCGACCCCGTGACCCGCCCATCGACGACCTCAGTGGTCCTGTCGCAGCACTCTGCAAACGCGACGTTGGGCGCCGTGGGGTCGGGCGTTGGGTGGTTTGGGTCACCAAGACCTCCAAGGAGAGTCGGCCGCCGGACACGCGCTGGCTTCTGCGGCAATTCACCGTAGCGGAGGTCAAGGGTTTCAACCGTGCGGCAGCGCACCTTTGCACATCAATACCCTGAACCACCGGGTCTGTTCTTCAGCGCACCGGCGCGGTGTGCCCATTCCGGCAAGCTGCCTTCTCTTCAGTCGCCTGCTCTGCAACCTGAGTAGCCCCGCCGGCAGGCGGCGTCGCCTCGCCCGCCAGCGGTCACCACCCAACCCGATGTCCAGGCCGATGGTGAAGTGGGCTCTCGTCGTGATCGGCCCTCACGCTGCTGGTCGTGTCGGCGCTGTCAATGCCGGTGCAACTGTGGCGCACCGGTGAGGTGCCGCAGCCCGAACTTCGGTACTCGCCCCCTCCCCGTCCTCGCCCGCAGCGCAGAAGCCTGCGAAGCCCGCGCGCGTGTGGATCGACGCCGACGCCGCTTGCGGAGCGGGCAAGCGTCGCGATCCGGATGACTGCCTTGCATTGCTCTCGCTGGCGAACGCCAGCCACGTCGACATCGCCGGTATCTCGACGGTCTTCGGCAACGCGCCGGTTGACGAGACAGACCAGGTGATGCGCGCGCTGGTGCAGGAAATCTGTACCCAAGCTGGCCGGCCTGCGTCTGCCGCCCTGCCCGTGTTCAAGGGTTGCGGCGCCGCCGCGCCGAGGTGCTTCGAAAACGGCGGCAGCGTCGACGCCCGGGCGGCACTGAGACCGCGTCGCTCGCACGGGCCCTGCGGGGCGGTGGGTCGCCGAGCGCAGCCGGGCGTGGCTCGAGTTCTGGCGCAGCGAAGCGGGGCTGGCCGGCTTCTATCCCTTCGACCTGATGGCGGCTGCCTACGTGCGCAACCCGGCGCAATTTGCTTGTGCCCGGGTCACCGCGTGGGTGGGCGACGACACGCTGCTGCCCTGGTTCGGCGGCGGACCGGCGCTGCTGGTGGCCCAGCCGGCAGGCCCGCCTGTGTCTGCGACGGCCACTGCCCAGGCGCTCTACTGCGATGTCGTGCGTGTCAGTGTTGACGAGTTGTTCCTGTAGCTCGGTTCAAGCTCGGTACGAGCCTCTGCGGGGGACAGGGCGAAGAAATCGAGATGGACGCGCTCTGAGCGCGACCGGACACCGACCCTGTCAGGCGGCCAGCAGCAGGCGGATCAGCACGTCGATGACGTCGCTGCCGTCCGGCGACTTGAGCCGGTGCTGGCGCAGCGTGCGCGCGATCTCAGCGCGCGCCAGCACCTGGTGGTCGGCGCGGATCAGCACACCGGCAATCGCCCGCTGTACATCCAGCGACTGCGCCAGCGGGAACAGGCGCGCGATGTCCTGCAGGCTTTCGCGGTCGGTCACGCGTTGGCGGGCCAGGGTGTCCAACGCACGCACCTGCATGCCACCGCGCGGCATGCGCGCAATGCCGGCGACGACGGCGCGTGTTTCTGCCACGCCGTCCAGCGTCCGGTGGCGCAGGTAGACCTGGGCCACGGCGACATCGTCATCGACGGCACTGGTCAGCGCGCGCACGGTGCGGGCGTGCGCCTCGGGGCTGCCCAGGCAGGCCAGCACGGCGGCATGGGCCACCTTGGCGCTGCGCGGCGCACCGGTGTCCAGCAGTTGCCGCGCCAGGCCGGCTTCGCGGTCGGTCGCGCTGGCGCAGACGAGGTCGACCTCGGACTTGCCCACGCCGTCGATGGCCATGCGGTCGGCGATCAAGCGCACGAACTCGGCCTGGTCTTGGGCTGGTGTCAGCCAGCCCAGCGTGCCTGCCAGTGCCAGCATGCGTTTGCGCACGGCCGGCTCGTCGGCGTCACGCGCGAAGTCGAGATAACGCTGGCGCGTGAACCCGTCGCCGGCGATGGCAGCGAGTGCGGCCGCGACCTCGGGCACGCTGCGCTGCGCCGGGTCGATCGACGCGGTGTAGTGTTCGAGCCGGTCCAGGAACAGCCGCACCTCGGCCATGTCACGTTGCAGCAGACCATGCAGGAAGGCCAGCTTCTTGGCATCGGTGGGCTGCTCGTCGGCCAGGCTGCACACGTCATGGCGCAGCACGGCATCGGGATCGGATGCGGTCAGGCCCGTGGCGACCGTCATCGACGCGGGTCCGAACAGCCCGAGCAGCGTGGCGCTGGCGCGTCCACTGGCAAATTCGCCCGGCGGCGCGGCCTGAAGATAACGATCCAGCAGCGGCCCTGCAGAGCGCCCCAGCGGCGCCTGCGATGAAAAGCCATACAGCACTGGCACGTCCTTGAAGACATGGCGCATGCGGTCTCGGTTGCTCTGACCGTAGCGCTGGCTCCACAGCGCGGTCAGCCGTTCTGCGTCGCCCGGCGAGTGGCCGGTGCGCATGAGGCTGCGCGCGATCTCGGGCGAGGCGCTGTGCACCGGCGCCACCTTCAGCGTGTTGCAGCCGAAGAGATAGACCTCTTTGAGCTGCGAGAACAGGCCCTGGCAGGAGCCGCTGCACGACGCGCGCTCCATCTCGTGCACGGTCAGGAATTCCGGGTCGTTGTGGCGGTCCGAGTAGAACTCGGTGCCGGCGTCGAAGTGGCCGGAGATAACCAGTGCGTCGCAGACCACGCCGCTTTGGCAGGCCTGGGCCAGCCAACCCGGGCGGCCCTGCTTGACCAGTTCAACAAAGCGGTATTTATCGCGCGGCAGGCGGCTCTGCAACGCCTCACGCTCGTCGGCGGAGTTGATCGTGATAGTGCACACCGTCTTCTGCGCCGGGCTCGCGCCGACCGAGCCGAGAGCGGCCACCCAAGCCAGGATGAAGGCGGTCTTGCAGACGCGGTGCAGGGCGATGGCGGGCGGTCTGCGCAAGCAAAGAGTGTTTCACATCGGGCGCCGGCCCGGCACCGGTCTTGTAAGCAGCCGCGCCTGTGCGTTCTCACACGGTCAAGGGGCCCGCAGCTTGCGCAACAGCGCGTCGATCATGTTGTCGCCCGACGGCGAAGCCCGGCGGTTCTCGGTGAAGGTGCGCACAAGATCCGGGCTGGCAAAGGCCCTGTGGTCGGCGCGGATCAGTATGCCCGCGATGGCCGCCTGCACCGTCCACGACGGCGTGTGCGAGAAATGCCGCGTCAGCACGGCCAGCGTCTCGCGGTCCGACAAGTGCAGGCGCCCCAGCGATTCCAGTGCGCGAACCTTGGCGTCGGACGCCGGCATGTCGACGATCCCGGCGACGACGCGGCGCAGCTCGGCCACGTCGGCCAACGGGCGGTGGCGCAGGTAGGTTTGGGCGATGTGGAGGTCGGCGGCGTTGGGGCTGAGCAGCCCCTCCAGCGTGCGCGCATGAGCCTGGGCATTTCCCATGCAGGCGCGCACGGCAGCGTTGGCAACGCTGTCGGCCCGATCCACCGGCACCGCGATGCCGTCGAGCATGCCATCCAGCGACTGGTCGCTGTTCAGGCTGCAGGCCAGATCGACCTCGGTGGCGCTGGCGGCCTTGCGCTGCAGCAGGTCAGCAAACATCCGCGTGAGTTCATCGCTGCGCGCCTGCGCGGTCAGCCAACCGAGGTCCTTCGCCAGGTCCAGCATGCGGGCCTCCACCGCGGGCTGGTCGGTGTCGCGTGCGAAGGCCAGGAAGTGGGCCCGCGTGGGTTCGTCGCTGGCGATGGCCGCCAGAGCCTGCGCCACATCGGGTGCCTGCCGCGCTGCATCGTCCAGCGTCGCGGTGTGGCGCTCGATGCGGTCCAGAAACATGCGTGCCTGCGACATGTCGCGTTGCAGCAGTTGATGGACGAACTGCAGCTTGTGCGCGTTCGACAGACGGTCATCGGCAAATTGGCACACGTCGTGGCGCATGGCGGCGTGCTGGTCGGCGTCGGTCATGCCCTTGGCCGCTGTCATCGCGTGCGGTGCGAAGTGGGCCAGCAAGCGGGCGCTGGTGCGGCCTTCGGCAACCTCGTTCGGGCCGGCGGCCTGGAAGTAGCGGTTCAGCGCCGCACCGGCCACCGGACCCAGTGGCGCCACTGATGAAAACCCGTAGATCGCCGGAACGTCCTTGAACACCAGGCGCATGCGGTCGCGGCTGCTCTCGCCGTGGCGCGCGTTCAGGGACCGCAGCAGGCGGTCGGCCTCGGCGCGCGAATGGCCATCGCGCACCAGGCTCCGCAAAACCTCGGCCGAGGCGCTGCTCAGGGCGTCGGGGTCCAGCGTGTTGCAGCCGAAGAGGTAGACCGCCTTGAGTTTGGCGAACAGGCCTTGGCACGAGTCGCTGCAAGAGACGCGTTCCAGCTCGCTGACGGGCAGGAACTCCTGCGCTTCCAGCCGGTCGGAAAAGAACACGCTGGCGCCGTCGTAGTGGCCGGAGACGATCAGCACGTCGCACGACACCTTGGCCTGGCAGGCGGTGGCCAACCAGTCCGGGCGGTTGTGCTCGACGAGTTCAACGAACTGATACCTGGATGCGGGTAGGTAGCGCTGGAAGCTCTGCTTCTCTTCCGACGAGTTGACCGTGATGGTGCATACCGTCTGCTTCTTGGCCACGGCCAGCGGCGCCCACAGCGATGCAGCGGCGATGCACAGGCTGGGCAGCAGATGTCGGATCGTGCGGGCAAGCATGGGTGGCCTAGGAGCCCGGCGGTGAAGTGCCAGGCGACAAGGTCAAAGATAGGTGGCCCCGCCGCGCCTGTCTGTGCGTCGGCGCGCACTCCCCGGCTGCGTCGAACTCTGCGGGCGGAATGCCGACATCACGCGGGTCCCTACCTCGCTGCGTGCGAGTTGCGGCGGACACCGCAGGCCTCGGTTGTAAAGCCGAGCTGGTCGGGGCCGGGCGTGGGCACCTTGAACTCCCGCGTCACCCATGGTTGGCCGAACTGCCCGGCAGCAGGCGGTCGTATTCCTTTTTCACCACCGCGTAGCACTCACAGGCTCGCCGCTCCAGACCGGGCCGGTCGACCACCGTGATATGGCCGCGGGAGTATCGGATCAGGCCCGCCGTCTGGAGCTTCAGCGCCGCCTCCGTCACGCCTTCACGGCGCACGCCCAGCATGTTGGCAATCAGTTCCTGCGTCATCAACAGATCGTTGCCTTGGAGCCGGTCCAGGCTGTGGAGCAGCCACCGGCAGAGCTGCTTGTCCAGGGCGTGGTGGCGGTTGCAAACGGCCGTCTGAGCCATCTGGGTCAGCAGCGCCTGCGTGTACCGCAGCATGAGATGCTGGACCGGAGCGGCGTGATTGAACTCTCTCTTGATGAAATCCGCCTTCACACGCACCCCTTTGCCTGCGCTTTGCACGACGGCGCGACTGGGGGTGGAGTCGCCGCCCATAAACAGCGAGATACCGACCACACCGTCATTCCCAACAATCGCAATTTCTGCCGACGCGCCGTTTTCCATGACGTACAAGAGGGACACGACCGCGGTAGTCGGGAAATAGGCGTGGCTGAGCGCCCTTCCGGACTCGTACAGCACTAAACCCAATGGCAATTCGATGGCCTCGAGCTGCGGAAACCAGCGGCACCAGTCAACCTCGGGCAAGGCCGCTAACAGATGGTTCGACTTCGCGTCCAGCGCAAGCGCGGATCTGTGCGGCACCGCGAGATCTCGTCTCGTGGACGTGCTCGTTCGGTCGGCGTGGGCAATGTGCATGCGCCAGACTAAGCATGCCAAGCAAAGCAGTTTGTAGGACACCGCAAAGAAGCACTGTCATCAACGGCCGCGACGTTCTCTTCAAGTCCTGCTCGCTGTCCGTCCGGCACCGCACAGACGGTGCAGGCGCGTCGAGCCCAAGCTTTGCCGCGCGGGCGTCCGAACGCGTCCTCCCGGACGCTGGGTGTCGTCCTATCGGCACCACCCGGGGCAGTACCCATTCGAGAGCAGGGCACAAGATGCAGATTGGAATGATCGGCCTTGGGCGCATGGGCGCGAACATGGTTCGCCGCCTGCAGGCGCGGGGGCATGAGTGCATTGCCTATGCGAGGCAACCGGCGGTGGTGGCCGCGCTTGTGGCGACGGGTGCTGCCGGTGCTGCGTCCATCGCGGAGCTGGTGTCGAAGATGACCCGCCCGCGCGCGATCTGGCTGATGCTGCCCGCCGCTGCCGTCGATCAGGTGCTGCGTGAGTTGCTCAGCCACATCGAGCCCGGTGACATCGTCATCGATGGCGGCAACTCCTACTACCGCGACGACGTCCTTCGCGCCAAACGGCTGACCGCGACGGGCCACCACCATGTCGATGTCGGCACCAGCGGCGGCGTCGCGGGCGTTGATCGCGGCTACTGCCTGATGATCGGCGGCCAGCCGGAGGTCGTGGCGCACCTGCGACCCCTGTTCGAAGCACTGGCGCCGGGCGTCGGTACGGCGCCGCGCACGCCCGGCCGGACCGAGCGGTTCGGTGACGCGGTCGGTACTGCCGAACAAGGCTTCCTGCACTGCGGCGGCCACGGCGCCGGCCACTTTGTGAAGATGGTTCACAACGGCATCGAATATGGCGTGATGGCCGCCTACGCCGAAGGGCTCAACATCCTGCGGCACGCCAATGTCGGCAAAGGCCAAGACGAAGCCCTGCATGCCGGCGATGCCGAGACCACGCCGTTACGCGACCCCGAGTTCTACCGTTACGACATGAACCTGCCCGAGATTGCCGAGGTCTGGCGACGCGGCAGCGTCATCAGTTCCTGGCTGCTCGACCTGACCGCCAGCGCGCTGCTGAAAGACCCGCAACTCGCAGGTTTCGAGGGGCGCGTGTCCGACTCCGGCGAGGGCCGCTGGACCCTCCTGGCAGCCATCGACGAGGCGGTGCCCACGCCGGTGCTCAGCGCCGCACTGCACGCACGCTTCACCTCGCGCGGCGAAGCGCAGTTCGCCAACCAGGTGCTGTCCGCGATGCGAAGCGAATTCGGCGGACATGCAGAAAGGGCAGCACCCGACGCGGCGAGCGCCCTATGAACATCCAACTGAAGAAGCTCCGTGACCTGGGCCAGAGCCTCTGGCTCGACAACATCAGCCGCGAGTTGCTGACCAGCGGCACCCTCGCGCGGTATATCGCAGACTGCTCGATCACGGGGCTGACTTCGAACCCGACGATCTTCGAGCAGGCCGTTCACCACGGCACCCTGTATGACCAGGAGATTGGCGAACTGGCGCTGCGCGGCGAACCGCCTGAAGAGATGTTCTTCAACCTCGCTCTGCAAGACCTGACGGCGGCTGCCGACCTGTTCCGCCCGATCTTCGACGCCACCCACGGACTCGAAGGCTGGGTGTCGCTGGAGGTGTCACCGCTGCTTGCCGACAATGCGGCGCGGACCATCCGGGCCGCAGCCACGCTGTTCCAGCAGGCAGCCCGGAAGAACCTGTTCATCAAGATACCCGGCACCCCGGCCGGCGTCGAGGCGATCGAAGAATCGATTTTCGACGGCGTGCCGGTGAACGTGACCCTGCTGTTCTCGCGCGAGCACTACATCGCTGCGGCTGAAGCCTACCTCCGCGGCATCGAACGCCGGCTCGAAGCGGGGCTAGACCCCAGGGTCGCTTCTATCGCCTCGCTGTTCGTCAGCCGGTGGGACGTGGCCGTGAAGCAGGAGATCTCGCCAGCCTTCCACAACCGCCTGGGGTTGGCCATCGCGATGCGCACGTACAAGGCCTACCGCGACGTGCTGGCCTCACCGCGCTGGCGGCAGCTGGCCAACGCGGGTGCGCTGCCCCAGCGGCTGCTGTGGGCCAGCACCGGCACCAAGGACCCGGCCGCGCGCGACACGCTGTACGTCGAGGCCCTAGCGGCACCCGACACCATCAACACGATCCCCGAGAAAACCTTGCTGGCTTACGCCGAGCACGGCCGGCTGGGCGATGCACTGCCGACGGATGGTGGCTACGCAGAGGCCGTACTGGAGGAGTTCCGGCGCGAAGGCGTTGACCACGAAGCCCTGGCCGCCCGGCTGCAGCGCGAGGGGGCCGACGCCTTCGCGGCGTCGTGGCATGCATTGCTACTGCGCCTGGCACAGAAGAGTGCGCAGCTCATGGCGTAACCGGGCAAATGCAGATGGCTTCGGGCTCGACCGTGCACCCAAATACCAGCGCGTCAACCGCTGGCGAGGGGCACTCGGGGTCAAGGGCCCGCCCGTGCTGCCGTCTCACCATGCACTGGGACACCTGTGTGCCGCCTCCGTCCCGCATGGAGCGGAACCCACTGAAATACGCAACCAGCCCCTATTCGGATATGTTCGCTGCCGCACCGATTGCGCGCCCATTGAGCTTCAGGGTAGGCAACTGTGTTAGCCAACGTGGCACGTGTTTGAGCCTGAAACTGTAATTCCCTACGCCGGCTGATCGTGAAGGCGTCCCTCCCTGCTTCCTGCCGACACTCGCCTTAACGCTATTGAATCGAGATGGACCTTGGCTACAACCGACTCCGGAATCCATGCCATGAGCAAGCCCCGCAAGAAGGGCCCCGCGCCCAAGGTTGACTTGCAGAAGTGTCTGACGGGCATCAAGGGGTTTGACGAAATCACGGAAGGCGGGCTTCCGAGAAACAGAATCACCTTGTTGTGTGGAGGAACCGGTACCGGGAAGACACTGCTTGGCGTTGATTTCTTGATCAACGGCGTGACCCAACACAAAGAAACCGGCATCTTCATGTCATTTGAAGAGACCGAAGATGAGTTGTACGAAGACATTGCTTCGCTGAACTTGAACTTGCAGGCGCTCGTCGCTGAAAAGAAGATTCTTCTCGACTTTGTTCTGCTCGAACGAAGAGATATCCAGGAAGCGGGCGAATTCAACCTCGAAGGACTCTTTGTTCGACTTGAACATGCGATCGATTCCATCAAGGCGAAGCGCGTCGTGCTGGATTCCATCGAATCATTGTTCGCCGGCGTCACTGATGCGGGCATCCTGCGCCTCGAAATCAAGAGACTCTTTCGTTGGCTCAAGGACAAGAAAGTCACGGCGCTTATCACCGGTGAAGTGCAACAAGGCTCGTTCACTCGCCATGGTTTGGAAGAATACATCTCCGACTGCATCATCCTTGTGGACAACCGCGTCAGGGAGCAGATTGCAACACGGCGAATTCGTGTCATCAAGTATCGCGGCTCCAAGCACGGAGTCAACGAGTATCCGTTCGTTATCGACAACGGCGGGCTTTCAGTCATCCCCATCACTTCTGCAGGCATGGACCAACCGGGCACGGCGGAACGGGTGGCGACAGGCGTCGCGTCTCTGGACAAGTTGTTCCAGGGTGGTGGATACACCAGAGGCAGCACCATCCTCGCATCCGGCACCGCAGGCACTGGCAAGACCAGTCTCGCAGCGGCTTTCGCCGTGGAAACGTGCAGGCGCGGGGAACGGTGCCTTTTCTTGTCGTATGAAGAGTCAGCGGGCCAACTCGTCCAGAACATGAGCTCCATCGGATTCGATCTCGGGCCGCTGGTCAAGAAGGGGCTGCTGAAAATGGTGTCCACCCGGCCGTCGTTTTTTGGTCTGGAGATGCACTTGCTTGACTTGTACAAGCTACTAGCCGAATTCCAGCCAACAGCCGTAGTCATCGATCCACTGACGAGTCTCCTGGGGCAAGGGAACGCACTTGAAGTTCAGTCCATGCTCACGCGCATGATCGATGCCCTGAAATCCAAGGGCATCACGGGATTCTTTACCAGCCTGGTCTCTTCGAACGTGCAAAATGACACGAGCGGTGAGATCGGCGTATCGTCTCTGATTGACACGTGGATCGTCGTCAGGGAGTTAGAGGAAAATGAGGGGCAACGTCGCACTCGCGGCCTCTACATCGTCAAATCGCGCGGCATGGGCCATTCCAGCGATGTCCACAAGTTGACATTGAGCGATGACGGATTGATGCTCGAGCCGATGGATTCCCGCGCTACGGCAGGATCCAAACAGAAAAAGAAGATCGGAAAGAGCACCACCGCGAGTCAAAAATAGCAAGTCTTTCAGTAAACCCGACGGCGCCCCGCCACGCGAGCATGGAAATGCCGATTCCAACCTGCATTGTAGGAATTGGCGGCTCCGCGGGCGCGCTGCATGCATACAAGTCGCTATTGGATCATTTGCCAGCCGACACAGGCATGGCGTTCGTAATCATTTCGCACATCAATCCAGAAGCTTACAGCCAGTTGGCTCTAATTCTGGCACGCCATACGAAGATGCCGGCGCTGGTCGCATCGGCTGCCATGCCGATCAGCGCCAACCATGTTTATGTGATTCCAGCCAACGCCGATCTGAAGGTCGAGAAATATACTTTCAGGGTCATCTTGCCTCGCAGCCGACCGAACTCGCAAATCGATCTGTTCTTTGCTTCGATCGCGGAAGCCTTCGGCGACAGGGCAATCGGGGTCGTCTTCTCGGGTTACGACGGGGACGGCACCGCAGGGTGCAAGCACATCAAGGAAAAGGGCGGCATCACTTTTGCGCAGGATAGATCCGCAGAGATTGATTCCATGCCTGTGCGTGCACAGGCGTCGGGCTATGTGGATTTCGTGCTGGCGCCGGACAAGATTTCTGCGGCACTGATCGAGATTGGAGCGCGCTTCGCTCGCAGCGTTTGAGGCAGTGCATTCGCATGCTGACCGCGACTTTGTCGCTCAGTTGTCAGGCGCCCCTAGCGCAGACCTGAAAATACTTGTCGACCATGACTTTGCAGTGCGCACACCATCTGCGCCAGAACCTGGCCCTCGACGACCACGGCTTCGCGCTGGCGATGATGCTGCGGAGCCGGATCACCGACCTCGAAGGCAAGTTGCGCACCGCGCGACCCAAGAGGCACAAGCTCCGGCTGACCTTGTCATCCGTCGGTTGGGTGCGTCGCCGAACAGACTGCTGCAAGCAATGCGCTCATTCTGCGAACCTGACTCAGCCGACGCCGACGAAGGCCCAACCGTGACCAGCGATGCACAACCGCAGACCAATGGCCCGAACAGCGCGCGCCATCCGCCGATTCGATGCACCGCGCTCCCATCCGCGCCAAACGCAAGTGGTGCCGCGGGATCCCATCGACGCGTACTCGCGCGACGAACTCGGCTAATCCAAGGACCTCAGCGCGCGGACCAGTCAGTCGGCACTGGCCTCAGCGGCGAGTTTCTGGTTGGCGCTTCATCGCCCTTGGTCGTAGCCCCGACTCTGCGGAGGTCGTTTGGTGGATCTCCAACAGCATCTGCAGTTCATCCAAATGCGCCATCAGAAGGAGTCTTCAATGCCACTCAGCCACGCCGTAGCCTGGATCGACCACCACACCGCTCATGTGCTGCAGATCGACGCCGAGAAAGTGCTCGACCAAAAGGTCAACGAGCACGTCCACTACACGCGCCAGCACGGCAGCAACGTGCGCACTGAACACGAATTCTTCGCCGAAGTCTGCGACGCGCTGGAAGGCATCCCGTCGGTCTTGGTGGCAGGGTCGCACACGGCTCAGGCTGACTTTCGCCACTATGTCGAGAAGCATCGCCCCGCCGTGGCGACGCAGATTGCGGGGTGGCAAACAGTCGACCACCCGACCGAGGGCCAGATCGTGAAGATGGCCCGCGAGTTCTTCGTCAAGCGCGGTGAGTTGGTCGCCACGCCCCGGACGACTTGACGTCTAAGCCGCCAGTTGCGCAGGAAGCAGGCGGTCGTACTCCTTCTTGACCACCGCGTAACACTCGCAGGTGCGCTTTTCCAATCCGGGCCGGTCCAGCACCGTGATGTGCCCGCGCGAGTATTGAATCAGTCCTGTTTTCTGCAGCTTCATCGCACTTTCGGTCACACCTTCGCGCCGAACGCCCAGCATGTTGGCAATCAGTTCCTGCGTCATGACGAGTTCGTCTCCCTGCAGGCGGTCCATGCTCAGCAACAGCCATCGGCACAACTGCTGATCGAGCGAGTGGTGCCGATTGCAGACTGCGGTCTGCGACATCTGCGTGATCAGCGCCTGGGTGTATCGAAGCAGCAGGTGCATCACCGGGCCGGCGCGCTCAAACTCCTTCTTCATCAAACCCGAACCGAGCCGGAAACCTTCACCCGCGCTTTGCACCACGGCGCGACTGGGCGTCGACCCGCCACCCATGAACAGTGAGACGCCGACGAGGCCCTCGTTGCCGACGACGGCGATCTCGGCCGAGGCACCGCTTTCCAAGACATACAGCAACGACACGATGGCCGTAATGGGAAAGTACACGTGCGTCAAAGTCGCACCGGACTCATACAAGACTTTGCCAAGTGGCAAGTCGACGTGTTCGAGTTGCGGCAACCAACGCCGCCACTCTGCTTCGGGCAATGCTGCCAGCAGCTGATTGGTTCGCGGGTTGCGCAAAACACTGGCTCCCCGGTGTTGCCCGACGTCTTCGTGCATCGTGAGTCCTTCCGAGTACGTTTTCGGTTCGACAGACGACCTTGGTCGCTAGCTTCGCATCAGTATATCGGCTCGCGGACATACCGGTTGTAGGCCAAGCGCTCGTCCGTGTCACAGCTGCGTGACACCAATGCACTCGCGCCCGACTGGCTAGATGGCCCGCCCGCTGTGCGAGCAGCATGAAGGATGCAAGCTGTGCCAGCGCCGGGCCGCGGAACGGTCGTATTAAGACCGTTGCGTCACTGCGCCAACCACCTTCGCTTCACGAGACGGCCGCTTCAGCCACGGCGTTCAGCGTCTGACTCCTGGCACGAAACGGCCCTGAAACAGCCACGAACTGCTGACTTCGCAGGCTCTGCTGCCAATGCTCGACCGAGCCGCCGCGCTGGAACCGAAAAACATGGGTCACACCTCGCGCGTCAGCCCCTCGGTACCAACGAAAACCGACGTCGTCAGGCTGCTGCACCTGATGCTCGCGTTCGATGACGGGGTCGAGGTTGGACGGCGCGTCGGCGGGTGCAAACGGGGCATCGAATGGGTATGACGTGTTCATGGGGTGCGTACACATGGATGGGACGCTGTGCCCGCGACTGCCCGTCCGCGGCACTTTCACCATCAGGCGACGGCGCCGAGCAGCACGAGATTGCCGCTTGCAGTGGCAGCTCTCAGGTCAGGCAGGGACAGCGCAGCCGAGTGCTGACCACGGGTGCCCCAGATGACATCGACACGCTGGCCATCGATCGGCTCGACCAGACACGGACCGAGCGGAATGTTCGCCTGCTTCCCGCCACGTTGCGAGTAGGCAACCGGCCCCACTACGCGACCGCTGCAAAGATTGGACTGCATGCTCATTGGCCGCCTGTCGCATGCCGAGACGTCGCCGCATTTGGGTGGATGGTCACGTCGTCGGCATGGGTTCGCTGCTGTCACAGTAGCCTGAGCCTCGTTCGTTGGACGGTCTGTTCGCTAGCGCCCATACCCGCGCAGGTCGCACCCGGTGAACGTGGGCTGGTTGTGTGTCGCAGCGAACAGAGTCGGCGCTTCGAATCGGCCAGACTAGCGTCCATGCGACACCCGCCTGCCCGCACGACGACGAAGCTAGCGCCCTCCTCCCCGCCCCAGCGGCCCCTGACGCTGGCCGGAGAGAAGGACGACTTCACCAGCGAAGGAGCGCCACCGCCAGGTTTCGTGGGAACAGACCTGCCACATCGGCGCAGCGCCGGCCCATCAACTTCGCTGCCACGGAAGGCGGCACCCAAGAAGCGCCGCCCGGCTGCGCCTTGACGGCAGCCCCTACTACGCCTTCCAGCGACGCAACGTACCGAGCAGGTCGTCGATGGCCGGCACGCCTGCCATGATGACCAGCACCAGTGCCAGCGGCACGGTCGACAGATACCCGATTTGCGCAAAGCCCAGGGCTCCCGCAATTCCACCGATGAAGAAGGACGCGACCAGTGTGGCCAGCACGTTGAGACGCTCCCTGTTTGCCAGTACGTCAGGGCGCACCAGAGTTCCGGGGCGATTCCAGTAGACGAACTTGCCAAGTTCGATCCCGATGTCGGTGATCATTCCGGTCACGTGGGTGGTTCGGATTTCTGCATGCGACAGCTTCGAGATCACGGCATTCTGCAGGCCCATGATGAAGCACAACAACATCACCGTGAGCGGTACGAAAAGCCCTTTGACGGCTGACAGGCGTGTGCCCAGGAAGCCGAATGCCAGCAACAGAACGGCCTCCAGCAGCAGTGGCAACGCGTACTCGCTTTGCAGATCGCGGCGCCGCGCATAGTTCACCATCACAGCCGAACAGGCGGCCCCAGCGATGAACGACACCAGCGCACCCAATCCGCCCAGGACGATGTCGAATTCGCGCAGCGCCAGGTTGTCGGCCATCAACGACACGATGCCCGTCATATGCGAGGTGTACTGCTCGACCGCCAGGTAGCCGCCCGCGTTCGTCGCGCCGGCCACGAACGTCAGTGCAATGCCCAGGTGTCGGTTGGCACCAGCCGATCGTTCTCGCCCGGTGAGGCGCCGCCCATAACGGACCGGCATGAAGCTTCGTTGGCGATGCAGCGTTCCCGTCCTCAGCCCGCGGTGCGTGCCGTCAAAGTTGCGCGGCGGTGCTGTCGGCGTGCCACGTTGTTTCGAACAAGAACCATGTGCGCAGCTCGGTTTCGTCGATCCACACCTCAATGAGGCTGGCACTGGCGATATCGCGGTGTTCGTTGCACAGGTCGTGAACCGCACGCAGCTTGGCGGCAAGCGTCTTGCTGTCGTCGGGCAACTCGGCCAGCATGTCCGACGGGTCGACGTACTCGGCATCGTTGTCGACCACCCGCTGGGCGCGTGCGATGTTGCCGATCGAGCGCAGCGTTCGCCCACCGATCTTGCGGATGCGCCCGGCCATCGGGTCTGTCATGGCGAAGAGTTGCTCGGCTTGTTCATCGAGCAGCAGGTGATAGTCGCGAAAGTGCGGGCCACTCATGTGCCAGTGAAAATTCTTGATCTTCAAATACAAGGCGAACACATCCGCCAGCACCGCGTTCATGGCTGCGGGGAGGTCCCGAGTTGCGCCAGCCTTCAGGTCGGTCGGCGTGGCGAGCGGCGCGTCACGCCTGTGCTTGAGTTCGTCGATCTTCGCTGTTTCGGGCGGCTTCGTCTTGTTCTCCAGGCTCGGTGGCTGCATGCCCCTATGGCGCCGCTGCGCGGGGCCGTTGGCGTGCACAAAGTGCGCTGAAAAGCATGATGCGCTGCGCGAAGCGCCGCGTATGTACGTTGGCGAACAAGCGCTCGCGGCAGACGAAGTTGGTCGTCGCCGGAACGCTGAAACGAACGCGCGGAATGCTGAATTCGGCCACCGCGTGTTGCCCACCGCACCGACATCGCCGGAGACTTCGCTAAGTTTCCGCATCGCGGTTCGTCTGGTTTGCAAGCGTACGTTCCCAGTTCGAAACGCTGGTCAAGGCCTTGAGCCAGTTGACAGGTCCAACGAGGAGAACCAGCCGATGCCCCAAAGCGCTACCGTCAATCGGCGCATCGTCCTCAACGCCCGTCCGGTCGGCGCGCCCACCGCTGCGGACTTCCGGATCGAAAACGGCGGGGAGCCCGCACCCGCTTCGGGCCAGGTTCTTCTGCGCACCCTCTACCTGTCGCTGGACCCCTACATGCGCGGCCGCATGAGCGATGGCCCGTCCTATGCCGCGCCCGTGGCCATCGGTGACGTCATGGTGGGTGGCACCGTGTCGCGTGTCGAGGCGTCCCGGCACGGCGATTTCAAGGTCGGTGACCTGGTGCTGGCCTACCTTGGCTGGCAGGACTATGCGTTGTCGGACGGCACCGGTCTCACGTCCTTGTTGCACGAGGAGCCGCACCCGTCGCGCGCTTTGGGCGTGCTCGGCATGCCGGGCTTCACCGCGTACATGGGGCTGCTCGACATCGGCAGGCCGGTGGCCGGCGAAACCGTCGTCGTCGCAGCAGCCAGCGGCGCCGTCGGCTCGGTGGTCGGGCAGATCGCGAAGCTGAAGGGCTGCAGCGTCGTGGGAATCGCCGGCGGCGAAGACAAGTGCTGCTACGTGATCGACGAACTGGGCTTCGACTTCTGCGTCGACCACCGGGGCGACGACCTCCCCGGGCATCTGGCTGCCGCCTGCTCCAAAGGCATCGACGTCTACTTCGAGAACGTCGGCAGCGCCGTGTTCGATGCGGTGCTGCCCCTGCTGAACGCCCGTGCCCGCGTGCCGCTGTGCGTGCTGATAGCCACCTACAACGCCACCGCACTACCGCCCGGGCCAGACCGTCTTGGCATGTTGATGGGCACGCTGCTGCGCAAGCGCATCAAGATGCAAGGCTTCATCGTGTTCGATGACTACGGCCCACGTTATGGCGAATTCGCCGGTGCGATGCGCCAGTGGGTTCAGGACGGCAAGGTCAAGGTCCGCGAAGACATCGTCTTCGGCCTGGAGAACGCGCCCGAAGCCTTCATCGGCCTGCTGCAGGGCAAGAACTTCGGCAAGCTGGTCATCCGACTCGCCCACGAATGAGCGCGCCTTCCATCAGCCGCGCGAAGTCGTCGGTGACCTTCTTGCTGGCAATCGACTTTTCCATGCTGCTGATGATCAGGTCGGCCGCTTTGGTCCAGCCGATGTGGCGCGGCATCATCTCGGCGCTCAGGATCTCGGAGCCCGGATTCACGTAGTCCTGTCGGGCGCAGGCAGACGTACAGGTCCAACTCCTGGCGCAGCGCGACGTTCAGGCTGCGGATGCCGCCGCCCATCGGCGTGGTCAGCGGGCCCTTGACGGAGACGGCGTAGTCGCGCACGGCTTGCATCGTCTCTTCGGGCAGCTACACGTCAGGGCCATAGAACTTGGTGCTCTTCTCGCCCGCGTAGACCTCCATCCAGTGGATCTTCTTCTTGCCGCCGTAAGCCTTGGCGACCGCTGCAGGACCAGGGCGCGAGAGCCGCGCGGCGCCGGTTGCGGAACTTGGTCGTGCGGTTGCGTGTTCGATCATTCTTCTTTGCGGGTCGATCGCGTGCGAAGGCACTTGACTGGCACCCGCCGGTCACAGCGTGGACAACCAGCAGGGCTTCACTCCTCGATGCGGATCGCGTCGCCAAGGCGGTAGGCCGGGCCGCGTTCGATGCGCCCGAAATACGAAGCATGCGCATCGCTGCCTTCGGGCCATTGGCGCAGAAAGCTTTCGCGCCAGGCCTCAGGGTCTACCTCGACGGCAATGGCGTCCACGTAGACCGCGCCGGCCCGCACGCCGAAGCGTCTGCCTGCACCGGCAAACGGCGTGAGCGCCACCCGCGTCAGCAGGCCGGCTGGATCGCCCGCAAAGTTCGGCATGCCGGTTGCACCGTTGTTGAAGATCCAACGCAAGTGCGATCCGTCCAACCCGCGAAGGCCCTGAAACACGGGCAGGCAGGTGTGGGTGCAGGCGAATGCATCGACCTGCGCGCGATCGAACCAGCCACGCACCTCTGCCAAGTGCGCCGCATCGCGCAGATGCTCCTGCGCGAAGCCCCACCCAGCGAGCGACTGGGCGTCGCCATGCACGATGCCGAGCCTGAGGCCGCCCACCTCGGCCCGGAGCCACATGGGCAAGCCCGCCAACGCCTGGCGTTGCGGCGCCGTCACCGCGCACCGAAGGCGGTGCAGGATCCGGTTCGAACGTTCGACGACCTCGTCGCCGACCCACGCCGGGTAGGCGCAACCGCAGCCCGCATCGGCTGTCACAGCTTCGGTCTCGGACGCCAATTCCGTCTCGACGTTGCCGCGCAGCGCCGTGTGCGCGAGCACGCCGCGCTGGATGCGCTCGAACACAGCGGCATCGGCGTCGAACCAGTGGAAGTCGCCATTGAACATGAGCCGCTTGCGGCCTGGTTCGCGGTCGAACAACGCCAGCACGCGCTCGAGCGCGAGTTCGTTGCCGTAGAGACCACCGACGACGTAGAGCACTTCGAGCCCGTTCAGATCAGGCGGCGGTGGCGACGCGAAAACCTCCGGGCGGTAACGGTAGTGCAGCGGACAAGTCCGGCCCGCCGGAGCGGTGTCCGCCACGGCGGGAGCCGTGGCGGGCGTCGTCACTTCGCCACCGTCGCGGCCGCGATGCCGGCCAGCGCCTTGCGCACGTTCTCGGCTGCGGGGCAGTCGCCGCCGCCGTGGCGGTGCACGATCCAGACGGGGTCGTTGTAGCCCAGCCAGGTCTGCGATGCAGCATCGACCCAGACCATGGCCTTCATCGGCAAGTCGATGCCCGCGCCCTGGGCGCATTGCATCAAGGGCGTGCCGGCCTGCGGATTGCCGAAGATCATCACCTGCGTGGGCCTCAGGCTCTGGCCGATGCGCTGCGCGGCAGCCGCGTGGTCGATGTTCGCCACGATGGCCAGGTCGCGCTGCTTCACCTGAGCCTCCAGGCGGGACAGCGTCTCCGTGGCGCTGTAGGGGCTCTTCACAGCCACCAGGCCATGGTTGGCGTGATGTGGACTCGACATGCCGGCGCAGCCGACGAGCGCGATCGCGCTGGTCAGCGCGACGACGGTGCGAACGAGTTTCATACAGCACTCCTTGTGCAGTGGGGGGGATGGTTGGATCGAGCCGCGACCGCCGATCGGTCGATGCTCTGCCGGGACGATACGGCCGCTGCGACGGGGTTCGGCGGCCTGTCGTAAAGCGCATCCAGCAGGTCGCCATCGACTGCGTGCAAGGGCAGGTCCCATTGGATCCGCCCCTGCGCCATGCCCAGCACACGGGTCGCCAGCGCTGGCAGCAGGTCCAGGTCGTGCAGGACGGTCACCAACGCTTGCCCGGGCGCAGCAGTGGCCGCCCGCAATGCGGCACACACCTGCGTCTTTGCGCTCGGGTCCAGGGCCGATGTGGGCTCGTCGGCAAGCACCAGCCGCGCACGCTGCAACCGCAGCCGCGCCAGGCTGACCTTCTGCCGCTCCCCGCCGGACAGCCGGTCAGCCCGCGTGTCAGCTCGGTCTGCCAGGCCCAACGCTGCCAGCGCGGCGTCGGCCTCGACCTGCAGCGCGTCGGGGTACAGCCGCAGCCAGCTGGGCCAGGCGGCCCGACCCCTCAGCCGGGCCAACGCGCCGATCAGCACGTTGTCGCGCGCACTCAGGCGGGGTACGAGGTGCAGTCCCTGCATCACCACCCCGACCTCGCTGCGCAGCGCGCGCCATTGCGCGCGCGACAGCGCGGCGGCCTGCGGCCCCAGCTCGCGGCCGAGCACGTGGATACGACCCTGCGATGCCGTCGCCATGCCGCTCAACAGGCGCAGCAGCGTGCTCTTGCCGGCTCCGTTGGGTCCGACGATGGCCACGCGCTCCCCTGCCGCGACGCCGAGTTCCGACACCTCGAGCAGCCTGCGTGCCCCAGCCTCCACGCGGACATGTTCAAGCCGGATCAACTCAGTCACGGGCGTGGGGTGAGGACCGGTGACTTTCACAACAACGCCTGGCGGATGCGCCGCGAAATAGCGTCGAACGCCACCACGAGCGCGATGACCACGAGAAGAATCGTCGCCAGCCGACTCCACTGGAACAGGCTCACTGCCTCACTGATCAAAAGCCCCAGACCCCCGGCACCGATGAGCCCGAGGATGGTCGAGTCGCGGATGTTGAATTCCCACACGTACAGATGGTTGCTGATGAACTGCGGCAGCACCGACGGCCATACGGCGTTGAAGAACACCTGCATCGGCGTGGCGCCGGTGGCTCGCACGGCGTCGACCGCCGCCATGTCCAGGGTCTCGATGCTCTCGGCGTAGAGCTTGCCGTAGGTGCCCATCGAGTGCAGTGCGATGGCCAGGATGCCCGCCGTCGGGCCCAGGCCGACGATGCCGACCAGCACCAGGCCGAAGACCAGCGTGTGGACGGCGCGTGTCACATCGAGCACGCCCTTGGCCGCCCGCGACAACAGCTGCGGGGCGTTCAGGTTGCGCGCGGTCAGCAGGCCCAGCGGCAGTGCCAGCAGCGCGGCGAGAAGGGAGCCCAGCGTCGCGATCTGGAAGGTGATCCAGGCCGCGCGGCCCAGGCCCGCCAGAAAGCGGGCCTCGACCTGCCGTCGGTCTTCGACCCGCAACAGCGTGCCGTCGTCGCTGCGGTATTCCAGCCGCTCGGCGCCGAACCACACATCGAGAAAACTCGGGCGCGAGAAGTCGCCGATCGACTTCAATAGGTTGTCCCAAGGGTTGCGGCCGAAAGACAGGTCGCCGGCGGCCACCAGCGTGAAATGGCACAGGGCGACCAGCGCCGCGTACGCCGCCAGCAGCCCCGCAAAGCCGGCGCGGCCACGCGGCACCCCATGCCGGAGGGAGGCCACCCACGCGCTCATCGACGCCTCATGGTTGCCGGGATTGCACCCTTGTCATTTCGCGCCCAGCTTGCCAGTGGCCAGGCCGGCGTCGCGGATGGGTTTGTAGAAGGCGTTGTCGCTGCTGACGAAGCCGGTGTAGTTGGTCGGCAGCAGGGTGCCCTGCGTCTTTAGCAACGGCCCCACATCCGCCAGCGCGGACTGCAGGCGCTGCACGAAGACCTTGTCCTTGAACAGCGTGGCACTGACGGCCACCGCGTCGTTCGGCAGCGGCGCCGATTCCCAGATCACCTTGCTGCGTTCGCCCTTGATCAGCCCGGCATCGATCATCGCGGTGCGGTTGCGGTTGTAGTCGGCACCAGCGTCGAGCTGACCGGCCGTCACCTGGGTCTGGATCGCCTGGTGCCTGGTGTAGAGCACACGGCCGAAGTGTTTTTCGGGGTCGATCCCGCGCTGCTGGAACATGTGCAGCGGGATCAGGTAGCCCGAGGTCGAGCCCTTGTCGCCGAACGCAAAACTGCGGCCCCGACCCTTGGCCCCCAGCAGGTCGTCGATGTTTTGCAGCCCCGTGTCGGGGTGGGTGACGATCATCGCGAAGTATTCCGGCTTGCCCTGGTAGAGGATGGTCGAGACCACCTGGGCGTCTGCAAAGTGGTTGGCCAGCACGTAACCCCACGGGCCCATCAGCGCGATGTCGGTCTCGCCGTTGGCCAGGCTCTTCGCCAAGCCCTCCCAGCTGTCCACCGTGCGCAACTCCACCGCGCGGCCCAGGCGTTGCGCCAAGTGCGCCGCCAGCGGCCGGTAGGTGGCATCGTTCTTCTCGCGATCGGGCTGGAACATGCCGACGCCGAGCCGCAGTGGTGTGCCCGGGGCGCCTTGGGCCAAGGCCTGGCCTGCAGGCAGTGCGGCGACCAGCGCGGCGGCGCTTGCGGCAAGGAGGGTTCGACGACGAGCAGGATTCATGGGGTCTCTCCAGTGCGGGGTTGTGGCGCGGGCAGGTAGGTCGGATCGCGGGCTGCGCGCCGGGTAGCGGTGGGTGGCATGAACCCTGGCGCACGGGTGCGGGATGGATTCATGGCGCCGTCTTGCGCTGAAGCTGCAGCCCGCTGATCCAGCCCAGGCTGCGGCCGCCGGTGTTGTCGGCATCCGCGCCGACGGCAATCGCGCGCAGCGGCGGCACGGTGGCGGACTCATCACCGAAGGCGCGCAGAAAGTCCTGCCCCAGGTCGCGCCGCTGGTCGGCCCAGGTTTCGGGCGTGCCGCCCATCGTGATGAAGCGCAAGCGGCGTGAGTAAGCGTTGGGCACCATCGTTTCTGGCGGCAATGACGGATCCCAGACGTAGCAGACGGTCGCCGAAGGCAGGGGCTGGCCCAATTTGGACTCGGCCAGCTTGAGCAACTGACGCTCGATGAACGGCACACGCTCTCTGGGCATGTCGAACATCGCGCACACCTTCAGTGCCGCATCGTCGCCGTCCTTGGTTTTCAGATTGGCGGCGGCCAGCGGCCGGTCCACACGCCAGCGCCACGACAGCCAACCCGCCGCCGTGTTGGGAAGCGGGTGCAGCAGGTTGCCGTAAGAACGGTCTGCCTCGATGCGCAGAGCCCGCTCGCCATCGATGGTGCCCACGGCATACCGGGTGGCCGGCGGCTTCTGGCCCGGCAGCCCGGCGTACACCCAGGGCGGCGGCGGGGTCTCGCCCGTCGCGCCGACAAGGGGTGCCAGCTCGCCTTGTGCCGAGGCCGACGCCGACGCCAGCAGCGCAGCAAAGATGACCGGCGCGCAGGTTGCGCGGGCCCACAGCGTCTTCGTCCAGGTCCCGCTCATCACGCGGCCGCGGCCCGGGCGAACCGGACAATGGCTTCTGGGCCCGGCGCCGGCACGGCCGCGAGTGCGCCACCGCAGCTGCTGCCCTGCCCCGCCGTGCAGCCGTAACAATGGTCGGCGATGGCGATGGTTTCGCCTTCGACGTCGTGGGCCAGCAGATCGCGCAGATGCGGAAGTGCGGCGCCGTTGACGCGCGCACGCAGGCCCAGCATCTGGTTGAAGTCGCAGTCGTACAGGTCGCCCTGGTAGTCCACGCTGAGCGTGCTGCGGCACATCACGGTGTCGACGTTGTCTGGCTGGTGGGCGCTGCGCAGCAACGCCATGTATGCCGCGAACGTGCCCTTGCTGACCAGGGTGCTGCCGAAACGTTGGATCGGCATGTTGGCAAGCACGAAGAGGCGGTTGAAGCGGATGCCGAAGTGCTTCGACAGCTCGCGCTTGTAGTCGGCTTCCAGCGCGCCCTGCGGCGGCGGCAGCACGGCACCTTGCGGGTTGTAGACCAGGTTGAGCAGCAGCGCGCTGCCGTCCTGGCCATAGCCCAAGGCATTGAGCTGCCGAAGGCCGGCGATGCTGCGGTCGAAGACGCCGTCGCCGCGCTGGCGATCGACGTTGGCCGGCGAGTAGCAAGGCAACGACGCGGTGATCTCCACCCCCTGGCCGGCCAGGAAGCCCGCGAGATCCTCCTGCCCAGGCTCGGACAGGATGGTCAGGTTGCAGCGATCGATGACCTGCACACCCCCTGCCCGGGCGCCCCGAACCAGTTCGCGAAAGTGCGGATTCAGCTCCGGCGCCCCGCCCGTCAGGTCCAGGGTTCGCACGTCGCGTTCGTGCAGCACCCGCAACACCAGTGCCACGGTGTCGGCATCCATCATTTCCGTGCGCTGCGGGCTGGCATTGACATGACAGTGCAGGCAACTCTGGTTGCACCGATAGCCCAGGTTGACCTGCAACGTGTTCAGCGCGCGGCGCCGGATGGGCGGGAAATTGGTTGCTGCAAGCAGCGGTAAGGTGGCGTGCATATGCGCGACTACTCCTCGGGTTCTGTGGGCGCTGAGCCACTATTCGCCGGGCTCCGGGCTGAAGTTACAGCGCGGGCCCGGTTTCGCTGCAAACCAAGCGGCCGCGGGCGGACCGAGAGGTGTCCCATGCCGATCCCTGCGCCATCGGCGGCAAGCAGAATCAACGGCTGGGCGCTTTCGAGGCGCCCGCCTGTAACCGGAACGCCTGTCCCGACGAAATGGCTGCTGACGCCGTCCACGACGACTTCGAGTCCGGCCTGAAGCCGCTCTGGATGCGCGCCCAGGCGGGGGACAGCGCGGCCTATGCGCAGGCGTTGCACCGCATCGCGCAACGCCTGCGCGGCTACTTTCGCCGCCGCATGCACAGCCTGCCGGACGACGTGGAGGACTTGGTGCAGGAAACCCTGCTCGCGCTGCACTTGCAGCGCGGAACCTACGACCCGACGCTCCCGGTCAGCGCCTGGGTGTTGGCGATCGCGCGGCACAAGCTGGTGGATCTCTGGCGCCGCCGCGGCCGCCGGGACGATCTGCACGACGCGCTCGACGAGGTGGACGAAACGATGCTGGCGGCAGCTCCCGGCGACGGCTCGGCCCAGCGTGACCTCGCCCGGCTGCTGAGCACGCTGCCCGAGGCGCAACGCCAGGCGATCCTTCTGACCAAGGTGGAAGGCCTGTCAGTGGCCGAAGCCTCCTCGCGCACGGGGGCCTCGGAGTCGGCGATCAAGGTGCAGGTGCACCGTGGCTTGAAGCGCCTGGCGCTGCTGGTGAAGATGGAGGGGGCGTCATGAAGACCGATACGTTGATCGAACTGCTGGCGCGCAGCGCCGGCCCAGCCCCGCGCGCAGTGGCCTTGCGTCGCCTCGCACCTGCCGCCGGTCTTGGCTTTGTGGTCAGCGCCCTGCTGGCGCTGACCCTGATCGGGCCGATCCCGGAATCGATGTACGGGACACCGGTGCCTTGGATCAAGCTCGCCTATGCGGGCGCACTGGCCGCAGCGGCGGGTTGGCTCGCGGCACGCCTGGCGCGGCCCATCTCGCGTCTGGCCGCGCCACGCGCCCTGGTTCTGTCGGTCCTTATTGCGATGGCTTTGCTGGGGCTGGTTGCCTGGCTGTCGGCATCGCGGGCTGATCGCATGACGGCACTGTTGGGATCGTCGTGGCTCAGTTGCCCATGGAACGTGCTGGCGCTCTCGCTGCCGGGCCTCGGCGCAGCGTTGTGGGCCGTACGGGGCCTGGCGCCGACGCGGCCGCGCGCGGCAGGCTTTGCGGCAGGGATGTTCGCCGGAGCGCTCGGGGCGCTCGGCTACGCGCTGGCCTGCCAGGAGGGCTCAGCGGCCTTCGTCGCCGTCTGGTACACGCTGGGCATCGGCCTCACGGGCGGGCTGGGCGCGCTATTGGGTCCGCGCGTGTTGCGCTGGTAACGCACTGATCATCGCCAAGGCCGGATGGGACGCCCGGCGGGCGCCCTGGAGCCGAGTTACATGTGGTCGATCATCACCTGCCCGAAGCCCGAACAAGAGACCTGCGTGGCGCCTTCCATCAACCGCGCGAAGTCGTAGGTGACCTTCTTGCTGGCGATCGAGCGCTCCATCGACGCGATGATCAGGTCCGCCGCTTCGAGCCAACCGATGTGGCGCAGCATCATCTCGGCGGACAGGATTTCAGAGCCCGGGTTCACGTAGTCCTTGCCGGCGTACTTCGGCGCCGTGCCGTGCGTCGCTTCGAACATCGCAATGCTGTCGGAGAGGTTCGCGCCCGGTGCGATGCCGATGCCACCCACTTGGGCCGCTAGCGCATCGCTGATGTAGTCGCCGTTGAGGTTGAGTGTGGCGACCACGCTGTACTCCGCCGGGCGCAGAAGGATCTGCTGCAAGAAGGCGTCGGCGATGACGTCCTTGACGACGATGTCCTTGCCCGTCTTCGGGTTCTTGAACTTGCACCACGGGCCGCCGTCGATCAGCTCGGCGCCGAATTCCTTCTGCGCCAGCGCGTAGCTCCAGTCGCGGAAGCCACCCTCGGTGTACTTCATGATGTTGCCCTTGTGCACGATGGTCACGCTGGGCTTGTCGTTGTCGATGGCGTATTGCAACGCCTTGCGCACCAGGCGCTCGGTGCCTTCACGGCTGACCGGCTTGATGCCGATGCCCGAGGTATTCGGGAAGCGGATCTTCTTGACACCCATCTCTTCGATGAGGAACTTGATCAGCTTCTTGGCCTTGTCGCTCTCGGCTTCGTATTCGATGCCGGCGTAAATGTCTTCGCTGTTCTCGCGGAAGATGACCATGTGGGTCTTTTCCGGCTCCTTCAGCGGGCTGGGCACGCCCTTGAAGTACTGGATCGGGCGCAGGCAGACGTAGAGGTCCAACTCCTGGCGCAGCGCCACGTTCAGGCTGCGGATGCCACCGCCCACCGGCGTGGTCAACGGGCCCTTGATCGACACCGCGTAGTCGCGCACGGCTTGCAGCGTCTCTTCGGGCAGCCACACATCTGGGCCATAGATCTTGGTGCTCTTCTCGCCCGCGTAGACCTCCATCCAGTGGATCTTCTTCTTGCCGCCGTAAGCCTTGGCGACCGCTGCATCGACCACCTTCAGCATCACCGGCGTGATGTCCAGGCCGGTGCCGTCCCCTTCGATGTACGGAATGATCGGCTGGTCAGGCACGTTGAGCGAGAAGTCCGCATTGACGGTGATCTTCTGGCCACCGGTGGGCACCTTGATGTGCTGGTACATGTGTGCAATCTCCAGGGAGGGCCCAGCTTCGGCTGCGGGCCGGGGGTTTGGCAAAGCGGGAGCCGAAATTCTAGGGCACCGGGGTGCGGCCAACGGCGCCGGCCGTGTCGTGCTGCGGCCCGTCGATAGAATCGCCGGCATGTCTAACGTTGACCGTTGCCTCCGATGCTGCCGCTGGCAGGCCGCCACGCGCCGGCAGGCAACGCGCGACCGAATTACCCGGGCCTGAGGCTACGTTCCGCCTGCATGCAGGCGCCCCTCCATCGCCTTCGGCCGCAGCCATTGCGGCCCCTGGGCCACAAGCCTGACGCCCCATGAGCACCACACCGGACTACCGCAGCACACTGAACCTGCCCGACACGCCGTTCCCGATGCGCGGCGACCTTCCCAAGCGCGAGCCGGGCTGGGTCGCCGATTGGAACGACACCGCGAAAGACGGCGGCCTTTACCAGCGCCTGCGCGTGGCGCGCCGCGGCGCACCATTGTTCGTGCTGCACGACGGCCCGCCGTATGCCAACGGCACGCTGCACGTCGGCCACGCCGCCAACAACATCCTGAAGGACATGGTCGTCAAGTCGCGCCAGCTGGCCGGCTTCGACGCTCGCTTCATCCCGGGTTGGGACTGTCACGGCCTGCCGATCGAAAACGCGATCGAGAAGCTGCACGGCCGCAACCTGTCGCGCGACGAGATGCAGGCCAAGAGCCGCGCCTACGCCACGGAACAAATTGCGCAGCAGATGGCCGACCGCCAGCGCGTCGGTGTGCTCGGGCAGTGGGACAAGCCGTACCGCACGATGGACTTCGCCAACGAATCGGCGGAGTTGCGCGCACTCAAGCGCGTCATCGAACGCGGCTTCGTCTACCGCGGGCTGAAGCCGGTGTACTGGTGCTTCGACTGCGGCTCGTCGCTGGCCGAGTTCGAGATCGAGTACGCCGACAAGCAGAGCCGGACCCTGGATGTGGGCTTCCTGTGTGCCGAGCCGGCGAAGCTGGCCGCGGCCTTCGGCCTGCCCTCGATCGACCGCGACGCCTTTGCGGTGATCTGGACCACCACCGCTTGGACGATCCCCGCGAACCAGGCGCTGAATCTGAACCCGGCGCTGGAGTACGCACTGGTCGACACGCCGCGCGGCCTGCTGGTGCTGGCCTCGTCGCTGGTCGAGAAGTGCCTGGCGCGCTTCGGCCTCGAAGGCCGCGTTATCGCCGCCGCGCTGGGCGAGAAACTCGGTGGCATCTACTTCCGCCACCCGTTGGCCCACGCGCACGCCGGCTACGACCGCCTGTCGCCCATCTACCTGGCCGACTACGCCACGGCCGACGACGGCACCGGGATCGTGCACTCGTCGCCCGCCTATGGCGTCGACGACTTCAACTCGTGCGTCGCGCACGGCATGAAGGTCGATCAGATCCTCAACCCGGTGCAAGGCAACGGCAGCTACGCGGCGGACTTCCCGCTCTTCGCCGGGCTGAACATCTGGAAGGCGGTGCCGCAGATCATCGACACGCTGCGTGATGCGGGCCGGCTTTTCGCCACCCAGACCATCACCCACAGCTACCCGCATTGCTGGCGTCACAAGACCCCGGTGATCTACCGCGCCGCGGCGCAGTGGTTCATCCGCATGGACGAAGGTTTGGGCGTGTTCACCAAGGACAAAGCACCGAAGACGCTGCGCCAGACGGCGCTGGAAGCCATCGAAGCCACCGCGTTCTTCCCTGAAAGCGGCCGCGAGCGGCTGCGCGACATGATCGCCAATCGGCCCGACTGGTGCATCAGCCGCCAGCGCAGCTGGGGCGTGCCGCTGCCCTTTTTCCTGCACAAGGACTCGGGCGAGTTGCACCCGGACACGATGGCGATCATCGACCGCGCCATCGAAGTCGTTGCCGCGGGTGGTGTCGAAGCGTGGAGCCGCTTGAGCGCGGCCGACGTGATCGGCGCCGCGGATGCAGCGCACTACACCAAGAGCACCGACATCCTGGAGGTCTGGTTCGATTCCGGCAGCACCTTCTTCCACGTGCTGCGCGGCTCGCACGCCGGACCGCCCGGCGACCGCGGCTATCACGAGCACGGCCCGGAGGCCGACCTGTACCTGGAAGGGCACGACCAGCACCGCGGTTGGTTCCACAGCTCGCTGCTGCTGGGCTGCGCGCTCGAGGACCGCGCGCCGTATCGCGCATTGCTGACGCACGGCTTCACGGTCGACGGTCAGGGCCGCAAGATGAGCAAGTCGCTCGGCAACATGACCGAGCTGCGCGTGCTGTGCAACGACGTCGGTGCCGATATCGTGCGGCTGTGGTGCGCATCGACCGACTACTCGGGCGACCTGTCCTTCGACAAGACGATTCTGGCGCGCGTCGTCGACGCCTACCGGCGCGTGCGCAACACATTGCGCTTCCTGCTGGCCAACGTCGCCGACTTCGACGCTGCGAAAGACGCCGTGCCGGCGGCCGAACTGCTGGAGATCGACCGGTGGGCGCTGGCGCGCACGGCGCAATTGCAAGCTGAGATCCTGGCCCACTACGAGCGCTACGAATTCCACCCGGTGGCCGCCAAGCTGCAGCTGTTCTGCAGCGAAGACCTCGGCGCGTTCTACCTCGACGTGCTGAAGGATCGCCTGTACACGACCGCGCGGAAATCACACGCGCGGCGCAGCGCGCAGACGGCGCTTTCGCAGATCACGCACGCCATGCTGCGCTGGATGGCGCCGTTCCTCAGCTTCACGGCCGAAGAGGCGTGGAAGGTCTTCGACGGCGGCGACTCGATCTTCACCGAAGTCTTCGTGAGCTTCGATCAGCCCGATGCGGCGCTGCTCGCCAAGTGGGCCCGCATCCGGGCCGTGCGCGACGTGGTCAACAAGGACATCGAGGCGCTGCGAACGACGGGCGCTGTCGGCTCTTCGTTGCAGGCTGGAGCCGCAATCGTCGCCGCTGGCGACGAACACGCGGCGCTGGCATCGCTGGGCGACGACCTGAAGTTCGTGCTGATGACGTCGGCGGCGACGTTGACGGCCGGTGACACGCTTGCCGTCCACGTGCGCCCGCGCCAGGCGCCGAAGTGCGAACGCTGCTGGCACTGGCGCGAGGACGTCGGCGTCGATGCCGCACACCCCACGCTGTGCGCCCGCTGCACCAGCAACCTGTACGGCGCGGGCGAAGTCCGCACCGTGGCCTGAAGGCCGTGGCTTCGCGTACGTTCTCGACGGGCGGTGGTGCGCCGAGCCTGTGGTTGTGGCTGGGCTTGGCGGCCATCGTGATCCTGGCAGACCAGGTCACGAAAACGCTGATCGTCGACCAGTTCCAGCTACACGACAGCCGGCCGGTCACCGACTTCTTCAGCCTGGTACGCGCACACAACCCGGGCGCAGCGTTCAGTTTCCTGGCCGGCGCCTCGGGCTGGCAGCGCTGGTTCTTCGTAGCCCTGGGCATCGTGGCGTCGATCTTCATCGTCTGGATGATCCGCGGCAACCCGACCCAGAAGCTGTTCTGCTTCGCGGTTTCGATGATCCTCGGCGGCGCACTCGGCAACGTCATCGACCGCTTGATCCACGGCTACGTGGTCGACTTCCTGCAATTTCGCTTCAGTGTGCTGGAGCCGCTCTTCCGCGGTGGCTACTTTCCCAGCTTCAATATCGCCGACAGCGCGATCACGCTCGGTGCGGTCTGCCTGATCCTCGACGAGATCCTTCGCGTTCGGCGTTCTCGCGGCTGAAGCAGGGTGTTTGCCTAACGCCTGTCTTCAAGGGCATGCGCGATCGTGCCCAGGTCGACGTATTCCAGTTCGCTGCCGACCGGCACACCGCGCGCCAGCCGCGTGACCTTCAGCCCTCGGGCCTTCAGCGCCTGCGACAGCGCATGCGCCGTCACTTCGCCCTCTGCGGTGAAGCCGGTCGCCAGGATCACCTCCTCGACCACCCCATCGCCTGCGCGCTCAAGCAATGCGGCGGTGCCGATGTCGCCCGTGCTGATGCCATCGAGCGGGCTCAGCCGCCCCATCAGCACGAAGTACAGGCCCTTGAAGCTGCCGCTGCGCTCCAGCGCTGCCTGGTCCGCGGGGTTCTCGACCACGCACAGCAGCCGTGCATCGCGCCGCCCGTCCAGGCAGTTCGTGCAGATCTCGGCGGCGGTGAAGGTATGGCAGCGCTGGCAATGCCGCATGCGCTCGGTCGCGCCGTCGAGTGCGCGCGCCAACCGCCGCGCGCCTTCGCGGTCGTGCTGCAAGAGGTGGAAGGCCATGCGCTGCGCCGACTTCTGCCCCACGCCCGGCAACCGCCGCAAGGCTTCGATCAGGCCCTCGAGAACCGGCTCGGTCATGTCAGCCCCTCGCCCGACGGGTACATCGGTCGATCCCCCAAAGGGATGCGGGCCGGCTTGGGGGCGGCCCGGCGCTCGGCCCGGAGCATCATCCCGGCGTCAGAACGGGAACTTCATCCCCGGCGGCAACGGCAGCCCGGCGGTCAGCTTGCCCATCTTCTCGCCGCTGACTTCTTCGGCGCGGCGCACCGCGTCGTTGAAGGCGGCGGCAACCAGGTCTTCGAGCATGTCCTTGTCGTCGGCCAGCAGGCTGGGGTCGATCGTCACGCGCTTGACGTCGTGCTTGCAGGTCATGGTGACCTTGACGAGACCGGCACCGGACTGGCCTTCGACCTCGACCAGTGCCAGTTCGTCCTGCGCACGCTTGAGGTTGTCCTGCATCGCCTGCGCCTGCTTCATCAGGCCGGCCAGTTGGCCTTTCATCATGGGGTGGTTCCTTGTTCGTTGGAGGGTGGAGCAGCAGCAGGCGCAGCAGGCCCCACCGCCTTGATCGAACCGGCGACGATGCGCGCGGACTTGAACTGACCGAGCAGCTCGCGCACGACCGGGTCGGCCTGGATGGTCGCCTCGGCCTCGGCCTGGCGGCGGGCACGTTCGGCCGTGATGCGCTGGGCCAGCGTGTCGTTCGGCACGCCCGCACGGAGCTCGAGCGCGACGGCGTGACCCAGGTGCGCAGCCAGCGCCAGTGTCAGCTTGTCGCGCTGCGCGGGCGTGCGCAAGGGTTCGCGTTCAACGACGAGGTGCCAGCTGGGCGGCACGGCGTTGTCGTCGATGGCGACCAGGCCGCTGTGCATCGCCAACTCGCGCGCCAGCGCCTGCACGGCGCCTTCGGTGACAAGTGTGCGGACGATGCCGGCCCAGTGGTCGGCCAGGCCTTCGGCCGCTGGGTCACTCGCTGGCTGAGCTGGTCGAGGCGGCTGGGGCGGCTGGGGCACTTCCGCCAGCTGCAGCTCGCTGGGCGGTGTAGCCGGCAGCGATAGCGCAGGCGGCGGCGCCGCACGCAGTGGCGCGGCACGCACCGGTTCGCGCGGCGGCTCGACGGGGCGCACCGGAGCGGGCGCCGGTTCAACGCCGCTGCGCGACGAGGCAAACGCGAAGAAGCGCAACAAGACCATCGTCAGCGCGCCGTACTCGTCGCTCATCAATGGCAGCTCGCCGCGGCCCTGCAACGCCATGCTGTAGAGCAATTGCGTCTCGTCGGGCGCCAGCAGCGGCGCGAGTTCGCGCGCCTCGTCGGTATCCGGGTCCTGCGCATCCAGCGCACCCGGCACCGCCTGTTCAATGGCCATCGACTGCAACAGCGTGGCCACGGCCTCCAGCGTGCCACTGGCGGACAGCCCGGCTTGACGCAGGCCGTCGACCCGCGCCAGCAACGCAGCCCCATCGCGCCGCGCCAGCGCCTCGACGATCGCCCGCGCCTGGCCGCGGTCGACCACGCCGAGCATCGTGCGCACACCTTCTTCGTCGAGCCGGCCGCCGCCGAAAGCGATGGCCTGGTCGGTAAGCGACAGCCCGTCGCGCATCGAGCCGCGCGCCGCACGCGCCAGCAAGCGCAGCGCGCCTTCGTCGTGATCGATGCCCTCGGCCTTCAGCACATGCGCCAGGTGCTCGCGCACCGTGGCTGGCGCCATCGGCCGCAGGTTGAACTGGAGACAGCGGCTCAGCACGGTCGGCGGCATCTTGTCGGGGTCGGTCGTGGCCAGCACGAACTTCAGGTAGTCCGGCGGCTCCTCCAGCGTCTTCAACAGCGCGTTGAAGGCGTCCTTGGTGAGCTGGTGCGCCTCGTCGATCATGAAGACCTTGAAGCGGCCCACGCCCGGCTTGTAGGCGGCGCGCTCGATCAGGTCGCGCACCTCGTCGATGCTGCGGTTGCTGGCGGCGTCCATCTCGATGTAGTCGATGTAGCGGTCGGCATCGATCTGTGTGCAGGTACTGCACACACCACAAGGCTCGGCAGTGATGCCCCCGATGCCATCGGGCCCGATGCAGTTGAGGCTCTTGGCCAGGATGCGCGCGACCGTGGTCTTGCCAATGCCGCGCGTGCCGGTGAACAGGTACGCGTGGTGCAGCCTCTGTTGCCGCAGCGCATTGCCCAGCGCCTGCACCACATGCTCCTGGCCCACCATTTCAGAGAAGCGGCGCGGGCGGTACTTGCGGGCGAGAACCATGGACGACATCGAAAGGCGATTCTACGAGCCGGCCCCGATAATCCCCGCCCCATGACACCCGCATCCAAGACCCCGCTGACCTACGAACAAGCGGGGGTGCGCTACAAGGCCATCGACCCGCTGAAAGTGGCCGCCCAGCGCGCTGCTGCCGCCACCGGCAGCCACCTGGCCGCACATGGCTTCGCCGAGGTGACGGCCTCACGCGGCGAATCAGCCTACGTGTTCGATGTGGGGCCGTTCTACGTCGCCAGCATCGTCGAATGCCTGGGCAGCAAAGCCCTGGTGGCCGACGAGATGCAGCGCCTCACCGGCCGCAGCAGTTACTACGCGGGCATCGCGCAGGACACGCTGGCGATGGCCATCAACGACCTGATCACCGTCGGCGCCACGCCGTTGGCGGTGCAGGCGTACTGGGCTGCGGGCGGCAGCGATTGGTTCGACGATGCGGCGCGTTCGGCAGCGCTGGTCGAAGGCTGGAAGGCAGCTTGCGACCGCTGCGGCGTGGCCTGGGGTGGCGGTGAGACACCGGCGCTTGCCGGCATCGTCGAGGCGGGCCGCATCGACCTGGCGGCTTCGTGCACCGGGCTCGTCAACCCGAAAGAGCGGTTGACCCTCGGCGACAAGATGGGCCCGGGCGACGCCATCGTGCTGCTGGCCAGCAGCGGCATCCACGCCAACGGGCTCAGCCTGGCGCGCAAGCTGACGGAGCGGCTGCCGGGGGGCTACCTGACCGAGATCGAACCCGGGCTGAGCTACGGCGACGCCTTGCTCGTGCCGACGATGCTGTATTCGCCGGTGACCGAAGCGTTGTGGCGCGCCGGCGTTGGCGTGCAGTACGCAGCCAACATCACCGGCCACGGCTGGCGCAAGTTGTTGCGGCACCCGAAGGTGCTGACGTACCGCATCCACACCGTGCCCCCGGTGCCGACCGTGCTGCGCTTCATCGCCGAGCAGGCCGGCCACGACGCGAGGGACGCCTACGGCACGCTCAACATGGGCGCGGGCTTCGCGTTGTTCGTCGCAGCCGGCGATGCCGAACGCACCGCTGACATCGCTCGGCGCGCGGGGGTCGACGCCTGGGTCGCGGGCACCGTCGAGGCCGGTGCGAAGCAGTTGCTGATCGAACCACTGAACGTGCGCTTCGGCGCCGACGAGTTGCCGCTGAGGTGATCCGACCCGTCGCCTAGAATCCGCCCCGACGGGCCCCCTCGCATGCAAGCGCGCCCAACCGGGTCAGGTGGGGAACCAAGCAGCCCTTAGCGTTGCAAGCAGTGCCGAGGTCAGGCTCGTCACCTTTCCCCCGATCCCGATCCCGATCCCGATCCCGATCCCGATCCCGATCCCGATCCCAACCCCGACCCCGACCCCTTTACTTGAAGCCGGCGCGGTCGAGCATCTGCTGAATCTGCGCGGTGTTGGCGCCGACCTTGGCGATCGGCACCGTCTCCGCCTTGAAGCTGCCGAGCGCCGCAAGCGCCGGGTTGTTCAGGCGCACACCCGGCACCGTGGGGTATTCGTTGTTGCCGTCGGCCAGCATGCGCTGCGCATCGTCACTGGTCAGGTAGTCGATGAACTTGGCGGCGGCATCGCGGTTCTTCGCGTTCTTGGCGATCGCGGCGCCCGAGATGTTGACATGGGTACCCCAGCGCGCCTGATCGGGGAAGCTCACCGCCACGCGATCAACCAGTGCCCTGTCGTCCGGGTTGTTCGAGCGCATCAGCCGGGCGAAGTAGTAGGTGTTCGTCACCGCCACGCCGCACTCGCCGCTGCCGACCGCGCGGATCTGGTCCGTATCGCCACCCTTCGGTGCCCGCGCCATGTTGGCGACGACGCCCTTCATCCACTCTTCGGTCTTGGCCGGCCCGATGTGCTCCATCACCGAGCCGAACAAGCTCATGTTGTACGGGTGGCTGCCCGAGCGCAGGCAGACCATGCCTTTCAGTGCCGGCGCAGCCAGCTTCTCGTAACTGTCCACGTCGCCGGCCTTGATGCGTACCTTGTCGTACACGATTATCCGGGCGCGGGTGCTGATGCCGACCCACATCGCACCACCGCCGTCACCCGCCGGTGCGCGGTACTGCTGCGGAATGCGGCGCTCGACCTCCGCCGACTTGATGGGTTGGAACAGGCCATCCTGCTCGGCGCGCCACAGACGCGCAGCGTCGACCAGCAGGATCACGTCGGCCGGGCTGGCGCTGCCCTCAGCCTTCAGGCGGGTCAGGATGCCGGCGTCGTCGGCCTCGACGCGGTTGATACGGATGCCGGTTGCCTTGGTGAAGTTGGCGTACAGCGCCTCGTCGGTCTGGTAATGGCGGGCGGAGTAGAGGTTGAGCACGGCTTCCTGCGCCAGGGCGGGCAGGCTGCCCGCCGCAAAGAGAGCGCCGAGCGCAGCCAGGGTCAGGCGGCGGAGCGGGTTGGCGGCAAAGCGCATGCGGGTTCCTCGAAAGCAGGTTGGCAAACAGCTCCGCATCATACGTGAACGCGAATCATTGTCATTTACTTTACCGATTTCAAGCCGATGCCAACTGCGCCCACACCTTGTCGAGCCGCTTCGTGCTGACCGGCTGCGGCGTGCGCAGCTCCTGCGCGAACAGGCTGACGCGCAGCTCTTCCAGCAGCCAGCGGTACTCGTCCATGCGGGCGTGGCTGGCGCCTTTGAGTTCCGCCACCCGGCGCAGCCAGCGCTGCTCCAGCGGGCGCAACTCGGCCAGGCGGGCGGCGTCACGGGCCGGGTCGCTGCGCAGCTTGTCCAGCCGCAGCACCACGGCCTTCAGGTAGCGTGGCAGGTGCAACAACGCCGGCCATTCCGTTGCCGCGAGAAAGCGCTTGGGCACCAGGCGCAGAAGCTGCTGCGTCACGTCATCGGCCACTTCGCGCGAGGGCCTGCAGTCCTTCAGCTTGCGCAGTGCCGCAGCGTATTCGGCAAGCACCGTGGCGGCGGTTCGCGCCACCTCCTGGGCGATGAGATTCAGCCGCGTCCGCCCTTCTTCGAGCCGGCGGGCAAACGTCGTCGCGTCGGTCGGCAACGGGTCGGCCAGGAAGGCCCGATCGAGCGCCACCTGGAGGACTTGCTCGCGCAACTCTTCGAGCGTGCCCAGCGGCATGTACGCCGTTGCCATGCGCGTGAGGTCCGGGATGTTCTTCTCCAGGTACTTCAGCGGCTCCTTAATCTGCAGCGCGATCAACCGGCGCAGGCCGGCACGGTGCTTCTGCGCCGCGACCTCGGGCTCGTCGAAGACTTCGATCTCGACGTGGCCGGCGCGGTCGATGAGCGCCGGAAAGCCCACCATCGTCTGCGCGCCACGGCGCACCTCCAGCAACTCGGGCAGTTCGCCGAAAGTCCAAGCGGTATAGGCCTGCGCGGCCGCCACGGCCGCCACAGCGGCCACCTCGCTTCCCCTGCTGACGGCGCTGACGGCGCTGACCGCGGCCGGGCCCTTCTGCGGCGCCAGGGCGGGTAGCTCCACACCCGCGACCTTCAGCACCGCCAAGGCCTGGAAGGCCGACCGCGCCTGCCCACCCAGCTCGGACTTCAAGCCCGCCAGGTCGCGCCCGGCCCCCAACTGACGGCCATGCTCGTCGACGATGCGGAAGTTCATGAACAGATGCGGCCCCACCTGCTCGGCCTTGAAGTCGTTGCGCTGCACCGCGAGCTGGGACCGCTCGCGCACCGCCTTCAACAGCGCGTCGATCAGGCCGCCCTCACCGACACGCGCCGTGGCGCAGAACTCGGCCGCGAACTCCGGCAGCGGCACCAGCCGCGAGCGCGGACGCTGGTGCAGGCTCTTCACGAGTGCCAGCACCTTGTCGCGCAGCATGCCGGGCACCAGCCACTCGCAGCGCTCTTCGCTGACCTGGTTGAGCGCGTAGATCGGCACCGTCACAGTCAGGCCGTCTTTGGCATCGCCGGGTTCGTGCAGATAGCTGGCGGCGCAGTCGATGCCGCCCAGCCGCAGCGTCTTCGGAAACGACGCCGTCGTGATGCCGGCCGCCTCGTGGCGCATCAGTTCGTCGCGGCTCAGTTGCAACAGCGAGGGCTGGCGCTTGGCTTCGTCGCGGAACCAGCGCTCCAGCGTCGCCGTCGAGCACACCTCGTCCGGCAGAAGCTTGTCGTAGAAGGCGAAGATCAGGTCGTCGTCGACCAGCACGTCCTGCCGCCGCGCCTTGTGCTCCAGCTCCTGCACCTGCGCGACCAGCTTGCGGTTGTGGGCGAAGAAGGCCAGCCGCGTGTCGAAGGTGTCTTCGTGCAGGCCGGCGACCAGCGCCTCGCGGATGAAAATCTCGCGCGCCGCGGCGGCGTCGATACGCGCGAAGTTCACCCTTCGGTTGTTGTAGACGACCAGGCCATACAACGTCGCGCGTTCGAGCGCCACCACCTCGCCGGCCTTCTTCTCCCAGTGCGGCTCCAGCAGCTGGGTCTTCAGCAGGTGGCCGGCGATGGCCGGGATCCATTGCGGCTCGATCGCGGCCAACCCGCGGCCGTACAGGCGGGTAGTCTCGACCAGCTCGGCCGCCACCAGCCAGCGCCCCGGCTTCTTGCTCAGGTGCGCGCCCGGGTGGCGCCAGAACTTGATCCCGCGCGCGCCGAGGTACCAGTCGTCGTCCTCGGACTTCAACCCGATGTTGCCGAGCAGCCCGGCCAGCATCGACAGGTGGATCTGCTCGTAAGTCGCCGGCACGGTGTTCAGCCGCCATCCTTGTTCGGCCACGACGGTGTGCAGTTGCGAGTGGATGTCGCGCCACTCGCGCACGCGGCGCACGCTGACAAAGCTGTCGCGCAGGCGTTGCTCCTGCTGGCGGTTGGTGAGCTTGTGCTGGTCGTGCGCGCCCGGCTTGCTCTCGTGGCCGCGCCCTTCTTCGATCCATTGCCACAGCTTCAAGTAGCCGACGAACTCCGAGCGCTCGTCGTCGAACTTCTTGTGCTTCTCGTCGGCGGCTTGCGCCGCCTCCATCGGGCGGTCGCGCACGTCCTGCCCGCTGAGTGCGGCAGCGATCACCAGCACCTCGGTCAGCGCTTGACGCTCGCGCGCTTCGAAAATCATCCGGCCCACACGCGGATCCAGCGGCAGCCGCGCCAGTTCGCGGCCAATGGCCGTCAACTCGCGGTCGTCGTCGACGGCGTTCAGTTCATCGAGCAGCGCGTAGCCATCGGCCACCGCTTTGTTCGGCGGCGCTTCGAGGAACGGGAACTCGTCGATCGAACCCAGCCGCAGCGCCTTCATGCGCAGGATCACGCCGGCCAGCGACGAGCGCAGGATCTCAGGGTCAGTGAAACGCGGCCTGGAGGCGAACGAGGCTTCGTCGTAGAGCCGGATGCAAACGCCATCCGCGACGCGACCGCAACGCCCAGCGCGCTGGTTAGCCGCCGCCTGGCTGATCGACTCGACCTGCAGTTGCTCGACCTTGTTTCGGTAGCTGTAGCGCTTCACGCGCGCCAGCCCGCTGTCGATGACGTAGCGGATGCCGGGCACCGTCAGCGATGTCTCCGCGACGTTGGTCGCCAGCACGATGCGCGAGCCGTTGCCGGCGCTGAAGACGCGGTCCTGCTCGGCCTGCGACAGGCGCGCGAACAGCGGCAGGATCTCGGGCGTAGGCCCGCCACGCCGGGACGCGGCGAGGTGCTTGCGCAAGTGGTCGGTGGCGTCGCGGATCTCGCGCTCACCGGGCAGGAAGATCAGGATGTCGCCTGGCGCCGCGCGCCACAGTTCATCGACCGCTTCGGCGATCGCGTTGTCGAGGTCGAAATCGCGCTTCTCTTCGAACGGACGCCAGCGCTGTTCAACCGGAAACAGCCGGCCCGACACCTGGATCACCGGTGCCGGCCCGGTTGCCGAAGCGAAATGCTTGGCGAACCGATCGGCATCGATCGTGGCGCTGGTGACGATCACCTTCAGGTCCGGCCGCCGCGGCAACAACTGCCGCAGGTAGCCGAGCAGGAAGTCGATGTTCAGGCTGCGTTCGTGGGCCTCGTCGATGATGATCGTGTCGTAGGCGCGCAGCAGCGGGTCGGTCTGCGTTTCAGCCAGCAGGATGCCGTCGGTCATCAGCTTGACCGAAGCGCCCGGTTGCAGCCGGTCCTGGAAGCGGACCTTGTAGCCCACCACCTCGCCCAGCGGCGAATTCAACTCCTCGGCGATGCGCCTGGCGACGCTGCTGGCCGCGATGCGGCGCGGCTGCGTGTGCCCGATCAGCCCGGTGCCACCGGCCCCCCAGCCGCGGCCGAGTTCGAGCGCGATCTTCGGGAGCTGGGTTGTCTTGCCCGAACCGGTCTCGCCGCAGACGATGACCACCGGGTGCTGGCGAATGGCGCGCGCGATCTCCTCACGCCGCCCCGAGACGGGCAGGGCTTCAGCGTAGATGATGCGGGGGACGGGCTGCGCAGAGTGCGCGGCCGGCGCCACGCGTGGGCGCAAGGGCGGCTTCGACACGGGGCGCGGATTATCGCTACGGCACAATCCTTCGCAGCATGAGTCTCGTCTTTCCGCACACCTTCGTGCCCTGGTTTCGCGCCGTGGCGCCGTACATCCACGCGTACCGCGGCAAGACCTTCGTCGTCGCCATGGCCGGCGAGTTGATAGCCGCCGGCAAGCTTGAAACCTTCGTCCAGGACCTGTCGATCCTGCATGCGATGGGCATCAAGCTGGTCCTGGTGCACGGCTTTCGGCCGCAGGTCAACGAGCAGCTCGCCGCCAAAGGCCATGTCAGCCGCTATCACCGCGGCCTGCGCATCACCGACCCGGTGGCGCTCGACGCCGCCCAGGAGGCCGCCGGCCAGTTGCGCTTTGAGATCGAGGCGGCGTTCTCGCAAGGCCTGCCCAACACACCGATGGCCAACGCGACCGTGCGCGTGGTCTCCGGCAACTTCCTCACCGCGCGGCCCGTGGGCATCGTCGACGGGGTTGACTTCATGCACAGCGGCCTGGTCCGGCGCGTCGACCAGGCCGCCATCCGCAAGGCCATCGATATCGGCGCGCTGGTGTTGCTGTCGCCGTTCGGCTTCTCGCCGACTGGCGAAGCGTTCAACCTGACGATGGAAGACGTGGCCACGTCAACGGCGATAGCCCTGCAGGCCGACAAGCTGGTCTTCATGACCGAAGTGCCCGGCGTGCACGAAAAGCCGGACGATGCCGATACGCCGATCGACACCGAGCTCGCGCTGGTCGATGCGCAGCGCTTGCTCGCCGCGCTGCCGCAGCCGACCTCGCCGACCGACACGGCCTTTTATCTTCAGCACTGTGTCCGGGCTTGCGAAGGCGGCGTCGAACGTTCGCACATCCTGCCCTTCGCCTCCGACGGCGCGCTGCTGCTGGAGGTCTTCACGCACGACGGCATCGGCACGATGGTGGTCGACGAAAAGCTCGAGAGCCTGCGCGAAGCCACGGCCGATGATGTCGGCGGCATCCTGCAACTGATCGAGCCCTTCGAGCGCGACGGCACTCTGGTGCGGCGCGAGCGCAAGGAGATCGAGCGCGACATCGCAACCTACACCGTCATCGAACACGACGGCATCATCTTCGGCTGTGCCGCACTGATGCCCTACCCCGAAACGCGCAGCGCCGAAATGGCAGCGCTGACGGTCTCGCCCCTGTCGCAGGGCCAGGGCGACGGCGAACGCATCTTGAAGCGCATTGAGCAGCGCGCCAAGGCGCAGGGCCTGGACAGCATCTTCGTGCTGACCACCCGCACCATGCACTGGTTCATCAAGCGTGGCTTCAAGCAGGTCGACCCCGACTGGCTACCCGAGGCGCGCAAGAAGAAGTACAACTGGGACCGGCGCTCGCAGGTACTGGTCAAGAAACTCGTCTGATTGAATTTCCTGAAAGCTTTCCATGGCACGACTGGTGAACTGCATCCACCTCAAGAAAGAGGCCGAGGGCCTGGGTTTCTCGCCCTACCCGGGCGAACTCGGCAAGCGCATCTACGACAACGTCAGCAAAGAGGCGTTCGAGTTGTGGAAGAAGCACCAGACCATGCTCGTCAACGAAAACCGGCTGAATCTGGCCGATGCGAGGGCGCGGCAGTATCTGGCGCGGCAGATGGAACAGTTCTTCTTCGGCGAAGGCGCTGACAAGCCTGCCGGCTACGTGCCGCCGAGCACCTGAAACCCCATGCGCGGCGCGGCGACGAACTATCTCGTAACCACGTCGCGCCGTCGGCTGGCCTATATTCCCGGCACGTTTTTTATCCGGAGAATGAAGATGGCCTCATTGAACGACCTGCTGGCCCAGAAGGCCAGCCTTGAAAAGCAGATCGCCGATGCCCAACGTGCCGAGCGCGGCGATGCGATCACGCGCGTGAAGGGGTTGATGGCCGAGTTCGGCCTGACGCTGGCCGACCTGGGCCCGCGCGCTACCGCCTCGCCCCGCCGCGTTAGCGGCAAGACCGGCAACAAGGTCGCGCCGAAGTACCGGCACCCTGGTACCGGCCAGACTTGGTCTGGCCGCGGATTGAAGCCGACCTGGCTGGCCGCCGCGCTGGCTGACGGCAAGTCGATTGGCGACTTCGCAATTTGACGCTCGCCGACTTCGCGATCTGACCGTCGCAGCGGCGGCTGCAAGCGGCCGCCGCCGCTAACATCTGCGCCATGCCCCGACACCCCATGACGTGAACGACGCTGGCCGCCCGCGCTCGCTGCAGGACCTGGTGGCCGGGTGGAACAGCTTGGCCCAGCAGGGCATGCGGCACTTCGCCATCGCACTGGCCAGCGTCGTGGCCAGTTATGCAGGCGCCGCCACATTGGAGACGGCGCCCTGGGCTGCCTTGGCGCTGCCTGCCGGCTTGGCGCTGGCAGCCATGGCCCGCTGGGGCCGCAGCTTGCTGGTCGCCGTGCTGGCCGGCCTGCTGGTGGCGTTGCTCGGCATGGAGCGCTCTGCCCCCGAGACGGCTTACCTGCTGTTAGCCGTCGGCGTGGCCTGCATCGGCGGCGACATGGCGCTGCACCGCATGCGCTTCGACCGCCGGCTGGAGCGCGCACGCGACGTCGCTGCGCTCATCTGCGCATTGGCCGTTGTGGTGGCCATGCCGGCCACGCTGCTGACGGCGTTCTGGGTCACCGCGGTCGACGCGCACACCACTTTCAGCGCGTTGCTCCAGGGTTGGTTGCTGATGTCGATCGGCATGACGTGTGCCGTGTTGCCCGCATTGACAATCGACCGGCGCTTGTTCCACCGCGCTCACCCCAGCGACCCCTGGTGGCCGACCGCCGGCGCGGCGCTTTCGGTAACGCTGCTGTGGGCGGTGCTGTGGCGCGACAGGGGTTCCATGGCGGACCCGTCCGCCTGGGTATTGCCGACGGCGCAGGTGTTGCTCGTCGCGCTGGTCTTGCGTGGGCACCTGGCCATTGCCTCGGCCGGGCTGCTCGGTGCTGCGCTGCTGGCAGCAGCCGCGTCGCAGCAGACGCCGCCCCTTGGCGACTGGATGGTGTGGACCAGCGCCACGCTCGCCCTGGTGCTGGGCACGCATACCGCGGCGGTGTCGTGGCTCGGCCGCACCAAACGCTGGGAGTGGGCGCTGGACGGCACGCGCCTGGGTGTGGCCGACTGGCGGCTGGACGACAGCACGGTCGGCTTCGCATCGGCCGCATGGCGAACCCTCACGGGCCACAGCCCGAGCGGCTGGCGCCCGGCCGACTGGATCGCCGAGACGCACCCCGAAGACCGCTCGACGCTCGAACAAGCCATCGCCTCTCTGACCAGCGGCGCAGCAGGCCGCGTCCAGGCCGAGCTGCGCTTGATTGACCCGACCGGCGGCTGGCGCTGGGCCGAGGCGACGCTGCTCGTGATCGAACGCGATGGCCACGACAAGCCCACCCGACTGCTGGCCACGCTGTCCGACGTGCACGAAAGACGCGAGGCGCTGGAGCGCAAGCGGATGTCCGCCAGCCTGTTCCAGCACCTGCATGAAGGCCTGCTGATCACGGACCTGGACCTGCGCGCGCTCGACGTCAATCCGGCCTACACGCAGATCCTGGGTGTCTCGCGCGACGAGTTGCTCGGCACCGTGCCTTCGCTGCTGCGCCCCGCACCCGCCGACCCTATCGCCCGCCAGCAACGCGCCGCAATGTGGAGCAGCCTGCGCGAAACCGGCAGCTGGCGCGGCGAGCTCTTCGAACGCCGCCGCAACGGCGAGATCTGCACTTTGCAATCCACGATTTCGACCGTGCCTGGGCCGACGCACGACCTCGGTTACCACGTGCTCGTCATCAGCGACATCACCGAGCAGCGCGTGCAGCGCGAACAGCTCGAACGCCAGGCGCATTTCGACGAACTGACCCGCCTGCCCAACCGCGCGCGGCTTTCGCAGCTGCTCGACGACGCGATGCGCGCGGCCGACCGCGACGGCTACCTGCTGGCGGTTTGCTATCTCGACCTTGACCGCTTCAAGCCCGTCAACGATCGCCACGGCCACGCCGCCGGTGACCGCCTGCTGGCCGAACTGGCGGGCCGGCTGCGCAGTGCCTTGCGCCGGCGCGAACACTGGGCCGATTCGGCCGCGCGGCTGGGTGGCGATGAGTTCGTGCTGCTGCTGCGCGCCGGCACGCTCGAAGAAGCGCGGCTGGCGGTCGAACGCGTCTTGCGCGTGGTCGCGCTGCCGTACGTGATCGACCCGGCCGAAGGCCCGGTACAGGTCACCGCGAGCATGGGCGCGACGGTCTACCCGATCGACCGCAGCGACGCCGACACCTTGCTGCGCCATGCCGACCACGCGATGTACGGCGCCAAGCAGGCCGGCCGCAACGGCTATCTGTTCTTCGACCCCGAGCACCGCCGCCGCACCGAAGCGCGCGTGATGGCCATCGGCCGCGTGCAGGAGGCCCTGGACCAGCAGGAGTTCATCCTCTACTACCAGCCCAAGGTCGACATGCGAACCGGCCACGTGCATGGCTTCGAGGCGCTGCTGCGCTGGGAGCATCCCCAGCAGGGGCTGATGGCGCCGATGCAGTTCCTGCCGCTGATCGAGAACACCGGGCTGTCGTCGCGCGTCGGCGACTGGGTGCTCGCGCAGGCGCTCGACCACCTTGCAGCCTGGCGCCGGCATGGGCTGGACATCTCGGTCAGCGTCAACATCTCCGCCCGCCATTTGCAGGAGCCGGACTTCGCGCTCCGCCTGTCTGAACTGCTGGCCCGCCATGCCGAGCCACTGGCGCCGTTCCTAGAGCTCGAGATGCTGGAAACCGCGGCCCATGCCGACATCGAAAGTACCTCGGCGCTGCTCGGCCGCTGCCAGGCTCTGGGCGTGCGCTTCGCGCTCGACGATTTCGGCACCGGCTACTCGACGCTGACCTACCTGAAGCGGCTGCCGGTCGACGTGCTGAAGATCGACCGCAGCTTCGTCCACCACATGCTCGACGACACGCAGGACCGTGCCATCGTCGAAGGCGTGATCGGGCTGGCCGGCACCTTCGGCTGCGTGGTGGTGGCCGAGGGCGTGGAATCCCCGGCACAGGCCCGCACGCTGCTCGAACTGGGCTGCCAGATCGGCCAGGGCACCGGCATCGCAGCGCCGATGCCCAGTGACCAGGTCGTCGGCTGGGTGCGCGACTACCGCGGCATGTTTGCATTGGTGCCCGCCGATGGGCCGGCCGACACGGCGCCGGCGGTCGGCACCGGTGGAGTGCGCAGCGGTCTATAGACTGCGCCGGTGATCCCCGCCGGCTTCATCCAGGACCTGCTTTCCCGCGTCGACATCGCCGAGGTGGTGGGCCGCCACGTCGAGCTCAAACGCTCGGGCGCCAACCTCATGGGGCTGTGCCCCTTCCATGGTGAGAAATCGCCCAGCTTCTCGGTCAATCTGCCCAAGCAGTTCTACTACTGCTTCGGCTGCGGGGCGGGCGGCGACGCCGTGCGCTTCCTCACCGAACACCTGGGCCTGAGCTTCGTCGAAGCCGTGCGCGACCTGGCCGGCGGTGTCGGCATGGCGGTGCCCGAAGAAGAGGTGACGCCCGAAGATCGCGAGCGACGCGACACGCTGCGCGAACGCCGCCGCAGCATCGGCGAGGTGCTGGACAAGGCGGGCGACTTCTACCGCGCGCAACTCAAGGCCAGCCCGCGTGCGGTGGGTTACCTCAAGGGCCGCGGCCTCACCGGCGAGGTCGCCGCGCGCTTTGGCCTGGGCTTTGCACCGCCCGGCTGGCGCACGCTGGCGGGTGTGTTCCCGCGCTACGACGAGCCCGTTCTCGAAGAGGCCGGCCTGGTGCGGCGGCGCGACGCGGAGGACGGCGGCGAATCAGGCGATGCTGACCGTTACGACTGGTTCCGCGACCGCGTGATGTTCCCGATCCGCGGTGTCGATGGCGCCGTGATCGGCTTCGGCGGGCGCGTGCTCGACGACAGCAAGCCGAAGTACATGAACTCGCCGGAGACACCCGTCTTCAGCAAAGGCCGTGAGCTCTACGGCTTGTTCGAAGCCCGCCAGGCGCTGCGCGAGAAAGGCTACGCGCTGGTGGTCGAGGGCTACATGGACGTGGTGGCGTTGGCACAGGCGGGCTTCGCGAATGCCGTTGCCACGCTGGGCACCGCGTGCACGGCCGAGCATGTGCAGAAGCTCTTCCGCTTCACCGACAAGGTGGTGTTCAGCTTCGACGGCGACGCTGCCGGCCGCCGCGCCGCGGCACGTGCGCTCGAAGCCGCGCTGCCGCACGCCACCGACCTGCGCAGCGCGCACTTCCTGTTCCTGCCCACCGAACACGACCCCGACAGCTACGTGCGTGAACTCGGGCCCGAGGCCTTCGAGGCGCAGGTGCGCGCCGCCGTGCCACTGTCGCGCCAGTTGATCGAGCTGGCCGCCGAGGGTCAGGACCTGGAAACGGCCGAGGGCCGCGCGCGACTGGTGGCACAGGCCAAGCCGATGTGGTCCCAGCTTCCCGCGGGCGCGTTGCAAGACCAGATCCTGGCCGAGGTGGCGGCACGTGCGCTTTTGCAAACGGCCGACCTTGCCCGACGTTGGGGTGTGGGCGCGCGGCGTACGGCCAGCGGTGCGCCTTCACCGGTGCGGCGCAGCGCCCCACCCCGCCGCGCCGCGCGTCAGCCTCAAGACCGCGTCGCCCAGTTGCTGCTCCAACGCAGTGCCTGGTGGCATGAACTGAGTGCCGCCGACCACGCGTTGCTTGCGGCCCTGCCGGGTTGGCATGGTGAGTTGTTCGGTTGGCTCGATCGTTTTCTGGCCGACCATGGCGCTGCCGGCTGGGCCGAGTTGCGTGACCCGGTCAGCGAAGAGACATGGGGCGCGAGCGCCAGCGCCCTGATCGACGGCGCCGAACTTCTCGACGAGCCGTCGATCGACGACTTGCGTGCCGCCGTCGCGCAGACCCATCGCGCGCAGAACTCGCGCGATGCCATGCAGTTGCTGGGCCGGGCCTGAAGAAGCGCGTGTCTGGTGGGGGCATCCCGGGCAGGCGTCATCGTTTCCGTATAATCCAAGCTCTTCGCCGCGGCAAGAGCCTGAGCAGCACCGACCAAGCGCAGAACGAGCGACTCGTGGGCCCCGACTACCCTCGTCAGGGCCCCACGCAAACTCAGTTCGACCCATCGTGGCGCTGCACGACCCATCGGCTCCCTTGCGTCACTTGCGCTTGCGCGGCGGCTACCTGGCCTGTCGTATGCCATGCCCTAGCGGGCGCGGCTGCGGCTTGCCACGCCCATAGATGAGGCCAGCAAGGCCCGCCGCCGAGCAAAGGATCCGCATGACCGCCAAGAAGCCCGCCCCTGCTGCCCACGCGGCCCCCGCTGCTGTTGCCGCGAAGGCCGAAGCCAAGCCCATCAAGCACGGCGCCGTGCCGGCGCCAAAGGCTGCTGCGCCGGCCAAGCCGGCTGCGAAGTCACCCGCCAAGGCGCACGCCAAGTCTGCCGACAAGGCGCCTGCGGCGAAGGCCGAGGCCAAGGCGGCAACCAAGGCAACAGCGAAGACTGAGCCGAAGACCACCGGCAAGCCGGCGGCCAAGGGCGGCAAGAAGCCCGAACCCGCCAAGCCCACGAAGGGCGCCGCGGTCGTCGAGGACGAAGACCTCAGCGACATCGAAGCCGACATCGAAGGCGAGCCCGAGGCCGAAGTCGTCGAAGTAGCGACTGACGAAAAGGTCGAGAAGGCCAAGCCGCTGCGCATGAAAGTCAGCCGCGCCAAGGAGCGCGCGCTGATGCGCGAGTTCGGGCTCGAAGAGACCACGCTTTCCGAAGAGGAAGCCACCAAGCGCCGCACCGAGCTGAAGACGCTCATCAAGATGGGCAAGACGCGCGGCTACCTGACGCACCAGGAGATCAACGACCACCTGCCGGAAAAGCTGATCAACGAGGAAATCCTCGAAGCGATCATCTCGATGCTCAACGACATGGGCATCGCGGTCTACGAGCAGGCGCCTGACGCGGCGACGTTGTTGGTTGCTGGCGGTGGCACCACGACGGCCACCGAAGAAGAAGCCGAAGAAGCCGCCGAAGCCGCGTTGTCAACGGTGGACAGCGAGTTCGGCCGCACCACGGACCCGGTGCGCATGTACATGCGTGAGATGGGTACGGTCGAGTTGCTGACGCGCGAAGGCGAGATCGAGATCGCCAAGCGCATCGAGGGCGGCTTGCAGGCCATGATGCTGGCGATCAGCGCGTCGCCGACGACGATTGCCGAGATCCTGTCGATGGCCGACCGCATCGGCGCCGGCGAGATGCAGATCAGCGAAGCCGTCGACGGCTTCATCAGCATCAACGAGGCCGACGACTACGTTGCCGAAGAAGACTTCGACGAGTTCGACGAAGAGGACGACGACGACGGCCAGGGCGGCAGCAAGGCGCTGACCAAGAAGCTCGAAGAGCTGAAGAAGCAGGCGCTGGAGAAGTTCGGCGTGCTGCGCGAACAGTTCGACAAGATGCGCAAGGCCTACGAGAAGGAAGGCTACAAGTCGCCGGCCTACAACAAGGCCCAGCGTGCCATCAGCGACGACCTGATGACGATCCGTTTCACGGTCAAGACGATCGAGAAGCTGTGCCACATCCTGCGCAGCCAGGTCGACGACGTACGCCGCTACGAGCGCGAGATCCGCAAGATCGTCGTCGACAAGTGCGGCATGCCGCAGGACCATTTCATCAAGACCTTCCCGCCCAACGTGATGAACACGAAGTGGGCCGAGAAAGAGATCGCCACCGGCAAGCCGTATGCGTCGGTTCTGCAGCGCAACCTGCCCGCGGTGCAGGAGTTGCAGACCAAGCTGGCCGACTTGCAGGCCCGCGCCGTTGTGCCCCTGGACGATCTGAAGGACATCAACAAGAAGATGAACGCCGGCGAGCGCGCCAGCCGCGACGCCAAGAAGGAAATGATTGAGGCCAACCTGCGCCTCGTGATCAGTATCGCGAAGAAGTACACCAACCGCGGCTTGCAGTTTCTCGATCTGATCCAGGAGGGGAACATCGGCCTGATGAAGGCCGTGGACAAGTTCGAATACCGGCGCGGCTACAAGTTCTCGACCTACGCCACTTGGTGGATCCGCCAGGCCATCACGAGGAGCATTGCCGACCAGGCCCGCACGATCCGCATTCCGGTTCACATGATCGAGACGATCAACAAGATGAACCGCATCTCGCGCCAGCACTTGCAGGAGTTCGGCTACGAGCCCGACGCGCCTACGCTGGCCGAGAAGATGGAGATCCCCGAGGACAAGATCCGCAAGATCATGAAGATCGCCAAAGAGCCGATCTCCATGGAGACGCCGATCGGCGACGACGACGATTCGCACCTCGGCGACTTCATCGAGGACACCAACAACACCGCGCCGATCGAAGCGGCCATGCAGGCCGGCCTGCGTGACGTGGTGAAGGACATCCTGGACTCGCTGACCCCGCGCGAAGCCAAGGTGCTGCGCATGCGCTTCGGCATCGAGATGAGCACCGACCACACGCTCGAAGAAGTCGGCAAGCAGTTCGACGTGACGCGCGAGCGCATCCGGCAGATCGAGGCCAAGGCGATCCGCAAACTGAAGCACCCGAGCCGCAGCGACAAGCTGCGGACATACCTCGACAACCTGTAGGGCTGACATGCAGCCCCTCGGCCGACGGGACGTCGCCCGATCCCCCCTGGGGATCCGGGCTGACTTGGGGCGGCCCGGCGCTCGGCCCGCTGGCTCTCCATAAACTAGCGCCCCATGACGCGGATCTCCGATCGCACCGTGCTGTTCGCCGACCTACGCGGCAGCACGGCGCTGTTCGAGACGCTGGGCAACGCCGAGGCAACATCCGTGGTCACGCATTGCGTCAATGCGTTGGGCGCACCGGTGACGGCTCACGGCGGCCACGTGGTGAAGACACTCGGTGACGGCTTGATGGCTGTCTTCGACGCGCCTGAGCAGGCCGTGCTGTCGGCCAACGTGATGCAGGACGTGCTCGACACCATCGCCTCGCGCGGCCACGAACGGGGCGCTTCGTCGGGCCTTCGTGCGCTGCGCCTGCAAGTCGGGCTGGCCCGCGGCGAGGTCGTCGAGATGGGCGGCGACTGTTTCGGCGACGCGGTAAATGTGGCTGCGCGTTTGCTCGACCACGCCAGCGACAACGAGACCTTGCTGACCGGCGAGGTTCTGCAAGACCTGGCGCCCGAGATGCAGGCCCGCTTTCGCAGCCTCGACAAGCTGGTGCTGCGCGGCCGTGTCGAACCGGTGCACGTCTGGGTGTTGGGCGGCCGTCGTTCCGGCACCGACACCGCGGTCACGCAGTACGGTGATGTGTCCACCGTCGTCGAGCCCGACGGCCTGCGCCTGATGTGGGACGACCTTCACCGGGTCTTTGCCAGCCCGCAGATGCCGGTGGTGCTGGGCCGCAGCCCGCAGGCCACCTTCTGCGTCGACGACTCGCGCGTCTCGCGGTCGCACGCTCGCGTCGATTGGCACAGCGGCAGTTTCCAGCTCACCGACCTCAGCTTCAACGGCACCTACGTGCGCTTCAACGACGGTGAAATCGTCAGCCTGCGCCGGGGCAGCTGCACGCTGCATGGCAGCGGGGCGATCGGCCTCGGTGGCTCGCCTTCAGACTTGCAAAGCGCCTGCGTCAGCTTCGAGGTGCTGCGCTTTGCCGATACCCAGCCGCAGGGCGGCACCGAACTTCAGTAGCGAAACGCGGGCCATCGATGCGTGTGCTGTATGTCGACGACGACCGTGTCAACGCGCTGCTGTTCAGCGAGGCCTGCCGCATGGCCGGCCACGTGCAGATCGAAACGGCAGGCAGCGGTGCCGAGGCGCTGGAACTGATCGACAGCTTCGGCCCTGACCTGCTGGTCCTGGACCTGCACCTGCCCGACACCGACGGCTTCGCATTGCTGCCCTTGTTGCGCCAGCGGGCCGGCCGGCCCGCCCTTCCGGCGGCCCTGTGCAGCGCCGACGACCCGGGCGAGATCACCGAACGCGCGCGCGCTGCCGGCTTCGATCATTGCTGGTCCAAGCCGGTCGACTTGCACGTGGTGTTTGCCGCGCTGGCCCGCCACGGGGCAGCGGCCTCAGGATGACTTTTCAGGCCGAGCCGCCGTACCGCCACGGCCAGCGCGACCGTACCGCGGTGCTGCTGGTCAACCTGGGAACCCCCGACGAGCCCACCGCCCCGGCGCTGCGCCGCTACCTGCGCGAGTTCCTGCATGACCCGCGCGTGGTCGAGATCCCGCGGCTGGTGTGGTGGCCGATCCTGCACGGCATCATCCTGCGCACCCGGCCAGCACGTTCCGCTGCCAAGTACGCCAGCGTCTGGATGCCTGAAGGCTCGCCGTTGGCGGTGTGGACGATGCGGCAGTCCGAGGCGCTGGCGCAAAGCCTGGCGGCGCGTGGGCACGAGGTGCTGGTGCGCCACGCGATGCGTTACGGCAACCCGTCCATTGCAGCGGTGATGGACGCGCTGCGCGCCGAAGGCGCCACCCGCGTGCTGGTGTTGCCGCTGTATCCGCAGTACGCCGGCGCCACCACGGGCAGCGTCGCCGACAAGCTGCTGCAGTGGGCCTGCCAGGCGCGCCGCATGCCCGAGTGGCGCTTCGTTTCCGAGTACCACGATGAGCCGGGCTACATTGGCGCTTTGGCCGCGCAGGTGCAGCGCCACTGGGCGACTCAAGGCCGCGCAGACATGCTGGTGATGAGTTTTCACGGGGTGCCGCACCGCTCGCTGACGCTCGGCGACCCCTACCACTGCCATTGCCACAAGACAGCGCGGCTGCTGGCGGAACGACTGGGACTGTCGAAGGCCGCGTACCGCGTGACCTTCCAGAGCCGCTTCGGCAAGGCCAAATGGCTGGAACCGTACACCGAGCCGACGCTGCGCGAGCTGGCCAAATCCGGCGTCAAGCGTGTCGATGTGATGTGCCCCGGCTTCGTGGCCGACTGTCTGGAGACGCTGGAAGAGATTGCGCAAGAAGCGCGCGACGCTTTCGTCGAGGCAGGCGGCACCGAGTTCCGCTATATCGAGTGCCTGAATGATCAGCCGGCGTGGATCGAGGCGCTGGCCACACTGACCGAGCGCCAGATGCAGGGCTGGCCCACGCGCCTTACGGGCAGCGCCACGGCCGATGCCGCCGTCGAAAACGAGGCACAGCGCCAGCGTGCGTTGGCCATGGGCGCGACCGATTGAAGACGAACTCAAGGAAACATGGGGACCACGCGATGACGATCAACAAGCGAGACCTGCTTCTCACGCTGGCCGCAGCCGCCGCGTGGCCCGCGCTGGCGCAAGGCGCGGCATGGCCGACACGACCGGTCAGGCTGTTGGTGGGCTTTCCCCCGGGCTCGACGCCGGACAGTTCAGCACGGGCCATCGCCGAGCCACTGGCCCGGCTGTGGGGCCAGCCGGTGGTGGTCGAGAACAAGCCCGGCGCCGGCGGCAACATCGCCACGCAACAGGTGGCCACCGCCACCGACGACCACACCCTGGGCGTCGTGATCAACGGCAACCTGACCTCGGCGCCGCTGCTCTTCAGCAAGCTCGGCTACAGCCCCGCGAAGGACTTGACGCTGCTGTCGCTGCTGACCACCTCGCCGCTGGCGCTGGTCACCAACGCCGACAAACCGATCGGCGAAGCGTTCTTCGCCGCCGCACGCGAAGGCGGCGACAAGTGGAACTACGGCTCGGTCGGCATCGGCTCGGTCGGCCACCTGGGCATGGAACTGTTGGCGGCGAAGACCGGGCTGAAAGCGGTGCACGTGCCGTTCCAGGGCAACCCGCAGGTCATCACGGCGATGCTCGCGGGCCAGGTGCAGATGGCGCTGATCCCGCCAGGTCTGGCGATGCCGCAGGTGCGCGCCGGCAAGCTCAAGGCTATCGGCATCACCGGCGGCGGACGCAGCACCTTGGTGACCGAGCTGCCGCCGCTGCGCGACGCCGGTGTAACGGGCTTCGAGCTCGAGGTGTGGACAGCGCTGGTAGGCCCGGCCACCCTGAGCAAGGCCGCGTTGGCGCGCATCGCGGGCAGCGTCTCGGGTGTGGTGCGCGAAGCAGAAACCCGCCAGCGCCTGTTCAATGCCGGCTGGCAGGCGGTGGGTTCGGCGCCCGAAGCGCTGGCCAGCCGCGTCAGGGCCGAGACCGAACAGCTCGGCGCGATCATCAAGGCGCGCGGCATCAAGGTCGAGTGAGCGGGCCGTGAGCCCGGCGCTGTACGACGAGGTCGATGTCGCGGTCGTCGGCGGCGGCCCGGCCGGGCTGGCGGCGGCAACCTGCGCCGCACGAGGCGGCGCGCGCACCTTGCTGATCGAGCGTTATGGCTTTCTCGGCGGCATGGGCACCGTCGGTGGCGTGACCAACTTCGCCGGGCTGTATGCGCGGGTCGGCGGACAGTGGCAGCAGGTCGTGCGCGGGGTCGTCGATGAACTGCTTTCGCGCATCGACGCGCTGGGTGGCCTGAATGCACCGCAGGACGGGTTGCAGGGCCGCATCCGCGTCCGCAGCTATGACGTCTCGGCCTACAAATGCGCGGCGGATGGGTTGATGGCAGCCGCCGGTGCCGAGTTGCTGTTCCACGCCCTCGTCACCGACGTGCAACGCGATGGCGCACGCATCGACGGCCTCGTCGTGCAGACGCGTTCCGGCCCGCAGCTGGTTCGTGCGCAGGCCTTCATCGACGCCAGCGGCGACGGCGACATCGCCGCGCTGGCCGGCGTGCCGTTCGAAGTCGGCGACGGTGCCGGCAGCGGCCTGTACCCAACGACGATGTTCCGCATCACCGGCGTCGATGCCGCCAAGGCGCTGGCCGCCGTCGGCGAGTTCAAGGCCATCGATGCGCTGATGCGCGCTGCCGCCGACCGCTACGACTTTCCCCGCCTCGGCGCCATCCTTCGCCCGCAGCTCGACCCGAGCGAGTGGCGCGCCAACGTCACCCAGTTGTCGGGTGCCGACGGCAAGGCGCTGAACGCGCTCGACGCCCGCGCACTGTCGGCCGGTGAGGTCGAAGGCCGTCGCCAGATCGTCGAGTACATGCGTTTTCTGCGCGCAGAGGTGCCGGGCTTCGAGAAGGCGCGGATCGCCGAGATCGCGCCGCAGGTCGGCATTCGCGAGACACGGCGCATCACCGGTGCCTATGCGTTGAGCGGTGCGGACATCCTCGGCAGCGCGCGTTTCGAAGACCGCATCGGCACGAACGCCTGGCCGATGGAGCAGCACCTGGCCGGGCGCATCGAATGGGGCTTTCCGCGCGACCCCGAGCGCGCCTTCAACGACCTGCCCTGGCGCGTGCTGGTCCCTTCAGGCGTGCCGAACCTGCTCGTCGCCGGGCGCTGCGCGAGCATGACGCACGAAGGCCAGAGCGCCGCGCGCGCCAGCGGCGGCTGCTTCGTGATGGGCCAGGCCGCCGGCACCGCAGCGGCGATGGCGGTGCGCAGCGCGCCCGTGGTCTTCAGCGCCATCGACGTCGCTGCGCTGCAAGCGCGGCTGCGCGATGACGGTGTGATGCTCGACGCTTGAGCAGCTGCGACCGGTTCAGCCCGCCCGTCGCTGCCGCTGTGCGAACCGCAAGACCGCCGCCGCGCCCGCCAGCATCAACGCCCAGCTGCCCGGTTCGGGCACAGGGACGGCCGTGAAGGCGGCCCCGTTCACCGCGTCGAATGTGAAGCTGGTGAAGGTGTAGTTGTCGGCCTGGGCGGTGAAGTTGGCTGATGTCAGCAGCGACGGGTTGATGGCTGCCGTGCCGCCGCCACTCAGGTTGCGTGCCAGGAACGTATCGATGTCGAACGCGCCGCTGGCCTGGAACGCATTCGGATCGGTGTCGCCGAGAAAGCGGAACTCGACCTGCATGCCGCCGAAGTCGAGCGCCGCGCCTTCGCTGAAGAACACCTGGTCGGTGCTGAAGCCGCCGCCGGTCGCGTTGGCCTGCACTTCCAGCACCAGGCGGCTGCCAGCACCGGCCGTGTAGTTGCCGTTGATGGTGAACACGCCTGGCGAGTTGCCTGGGCTGAAGATGCCGTAGTTGGTGACGCTGCCGCTGACGTTGATGCTGCCGGCACTGCCACCGAGGAAGCCGTTGGTGCCGATCACGACATCGCCGCTGACATTCAACGTGGCGCCGTTGAGGACGAAGGTGCCGGTGCCACCGTCGACGCTGCCGGTCGCCGTCTTGTTGCGGCCGACGCCGACCCAGCCGGCGTTGATGACGGAATTCTCGGTCGCAATGACCGTGCCGTCGCTGCCAGTCAACCGGGCGACGTAGAAATTGCCGTCGCCGACGTCGATGAGGCTGGCGCCTTTGACACGCAGCACCCCGGAACCGTCGCGCCCAACTGTCACGCCGCCGAGCCCCGCCGCAGCCTGAATGAGGACCTGCGATCCACCGCTGACCGTCAGGCTGCCATCACCGATCGGCCCGATGGACGTTCCGCCAAGGCTTAGCGACGCACCGGCGGTGCCCATGTTGTTGAGGGTGATGACGCTGCCGTTGGTGAATTCGGCGACGCCCGTGCCGCCTGACCTACCGATGTTCAAGAACGCGCCAGCTTGTGCGCTCCCGGTGTGTTGCCCCGACAAGTTCAGCACCGCGCTGTTCACCTTGAGGATGCCGACGCCACCGGACCGCCCTACGTTTATGCCCGTTGCGCTGGCCGAGGCCTGGTTCTCGACGATCAGCTGACCAAAGCTCTGCGGTCCGTGCCCAATCCCGATGTAGGTGTCGCTGCCGGTCAGGCGCAACTCAGAGCCCGCACCGCTGATCGTCGCGAAGCCCTGGCCGCCCGCATTGGTGTCATCGCGGCCACCCACGATGAAGGTGGTGCCGCGGCTGTTGGCCACGGTGGAAATCGCGCTGCCGTTAATCCAGATCTTCGCGCCGCCAGTCAGGTTGAGGTAGCCCACGCCCTGATAGCCGACTGACAGGTACGGGTTGAGGGCTTCTGTCGGCCCGCCTCCGGGTACGGCCGAAGCCACTTCCATGACCAGGCGCGATGCAGCGCCACTGATGTTCAGCGTGCCCTGCGAGGCCGCGCCGAAGCCAAGCAGCAGCGTGCGCGCGCGATCGGATGCGGCAACGCCCGACAGCACTTCCAGCCGCCCGCCGTTCGTGATGTCGAGCTGCCCGATGCCGCCATCGCGGCCAATGTGCACGCTGCCGGTGAACGCCGCATCGCTGCTGCCAGCCGGCCCGTTGCGGTTGACGGTGACGCGCGAGCCGGCGCCGTCGATGGTGACGCGACCGTAGGAGCTGTTGCGTCCGATGGCGAAGAAGTACCCCTCATCCACTGCCCCGCCCGCTGCGATGTCCAGCCGCGCCGTGCCGCCGCTGCGGCCGACAGTCATCGCCCCGCCGTTCAGGTCCACCACCGAGCCGGCGCCCGTCAGCAGCATGTCGGTCTTCCCGCCGCCGGTCGTCAGGTTGATGAAGTGCACGGTGTTGGCCACCGGGCTTAGGTTGATGCGCCCGCCATTGGAAACGGTTAGGTTTGCCGTGGCGTTTGGATGAATGGCCGTGATCAGTCGCGCCGTGCCGTTATCGACTACGCCGCCGGTCAGGTTCCAAAGCGAGTTGGCGCCACTGACGACCACGGTGGCGAAGCTGCGTTCCGTGCCGGTCGCGCCGGTCCCCTCGGGACCCTTCCCGAGCGTGCCCACATCGGTTGTCAAGGTCCCACCAGCGAGCACATTGACCTGGCCCTGCACGACACCGCCCGGCGTGCCATACGTAGAGTTAGAGCCCGGCGGTGCAAAGACCGCAAGCCCGCCAACGACGAAGTCGCGCAAGAAGCTGGCGTTGGAACCAGCGCCGGTGACCGTCAAGGTGCCATTCGAGCCGGCTGTTGCACCCACGAAGTTGTTGCAGAACTGCGCGCCGAGCAGACAGGCCGATGCGTTGAAGCGCCCATCGAGCGTCGCGCCACCAGAAACTGTCATCGAGGCCACGCCCCAGCTACCAACCTCCAAGCGGTTGACGTTGCCGTCACCACGCAGCCGCACGCGGCTGTTGACGCCGTCGATCACGGCAGTGGCAGTTCCGTTGCCGTTGCTCGCCAGGCTGATCTGGCCCAGATCGAACTTCGATCCCGCGTTGACCGTCAACGTGCCGGCCGCGCCGTTGCCCACGTACAGCGCCGAAGTGCCGAGGTCCGTATCGCCAGGGCCCACTGGCAGATTGATGGGGCTGACGAAGTACTGGCCGGTCAGCGTGATCAGCGCATGCGCCGGCGGTGCCGCCAACAAGGCTGTGACGGCCAACGTTATGGCGCTCGGTACGCCAAGCTTGTTGTTCAGCGGCATGTTCCCCTCCGGTGTGTTGTCAGCACTGGTTATTAACCCGCGCTTGCAGCTTGGCATCACACCGCCGATGTAGGGGCCCCTCATCCAAGGGGTTCAGCCAGGCTCCCGTCTCAGTGCTTTCACCAATGGGGGCAACAGCAACACGCCGACCACTACGGCGAGCAGCGTGGCCGACATCGGCCGCTCGACGAACACCGTCCACTTGCCCTCGCCGATTGACAGCGCGTTGCGCATCTGCGCCTCGGCCATGGGCCCGAGGATCATGCCGACGATGACCGGTGCGGTCGGGAAGTCGAAGCGTCGCATCAGCACGCCGACGCAGCCGACGACAAACATCAGGAACAGGTCGAAGGCGCTCTGCCGCATACCGTAGACGCCGATGGTGGCGAAGATCAGGATGCCCGCGTACAGCTGCGGGCGCGGAATCTTCAGCAGCTTCACCCACATGCCGACCAGCGGCAGATTCAGCACCAGCAGCATCACGTTGCCGATGTACAGGCTGGCGATCAAGGCCCAGACCAGCGCGCTGCTGGTCTGGAAGAGTTGCGGGCCGGCGTTGATGCCGTAGCCCTGCAGCGCGCTCAGCAGGATCGCTGCCGTCACCGAAGTCGGGATGCCCAGCGTCAGCAACGGCACCAGGGTGGCCGTGACCGCCGCGTTGTTGGCCGCCTCGGGGCCGGCCACGCCTTCGATCGCGCCGATGGTTCCGAACTCTTCCGGGTGTTTGCTGAGCTTGCGCTCGACACCGTAGCTCAGGAAGGTCGGAATCTCAGACCCACCCGCCGGCACGGTGCCAAACGGAAAGCCGATGAAGGTGCCGCGCAGCCACGCCGGCCACGAGCGTTTCCACTCGGACTTCGTCATGTGCACGCTGCCCATGCGGTTCATCTGTTGCTGGGTGCGGCCGTCATACAGCGCAGTGTAGAAACACTCGCCGACGGCGAACAGGCCGACCGCGACCAGCACCACCTCGATGCCATCCATGAACTCAGGCACTCCGGCCGTGTAGCGCACCTGCGCGGTGATCTGGTCCAGCCCCACCAAGCCGATCGCCAGGCCAAGGAACAACGCCGTCAGCCCGCGCAGCGTGCTCTTGCCGAGCACCGCGCTGACGGTGCAGAAGGCCAGCATCATCAGCATGAAGTACTCGGGCGGGCCGAGCTGCACCGCGTACACCGCGACGATCGGCGCGAACAGCGTGACCAGGATCGTGGCGATGGTGCCGGCGACGAAAGAGCCGATCGCCGACGTGGCCAGCGCCGCACCGGCGCGCCCGTTCTTGGCCATCTTGAAGCCTTCTAGCGCGGTCACCATCGTGCCCGTCTCACCCGGCGTGTTGAGCAGGATCGAAGTCGTCGAGCCGCCGTACATCGCACCGTAGTAGATGCCGGCGAAGAAGATCATCGAGGCGGTCGGCTCGACCTGCGCCGTGATCGGCAGCAGCATCGCCACGGTGACGGCAGGGCCCAGGCCGGGCAGCACGCCGATGGCCGTGCCCAGCGCACAGCCGACAAAGGCCCACAGCAGGTTGATCGGCGTGCCGGCCGTGGCAAAACCTTGCAGCAGCGAGTTCCAGATGTCCACCGGGCGGCTCCGTTCAGATCCACCCGGTGGTGGTTAGGCCCGGCAGGTTGATGCCCAGCAACTTGCTGAACATCCAGAACGCGGGTGCGGCGATCAGGAAGCCGGTGACGAAGTCGAGCACCAGGCCCTTGGCGCCGCCGTGCGGCTTGCCTTCGGCGATGCGCAAGCCCCGCACGGCCAGCATGAAACACAAGGTGCAGGCCAGGATGAAGCCGATCGTCGTCAGCAGCGCTGCGTTGGCCAGCAGCCCTGCACCGACCCACACGAAGGCCGGCAGGTCAGCGTGCTCGGCGCCGCTGGTGGCCTCCATCTCGCGGTAACCGCCGCTGCGGGCTTCCCAGAGCAGGAAGGCGCCGCACAGCATCAACGCCACCGACACGACCCACGGCAGAAAGTTCGGGCCGACGCCGGCGTAGCCGGCTTCCGACGAGATCGAGGTCGCACCCCAGGCCAGCAGCGCGCCTAGCGCCAGCGCTCCGGCACCGATCAGTGTCTGCCCCAGCGGCGCCTTCGCGGCCGCCGTGGCGGGTGCGGGCATCAGATCATCCCCGCCTTCACCATCGTCGCGCGCAGGCTGGCGAATTCGCGGTCGACGAAGTCCTCGAAGTCCTTGCCGGTCATCAGTGCCGGCGTCCAGGCGTTCTTCTCCAGCGACTCGACCCAGCTCTTGGTCTTGGTGGCCTTGACCACCGCATCCGTCAACGTCTTGCGCTGCTCGGGCGTGATGCCGGGCGCGCCGTAGACGCCGCGCCAGTTGCCGATCTCGACATTGAAGCCCTGCTCCTTCATCGTCGGCACATCGATACCCTTGATGCGCGTACCCGAGGTGACGGCGATCGGCCGCATCTTGCCGGCTTCGATGTACTGCGCGAACTCGCTGTAGCCGCTGCCGCCGACACTGACGTTGCCGCCGAGGATGGCGGCCGTCGCCTCACCACCGCCACGGAACGGTACGTAGTTGATCTTGGTCGCGTCGACGCCCACCTCGCGCGCCAGCATCGCCGCGGCGATGTGTTCGGTGGCACCGCGCGAACCGCCGCCCCACTTGACGCTGGCCGGGTCCTTCTTCAGCGCCTCGACCACGTCTTTCATGGTCTTGAAAGGCGACGCGGCGGGCACCACGAAGACGTTGTACTCGCTCGTCAGCCGCGCCAGCGGCGTGGCCTGGGTGATGCTGACCGGCGGCTTGCCGGTGATCAGCCCGCCGAGCATGACGGCGCCCATGACCATCAACGAATTGCCGTCGCCCTTGGCGGCGTTGACGAACTGCGCCAGGCCCAAAGCGCCGGCTGCGCCGCCCTTGTTCTCGTAGGTGACGGAGGCAGCCACCCCGGCCTCTTGCAGCGCCTTGCCGAGCGCACGGCCCGTCGTGTCCCAGCCACCACCCGGATTGGCCGGGATCATCATCTTCAGGTTGGCGTTGGCATGCGCGGCCATCGGCCAGGCACCGGCTGCGGCAAGCGCAGCCATTGATTTGAGGAACTGGTCACGGCGCATGGGATGTCTCTTTCAGTGTGGTTCGGCGCAAAGCCGCAATGCTGGCCCATTCCAACGCCCGGGTGCCGCGTGCAGACCCCGGGGGAAACCATGACCGGGGCTGTCGATAATCCGTCGATCCGATGAGCACCAAGGCACCCCTGGACCGTCTGCGGCTGGACAAGTGGCTGTGGGCAGCGCGCCTGTTCAAGACCCGCGCGCTGGCGGCCGAGGAGGTCTCGGTCGGCCGCATCTCGGTCAACGAGTTGCCGGCCAAGCCGGCGCGCGAGCTGAAGGCTGGCGACAGGCTGCATCTGCGCCAGGGCCCCTTGACGCGAGAGCTGCTGGTGCGCGGCCTGTCGGCGCAACGCGGGCCGGCGTCAGTGGCCGTGCTGCTGTACGAAGAGACGCCTGCGAGCATCGCCGCCCGCGAGGCGCTGGCGCTGCGCCGCCGCCAGGGTGTGGAGCCGGCCGACAGCCTGGAGCATGGCCGCCCGACCAAACGCGACCGGCGCGAGCTGGCCGACTGGCAACGCTGGAGCGCCAGCATCGACGAACCGGGGTCTTGAAGTTCGGATCGTCGGCCTCATTTTCCGTCAGTTCCGTCAGAGCTTCAAGATGAACGACCACCCGAACCCGACCGACCCGGCCTTGCAAGAGCCGGCCGCCGCAGCCACCAAGGGCAGCGACGCCCCCCAGGCCGAAGCCAGCTTGGAAACCCAGTTCGCCGAGTTGGAGGCCCGCCACACCGAGGTCGCCGACGCGTACCTGCGCGCCAAGGCCGAGGCCGAGAACACCCGCCGCCGCGCTGACGAAGAGATGAGCAAGGCGCGCAAGTTCGCCATCGAATCCTTCGCCGACAGCCTGCTGCCGGTGCGCGACAGCCTGGAAGCCGCGATCGCGCTGCCCAACGCCACGCCGGAGCAGCTGCTCGAAGGCGTGCATGCGACGCTTCGCCAACTGAGCGCCGCGCTGGAGCGCAACAAGGTGCTGGCCATCGCCCCACCAGCCGGCACCCGGTTCGATCCGCACCAGCACCAAGCCATCAGCGTGGTGCCGGCCGACCAGGACGCCAACACCGTCGTCGCGGTGCTGCAAAAGGGCTACCTGATCGCCGACCGCGTGCTCCGGCCGGCGCTGGTGACGGTGACCGCACCCAAATAGCCCCCAATAGCCCGACTGGCCGAAAGGGCCGCTGGCGGCGCGAGCCGCCCCTTGAATGCGGCCGACTTATCCACAACTCAGGAACATCTCGTTTCCTTCGCAGGAGCAAAAAATCATGGGCAAGATCATCGGTATCGACCTCGGCACCACCAACTCGTGTGTGGCGATCATGGAAGGCAACACCACCAAGGTGATCGAGAACAGCGAGGGTGCGCGCACCACGCCGTCGATCATTGCCTACCAGGACGACGGCGAGATCCTGGTCGGCGCGTCGGCCAAGCGGCAGGCGGTGACGAACCCGCGCAACACGCTGTACGCCGTCAAGCGGCTGATCGGCCGCAAATTCAGCGAGAAGGAAGTCCAGAAGGACATCAACCTGATGCCCTACAAGATCACCGGCGCCGACAACGGCGACGCGTGGGTCGAGGTGCGCGGCAAGAAGCTCGCGCCGCCGCAGGTCAGCGCCGAAGTGCTGCGCAAGATGAAGAAGACCGCCGAGGACTACCTTGGTGAAGAAGTGACCGAAGCCGTGATCACTGTGCCGGCGTACTTCAACGACTCGCAGCGCCAAGCCACGAAGGACGCCGGCCGCATCGCCGGGCTGGACGTCAAGCGCATCATCAACGAGCCCACCGCCGCGGCGCTGGCCTTCGGCCTGGACAAACACGGCAAGGGCGACCGCAAGATCGCGGTCTTCGACCTGGGCGGCGGCACGTTCGACATCTCGATCATCGAGATCGCCGATGTCGACGGTGAAAAGCAGTTCGAAGTGCTGTCGACCAACGGCGACACCTTCCTCGGCGGCGAAGACTTCGACCAGCGCATCATCGATTTCATCGTCACCGAGTTCAAGAAGGAACAAGGCGTCGACCTGACCAAGGACGTGCTCGCGCTGCAACGTCTGAAGGAATCGGCCGAGAAGGCCAAGATCGAGCTGTCGAACAGCACCCAGACCGACATCAACCTGCCCTACATCACGGCCGACGCGTCCGGCCCGAAGCACCTGAACATCAAGCTCACGCGGGCCAAGCTCGAGAGCTTGGTCGATGAGTTGATCGAGCGCACGATGGAGCCGTGCAAGATCGCCGTGAAGGACGCCGGCGTGAAGCTCTCGGAGATCGACGACATCATCCTTGTCGGCGGCATGAGCCGGATGCCGAAGGTGCAGGAGAAGGTCAAGGAGTTCTTCGGCAAAGAGCCGCGCAAGGACGTCAACCCCGACGAGGCCGTGGCTGTCGGTGCCGCCATCCAGGGCCAGGTTCTGGGCGGTGAGCGCAAGGACGTGCTGCTGCTCGACGTCACACCGCTGTCGCTCGGCATCGAGACCCTGGGTGGTGTGATGACGAAGATGATCAAGAAGAACACCACCATCCCGACCAAGTTCGCGCAGACCTTCAGCACGGCCGACGACAACCAGCCGGCAGTGACGATCAAGGTCTTCCAGGGCGAGCGTGATCTGGCGGTGGGCAACAAGAGCCTGGGCGAATTCAACCTCGAAGGCATTCCGCCGGCGGCGCGCGGGCTGCCGCAGATCGAGGTCGCCTTCGACATCGACGCCAACGGCATCCTGCACGTCAGCGCCAAGGACAAGGGCACCGGCAAGGAAAACAAAATCACCATCAAGGCCAACTCGGGCCTGAGCGAGGCCGAGATCGAGAAGATGGTGAAGGACGCCGAAGTGAACGCGGCCGAAGACGCGAAGAAGCTCGAACTCGTGCAGGCCCGCAACAACGCCGACTCGACGATGCATTCGGTGAAGAAGAGCGTGGCCGAACACGGCGACAAGCTCGAGGCCAGCGAGAAAGAGAAGATCGAGGCCGCGCTTAAGGACGTCGAAGAAGCGCTCAAGGGCGAAGACAAGGCCACCATCGAGACCAAGACCGAAGCGCTGATGACGGCCAGCCAGAAGCTGGGCGAGAAGGTCTACGCCGACGCGCAAGCGGCGCAGGCGGCTGCCGCAGCCGGTGCTGCCGGCGGGCAAGCGCCTGGCGGCGATGCACCCAAGGCCAAGTCCAAGCCCGACGACGACGTGGTCGACGCCGACTTCACCGAGGTGAAGGACCGCAAGTAAGCCGGGCGCTTCGACAGCCCCGACCCACGAACCCCCGCGAACGCTGTCGCACCAGCGGCGCGGGGGCTTCGTCTTGAATGCACCGCCCCTTCAGCACTGCACGAACCATGGCCACCAAGCGAGACTTCTACGACATCCTGGGCGTGCCCAAGAACGCATCCGACGACGACATCAAGAAGGCTTATCGCAAGCTGGCGATGAAGCACCACCCCGACCGCAACCAGGGCGACGATGCCAAGAAGTCCGAGGACAAGTTCAAGGAGTCCAAGGAAGCCTACGAGATGCTGTCCGACCCGCAGAAGCGGGCCGCTTACGACCAGTTCGGCCATGCCGGCGTCGACCCCAACATGGGCGGCCGCGGCGGTGCGGGCGGGCCGGAGGGCTTCGGTGGTTTTGCCGAAGCCTTCGGCGACATTTTCGGCGACATTTTCGGCGGCGCTGCCGGTGGTGCAGCAGGTGGGCGCCGCACTGCCGGCGGCCAGCAGGTCTACCGCGGCAGTGACCTCAGCTACGCGATGGAGATCACGCTCGAAGAAGCCGCCTTCGGCAAAGACACCCAGATCCGCGTGCCGACCTGGGAAACGTGCGAGACCTGCAAGGGCAGCGGTGCCAAACCGGGCACCAGCCCGAAGACCTGCACCACCTGCAACGGCGCTGGCACGGTGCACATGCGCCAGGGCTTCTTCAGCATCCAGCAGACCTGCCCGCACTGCCACGGCAGCGGCAAGATCATTCCCGACCCCTGCACCACGTGCAGCGGAGCCGGCAAGATCAAGAAGCAGAAGACGCTGGAGGTGAAGATCCCCGGCGGCATCAACGAAGGCATGCGCATCCGCAGCGCCGGCAACGGCGAGCCGGGCACCAACGGCGGCCCGGCCGGTGATCTGTACATCGAGATCCGCGTGAAGGCGCACGAGATCTTCGAGCGCGACGGCGACGACCTGCATTGCAGCGTGCCGGTGGGCCTGGTGACGGCTGCTCTCGGCGGCACGATCGAGGTGCCCACGCTCGGCAACAAGGCCGAGATCGAGCTGCCCGAGGGCACCCAGCACGGCAAGACCTTCCGCCTGCGCGGCAAGGGCATCAAGGGCCTCCGCAGCAGCTACCCCGGCGACCTGTACTGCCATGTCTCGGTTGAAACGCCGGTGAAGCTCACCGAGCACCAGCGAAAGCTGCTGAAGGAGCTGGACGACTCCTTCAAGAAGGGGGGCGAGCGCCACTCGCCGACGGCCAAGGGCTGGGCTGACCGGGTGAAGGGTTTGTTCAAGTAGCGCGACGCCGTTCAAGCTGCGGCCTGCGTGGCCGAAAACCGGGGATCGCCCCGCCTGCGCCCCGATGATCGACCGTGAAATCCACCTCGCCCGCGCGCTGCTGATCGAAGGCAACGCGCTGCTGCGCAGCGTGACGGCGGCGCAACTGAAGAATCTGGGCGTTGGCCAGGTCAGCCACGCCACGCGGCTGAAGGAAGCTCGGCTGACACTGGAGCGCGAGAGCTTCGACATCGTGGTCTGCAGCCGCGAGTTCGACGACAGCGACCACTCGGGACAAGACCTGCTCGACGAGCTCCGGCGCGAACAACTGCTGCCCCACTCCACCGTCTTCCTCATGGTGACCGCGCAAGCGGCCTACCACCAGGTGGTCGAAGCGGCCGAAGCGTCGCTCGACGGACTGCTCGTGCGGCCCTTTACCGCCGCCGCGCTCGGCGACCGGCTTGCGGAGGCGCGCAACCGCAAGCGGGCATTGGCCGACGTGTTGCGCGCGCTGGACGCCGGTGAGTTCGAAACCGCCTTCGTGCATGCGCTCAAGCGCTTTCAGGACAAGCAGCCGTACTGGGCCTGGTGCGGCCGCCTGGCGGCAGAGTTGCTGCTGCGCCTGCAGCGGCCGGCCGATGCGCGAAAGGTCTTCGATCGGTTGGTCACCACGCACGGCGCGGCTTGGTCGCGGCTAGGCGTGGCGCGGGCGCAGATGGCGACGTCGGACATGGCCGGCGCGCGGGGTTCGATCGGCGTGGTGTTGGCCGAAGAGCCGGACTGCGCCGACGCCCACGACCTGCTGGCACGTACCCTCGTCGAGCAGAGCGACTTCGACGGCGCGCTCGATGCCTACCGCCGCGCCGCGACGATCACGCCGGGCTGCCTGCTTCGCGCCCAGCATGTCGGCGCGCTAGCCTTTTACCAGGGGCGCGAAGACGAAGCCCTGGCTGCGCTGGAACGCAGCGTGACGTTGGGCACACAGAGCAAGTTGTTCGACGCGCAGACGCTGCTGCTGCTGGCCATGCTGCGCTTCGACCAGGGCAACGTGCACGGCGTAGCAGCGATGCTGGAACAGTTGCAGAAGTACGCGCAGCGCTTTCCGGCTTCCAAGCGCCTTCGCCGGATGGAAGCCGCTGTCAAGGCGCTCGGTCTTCTGCTCGGCGATGGTTCGTCGCGGTCGCTGGATATCGCCCGCCGCCTGGGCGGCGAGGTGAACGAGCCGGCTTTCGACCTTGAGGCGGCCAACGTGACCCTCGCCTTGTGGGCGCGGTTGCCGCATACCTTGCGACCACCCGGCGAACACGACGCGTTGATCGACCGTTGCGCGCAACGCTTCTGCGTCTCGAAGGCGATTGCCGAGGTGCTGTGCGCGGCGGCGCGGCGCGATCCGTCGGCGGTCAGTGCGATCCGCCGCTGCCAGGCGCAGTTGACGGAGATCGCGGAAACAGCGATGGCCCGGTCGCTGAAGGGCGACCACCGTGGCGCCGTCGCGCAATTGCTCGAAGCCGGAGAGGCCGCGCACAACGCCAAGCTGCTGGAAATGGGCGGTGCGTTGGCGCGGCGCCACGCAGCCGCCATCGAAGGCGCCGAGGATCTGTGCGCGCGCGCCGCGGAACTGACCCGTCGGTGGGGCCACCACAGCACCCACATCGCAGGCATCCAGCGCTCAGGCCGGTCGCCGAGCGGGCTTCAGATCAGAACAGTTGCCCCTGCCCCACGTGCCGTGGCGGCGGCCTGAACAAGGACACGTCGAGCTCGACGCGCTGGCGCTGCAAGCCCAGCCGCTGGCAGGCCTTGTGCAGGCGCTGACGCAGCATTTGGGCCCAGATGCCCTGCCCAGTCATGCGCGAGCCGAAGCGAGTGTCATTGTCTTTGCCACCGCGCATCTCGCGCACGCGCGCCATGACACGCGCCGCGCGCTCGGGGAAGTGTTGGTCGAGCCAGTGCTGGAACAGCGGGTTCACCTCCCACGGCAGCCGCAGCACGATGCTGAAAGCCGACGTGGCACCAGCCGCCTGGGCCGCCTCCAGCACCTGTTCGAGCTCGGGCTCGTTGATGAACGGGATGATCGGTGAGACGCTGACACCGACCGGGATGCCGGCACGCGCCAGCGTCTCGATCGTGCGCAGCCTGCGTGCCGGTGCCGCCGCACGCGGCTCGAGCTTGCGCGCCAGTTCGTTGTCGAGCGTGGTGATCGATACGTACACCGCCGCCAGCTTCTGCGCGGCCATCGGTGCGATCAGGTCAATGTCGCGTTCGATCAACGACGACTTGGTGATCACGGAGAACGGGTGCCGTGCTTCGGCCAGCACGTCGATCACCGATCGGGTGATACGCAGGCGCTTCTCGGCCGGCTGGTAGGCGTCGGTCACCGAACCGATGTTCAACAACATCGGCGTGAACCCCGGCGAGGCCATCGCTTCGCGCAAGCGCTCGGCGGCGTTGACCTTCGCGATGATTCGCGTCTCGAAGTCGAGCCCCGGCGACAGATTCAGGAAGCTGTGCGTGGGCCGGGCGTAGCAATAGATGCAGCCATGCTCGCAGCCGCGGTACGGGTTGATCGACAGGTCGAAGCCGATGTCGGGCGAGTCATTGCCGCTGAGGATGCTCTTGACCTGTTCGTCGAAGATCTGTGTGCCGGGTGCGACGTGGTCCTCGGTGGCGGCCTGTTCGAGGCTGCCCCAGCCGTCGTCGAAGCCCTGGCGGTTACTGCTTTCGAAGCGGTGCTCAATGGCCCACACCGTGCCGCGGCCCTTGCGCGGTGCCAGCATCAGCGTGGCGGCCACATCGGCCGCGTCGGGCTTGGGGCGCACATAGGTTGGCGTTGGCATACTGTTAATTTATACAGTATGCCTGCCCTTGGCAAGCCGCGTCAGCGGTAGGCGCGCGCCTGTTGGCGCGCGGTCAGTGGTAGTCGCCCGCCTCCGGCGCCCGGTTTTCGAAACGCGTCTGCGGCTTCAGGAACGTCAGCTTGACGGTATCGACCGGACCGTTGCGCTGCTTCGCAATGATGATCTCGGCGACACCCGGCTCCTTGCAGGCGTCCTTGGTGTAGTACTCGTCGCGGTAGATGAACACGATGACGTCGGCGTCCTGCTCGATCGCGCCAGACTCGCGCAGATCACTCATCATCGGCCGCTTGTCAGTGCGCGATTCCACGCTGCGGTTGAGCTGCGACAGCGCCATCACGGGGCATTGCAGTTCCTTGGCCAGCGCCTTCAGCCCGCGCGAGATTTCGCCCAGTTCGGTAGCCCGGTTCTCTTCGCTGCCGCCGTTGCCGCTCATCAGTTGCAGGTAGTCGATGACGATCAGGCCCATCGTGCCGCCGAACTGACGCGCCATGCGCCGCGCGCGGGCCCGCAGTTCGGCCACGCTGAGCGCCGGTGTCTCGTCGATGAAGATCTGCGACTTGCCCAAGCGCTCGACAGCTTCTGCCAGGCGGCCCCACTCATCGCCTTCAAGCTTGCCGGTGCGCAGGTGCTGCTGGTTGATGCGCCCAAGCGAGCCGACCAGCCGCAGCGCCAGCTGCGAGGCGCCCATTTCCATCGAGAACACCAGCACCGGAAGCTCCTCCTTCACGGCGACGTGCTCGGCGATGTTCAACGCGAACGCGGTCTTGCCCATCGACGGGCGCGCCGCCAGCACCAGCAGGTCGCCCTTCTGCAAACCAGCGGTCAGCTTGTCGAGATCGAAGTAGCCGGTACGCACGCCGGTCACGTCATCTGCGCCGTTGTCGTGCAGCTCGTTGACGCGGTCCAGCAACGCCAGCACCAGCTTGTCGATGGTCTGGAAGCCCTGACGTTGGCGCGAGCCTTCTTCACCGATCTTCAGGATCTTGTTCTCGGCGTCGTCCAGCACCTGTGGCACGGTGCGGCCGCCGGGGTTGAAGGCGGCCGTGGCGATCTCGTCGCTGGCGGCGATCAGTTTGCGCAGGATCGCGCGCTCGCGCACGATCTCGGCATAACGCCGCATGTTGGCGGCACTGGGCACGCTCAGCGCCAGCGCGTTCAAGTAGGCCATGCCGCCGACGTCGCCGTCCTGGCCCATGCTCTGAAGGCGCTCGAAAACCGTGATCACGTCAGCCGGCTTGCTGTGCTGTACCAGCGAGGCCACAGCACCGAACACCAGCCGGTGCTCGTGACGATAGAAGTCGCTTTCGGTCAGCAGGTCGGCCGCCCGATCCCAGGCCAGGTTGTCGAGCAGCAGACCGCCGAGCACGCTCTGCTCGGCCTCGACCGAGTGCGGCGGCACACGCAGGCGGGCGACGTCGTCGTCACGCGCGGCGAAGGATTCGCGGGGGGATGTGAGGGGCTGATTCATCGTGGCGACATCGTAGGCCGGATGCCCGCTGGCGCCAGTGGACAAGCCTGTGGGCAACCCGTGGGCTGGCCGTGGAAATGCATCGAAAGTGCGCGCGCATGAAAAAGGCCGGCGTGCAGCCGGCCTTTTTGGGATCAGCGACCGTCAGTCGACCTGCGCCACCACCTGCACCGTCACGTCCACGGCGACGTCACCGTGCGGCGCGACCGACACGGCGTGTTCGCCGACCGTCTTGAGCGGACCGTTGGGCAGACGCACCTGGCTCTTGGCGATCGCCAGGCCCATCTTCGTCAGGCCTTCGGCAATGTCGGCGTTGGTCACGGAACCGAACAACCGGCCATCGACGCCAGCCTTCTGCGCGATGCGAACGGTCTTGCCGGCGAGTTGCTCGGCGAGCGCTTGGGCCGTCGCCAGCTTGGCAGCGGCAGCCTTTTCGAGTTCGGCGCGGCGGCCTTCGAATTCCTTGATCGCGGCTTCGGTCGCGCGGCGCGCCATCTTGCTCGGGATCAGGAAGTTGCGGGCGTAGCCGTCCTTGACCTTGACCACATCGCCAAGGCTGCCGAGCTTGCCGACCTTGTCCAGAAGAATCACTTGCATGGTGGGCTCCTCGTCAGACCTTGTGCTGGTCGGAATACGGCAGCAGCGCGAGGAAGCGGGCACGCTTGATCGCGGTGGTCAGCTGGCGTTGGTAGAAAGCACGCGTACCGGTCAGGCGGGCCGGCGTGATCTTGCCGTTCTCGCTGATGAAGTCGCGCAGCACGTCGATTTCTTTGTAGTCGATCTCCGTGACGTTGGCGACCGTGAAGCGGCAGAAACGCTTGCGGCGGAACAGCAGGCTCTGCGTGTTGCGCTTGGGGCGCTTGTCCTTGGAAAAACGACCTTTACCGCGTGGTGGGGGCATGGTGGGCTCCTGAAATTGGAATGTGTGGACGAGAAGGTGGCGAAACTCAGACGAGTGCGTCGACAGCCGTGATGTGCAGGACCAGCCCGCGTCCGTTGCGCCCTGCGGCGAGGAACCCGGTGTAGACCGAGGCCTCGCCCAATGACAGCTTCGACAACGCCTGCGTGATCGCCCCGATACCGACCGCGCGCATCTCCATCGAGACCTTGCGGGGTTGGCTGTCTTCGCTGACCGTGCCCTCGTGGGTGAGGGTGATGCTCAGCGCCGGCAGTCCGGCAGGGGTGAAACGAAGCGCGTCCCGGGCTGCCAGCACGCCCGAAAGAACCGTTCGGTTCATCGGCGTGCGTCGGGCTGCTTGGCAACGCGGCGGTCAGGCACTCAAGCCGACGCAGCCTCCACCTGGCGTTCCTTGCGCGACTCTTCGCGCTCGACGGCTTTCATCATCACCGACGGGTTGGTCTCGGCCTTGTCACGAGCGACGGTCAGGTGGCGCAACACGGCGTCGTTGAAACGGAAGCCGGTTTCCAGCTCGTTCAACGTCTCCTGGCTGCACTCGATGTTCAGGCACAAGTAGTGCGCCTTGGCCAGTTTCTGGATCATGTAAGCCAGCTGACGCCGGCCCCAATCTTCGACCCGATGCAGCTTGCCGCCCGCATTCGTAACCAGGGTCTTATAACGCTCCAGCATGGCTGGAACCTGTTCGCTCTGATCCGGGTGGATCAGGAGAATGATCTCGTAGTGACGCATGAATGCTCCTTGTGGATTGCGCAGAGCTGGCTGCGCGAAGCCGCCCCCAGGCGTCTGGTGTAGGGGTGCGGCAAGGGAAAAGCCCGTGAGTATATGCCGGATAAAAGGGCGGCCCCCGTGGTCTCCCGCGGGGGCCGCCAGGCTGCGCGCTTGATGCGCAGCCGCCTTCAAGTCACCGTTCAGGCGCGCTTGGTATTCAGGTTCGGGTAGCGCACGTGCTCCACCAGTTCCTGGACCTCAGCTTTGGGCGCGGGCGTGAACAGGCTCACGATGATGATCACCGCAAAGCCCAGCGGCACGCCGAAGACGCCGGCCGAGATGGGCAGGATGCCCCACCAGGTGTTGTCGGCGATCGAGCTCGTGACGCCGAAGATGCCGCGCATCCAGACCTGCGTCGTCGCCATGTAGTAGAACGTGATCGACACGCCTGACAGCATGCCCAACACGGCACCCCACTTGCTGGCCCGCTTCCAGAAGATGCCCAGCACGAGCGCCGGGAAGAACCCTGCAGCCGCCAGCGAGAACGCCGCGGACACGAGGAACAGGATGTCAGCCACCTTCAGCGAAGCCACATAAGCCGCCGCCAGCGCCACCACGAGCAGCAGCACCTTGGAGATCATCACCCGGCGCGCGGTCGGCGCGTTGGGATCGATCATCTTGTAGTACAGATCGTGACTGAGCGCGTTGGCGATCGTCAGCAGCAGGCCATCGGCAGTGGACAGGGCCGCGGCGAGGCCGCCTGCCGCCACCATGCCCGAGATCACGTAGGGCAGCCCTGCGATCTCCGGCGTGGCCAGCACGATGATGTCGCCACCGATGCGCATCTCGCCGAGCTGGAAGAGGCCGTCCTTGTTGACGTCGGCGATCGACAGCAGCGTCGGGTCGACCTTGGCCCACGACCCCACCCAGGCTGGTAACTGGTCGAAGGGTGTGCCCACCAGCACGTTGAAGACCTGGTACTTCACCAGCACGGCCAGTGCCGGAGCCGTGAAGTAGAGCAAGAAGATGAAGAACAGCGACCAGGTCACCGAACTGCGCGCGTCCTTCACCGAAGGCGTGGTGTAGTAGCGCATCAGGATGTGCGGCAGCGCGGCCGTGCCCACCATCAGGCAGAACACCAGCGCCAGGAAGTTGCGTCGGCTTTCGTTGAAGGTCTTTTGCGCCTTTTCGTCACCGTTCGGGTCGCCGGCATAGGCCTGCGCGTGGCGCGGCATGCCGGCAAGCGGCCGGGCACGGCCGTCGGCCGCCGTCTTGGCGGTCGTCCAGGCGGTCTTCGCAGCCGCTTCGTCGGCGGGCACGGCTGCCATGGCCTTCTCAGCGGCCTGGACTTCGCCCAGCGGTGCATTGGCCGCCTTCAGGTCTTCGAGCTTCTTCTGCGCCGCGGCCTTGTCAACTGCCAGCGCGGCCGGTACGTCCTTCAGCTTGGCTGCGAGGTCGTCGGAACGCTGCTTGAAGATTGCGATGACTTCCTTTTCCTTCGGGTCGTCAATCAGTTGCTGTTCCTTGGCGGTGACCTTCTGCAGTTGCGCGCCATAGATGGCCTGCGGAATCGGAATGCCCGTCTGCTTCACCGACAACCAGACCACCGGGATCAGGTAGGCAATGATCAAGATGATGTACTGCGCCACCTGGGTCCAGGTCACTGCGCGCATGCCGCCGAGGAAAGAACAGACCAGGATGCCACCCAGGCCGACGAACACACCAACCTCGAAGGCCAGGCCGGACAGTCGCGTCGTGATCAGGCCGACACCGTAGATCTGCGCCACCACATAAACAAACGAGCAGAGGATCGCGATCAGGATGCCGACGAAGCGGGCCGCGTTGCCTTCGTAGCGCGCGCCCAGGAAGTCAGGGATCGTGAACTGCCCGAACTTGCGCAGGTACGGAGCCAGGAACAGCGCCACCAGGCAGTAGCCGCCGGTCCAGCCCATGATGAAGGCCAGGCCGCCGTAACCGGTGAGGTAGAGCGTACCGGCCATGCCGATGAATGACGCCGCGCTCATCCAGTCTGCGCCGGTGGCCATGCCGTTGTAGATGGCAGGAACCCGGCGGCCAGCCACGTAGTACTCGGCAGCGTCGTTGGTCCGGCTCATGATGCCGATCCCGGCATACAGCGCCACGGTGGCAAGCAGGAAGACGATGCCAATGGCACCGCGCGACAAGCCCATCTGCTCCGCGATGGCCAGCACGACGACGAAGGCCAGGAAGCCGCCGGTGTACCAGCTGTAGACCTTGTTCAGGCCCTTCTTGAAGGCCGCGTTGGCCTCCTTGTTGGAAGCGCCCGATTGGGGTTCGAAACTCAAGCCTGCCATGTCATTCCTCCTCGGCCACACCGTGTTCGATGTCCAGCTTGTTCATGTAGCTGGCATAGAACCAAATGATGGCAACGTAGATCACGAGCGAGCCCTGGGCTGCCATGTAGAAGCTGAAGGGCCAGCCAAAGAAATTGAAGTTCAAGTCGCGCGCGAAGAACGCGAGCACGTAAGTCACCACGAACCAGATCGCCAGCAGGATCGATGTGATCCGCAGGTTCTTTCGCCAATAGGCCTGGTGGTTCTCACTCACCTTCATAGCGCTCACCTCTTTGTTGTGAAACCGTGGCCGGGCTTCGACGCCATGCCATTACGACCGTAGACGGTTGCCCGTCGACGACACCCATGCCGGCACCACGCCCGGCCCTCTTGCAGAGCTTGCATCAGTGAGCCGAGCTGCCGACGAGCAGACCGGTCTCGCGTTCCAACTGCGCCGCGACCTTCGGCTCGAAGCCCTTGAGGTGGCGGATGATCTTGACGGCCTGGTCGGGCTCATGCCGGTCGATATGCACGCGCGCCAGCTGGTACCAGCCATTCGGGCTCATCGGCTGGAGTTCGGTGTTGCGCTTGAGTGCGGCGATCGCTTCGTCGTAGCGTTGCAGGCGGATCAATACCAGCCCCATGCCGTACCACGCGCGGTCGAGTTCCGGCCCGAGTTCGGTGGCGCGCCTGAAGGCGTGCAAGGCGTCTTCCCACCGGCCCGCCGACTCCAACACGAAGCCGTGGTTGAACCAGCTGGCCGCATGCGTCGGCCTGGCGACCGTGACCCGGTGCGAGTCCACCAGTGCAGCGTCCAAACGACCGGCCTGCGCATGAATGTGGGCCCGACTGGCCAGCGCGTAGGCATCGTCGGGCCATTGGCCGAGCATGGTGTCGAAGACCCGCAGCGCTGCGTCTTCGCGGCCGAAGACGAGCAGGCTCATCGCCCGCAGCTTCAGCCAGGTGTGTTCGGGTAATTTCATCGGCAGCCGCTCTGTCCGACCATGTTGGACGTGATGCACAGGTCGGCCCGCTCGAAGGTGACCACCGCATAGCACACGACGAGCAGCAGGAACGTCACCAGCGGAACCTGCTGATCCGAGACCTGCTTGGGCGTGATCTTGCGCACCGGCCAAGTGAACGGCTTGCTCAGAACCTGCAGCAGCTTGTAGAAGAAGTTCGTCTCGCGCCGCGGACCGGCCAGCACGTACAGCACGCCTTGGCCGACCAATGCGAGCATGGCGATGTACAGCACGAGTTGAAGCGCGTTGAGGATGGGCAGCATGGGATGGTCGTACGGACTGCGCGACTGTTGGAGGCGCGGCTTACAGCTTTCTGACGAAGCGGGCTGCCGCTCTGGCATGCCCCAATAGGTCTTACCCTGATGAACCCGACATGCTGTCAGGCTAGCTGGGCGTGATGCGCGCTCAACGGCGTGCCAGGCGCTGCCAGGTCTCGACCACGGTGTCCGGGTTGAGCGAGATCGACACGATGCCCTCCTGTGCCAGCCAGTCGGCGAAGTCAGGGTGGTCGCTGGGGCCCTGCCCGCAGATGCCGACGTACTTGCCGGTAGCGCGGCAGGCGGCGATCGCGCGCGATATCAAGGCCTTGACCGCAGGGTCGCGCTCGTCGAAGTCGCTGGCCAGTTGTTCGAGGCCGCTGTCGCGGTCCAGGCCCAGCGTCAGCTGCGTCAGGTCGTTGCTGCCGATCGACATGCCGTCGAAATGCTCCAGGAACTGCTCGGCCAGGATGGCGTTGCTGGGCACCTCGCACATCATGATCAGGCGCAGGCCGTCGCTGCCGCCGTCGGCCGCGCGCTTCAGGCCACGCTCGGCCAGCATGTGCTTGACCTTCTCGGCCTGCTTCACCGTGCGCACGAAGGGGACCATGATCTCGACGTTGGTGAACCCCATGTCGTGGCGCACGCGCTTGAGCGCCTCGCACTCCATCGCGAACGCATCGGTGAACTCGCCACTGATGTAGCGGCTGGCACCGCGGAAACCCAGCATCGGGTTCTCTTCGTCGGGCTCGTAGCGGGTGCCGCCGATCAGCTTGCGGTACTCGTTGCTCTTGAAGTCGGACAAGCGCACGATCACCGGCTTGGGCCAGAAGGCGGCTGCGATCGTTGCCACGCCTTCGACCAGCTTGTCGACGTAGAAAGCGCGCGGGCTGGCGTGGCCACGCGCCACCGATTCGACGGCCTTCTTCAGGTCAGGCTCGATGTTCGGGTAGTCGAGGATCGCCTTCGGGTGCACGCCGATGTTGTTGTTGATGATGAATTCGAGCCGCGCCAGGCCGACACCCGAGTTCGGCATCTGGCAAAAGTCGAAAGCCAGTTGCGGGTTGCCGACGTTCATCATGATCTTGATCGGGCAGTACGGCATCTCGCCGCGCTGCACGTCGGTGATCTCGGTCTCCAGCAGCCCGTCGTAGACGAATCCGGTGTCGCCTTCGCTGCACGCGACGGTGACAAGCGCCCCCTCGACCACCTTTTCGGTCGCGTCGCCACAGCCGACCACGGCCGGGATGCCCAGCTCCCGCGCAATGATCGCGGCGTGGCAGGTGCGCCCGCCGCGGTTGGTGACGATGGCGCTGGCGCGCTTCATCACAGGTTCCCAGTTCGGGTCGGTCATGTCGGTGACGAGCACATCGCCCGGCTGCACGCGGTCCATCTCGGCGGGCGAGCTCACCAGCCGCACCGGCCCGGTGCCCACCTTCTGCCCGATCGCGCGGCCCTCGGCCAGCACGGTACCGGTGCTCTTGAGCCGGTAACGTTGCTCAACCCGGCCTTCGGACTGGCTCTTCACCGTCTCGGGCCGAGCCTGCAGGATGTAGATCTTGCCGTCGATGCCGTCCTTGCCCCACTCGATGTCCATCGGGCGGCCGTAGTGCTTCTCGATGATGAGTGCATAACGCGCGAGTTCAGTGACATCGGCGTCGACCAGCGAGTAGCGGTTGCGCTGCTCGGGCGGCGTGTCGATGACCTTCACCAGCTTGCCACTCGCGGCCTTTTCTTCGGCGCTGGCGAACTCCATCCGCTGCAGCTTGCTGCCCAGCGAGCGGCGGATGACGGCGGGCCGCCCGGCGACGAGCGTCGGCTTGTGCACGTAGAACTCGTCGGGGTTGACCGAGCCCTGCACCACCGTCTCGCCGAGGCCGTAGCTGGCGGTGATGAACACCACGTCCTTGAAGCCGCTCTCGGTGTCAATGGTGAACATCACGCCGGCGCTGCCGAGGTCGCTTCGGACCATGCGCTGCACACCGGCCGACAAGGCCACGTCGGCATGCGCGAAACCCTTGTGCACGCGGTAGCTGATGGCGCGGTCGTTGTACAGCGAGGCGAACACCTCCTTCATGCGGTGCAGCACCTCGTCGATGCCACGCACGTTGAGGAAGGTCTCCTGCTGGCCGGCGAAGGACGCGTCCGGCAGATCCTCGGCCGTTGCCGATGAGCGCACGGCGAAACTCGCTTCGCTGGCGCCACCTTCGACGAGGCGCGCGTAGTGTTCGTGGATCGCGGATTCCAGCGCCGGTGGGAACGGGGTCTCCACCACCCACTGGCGGATCAGTGCACCGGCTTCGGCCAGCGCGCGCACGTCGTCGACATCGAGGGTGTCGAGCCTGGCCTGGATGCGTGCACGCAGCCCGCCATGCTCAAGGAACTGTCGGAACGCCTGGGCCGTGGTGGCAAAGCCGCCGGGCACCCGCACACCGGTGCTGCTGAGCTGGCTGATCATCTCGCCGAGACTGGCGTTCTTGCCGCCGACCACCTCGACATCGGTCATCCTCAGGTGTTCGAAAGGGACGACCAGGGCGGTCGCCAGGGTGGCCGGTTGTGACATGGGAAAGCTCCGTGATGTGGGTAAACCGGTGCTTCCGCCCGCGCGGCGCAGTGGCGCCGCGTCTTCCCATGCAAGACAGACCCACGCCCTGACACCTGTTCTCGTGTTCTGGGTGAAAGGGGGGTCATGTCGACGCCCGAAGGCGGACGAAGGCGAAACATCGCGGGGATTCTAGGGATATCGTCATCGTGATGAACCCAGCTTCCGACGCACAGGGCAGCGCCATGACCGAACGAACCGTGTTCTTTGTCTCGGACGGCACAGGCATCACGGCCGAGACCTTCGGCAACTCGATCCTGGCCCAGTTCCCGGCCAAGGCGCGGCATGTGCGGCGACCGTTCATCGACACCGTCGACAAGGCGCTGTCGGTGGTCGGCGAGATCAACCAAGTCACCGCGCGCGAAGGCCGGCGCTCGATCGTCTTCATCACGCTGGTCAACGACGAGGTTCGCGCCATCGTCACCAGCGCGGGGTGCAACGGCATGGTGCTGGACATGTTCCGGACCTTCGTCGAACCGCTGGAGATGGAGTTCGGCGTCAAGAGCAACCACCGCGTCGGGCGATTCTCCGACCCGACGCAGAGCAGCCAGTACAACGACCGCATCGAGGCCATCAATTTCAGCCTGGCGCACGACGACGGGCAGTCGTCACTCAACCTCGACATTGCCGATGTGATCCTGCTCGGTGTCAGCCGCAGCGGCAAGACACCGACGTCGCTGTACCTGGCGATGCAGCACGGCATCAAGGCCGCCAACTACCCGTTGATCCCGGAGGACTTCGAGCGCGGCAAGATGCCCGGCGCGCTGCTGCCGCACAAGCGCAAGTGTTTCGGCCTGACGATCGACCCGACGCGCCTTTCGCAGATCCGCAACGAGCGCCGCCCGGCCAGCAAGTACGCGTCGCTGGAGAACTGCCGCTACGAGGTCAACGAGGCTGAAGCCATGATGCGCCGCGAAGGCGTGGCGTGGCTGTCGAGCACGCACAAGTCGATCGAGGAGATTGCGACCACGATCCTGCGCGACCTGCGCCCGGACCGGTTGATCTACTGAGGCTTCGGCGCGCCGCGCTGGCGGGCTGATTCGTACAGGCACACGGCCGCAGCGGCGGCGACGTTGAGGGACTCTTCGCCGCCCGGCTGCGGGATGCGCACCGCGACCGCACAACGCGCGCGGAGTTCGTCGTGGACGCCCTGCCCTTCGTGGCTGAATATCCACGCGCACCGGGACTGCAGCGCGGCGGCGTGGATCAGCACGCCGTCGTGCGGGCTGGTGGCGACCAACGGCACCGTCAGTGCATCCAGCCATGAGGGCTCTGCCGCATCGATCAGTCGGAGCCCGAAGTGCGCGCCCATGCCGGCGCGCAACACCTTTGGCGACCACAGCGCTGCGGTGCCCTTCAGCGCGATCACCTGGGTGACGCCGAAAGCCGCGGCGCTGCGCAGGATGCTGCCGACGTTGCCCGCGTCCTGCACGCGGTCGAGCACGACCGTGTGGGCAACTGGATCGAGAGCGGGCGCCGCCGGCAGGTCGACCACGAAACCGATCGCCGCCGGCGACTCCAGCGCGCTGAAGCCCGCGAACAACTCGGGCGAAACGGTCACGGTTCGTGCGGCCGTACCCGCCAAGTGCCTGATCGCCGGGTTGACCCAGGCCGCTTCGCTGGTCACGGCGATGGCCGCGCGGCCGCCGCGGGTGACCCACGCGCCGCAAAGGTGTTCGCCCTCCAGCCAGACCTGGCCGAACTTTCGGTAGGCCGAGCCGTCCTGCGACAGGCGGCGCAGCTTGACGAGCAGCGGATTGGCGCTGGCGCGGATCGCTTGAGGCCCGTGGGGTGCTTCGCTCACGACTCGGCCTCGTTCACGAAGGGAAACTGCCTCTCGCAGGCCCGCACCGGCGCGAAGCTGCGGCGGTGCACCGCGCAGGCGCCGTGCCGTTTCAGCGCCGCCAGGTGCGCAGGCGTCGGGTACCCCTTGTGCACGTCGAAGCCGTACTGCGGGTGCGCCGCGTGCAGCCCTGCGCACAAGCGGTCGCGCTCGACCTTCGCGATGATCGACGCGGCCGAGATCTCGGACACCAGCGCGTCGCCCTTCACCACGGCTGCCGCCGGCACCGACAGGCTCGGCAGCCGGTTGCCGTCGACGACCACCCGGTGCGGAATCAGCCGCAGCCCGAGCACCGCGCGCTGCATCGCCAGCATCGTTGCCTGAAGGATGTTCAGCGTGTCGATCTCCTCGACGCTGGCCATACCGACCGATACACACAAGGCGCGTGCGCGCACGATGTCGTAGAGCAGGTCGCGCTGGCGCGCGCTGAGCACCTTCGAGTCGGCCAGGCCACGCACCGGCTGAAGGTCGTCGAGGATCACCGCCGCGGCCACCACCGGCCCAGCCAGCGGGCCACGGCCGGCTTCGTCCACGCCGGCCATCAACCCGGGGCCGACGAAGGCCGGGCCCAGCGATTCAAGCCTGAAGGACTTGCGCGATGGCATCGGTGGCACAGCGCGCGGTGTCGCGCCGGAGTTCGTGGTGCAAGGCGTCGAAGCGCTGGCGCAGGCGATCGCGGCCGGTGGCGTCGTCCAGCCAGCGCTGCACATCGGCGGCCAGAAGGCCCGGCTCGCAGGCGTCCTGTATGCGCTCGGGCACCAGGAACTCGCGAGCCAGGATGTTCGGCAGGCCGACCCACGGCTGGTAGCGCAGACGCTTCATCAACTGCCAGCTCAACGGGTGCATGCGGTAGCCGATGACCATCGGGCGCTTGAAGAGTGCGGCCTCCAGGGTGGCGGTGCCGCTGGCGATCAAGGTCACGTCACAGGCGGCGAGCGCGGCATGGGACTGGCCGTCAAGCAGCTGGATCGGCGCACCACCGGCATGAGCGGCCAGCAACGGTTCGACCATCCCCCGCAGGCCCGGCGAGATCGGCAGCACGAAGCGCAGCGACGGGCGTTGCTCGTGCAGAAGCGCGGCGGCCTGCAGGAAGCTCGGCGCGATGTAGGCGATCTCCGACCGGCGGCTTCCGGGCAGCACCGCCACGACCTCGGCGTCCTGCGCCAGACCGAGCGCCTTGCGGCTGGCCTCGCGCGGCGGGTCGAGCGGGATCGCGTCGGCCAGCGGGTGGCCGACGTAGGTGGCTGGCACACCGTGCGCGTGCAGCAGCTCGGGCTCGAAGGGGAACAGGCACAGCACATGGTCCACGCTGGCCGCCATCTTCTTCGCCCGCCCGCCACGCCAGGCCCAGATCGACGGGCAGACAAAGTGGATCGACGGAATGCCCGCCGCCTTGAGCTGCGCTTCCAGGCCGAGGTTGAAGTCAGGCGCATCGACACCGATGAAGGCTGCGGGCCGGTCAGCCAACAAACGCTCGGTCAGTGCATCGCGGATCGCCTTGATGCCCCGGTAGTGGCGCAACACTTCGACATAGCCGCGCACGGCAAGGCGATCATGCGGCCACCAAGCCTTGAAACCATGTTCGGCCATTCGCGGGCCGCCGATGCCGACGGTTTCCAGCAAGGGCCACCGTTGCTTCAGGCCGCCGAGCAACAGCCCCGCGAGCAGATCGCCCGAGGCTTCACCGGCGACCATCGCCAACTGCACAGGCGTCAGCGCGCGATGCCGCGGGTGCTGGCTGCAAGGAAGTCACGCAGCATCGCCACGTCGACGTCTCCGCCTTCGACCGTGCCCTTCAGCGCGCCGATGGCATCCCGCGCAGCGTCGAGCGTCAGCCCGTCGCGGTACAGCAGCCGGTGCATCTGCTTGATGAGCGCGATGCGCTCGCGCGAGAACCCGCGCCGGCGCAAGCCTTCGGCGTTGAAGCCGCGCACGCCGCTCGGGTTGCCCTCGACCATCATGAACGGCGGCACGTCTTGCGCAATCCGACTCTGGAAGCCCGTCATCGCATGCGCGCCGACCTTGCAGAACTGGTGCACGCCGGTCAGGCCGCCGACGATGGCCCAGTCACCGATCTGCACATGGCCGGCGAGCGTCGCGTTGTTGGCCAGGATGGTGTGGCTGCCGAGCTGCACATCGTGCGCCACGTGCACGTACGCCATCACCCAGTTGTCATTGCCGACACGCGTGGCGCCGCTGTCCTGCACGGTGCCGCGGTTGAAGGTGCAGAACTCGCGGATCGTGTTGCGGTCGCCGATCTCCAGCGCCGTCGGCTCGCCCCGGTACTTCATGTCTTGTGGCGCACCGCCCAGCGCCGCGTGGCTGTGGATGCGGTTGTCGCGGCCGATGCGGGTCGGGCCCTCGATCACACAGTGCGCGCCGATCGTCGTGCCCGCACCCACCTGCACGCCGGGGCCGACCACCGCATACGGACCGATCGCGACGTCAGCCGCCAACTCGGCGGCCGGGTCGACGATCGCCGTGGCGTGGACCTGCGTCATCGCGCGCTACTCCGATCAGGCCAGTCGGCGCACCGTGCACATCAGCTCGGCTTCGACGGCAATGGCGCCATCGACCGTGGCACGCGTCTTGTACTTGTAGATGCCGGCCTTGGCCCGGTCGACCCAGGCTTCCAGGATCAACTGATCGCCGGGGCCGACAGGCCGCTTGAAGCGCGCGCCGTCGATGCCGGCGAAGTACACCACGGTGTTCTCGTCGGGCTCGGCATCGGCCGATTCGAAGGACAGCAGTGCCGCGCTCTGTGCCAGCGCCTCCAGCATCAACACACCCGGCATGACCGGCCGCGCCGGGAAGTGGCCCGAGAAAAACGGCTCGTTGATGGTGACGTTCTTCAGCGCCTTGATGCGCACGTTGCGCTCGATCTCGAGCACGCGGTCGACCAGCAGGAACGGGTAGCGGTGCGGCAGCTTGGCCAGGATGCGTTGGATGTCCATCACGATCACGATTTGTCTTTCTTCTCGAGGGCCCGAATCCGCTCACGCAGGCTGTGCAGTTGCCGCAGCGTGGCGGCGTTCTTTTCCCACGAGGCATTGTCATCGAAGGGAAACAGGCCGCTGTACTGGCCTGGCTTCAGGATCGATCGCGTGATGACGGTGGCGGCGGTGATGTGCACGTGGTCCACCAGTTCGAGGTGGCCGAGGATGATCGCGCCGCCGCCCGCTGTGCAGTACCGGCCGATCTTGGCGCTGCCGGCCACGCCCACACAGCCGGCGAAAGCGCTGTGCGCCCCGATCCGCACGTTGTGGCCGATCTGAACCAGGTTGTCGAGCTTGACGCCGTCCTCCAGCACGGTGTCTTCCAGGGCGCCGCGGTCGATGCAGGTGTTGGCGCCGATCTCCACGTCGTCGCCGATCACCACCGCACCGAGTTGCTCGATCTTTTCCCAGCGCCCTTCGTTCGGCGCGAAGCCGAAGCCGTCGGCGCCGATCACCGCACCACCATGGACGATGCCGCGGGCGCCGATGCGGCAGGCCTCGCCAAGCATCGAGCGTGGTTTCAAGGCCGTGCCTTGCCCGACGAAAGCGCCAGCGCCGACGTGGGCCTGCGCCGACACCACAGCGCCCGCGCCGATGACGGCGCCGCGCCCGATGAAGGCCAGCGCGCCCACCGACGCGCCGGCCGCGATCTGCACGCCCTCTTCGACCACTGCGCTGGCATGCACGCCCGCGGCCGGGATGGGCCGGGACCGCTGAGCCCACCACTGCGTCAAGCGCGCGAAAGCGAGGTAAGGATCGGCGCAGATAATCGCTGCGCCGCGCGCTGCAGCAACGTCGCGGATCGCTGGCGCCACGATCACGCAGGCTGCCTTCGAGGCGATCAGCTGCTGCTGGTAGCGCGGGTTCGAAAGAAAGGCGATGGCGTCACCGCCAGCGGCTTCCAGCGGCGCGATGCGCTGAATCTCGATCGCCGCATCACCGACAAGCTCTCCATCAAGCAGGGCCGCCAGTTCACCGAGGCGCGCGCGCATCGCCGTGTCCCGGTGTGCGTGCCGCGCGTCGGCCGGCAGCGCGTCAGCGGCCCGGTACTGCGGGCTGCGCGTTGAGCGCCTTGATGACCTTGTCGGTGATTTCGACGCGGCCGCTGGCGAACACCACATCCTGCAGGATCACGTCGTACTTCTCGCTCTCGAAGATCTGCTTGATAACCCGGTTGGCGCGCTCGACCACACCGGCCAGCTCTTCGTTGCGGCGCTGGTTCAGGTCTTCCTGGAACTCGCGGCGCTTGCGCTGCAGGTCCCGGTCCTGGTCGACCAGCTCGCGCTGACGGCGCTGCTGCTCGGCAGGCGCCAGCGTGGGGCCGTCCTTCTCGAGCTTGTCGGCGGCCGCCTTGACGCGGGCGACCGCGTCGTTGAGCTCCTTCTCGCGCTTGCCGAACTCGGCTTCGAGTTTGGTCTGCGCAGCCTTGGCGGGGATGGCCTCGCGCAGCACCCGTTCGCTGTTGACGTAACCGATCTTGAGTTCCTGCGCTGCAGCAGGTGCCGCCACCGACACGCAAGCCGCGCAGACCACCCAGGTCGAAGTGCGGGCGATCACTTGAATGAAAGACGACTTCATCAGAAGGCAGTCCCGATCTGGAATTGGAAGCGCTGGATTCTATCGTTGCGTTGAACCTGCAACGGCTTGCCCCAGCTGAGTTTCAAGGGGCCGACCGGCGAGATCCAGCTCAGGCCCAGGCCGACAGACGAACGCAGCGAGTCGGCGGTGATCTTCTCGCCGTCGCGCCACACGTTGCCGACGTCGCCGAAAGCGAAGATGCGCAGCGAGCGGTCGTTGCCGGTGCCGGGTACGGGAAAGTACAGCTCGGTGTTCAGGTTGAACCGTTTGCTGCCGCCCACGTAGGCACCCGTCGGGTCGACAACGCCCAGCGAGCCTTGCTCGAACGCCCGCACCGTGCCCAGGCCACCGCCATAGAAGTTCTTGAAGACCGGGAACGGGTTGCCGCCCAGCCCCTTGCCGTAGCCGAGTTCGGCATTCACGCCGAGCGACAGGCGCCACGGCAGTGGCCAGTACTCCTGGTACTGCACGTTGGTGCGGGTGTACTTCACGTCACCGAACAGGCTCGCCTCCAGGTTGACGCGCTGGTAGCGGCCGGCGGTGGGCACCAGCACGCTGTCGCGCGCATCGCGCGCCCAGCCCAGCGTGAGCGGGAAGGCGTTGCTCTTGTCGCCGTACAGCACGCGGTAGTTCAAGTAGCTCAGCGGAATGCCGGCCGAGGTGCCGATCTCGGTGCGCTCGAAGCCGACACCCAGGAACACCGTGTCGTACTCGGAGAACGGCACGCCGAAACGGACCGCGCCGCCAGGCGTCTTCAGGTCGTACTCGTCGCCCAGGCTGTTGAAGGGGCGGCTGGTTCGGTAGAAGAGATCGATCGAGCGCGAGATGCCGTCGACGGTGAAGTACGGGTCGACCGAGGTCAGCACCAGGGTGCGGTTGTTGCGGCTGGTGTTGACCTCGATGCCGAGGTAGTTGCCCGAGCCAAAGGCGTTGTCCTGCTTGACCGACGCGGTAAAGGTGAACTTCTCGGCGTTGGAGTAACCCGCGCCGATGATCAGGTTGCCGGTCGGCTTTTCGGTCACGGTGACGACGAGGTCAACCTGGTCGGGTGCACCAGCGACTTCGTTGGTCTCGACCTCGACGTCCTTGAAGTAGCCCAGGCGCTCGACGCGCTCCTTCGACAGCTTGATGCGGCCGCCGTCGTACCAAGCGGCTTCGAGCTGGCGGAACTCGCGCCGGATGACTTCGTCGCGGGTGCGCGTGTTGCCGGCGACGTCGATGCGGCGTACGTAGACGCGGCGCTGCGGCTCTGCGCTCAGCACCACCGCCACCTGGCCGGTGGCGCGGTCGATCTCGGGCCGCGAATCGACACGCGCAAAGGCGTAACCGTACAGGCCGAACAGCTCGCCGAAACGGCGTGAGGTCTCGGCCACCGCGTCGCCGCGGTAAGGCTGGCCGGGGCGCATCACCACCAGCGCGCGGAACTCGTCGTCCTTGCCGAGGTAGTCGCCTTCCAGCTTGACCGCCGTCACCGTGTACGGCTGGCCTTCGCGGACCGAAATCGCGATCGAGATCGTCTGCTTGTCGGGCGAGATCGTGACCTGGGTCGATTCGATCGCGAACTCGAGGTAGCCGCGGTTGACGTAGTGCGCCCGCAGCTTCTCGAGATCGGCGTTGAGCTTGGTGCGCGAGTAGCGGTCGCTCTTGCTGTACCAGGTAAACCAGCCGCTGGGCGTGAGTTCGAACAGGTCGAGCAACTCGCCCTGGCTGAACACGGTGTTGCCGGCGATGCGCACGTCGCGGATGCGCGCCGCGTCGCCCTCGGTCATCGTGAAGGTCACGTTGACGCGGTTGCGCTCGATCGGTGTCACCGTCGTCACGACCTCGGCGCCATAGAGGCTGCGGCTGAGGTACTGGCGCTTGATCTCCTGCTCGGCGCGGTCGATCAGCGCGCGGTCGAAGGGCAGGCCTTCGCCGATGCCGGCGTCACGCAGGCTCTTGGTCAGCGGGTCCTTGTCGAACTCCTTCAGGCCGACGAAGGCGACGCTCGAAATGATCGAACGCTCATCGACCACGATGACCGCGATGTCGCGTTCGATCTCGATCCGCACGTCCTTGAACAGGCCGGTGGCGAACAACGAGCGCAAGGCCGTCGAGCCCTTGTCGTCGTTGTAGGTGTCGCCGATGCGAAAGGGCAGCGCCGCGAAGACCGTGCCGGGGTCGGTGCGTTGCAGGCCCTCGATCCGGATGTCCTTGATGACGAAGGGCTCGACAGCGCGCGCGGCTTGCGGCACAAAGATGACGAGCGCAGCCGCAACAGCGACCGCCACAGGGCGCAGCGGCCCGAACGGGTAAACAGGTAGCATGGGGATCAGTGCAGGCCCAGCAGGCGGGCCACGTCGTTGTACAGGGCGACCGACATCATCAGCATCAGCACGGCCAACCCGCCGCGTTGCAGCCGGGCCAGCCAGACATCGGAAGGCGGGCGTCCGGTGACGCCCTCGAAAATGTAATACATGAGGTGTCCCCCATCGAGCATGGGCAGCGGCAGCAGGTTCAACACGCCAAGGCTGACGCTGACGAGCGCCAGGAAGCCCAGGTAATACGGCAGCCCCTGCTGCACCGACTGGCCGGCGTAGTCGGCAATGGTCAGTGGGCCGCTGAGGTTCTTGATCGAAGCTTCGCCGATCAGCATGCGGCCGAGCATCTTCACCGTCAGTACCGAGACCTCCCAGGTCCGCACCGCGCCGAGCCACAGCCCATCGATCGGGCCGTGGCGCACCGTCACCATTTCGGCCGGTGCGCCCACGAAGGCGTCGATGCGGCCGACCGAAGGTCCGTTGCCGTCTTGCGCCGGGCGCGGTGTGATGGCGATCTCCAGCGACTGGCCGTTGCGTTCGATGCGCCAGGCCTGCGCGCTCGTGCTGCCGTCGCGCACCGCGCCGCGGATCGCTTCGCGCAGCGTCTGCGCGTCGGCCACCGGGCGGCCGTCGATCGCAACCACGCGGTCCCCCTTCTTCAACCCCGCGCGCTCGGCCGGGCCCGCGGCCTTGATCTCGCCGAGCACGGGTTCGCTGAAGGGCCCGGGCAGCCCGATGGTCTTCATCAGCTGCCCATCCACGGCGCGCGATTCGATCCCGCTCAGGTCCAGCCGAAGCGTGCGGCTGCCGCGGCCGTCGCGGTCGCTCACCTGCAGCATCAGCGCTTGCCGGCGCATCGCCGCTTGGGTGATTTCCCAGCGCAGGTCGGTCATCGACCCGACATCCTGCCAATCAGCCGCGTCGCCACTGGCCGGTGCCACGGCACGCACCCAGTCACCGGCGCGCAGGCCGGCACGCTCTGCAATCGTGGCCGGAACGGGCGGGCCGAGCACGGCCTTCGGCTCGTCGACACCGATCCAGTAAGCGGCCCCGAACAACACCACCGCCAGTATCAGGTTGGCCAGCGGACCAGCGGCGACGATGGCCGCTCGGCGCAGCAGCGGTTGGCGGTTGAAGGCGCGCGATTGTTCGCTCGGCACGACCGGCGCTTCGCGCTCGTCGAGCATCCGCACATAGCCCCCCAGCGGCAGCGCGCAGAGCACGAACTCGGTCCGGTCCTTGCCCAGTTCTCGTTTCCACAGCACTTGGCCGAAGCCGACCGAGAAGCGCAGCACCTTCACGCCACAAGCCACTGCCACCCGGTAGTGACCGTACTCGTGGATCACGATCAACACACCGAGCGTGAGCAGGAAGGCCAGAACGGTGGTGATCATGCTGCGGCGTACTCTCGGATGGTCAAATGCGCACGCTCGCGGGCGCGGCGGTCGAGGTCGAGCAGGTCGTCGATCGACGCCACCGGCCCGAGGCGTGAAGCGAAGTGATCGACGGCGGCGGCATTGACACTGTGAATGCCGGTGAAGGACAAGGTTCCGGCCAGGAATGCCGCGACGGCTTCTTCGTTGGCGGCGTTCAGCACCGCCGTGCTGCCGACGGGTGCTGCGAGCGCGTCCCACGCCAGCTGCAGCCCTGGGAAACGCTGCGGATCCGGCGGCTCGAAGCTCAAACCAGCGAGCTTGAGGAAGTCCAGCTGCAAAGCACCGGACTCGATACGTTCGGGGAACGACAAGCCATAGGCGATCGGCACCCGCATGTCGGGCGTGCCCAGCTGCGCCAGCACCGACGCATCGCGGCACACCACCATCGAATGGATGATGCTCTGCGGGTGGATCACGACCCGGATGCGATCGGGCTCGAGGTCGAACAGCCAGCGTGCCTCGATCACTTCCAGCGCCTTGTTCATCATGGTGGCGGAGTCGACCGAGATCTTTCGCCCCATCACCCAGTTCGGGTGCGCGACCGCCTGCTCGGGTGTGACGTCGTGCAACGTGGCCGGATCGCGGGTGCGGAACGGGCCGCCGCTGGCCGTCAGCACGATATGGTCGATTCGCGAGTGCCAGGTGCTGCGGTCTTCGGGCAGGCACTGGAAGATGGCGGAGTGTTCGCTGTCGATCGGCAGCAGCGTTGCACCGCCATCGGCCACCGCCTGCATGAACAGCGCGCCACCGACAACGAGTGCTTCCTTGTTGGCCAGCAGCAGGCGCTTGCCGGCGCGGGCCGCGGCCATGCAGGCCGGCAGGCCGGCAGCGCCAACGATGGCGGCCATCACGCTGTCCACGCCCGGCATCGCGGCAAGATCGCACAAAGCCTTGGCGCCGACATGGACCTCGGTACGCAGCCCTTCGGCCACGAGCGACGCACGAAGCTGCCGCGCTGCAGCTTCGCTGCCCAGCACCACCAGCCGCGGCTTGAACTGCCGGCACTGGGCCAGCAGCACATCGACGCGCTGCATCGCGCTCAGGCCGACGACCTCGAAACGGCCCGGGTGGCGCGCTACGACGTCGAGCGTGCTGCTGCCGACCGAGCCGGTCGAGCCGAGGATCACCAGTCGTTGCACGATTGTGGACATGGTCAGACGCCCCGCGCCGTCACGGTGAACGCCAGCGCCAACGGCAGCACCGGCAGCAGCGCGTCGACGCGGTCAAGCACACCGCCATGGCCAGGCAGCAATCGGCTGCTGTCCTTCGCGCCGGCCGCGCGCTTGACCAGCGATTCGATGAGATCACCCACGACACTGAAACCCGCCATCGTGGCCAGTGCCAACGCCATGCCGACGATGCCGAGGTGGTCAAGCAGCAGCGTGTACAAGCTCGGGCTGTCGAAGCCGTAGCGCCGGTCGAGCGCCACCCATACCGCGGCCAGCACCAAGACGCCAACGAGACCTGACCACACGCCTTCCCAGCTCTTGCCGGGACTGATCGACGGCGCCAGCTTTCGACGACCGAAGGCCCGGCCGCCGAAGTAGGCCGCGATGTCGGCCATCCACACCAGGCACAACACCGAAAGCATGAAATTGATGCCGACGACACGCGCATGGGTCAGCGCGAGCCACGCGGCCCAGAGCCCGACGGCGCCGAGCACCCAGCGCGCCACGCGCGGCAACTGCGGCCACGCAGCCGGACCGCTACGCAGCGCGACGACGCTGCCCGCCCCCCACAACCCCACCATCAGCCACCACAACAGCGGCGGCGCCTCGTTCTGCCAGCCGCCCGCCAGCGTCACCAGCCCGCCCAGCGCCACCGCCACGCCGATGCCCACCGCCAGCACGGGCTGCGCCTGGTTCAAGCGTGCCCACTCCCAGCCGGCGGCGGCGATCATGCCCAGCGTGAGCAGCGCGAACGGCCAGCGCGGCGGCGCGAACAGCGCCCAACCCAGGATGGCCAGCAGCACAAGGGCCGTGGCGATGCGCTGCCGCAGCACGGTGTCATGTGCCTTCGGGCACGACCTCGTTGCCACGGATGCCGCCGAAGCGGCGGTCACGCTGCGCGTAGGCCAGCAGCGCCGAGTCGATCTGCGCGTCGCCGAAGTCGGGCCACAGGCATTCCGTGAAGAACAACTCGGAGTACGCGGCCTGCCAGAGCAGGAAGTTGCTCATCCGCATCTCGCCACCCGTGCGGATGAAGAGGTCGGGGTCCGGCGCGAAGCTCAGCGCCATATGGCCCGACAGAAAGGCCTCGTCGAAGTCTTCGGGCTTTACGCCCTGCGTCAGCGCCTGCCGGCAGGCCTGCACGACGTCCCAACGCCCGCCGTAGTTGAAGGCCACCGACAGCGTGATGCGGCTGTTGTGCTGCGTCAGGTTCTCGGCTTGTTCCCAGGCATGGCGCAGCTTGTCAGAGACCACCGTGCGGTCGCCGATGATGCGGATGCGGACGCCGTCGCCGGCCAGCTTGGTCAGGTACTTCGATACCGCGACGAGCACCAGGCTCATCAGGCCAGACACTTCTTCGGTCGGCCGCTTCCAGTTTTCGGACGAAAACGCGAATACCGTCAGGTACTCGACGCCGCGGTCGGCGAAGGTGTTCACCGCGCGCACCAACGCGTCGACACCAGCCTTGTGGCCGAAGAAGCGCGGCATGTAGCGCTGCCGGGCCCAACGGCCGTTGCCGTCCATCACGACCGCGACATGGCGTGGCACAGTGCGGCCGCCTTCGGCGGACTCGGGCACATTGGGCAGTTCGGGCAGCACCGACACCATCACCCCTTCATACCGCCATGACCTCGGCTTCCTTGCCGTGCACCAGCCGGTCAATCTCGGCGATGACGCGGTCGGTCAGCCGCTGCACCTCGTCTTGCGCGCGGCGTTCTTCGTCCTCGCTGACGGTCTTGTCCTTGAGCAGCTTCTTCAGGTGGTCGTTGGCATCGCGGCGGATGCTGCGCGTGGCGATCTTGCCTTCTTCGCCGGCGTGGCGGACGACTTTCGTGAGCTCCTTGCGGCGCTCTTCGGTCAGGGCCGGCATCGGCACGCGCAACAGGTCGCCTTGCGACGAAGGGTTCAGGCCGAGATCGGATTCGCGGATAGCCTTCTCGATCTTCGGGCCCATGCCCTTTTCCCATGGCTGCACGCTGATCGTGCGTGCGTCGAGCAACGTCACATTGGCCACCTGGCTGATCGGCACGTTCGAGCCGTAGTAGTCCACCTGCACTTGGTCGAGCAGCCCAGGGTGGGCGCGGCCGGTGCGAATCTTGTGCAGGTCGTTCTTCAGCGACTCGATGGACTTGCCCATCTTCGTCTCAGCGGTCTTCTTGATCTCTGCGATGTCCATGTCAGTACCGCCCGGCTGTCCGAAGGTACGGACATGCCCCCTCGGGGGGCAGCGAACGAAGTGAGCTTGGGGGCTTCATGAGGTATTTCCGATTGATCAAACGTGGACCAGCGTGCCCTCGTCCTCGCCCTGCACGACGCGCTTGAGCGCGCCCGGCTTGAAGATGCTGAAGACTTTGATCGGCAGTCGCTGGTCGCGGCACATCGTGAAGGCGGTGGCGTCCATTACCTGCAGGTTGCGCGCGATCGCCTCGTCGAAGGTGATGGTGGCGTAGCGCGTGGCGGCGGGGTTCTTCTTGGGGTCGTCGCTGTAGACACCGTCGACCTTGGTCGCCTTGAGCACGACCTCGGCGCCGATCTCCGCGCCACGCAGCGCGGCGGCGGTGTCGGTGGTGAAGAAGGGGTTGCCGGTGCCGGCAGCGAAGATGACGACCTTGCCCTCTTCAAGATATTGCAGGGCCTTCGGGCGCACATACGGCTCGGCGACCTGATCGACGTGGATGGCGGACATCACACGCGCCGTCATGCCCTCTTGCCGCATCGTGTCGGCCAGCGCCAGCGCGTTCATCACGGTGGCGAGCATGCCCATGTAGTCGGCGGTGGCGCGGTCCATCCCGACCGAGCCACCCGCCACGCCGCGAAAGATGTTGCCGCCGCCAATGACGACGGCGACTTCGCAGCCGAGCTGCGTCACCTCTTGCACCTCGCGCACCATGCGCACGATGGTCGCGCGGTTGATGCCGTAGGCGTCGTCGCCCATCAGGGCCTCACCCGAAAGTTTGAGCAGGATGCGCTTGTAGGCGGGCATCTGTTGGTCCGAAGGTTCCTGGGGCAGCCGCACAGTGTAAAGGGCCCCAACCGGGCCGCCGGGGCGGGGACACAGAGCTTTACTGCGCCTTCGCGGCAGCGACCTGTGCCGCCACTTCGGCCGCAAAGTCATCGACCTTCTTCTCGATGCCCTCGCCCACCACGTACAGCGTGAACCCGGCGACCTGGGTGCTCTTTTCCTTGAGCATCTGCTCGACCGTCTGCTTGTCGTTCTTGACGAAGCTCTGGTTCAGCAGCGAGACCTCCTTGAGGTACTTCTGTACCGAGCCTTCGACCATCTTGGCCACGATCTCTGGCGGCTTGCCGCTCTCGGCGGCCTTCTCAGTCGCCACACGGCGTTCAAAGTCGACCAGTTCGGCTGGAACGTCGGCCGTAGCCAGGGCGCGCGGCTTCATCGCGGCCACGTGCATCGCAACGTCCTTCGCGGCGACTTCATCGCCCGTGAACTCGACCATCACACCGATGCGAATGCCGTGCAGGTAGCTGGCCAGTTGACCGCCGCCGGCATAGCGCTTGAAGCGGCGGATCGACATGTTCTCGCCGATCTTGCCGATCAGCCCCTTGCGCACGTCTTCGACCGTCGGGCCGAAGCCGTCCTGCGCCAACGGCAGCGCCGACAGCGCGGCCACATCGGCCGGTGCGTTGTCGGCCACCAGCTTGGCGACGGATTGCGTGAAGGCCAGGAACGACTCGTTTTTGGAAACGAAGTCGGTCTCGCAATTGATCTCGACCAAAGCGCCGGTGGTGCCGGTGACGCTGGCCGACACCACGCCTTCGGCGGTGATGCGCGAGGCGGCCTTGCCGGCCTTGTTGCCGAGCTTGACGCGCAGGATCTCCTCGGCGCGGCCGAGGTCGCCTTCGGCTTCGGTCAGTGCCTTCTTGCACTCCATCATCGGCGCGTCGGTCTTGGCGCGCAGTTCGGCCACCAGGCTTGCGGTGATCGCGGGCATGAACGTTTACTCCACGGGTTGGCGCCGCGCGCAGGGTGGCAACGCGGCAGATCTATCGACAGTGGTGAAGATCGGCCCGAAGGCCGAACATTCAATGGCGCAGGGCCCGTGCAGGGCCGTGCGCTCAGGTCTCTTTGACCTCGACGAACTCGTCGTTACCCGAAGCCGCCTGCACCACTTCGTTGGTCGCGTTGGCCTTGCCTTCGAGCACGGCGTCGGCCACCGCGCGGGCATACAGCGCAACGGCCTTGGCCGAATCGTCGTTGCCTGGGATGACGTAGTCGATGCCGAGCGGCGAGTGGTTGGTGTCGACGATGCCGATCACGGGGATGCCGAGCTTCTTGGCCTCAGCGACCGCGATCTTGTGGTAACCGACGTCGATGACGAACAGCGCGTCCGGCAGCGCGGCCATGTCCTGGATCCCGCCGATGTCCTTCTCGAGCTTGATCAGCTCGCGGTCGAACAGCAGCGCTTCCTTCTTGATGGCCAATTCAGTGCCGGCGTCTTTGGAAGCCTGCATGTCTTTGAGCTTCTTCAACGAGCCCTTGACGGTCTTGAAGTTCGTCAGCATGCCGCCAAGCCAGCGCTGGTCGACGTAGGGCTGGCCGGCCCGCTGCGCTTCGAGCGCAATCACATCGCGCGCCTGGCGCTTGGTGCCGATCATCAGGACCGTGCCGCGCCGACTGCTGAGCTGGCGGATGAACTTCATCGCGTCGTTGAAGAGCGGTTGCGTCTTCTCGAGGTTGATGATGTGGATCTTGTTGCGATGGCCGTAGATGTACGGGGCCATCCGGGGGTTCCAGAAGCGCGTTTGGTGGCCGAAATGGACACCCGCTTCCAGCATTTCACGCATGGAGACAGACATGGAAACTCCGAAGGTTGGTTCTAGAATCCCGCCACTCAATCAGCCCGTCAGCTCTGCTTTTCTTGAGCTTTCGAAGGCCGACACCTGTCGGTTGGCGGGTTCGCGATTGATTCGCCTGGCGGCCTGATCCTCGCAGATCAGTTGTTAACCATCCAAAACATGCCGGACGGCCCCACCGAGACAAACCCGCGGAGTATAGACCGCCCGCGCGAACCTTCGACCCGCAACCGCAGCCCAGGAGCTGGCAGTTGAGGGTCGCGATCATCGGCGCCGGCGTCGTCGGCGTGACGACCGCGCACGAACTGGCTGTGGCCGGCCACGAGGTCACCGTCTTCGACCGCCAGAGTAGCGTGGCTTGCGAAGGCAGCTTCGCGCACGCCGGGCTGTTGACGAATGGGCTGGATGGGATCTGGATGGCCGCCGCGCGGCCGCGCTGGCAGGCGGCACATCTGCTGTCGATCTCGTCGATGCGCTGGTTGATGCAGCAATCGAAATCGGCACGCACCGGCGCTGCCGGTGAAGCGGCGATGCGGCTGTCGCAGCTCAGCCACGAGCGGCTCGACGTGCTCACCCGCGCGCTGCGGCTCGACTACGAACAGCGCCACGGCGCGCTGGTGCCGCTGACCACCGACACGGCCTTCCGGCGCGCCGAACTGGCGCTGGGCACCGGGTCGGGCGAGGCGCCGGCGTTTCGCTTGCTCGACGCCGACCAAGCGCGTGCGGCCGAGCCCGCGCTGAACCCATGCGCCGCACTGCGTGGCGCGCTGCAATGGCCGCAGCGAGCGGTCGGCAACTGCCGGCAGTTCACGCAACTCATGAAGGCCGCGGCGCAGCAGCGCGGTGCGCGCTTCGTCTTCCAGGCCGAGGTGACGGCGGTTGCGGGGTTACCCCGTCCTGAGCTTCGGTTGGCTGCGGGCGACGCCCTGCCCTTCGATGCCGTTGTAGTCTCGGCCGGTGCGGGCTCGGCCGCGCTGCTGCGGCGCGCGGGGCTGCGCTTGCCTCTGCGGCCCGTGTATGGCTACTCGCTCACGGCGTCGATCCGCCACGTCGATGGTTTGCCTGACAACGGGCCGGCTTCGGCCGTCATCGATACCGATTTGGGGGTGTCCATCACGCGGCTGGGACAGCGCTTGCGCGTGGCCGGTTTGGCGGACCTCGGCCGGCCCTCGGCCGCGCGCCAGCAGCGGGCGATGAAGTCGCTGTACCGCGCGCTGGACCAGTGGTTCCCGGGCGCCGCCGCGCGGAAGGCGGTACAGCACTGGAAAGGCGCGCGACCGACGTTGCCGGACGGCCTGCCGGCCATCGGCGACAGCGGCTTGCCCGGCATCTGGCTCAATACCGGTCATGGCGCGTCGGGGTGGTCGTGGGCGCCAGGCAGCGCGGCCTTGCTGTGCACGCAACTGTCCGGCAGCAAGCCGCCTGTCGATGGCGCCCGGTACAGCCCGGCTCGCTGGCGCTGACCGGCCGGCCGGCCGACAATCGGTGCATGGCCGCTTCGACGCATCCTCTGCCTGCTTTGCAGCGCGTGGTCTTCGCGCAAGGCCCCTGGCCGCTGCACGACTTGGCCACGTCCAGAGCCATCGAATCTGCGGCGTCAGCCCGCCACGCACCCGGCGTGCTGATGGCGCGCGCCGGCCTCTCGGTGGCGCGGTTGGCGCTGGCCATCGCGCCGCCGGGCGCTTCTTTCCTTGTTGCTGCAGGCCCTGGCAACAACGGCGGTGATGGCCTGGTCGCCGCCAGCCATCTGCACCGGGCCGGCCAACGCGTGACGGTGCTGCTGGCTGCAGACCCTCTGCGTCTTCCGCCCGACGCAGCAGCCGCGCTGGCTTCGGCTCAGGCTGAAGGCGTTCGCATCAGCCTTGCACTGCCTGCGCATATCGAGGCTCACGGCGTCGTGGTCGACGCCTTGCTCGGGCTCGGTGCCCGGCGTGCGCCGGAAGGGGTCATCGCGCAGACGCTGCACCTGCTGGCCTCTACGGGCGGCCCGGCTCTCGCCGTCGATCTGCCTTCCGGCCTGCACGCCGACACCGGCGCCCTGCTCGGCCCGCACGCCTTTGTCGCTGCACACACGCTGTCGCTGTTGACGCTGAAACCCGGCCTGTTCACCAACGCGGGCCGCGACCATTCAGGTCAGGTCTGGTTCGATAGCCTCCAAGAGCCTTTGCCCGACCCCGGCGCGTGGCTCGCCGGTCCGCCGCCGACAACACGGCGCGCGCATGCTGGTCACAAGGGTCGCTACGGCGACGTGCTCGTCATCGGTGGCGCCCCGGGCAAGGTCGGCGCGGCCACGCTCGCGGCCACGGCGGCCCTGTCTGCCGGAGCGGGTCGCGTCTATCTCAGCACGCTCGGCGCCTCGACCGCCGCGTCAGTACCGGCGGAGCTGATGACTCGACCGTGCGCGTGGTTGTTGCCCCCCACCGAGCTGCAGGCGGTCGTCGCCGTCTGCGGCTGCGGCGGCGGTGCGGAGATCGGCGACGCGCTGCCGCCGCTGCTGATGCACACCAAGCGGCTGGTGCTCGACGCGGATGCGTTGAACGCCATCGCCAACGACCCAATGTTGCGCCGCCAGCTGGCCGCACGCGGCGCCCGTGAATCGGGGGCGACCGTGCTGACGCCGCATCCGCTGGAGGCGGCGCGCCTATTGGGCACGACGACTTCGCAGATTCAGGACGATCGCCTGAAGGCCGCCCGCTCGCTGGCCGCCGAGTTCGGTGCCACCGTGGTGCTCAAGGGTTCAGGGACCATCGTGGCCGACGCGAAGGGACTGCCGCTGATCAACCCCACCGGCAATGCCAGCCTGGCCACTGCGGGCACCGGTGATGTGCTGGCCGGGTGGATCGGCGGGCTGTGGGCCCAGGCGCCTGACCGCGCACCGGTCGATATCGCCGCCCACGCCGTTTGGCAACACGGCGCAGCCGCTGACCGTTTCGTCGCATACGGCGGCTTCGGGCCGCTGCGCGCAGGCGCATTGATCGCAGCAATGTCCGGCGGCGCCTGATCGCGCCTCTGGAGCGCTGCCTTCAGCGGCGCACCCTGCACGCCACCTTCAGCGGCGTGTGCGCGGGCGCGGCGCGGGCCGGCGTGCGACCGGCTTGCGCGCGCGCTGTGCTGCTTCACCACCGGCATTGATCTTGCGTTCGCCGTTGCGCTCGCGCGTGGCGGTCTTGGTCTGGCGGTCGGCCTCGCGGACGGCCGCCAGTTCGGCCACCGCCGTGCCGGGCTTGGCGCGCTCGCTGCGGCCTTTGTCGATCACACGATCGCCCTCGCCTTCGCGAACCATGCGGAAGTCGATTTTGCGGCCGTCCAGGTCGACACGGCTGACCTGCACCCGCACGCGCGCACCGATGGCGTAGCGCACGCCCGTGCGCTCGCCGCGCAACTCCTGGCGCACCTCGTCGAAGCGGTAGTACTCGCTGCCGAGTTCGGTGATGTGAACGAGGCCGTCGACGTAAAGCGCGTCGAGCGTTACGAACAGGCCGAAAGCTGCCACCGCGCTGACCGTGCCACTGAACTCCTCGCCCAAGTGCTCGCGCATGTAGCGGCACTTGAGCCAGGCCTCGACGTCGCGCGATGCCTCGTCCGCACGCCGCTCGTTGGCGCTGCAATGTGCGCCGACCAACTCCCACAACGCGGCCTCCTGCGACAGCGGCTTGCGGTTGCGTGCGGCGGCCGACTTGGCACCGCGCTTGGGTTCGACCGTGCGCGTCAACGGGTTGGGTGCCAGGTGGAAGCGTCGCTCACCGAGCAGCGCCTTGATCACGCGATGCACCAGCAGATCCGGGTAGCGCCGGATCGGGCTCGTGAAGTGGGTGTAGGCCTCATAGGCCAGGCCGAAGTGGCCGGAGTTCACGGCGGTGTAGATCGCCTGCTGCATCGAACGCAGCAGCATGCTGTGGATCTGCGTCGCATCGGGCCGGCCCTGCGTGGCCTGCGCGATAGTCTGCATCTCGGCGGGCGTGGGTTCGTCGCTCAGATGCAGGCCGAGGCCGAGCGCCTTCAGGTAGCTTTGCAGCGCCAGACGCTTCTCCGGCGTCGGCCCTTCGTGCACGCGGTACAGGCTGGGGTGCTCAGCCTGCGCGATGAACGCGGCGGCACAGACGTTGGCAGCGAGCATCGACTCTTCGATCAATCGGTGCGCGTCGGTGCGCGTGCGCGGCACGATCTTTTCGATGCGGCCGTTCTCGTCGCAGACGATCTGCGTCTCGACGGTCTCGAAGTCCACCGCACCGCGCTTGGCGCGCTGTTTGAGCAACGCGCGATAGACCTCGTGCAAGTGCAACAGATGCGGCACGAGATCGGCACGCGCCTTCGCCTCGGGCCCGCGGGTGTTGGCCAGTACCGCGGCCACCTCGGTGTAGGTCAGCCGCGCGTGCGAGTTGATGATCGCGGGGTAGAACTGGTAGGCATCGATGCGGCCGTCGTCGGCGACGACCATGTCGCAGACCATCGCCAGCCGGTCCTGCTCAGGGTTGAGCGAACACAGGCCGTTGGACAGCTTCTCGGGCAGCATCGGAATGACGCGGCGCGGAAAGTAGACCGAGGTCGCACGCTCGTACGCGTCGTCGTCGAGCGCCTCACCCGGCTTCACGTAGTGGCTGACGTCGGCAATGGCCACGATCAGCCGCCAGCCTTCGAAGGTCGTCTTGCCACGACCGCGCTTGAAGGGTTCGCAATAGACGGCATCGTCGAAGTCGCGCGCGTCCTCACCGTCGATGGTGACCAGCGGCACGTCGCTCAGGTCGACGCGGTGCTTGCGGTCGATGGGCCGCAACTTCTCGGGGATGGCGGCCGCCGAGGCCAGCGCCTGGGGCGAGAAGCGGTGCGGCACTTCGTACTTGCGCACCGCGATCTCGATCTCCATGCCGGAGTCGTCGATCTCGCCCAGAACCTCGGCCACGCGGCCGACGGGTTGCGAATGCAGCGAAGGCGACTCGGTCAGTTCCACCGACACCACCTGCCCCGCCGAGGCGGTGGCAATCGCGTTCTTGGGAATCAGGATGTCCTGGCCGAAGCGCCGGTCTTCCGGCGCGACGATCCACTGCCCACCTTCGTGCAGGAGCCGGCCGATGATCGGCGCCTTGCGCCGTTCCAGGATGTCGATGACGCGGCCCTCGGGCCGGCCCTTGCGGTCCACACGCAGCACGCGCACGCGAACACGGTCGCGGTGCAGCACCGAGCGCATCTCTTCGCTCGACAGGTAGACGCTCGGTTCGCCGTCGTCGCGGACCACGAAACCGTGGCCATCGCGGTGGCCTTCCACGCGGCCGTCGATCTCGCCGAGAAGGCTGTTGCCGCTCGTTGACGCGCCGGCAGACTGGATGTTGTTCTTGATAGTGATGGTATATTCCTAAGTTCCTGAAAGCCCAGGTGGCGGAATTGGTAGACGCACTAGTTTCAGGTACTAGCGCTTAACGGCGTGGGGGTTCGAGTCCCTTCCTGGGCACCAAACGTATGTAGATGAGAGAGCGGGCCGACTTTGTCGGCCCTTTTGTTTTGTGCTGCCGCTTTGCGTGGCGGGTCAAACAGCAAACTTCTTTGCCAGCCCGTCGGGCCGCAGGTTGTCGTACTCTTCGAAAGGCTGGTGTATCCACGGACTGGTGGGCAGCGTTTCGACGAAGTAGTCGGGGGTGTAGCTCGACACACCCTTGACCCAGATCACGGCCGCGCGCAGTTCGGCAATCGACGGCATGCCGCGGAGGCGGTCGACCACGGCACGCAGCGTGATGCCGGTGTCGGCCAGGTCATCGACCAGCAGCACCCGCCCGGCCAGTTCGCCCTTCGGCATGGTGATGTACTTGGCCAAGTCCAGCCGGCCCTGGATGGTGCCGGCGTCGGCGCGGTAGCTGCTGGTGGACATGATCGCCAGCGGCTTGTCAAAGACCCGCGACAGCACGTCGCCCGGCCGCATGCCGCCGCGTGCCAGGCACAGGATCTGGTCGAACTCCCAGCCCGATGCCGCGACCTTCAGCGCGAGCTTTTCGGTCAGCAGGTGGTACTCGTCCCAGGACACGTACAGGTGCTTGCCGTCGTCGGTGAGCATGCGCGGGGTCTCCTACTGAGAAGTAGCTTCGAAGGAATCGGCTCAGGCGCGATACGGGTGGCGCAACAGGATCGTGTGCACACGATCGGGGCCGGTGGACACCATGTCGATCGGCGCGCCGATCAGCGCTTGCATGCGTTCGAGGTAGCGCTTTGCGTTCGTCGGCAGCTGTTCCCAATGGGTCAGGCCGGCGGTGGTCTCGCTCCAGCCGGGCAGCGTCTCGTAGATCGGCTCGCAGGCCTCGATTTCGTCGGCGTCCAGCGGCAGCACGTCGATCTCGCCGTCGCCGAGCTTGTAGCCGGTGGCAATTCTGATCTCGGGCAACCCATCGAGCACGTCGAGCTTGGTGATGCACAGGCCCGAGATGCCGTTGATGACCATCGAGCGCTTCAGCGCCGCGGCGTCGAGCCAGCCGCAACGCCGCGCGCGGCCGGTGACGGTGCCGCGCTCCTGCCCGACCGTCGAGAGATGATGGCCGACGCTGCCTGCTTGGTCGATGTCGAGCTCGGTTGGGAAAGGCCCGCCACCGACCCGCGTCGTGTAGGCCTTGGTGATGCCGAGCACGTAGTGCAGCATGCCCGGCCCCAGGCCCGAACCGGCCGCGGCGTTGCCGGCGACGCAGTTGCTAGAGGTGACGTACGGGTAGGTGCCGTGGTCGATGTCCAGCAACGTGCCTTGCGCGCCTTCGAAGAGCAGGTTCTCGCCGCGGTGGTGTGCGCCGAAGAGCCGCCAGCCCACGTCGGCCATCATCGGCCGCAGTTGGTCAGCCGCGGCCATCGCTTGGTCGAGCATCGGCTGCAACGGCAACGCCGCCGCGCGCAGCACGCCAGTCAACTCGGCGTTGCGCAATTCGAGCAGTTCACGCAACTTGCCCTCGAAGCGGACCGGGTGCTTCAGGTCTTGCACACGCAGTGCACGGCGCGCCACCTTGTCTTCGTAGGCCGGGCCGATACCCTTGCCGGTGGTGCCGATCTTGCCGCTCCCGCTGGCTTCACGCGCGGCCTCACGCGCACGATCGACCTCGACGTGGAACGGCAGGATCAGCGGGCAGGCCTCTGACAAGAACAGCCGCGAGCGCACCTCGATGCCGAGTTGCTCGATGCGAGCGATCTCACCAAGCAGGTGCGCCGGGTCGACCACCACCCCGTTGCCGATGTAGCAGGCCACGCCCTCGCGCATCACCCCCGAGGGGATCAGCTGCAAAGCCGTCTTGCGACCGTTGATGACCAGGGTGTGGCCGGCGTTGTGGCCACCCTGAAAGCGGACCACGCCTTGGGCGTGGTCAGTCAGCCAGTCGACGATCTTGCCCTTGCCTTCGTCGCCCCATTGGGTGCCGACGACGACCACGTTACGGCCTGCGGCGGGGCGTTGAACAGTTTGCATGCGGTGGGGGTGTTCTTTTGGGTTCGAAGAGAAGTGCAGGTGGGGTCAGTGCGCGGCATGCTCACGGGCGCGCATCACCCATTGGCCGGCGATAGACACAAGCTCGCGGTCGCAGTCGAAGGCCAGGCCTTCGTCTGCTTCGCGTGGGTGGCCCGGCAGCGCGGACAGCACCGTCTCCCCCGCATCGCGCAGGCGGCGGACGGCAGCACGCAGGCCGGCGTCTTCACCCCAGGGCGCGCGGATGGCGGTGGCTGCCGGCGGCGCGGCAGCCAACTCGGCCAATGTCTTCAGATCCAGGCTGAAGCCGACGGCTGACCGGCTGCGGCCGAAGACCGCGCCGACCTCGTCGTAGCGCCCGCCGCGCGCTAGGGCTTCGCTGGAGCCCGCGCCGTAGATCGCGAAGCGGCCGCCGCTGTAGTACGCATAGCCGCTCATGTCCGACAGGTCGAAGCCGATGCCCAACTGCGGGTACGCCGTGGGTAGATGCGTGGCCAACCACTCGAGCTGGTCCAGCGCCGCGCGGATCAGCGGGCGGTCTGGAAGGCTGGTACGCGCTGCGGCCAGCACCTCACTGCCGCCGTAAAGGCGCAACAGTGACAACAAGGCTTCACGCGTTGTTGTCGGCAGGCCATCGCACAAACCAGCCAGGCGCGGTGCGTCCTTGTCCGACAGGGCAGACACCACGTCTTTGAGCCGAGCCGAATCGACCGCCGCACCGGCCAGCACGCCCCGCAATACGCGCGCATCGGCCAAGTCGATCACCAACCGGTCGAGCCCTGCAGCGTGCAGGCAATCGAGCGCCAGCTCCGCCACTTCGAGATCGGCTTCCAGCCCGTCATGGCCGAACAATTCGGCGCCAAACTGCAAGGGCTCGCGCGTCGCCGCCAACCCGGCAGGCCGCGTGTGCAGTACCGGCCCGCAGTAGCACAGGCGCGTCACGCCGTCGCGGTTGAGCAGGTGGGCATCGATGCGTGCCGCCTGCGCCGTGGTGTCGGCACGCACACCAAGCAGACGACCGCTGAGCTGATCGACGAGCTTGAAGGTCTTCAGGTCGAGTTCGTGTCCGGTGCCGCTGAGCAGCGACTCCAGGTGTTCGAGCAACGGCGGCATCACCAGCTCGAAACCATAGCCGCGCGCCCGGTCGAGCAGGCTGCGGCGCAATTGCTCGATGCGCCGCGCGGGCGCGGGCAGGACATCGGCGATGTGCTCGGGCAGCAGCCAGGCTGAGGACATGGAAAACGTGCCCGGGTTAAAGACGCATTGTAGGCGCGGCAACCTCGGCCGAAGCACCACGGCGGCGCGCTTCACCCGGCCCGAGGGCCTGGTGAAGCAGCGACAACGCGTGCGCTTCAGCGGCGCGGCGGCGCGGGCGCGTCGCCGCGCAGGGCCTTGAAGAACTCGCTCGACGGGTCCAGCACCATCACGTCGCTCTTGCTGCGGAAGGTGGCGCGGTACGCCTCCAGGCTGCGGTAGAACTGCGCGAACTGTGGGTCGCGGCCGAAGGCATCCGCGTACAGCGCACTGGCCTTGGCATCGCCGTCGCCCTTGATTTTCTGCGCGTCGCGATAGGCCTCGGCGATGATCACTTCGCGCTGGCGGTCGGCGTCGGCGCGGATCTTCTCGCCATCGGCCGCACCTTGCGAGCGCAGTTCGTTCGCAACTTGCTTGCGCTCGGACTCCATACGCCGGTAGACCGAGTCGGTGATGTCCGCGACGAAGTCCACCCGCTTGATGCGGACGTCAACGATCTCGATGCCGAAGGCTTTGGCCTCGTCGCCCAGGCGCGAGCGCACATCGTTCATGATCTTGTCGCGCTCACCGGCCAAGACAGCCTTCACGTCGCGCTTTGTGATCTCTTCGTTGAACGCCGCCTGCACCACTGGCGACAGCCGGCTCTCCAGGTTGCGGAAGTCGACACCGTTGTTGCGGATGAACTGGCGCGGCTCGACGATGCGCCACTTCACCAGCCAGTCGATCACCAGGCTCTTCTTCTCTGCGGTGAAGATGGGACGGGTTTCCGGGCTGTCCAGCGTCTGCACACGGCGGTCGAGGAAGACCACGTTCTGGAACGGCGGGGGCAGCTTGAACTTCAAGCCGGGTTCGGTGATGACTTCCTTAATCTCACCGAGCGCGTAGACCACGGCAACCTGCCGTTGATCGACGACGAACAGCGTGCTTGCGGTAAGCATCAGCGCGACCAGCGTGACACCGACGATCAGACCGATCTTGTTCATCTAGCGGCCCTCCCGATCACGGGTTCTGGAGCCGTCGCGCGACCGCACATCGGCCACGCCCGGCGTCGGGAGGGATTCAGCTGCGGCCGGCGTGGGCACGACCATCGGCGAACTGCTGGCGGTGCCCGCAGCGCTGCCTTGCAGCAGGCGATCCAACGGCAGGTACAGCAGGTTCGAACCCGAGCGGCTGTCCACCATCACTTTGGTGACGTTGCTGTAGACCTGTTGCATGGTGTCGATGTACATCCGGTCGCGGGTGACGCCCGGTGCTTTCTGGTATTCGGTCAGCACGGACCGAAAGCGTTGCCCGTCACCGTCGGCCTGTGCCACCACACGTGAGCGATAGCCTTCGGCTTCTTCAGCTAGGCGCGATGCGGTGCCGCGGGCCTTGGGGATCACGTCGCTGGCGTAGGCTTGCCCTTCGTTCTTGAAGCGGTCGCGGTCAGCGGTAGCCTTGACAGCGTCGTTGAACGCGGCCTGGACCGAGTCCGGCACCTGCACGTTCTGCACGTTAACGTTGCTGATGATGACACCGGCCTTCAAGCGATCGACCTGCGACTGGATCGACTTGACCAGATCGGCCGCAATAGCGTCGCGCTGCTCGTACAGCACCTGGTCGACCCGGCTTCGGCCGACGATCTCGCGCACAGCGGACTCGGCCGCCTGGACCACCGCCTCGTCCGGGTTCCGGTTCTCGAACAGGTAGGCGCGCGCGTCGGTGCGGCGGTACTGCACCGTGAAACGGATATCGATGATGTTTTCGTCTTGCGTCAGCATCGACGAATCGCGCAAGCCGGTGGCCTGCCCGACGGCGCTGCGACCGACCTCGACCGATTGCAATTGCGACACCGAAACCACCTCGTGGGCCTGGATCGGGCCCGGAAAGCGCCACTGGAAACCGGCGTCCGAGGTTTGGCTGTACTTGCCAAAGGTGGTGATGACGGCCTGCTGCCCTTCCTGAACGATGAAGAACCCGCTGCCCAGCCAGACCAGCAGCGCGACGATTCCGATGAGGCCGGCGCCGATGCCCGCACTCTTCATGTCAGGCTGAAAGCCAGGGCCACCGCTGCCGCTGCCACCGCCGCCTTCGCCACGCGGCCGGTTGCCGCCGCCTCCCTTGCCACCGAACAGGCCGCTCAACTTGCGGTTGAAGTCGCGCCACAGCTCGTCCAGATCGGGCGGGCCGTCGTTGCGGCCGTTGCTCAGTACGAGCGTGTCGCTACCGGGCGAAGCACCGCGTCGCGGTGCTGCGTAGCGGCGTACGCCGCGCAACAGTTCGCGTAGGGCGGCGCCAGCGGCGCCGAGCCGCTGTCGAAGCGGCAGGGGTTGGGTATCAGGCATGATGAAGGCTCGAGTCCGGCCAGTGGAGGTCGTCGGGGGATACAGCGGCCGAGCCGGTGTCGTCGAAACGGGGATCAGGTGGCGACGCGGGCGCGTCGTTCAAGCGCGCAGCCGCAGCTTCTGCGATAGCTGAGCGAAGGACATCAAGGCCATCGCCTGTGCGGGCGCTGACGAAGACACGGCGGCGGCGCACGCTGGCGTGGACTTCGATCGAATCGCTGGCCTCACGCGGCTGGCGGCTGGGTTCGAGAAGATCGCACTTGTTGAAGACCAGCAGCTGCGGCACGGCGCTGGCGCCGATCTCCTCCAGCACACGGTCGACCTCGGCTTGCTGCTCGGCGAGCAGGGGGCTCGCAGCGTCGACCACGTGCAGCAACAGGTCGGCATCGACCGCTTCCTGCAACGTGGCTTCAAAGGCGTCAACCAGCTTGTGCGGCAGATCGCGGATGAAGCCGACGGTGTCGGACAACGATACCGAGCACCCCGCTTGTTCAAGCCACAGCGCGCGCGTGGTCGTGTCGAGCGTGGCGAACAACTGGTCTGCCGCGAAGCTGCGCGCCTTGACGAGCGAGTTGAACAGCGTGCTCTTGCCGGCATTGGTGTACCCGACGAGCGAGACGCGAAACGTGCCGCGCCGCTCGCGCGCCTTGCGCTGCGTGCCGCGCTGGCGTTTGACCTTCTCCAGCCGCGCCTTCACCGATTTGATGCGGTCGCCGATCATGCGGCGGTCGAGCTCGATTTGCGCTTCGCCCGGACCGCCGCGAGTGCCGATGCCGCCCTGCTGGCGTTCGAGGTGCGACCAGCGTTTGACAAGCCGCGTCGCCACGTACTGCAGGCGAGCCAGTTCGACTTGCAACTTGCCTTCGTGGCTTTGCGCGCGGGCGGCGAAGATGTCCAGGATCAGCGACGTGCGGTCAGCCACCGGCACACCGAGATGCCGTTCGAGGTTGCGCTGTTGCGCCGGGCTGAGTGCCTGGTCGAAGATCACGCCATGCGCGTCGGTCTCGGCGACCAGCGCCTTGATCTCGTCAGCCTTGCCCGAACCGACGAACAGTGCTGGGTCGGGTGCGCGCCGCTTGGCGGTCACGCGTGCGACCGCAATATCACCCGCCGAGGCGGCCAACAATGCCAGTTCTTCGAGCCCGGCGTCAAAGGACGCATCGCTGCCGAAATCGACGCCCACCAAGACGGCTCGGGTCGCGCCACCGCGGGTGGCGGTTGCGGAGTCATTATGCGAACTCAAGGTGTGCGATAGCGGCTAAATGCTTGGCAGCGGCCGGCGGTGGCGATCAGGCCGGCTCGCTGTTCTCGTTGGCGTGGAAATTTACGGCGCGGCTGGGCACGACGGTCGAGATCGCGTGCTTGTAGACCATCTGCGTCACGGTATTGCGCAACAGCACCACATATTGGTCGAAAGACTCGATATGGCCTTGGAGCTTGATACCGTTGACCAAGTAGATGGACACCGGTACATGTTCCTTGCGCAGCAGGTTCAGAAAGGGGTCCTGCAAAAGTTGGCCTTTGTTGCTCACGATATGCTCCGTGTTGGGTGTTAACCCGAATGGAAGAACGTTATCACACGCCACAGTGTCCGGCGGTGCGTCGGGCCATTCGGAAGAGGCTGAACAGACCGGTCAGCCCCTGCGCTCGTCAAAGGGGTTGGGCGCTGACTTCATCTCGATGCGCATCGGCGTACCGACGAGCTTGAAGTGCTCACGGAAGCGCCCTTCGAGATAGCGCTTGTAGCTGTCGGTCACATGCTCGAGCGAGTTGCCGTGCACCACCACCAACGGCGGGTTCATGCCACCCTGGTGGGCGTAGCGCAGCTTCGGGCGAAAGCGCCCTTCGCGGCGCGGTGCCTGATGCTCGACGGCCGATAGCAGCAGCCGCGTCAGCACCGGCGTTGGCATCTTCACCGTCGCCGACGCATGGGCTTGCAGAATCGCCTTCCACACGGCCGACAAGCCCTGCCGGCGGATGGCCGAGATCTGCAAGACCGGTGCGAACTTCAGGAAAGACAGCCGCGACGCGATCGAACGCTCGAGCATCTGCCGCTGGTAGGTGTCGGTCGCGTCCCATTTGTTGACCGCTACCACTACCGCGCGGCCAGACTCCAGGATGTAGCCGGCGATGTGCGCGTCCTGCTCGCTCACGCCCAGCGTGGCGTCGATCAGCAGCAGCACGACGTTCGCATCGGCAATCGCCTGCAGTGTCTTCACGACCGAGAACTTCTCGATAGCCTCGAAGACCTGGCCCTTGCGGCGCAGACCCGCGGTGTCGATCAGCTCGAACTTTCGGCCGTCCTTTTCGAAGGGCACGTGGATCGCGTCGCGCGTGGTGCCGGGCTGGTCAAAGGCAACCAGCCGCTCTTCACCCAACCAGGCATTGATGAGCGTGCTCTTGCCGACGTTGGGCCGCCCCGCGACAGCCAGACGCACCGGTGCGTCGGCATCGGGTTCGGCGTCATCGTCTTCGTCGGGCTCGACCATGCCCAGGCCGTCGAGCACGGCTTCGAGCAGGCTGCGCACGCCCTGCCCGTGCGCGGCCGAAACGGGATGCGGCGCGCCGATGCCGAGTTCGTGGAATTCGCCGAGCAACGGCGATTCACTCATGCCCTCGGCCTTGTTGGCCGCCAGGAACACCTGCTTGCGCTGGGTACGCAGGTAGCGCGCGATGTCGTGGTCCATTGCGGACAGGCCGCCACGCACGTCGACGACGAATACAACCGCATCGGCCTCGGCGACCGCCTGCTTGGTCTGCTTGGCCATCTGGGCCACGACGCCGGTGGGCTTGTCGGGCTCGAAGCCGCCCGTGTCGATGACGATGAACTCGCGCCCGCCGAGCTTGGCGTCGCCGTAGTGGCGGTCGCGCGTCAGGCCGGCGAAGTCGGCGACGATGGCATCGCGGCTCTTCGTGATGCGGTTGAAGAGCGTGCTCTTGCCGACGTTGGCGCGGCCGACCAGGGCGATGACCGGCTTCACGGAATCAGTTTTGGCGAAAGGCGAACAGGCCGCCCTTGCGCGTGGTGACGAGCAAGGTCTGACCGCTCAAGGACGGCGTACCCGTCACTGCAGAGCCGTCCGTGGGCAAGCGCAACTGCAAGTCGCCATCGGTGGTGGCCAGGAAGTGCACGAACCCGACATCATCGCCGAACACCACGCTCGGGCCGACGGCCAACGCGCCGCTCAAGCCCCGGTAAAGCAGCTTCTCGCTCGTCCACACCACGTCGCCGGTAGCGGCGCGCCAGGCGCTGATGCGGTCGCTGGCGTCTGCGCCGAATACGCGCTCGGCGTCGCTGGCCACGGCCTCGATGCCGCCCGCATTGCGCGACCACAGCACGGCGCCGCGCGACGCGTCGGCACAGGCCACCGCGGACTGGAATGAGCGCACGCAAAAGCGCTCGCCCACGCGCGAGGCGGGCCCGACCAGATCGGCCAGTCGCTCGACCTCATTGGTACCCCGCGGCGCGGACATCGACACTTCCCACAACACCGTGCCACGCACGGAGTCGACCGCCGCGAGCCGCGAGCCTTGCCCGACCAACAAGCTGTTGGCGAAGGCGGCCACCACGCCGGCCTGCGCCAGCGTCAGTGGATCACCCGGGCGTTGGAGTGTCCACAAGCGACGGCCGTCGAGCACGTCGAAGGCATGTACCGCTCGGTCGACGCTCATCACGAAGACCCGTTCACCTGCCACCAGCGGCGGTGTGACGACCGCGCTGGGGAGGCGCTTGCGCCAGACCTCGCGGCCGGCATCGAGCACCACCACTTCGTTGCCGCGCGTCACGACGCTGGCGTAGCGCCCGTCGCTGCCGACACCGGCAGACAGAGCCGTCCCGAGATTGGCGCGCCAACGTTCAGCACCCGTGTCGGCTTGCAAAGCGAGGACGGTGCCGTCGCCCGAGGCCACGTAGAAGTGGCCGTCGCGCACCGCCGGCACCAGTGGGAAATTGATGTCGCCGATGTCGGCGCTCCAAACCTGACGGCCGGCAATCTTCGGCGTCAGGTCTTGCAGCGGCGTCGGCTTGGGTTTGTCGGCCGAGCAGGCGACCAGTGCGATCGCGGCCAGCAGCGCCAGCGCGGCGCCGAACCAGCGCATCACTTGCTGGCCCCGGAGGCACCAACGGGCGCTGCGGCTACAGCAGACGCAGCAGCGCCGCCTTCGGCAGCCACGCCGGGCAACGGCTTCGGCGAAGCACCCATCGCGGTCAGCTTGGCTTCAACGACGCGCCGGTAGTCGGTGCTCTCGCTCAATCCCACCCATGCCGTCTTGAAAGCAGCCAGCGCGTCTGCCGACTTGCCTTGCGCCATCAGGATGTCGCCGCGGCGGTCGGCCACCAGCGGCTCGAAGCCGATGGCGGTGGCGCCGTCCAACGTCTTCAACGCTTCGTCGTACTGCTTGGTATCGGCCTGCAGCGCAGCGAGCCGCAGCCGCGCGATGGTGCGGACCTCAGTCTCGACGGCCTTGTCGGAAACCCACTTGAGGCTGGCCTTGGCAGCGTCGACTTGGCCCTTCTCGAACTGTGCGCGTGCTGCCGCCAGCCCGCCCTGCTGCGCGAACGCCGTGCCCGGGAAACGCGACTGCAGGTCGGTGAAGATGCGGCCGGCCTTGTCGGCATCACCGGCCTGCGCGGCGCGGTCGAGTTCGTCGAACATCGCCGCGGCCTTCAGGCCTTGATCACGCTGGTACCACTGCCAGCCGTTCCAGGCGGCCAGTGCACCGAGGGCGACGAGCAGCACCCAGGTGATGAGGTTGCCGTATTGCTTCCACAACGCCTTCAGCGTGTCGAGTTGTTCCTGTTCTTGCAGGTCGAGGGGAGAGGCCATGGGCTTTCAGGGCGCGCGAAGGGGCGTATGCGGCAGCGACAAAACGGCGGATTATGGCTTGAGCAGCTCGTGCGCCCAGGTGTGCGCCGAGGCGATGGCGCGCGTGGTCTGTACCGCGGCAGCATCCCGCAGCGGCTTGATGGCGACCTCGCCACGTGCAAGCTCGTCGGCGCCGAAGATCAACGCATGGCGCGCGCCGCTGGCATCGGCGCGCTTGAACTGGGTTTTCATGCTGCCGCCGCCGGCATGCAGCACGACGGCAACGCCACCCGCCCGCAGTGCTTCGAGCACCGGCATCACGCGCGGCATCGTGGCGCCGTCAGGGACGACGGCGTAGGCATGGGGTGCAACTTCGGGCGACTGCAGGCCCAGCGCTTCCAACAGCAGCAACAGCCGCTCGATGCCCAGACCGAAGCCCACACCGGGCGCGGGCTTGCCGCCGAGCTGCTCAATCAGCGTGTCGTAGCGCCCACCGCCGCAGACGGTGGCCTGCGAACCGAGGTGTGGCGTGACCCACTCGAAGACCGTGAGGTTGTAGTAATCCAGCCCACGCACGAGCCGTGGGTTGACGCGGTAGGCCAGGCCCGCCGCGTCCAGCACCGCACGCACCGCACTGAAGTGCGCGAGCGATGCTTCGCCGAGAAAGTCGATCAGCGTAGGCGCCGCTTCGACCAGCGGCTGCATCGCAGGATTCTTGGTGTCCAGGATGCGCAACGGGTTGCTGTGCAACCGGCGCTGGGAGTCCTCGTCGAGATGCGCCGCGTTAGCTTCGAAGTAGGCGACCAGCGCGGCACGGTGCGCCTGGCGCTCATCGGCCTGGCCGAGGCTGTTGATCTCCAAAGCGATGTCGCGTCCTTCGACCAACCCGAGATCACGCCACAGCGCGCGCAGCATCAGGATCAGCTCGGCGTCCACGTCCGGCCCCTTGTTGCCGAGTGCTTCGACATCGAGCTGGTTGAACTGTCGGTAGCGGCCCTTCTGCGGGCGTTCGTGCCTGAACACCGGGCCCATCGTCCACACCCGCAGCGGCCCACCGTACAGCGCGTTGTGCTCGATCACCGCACGCAGAATGCCTGCGGTGTGCTCGGGCCGCAGCGTCAGCGGGTCGCCGTTGAGGCGGTCTTCGAAGGAGTACATCTCCTTCTCGACGATGTCGGTCACTTCGCCGAGGCCGCGTACGAACAGCGCGGTCGGCTCGACGACCGGCGTGCGCAGGTTGCGGTAGCCGTAGCGGGCCATCAACCCGCGGACAACGGCCTCGAAGTGCTCCCAGCGCGCCGACTCCGGAGGCAGGATGTCGTTCATGCCCTTGACACCACGAAGTGGCGCCTTGACATCGCCGCCAGTCAGCGGCGTCGGGGCAGTCCGGGTGGTGCTCATGATCGCAGCGGCGCGGATTGCGGCGCGAGGGGCGCCGCGAGGTAGTCGAAGAGGTTCGGGTGGGGAGGTGTACGGCGCAGCGTCAATGCGCTGCCGTCACCGTGCCGAAGCGTCGCTCGACATAGCCTTCGACGATGCGGTGGAACTCCTGCACGATGCCCTCGCCGCGCAGCGTCATCGCCTTTTCGCCGTCGATGAAGACCGGCGCTGCAGGTGCTTCGCCGGTCCCCGGCAGGCTGATGCCGATGTCGGCGTGCTTGCTCTCGCCGGGGCCGTTGACGATGCAGCCCATCACCGCCACCCTCAGGCCTTCGACGCCCGGGTACTTCGACTTCCACACCGGCATCTGCGCGCGCAGGAAGTCGTCGATCTGCTTGGCCAATTCCTGGAACGTGGTGCTGGTTGTGCGGCCACAGCCGGGGCAGGCGGTGACGCTCGGGTTGAAGGTGCGCAGGCCAAGCGACTGAAGGATCTCGAGCGCGACCACAACCTCCTGCGTGCGTGCCTCTCCGGGCTGCGGCGTCAGGCTGACGCGGATGGTGTCGCCAATGCCTTCCTGCAGCAGGATCGACAGCGCCGTGGCGCTGGCTACCGTGCCCTTGGTTCCCATGCCCGCTTCGGTCAGGCCCAGATGCAGCGCGTAGTCGCAACGCCGGGCCAGTGCGCGGTAAACCGAGATCAGGTCCTGCACGCCGCTGACCTTGCAGCTGATGATGATGTCGTCGGGGTTCAGGCCCAGTTCGCGCGCGTACTCGGCCGAGCTCAGCGCCGACTGCACCAGCGCCTGGTACATCACCTGCTTGGCATCGAGCGGCTGCGCGCGGCGGCCGTTCTGGTCCATCAACTCGGCAAGCAGTTCCTGATCGAGACTGCCCCAGTTGACGCCGATGCGCACCACCTTGCGGTACTTCGCGGCGGCCTCGACCATCATCGCGAACTGGCGGTCGCGCTTGTCGCCCTTGCCGACATTGCCCGGGTTGATCCGGTACTTGCTGAGGGCCTGCGCCATCGCCGGAAACTCGGTCAGAAGACGGTGGCCGTTGTAGTGGAAATCGCCGACCAGCGGCACCTCGATGTCCATGCGGTCGAGCTGCTCGCGGATGTGCGGCACGGCCTCGGCGGCCTCGGGCGTGTTGACGGTGATGCGCACCATCTCGCTGCCGGCCTGGGCCAGTTCCTTGCACTGGATCGCGGTGCCGATGACGTCGACGGTGTCGGTGTTGGTCATCGACTGCACGCGCACCGGCGCGTCGCCGCCGACCGTCACGACATGGTCGCCCCAGGCCACGCGGGCCTGTCGCGAGCGGCGCTTCGAGGGCGTAGCGGCTTCGATGGTGTCGAGAAGGTCGTTGGCGTTCATGCGTTACTGCAGTTCGACGCGGGCCACATTGTCGCGGGCCCGCGATTGAAGGTCGATAGGCTGGCCGCGGAAGACCAGTGTCATGGCCTGGGCATTGCCGATCGTTACGCGGATCGGCAAGGTGCCGTCGAGGCTGAGTTCTTCGCCAGACGCCACCAAGCGCGACAACAACAGCCGGCCCCGACCGTCGCGCGCCTCGACCCACGAGCTGGCGCTGGCGCGCAGTTGCACCAGACCGGCCGGAGCTGTCGCCGCGGCTGGCGCCGGCACCGCGACGGGCGTGGCCAGCAGCACCGACGGCGGCACCATGATCTGCGGTGCAGTGGAAGGCGCCGGCGGCGGCTGGGTGGTCACCCGCGGCAGCGCCAGCGGGCCCGCTGCGGCAGGGGCGGCCATCATCGGCGCAGCACCCGGTTGCAGCGGCAAGTCGGTCGCAGCCGACACCGCGGACGCCCCGGAACGGGGTACCGATGCAGGCATCGCGGCCACGCTGGCCACCCCAGGCACCGAGACCGCAGCCACTTGCGGTGGCGGCGGTGCAGATGAAGGCAGCCACGACGGCGGGAACAGGTACAGCGCCACCGCCGCCAACATCAACAGCACGCCGGCCCAGGCCATCGGGCGGATTGCGCCGACCAGCGCCGCAGCGCCGTCACCGGCCGCGCCGCGGTCGTTAAAGGGCGCGTTCAACCCACCGGCGTTGCTGTCCAGCGTGCCGGGGTCCACAGACGGCAGGCGGTCGAGAACCGGCTTGGGGTCCATCTTCAACGTGCGACACACCGTTTGCGCCAGCGCGCGCGTGAAGGCGGCATCGGGAAGCTCGGTCCAGCGGTCGTGCTCCAGCGCGTCGAGCTTGCGGGGCGCGACCTTGATCGCCGCTGCCAGCGCGGCGATGTGCAGGCCCTGCTTCTCGCGTTCGGCACGGATCAGCGCGCCGGCCGAGAACGGGTCTCGGACGATCGGCTCAATCATCGAAACGGCCCCGTTCGAATTGCAGGGCCTCGGTGGATTGCGGGAAACGCTCGACCAACTGGCGCCCAAAGTCCTGCAATGCACCGAGATTGCCCAGACGGCGCTCTATGCGCGCGGCCAGCCACAGGGTCTGTGCGCTGGACAGCTCCGGCACGGCATTGATGCGCGCGACGTAAAAGCGCGCGCGTTCCAACTCGCCACGGCGCAAGAGCACCTCACTGAGGTTGTAGCCCGTGGTCGGGTTGCCGGGATCGATCTCGTAGGAGCGCGCCAGCGCGCGCTCGGCGTCGCCCCACCGACCGGCACGCGCCAGGCACACGCCTTGTGCCAACAACGTGCGCACCGGGTCGCGATACTGCGGTTGCGCCAGCGCGCGCGCGAACATGGCGTCGGCTTCGTCGAAGCGGCGCTGCTGGCACAGCGTCCAGCCGAAGTTGTTCATCGCCTCGCCATCGCGAGGGTTGACTTCCAGTGCACGCTGGAAGCTGGCCTCGGCCAGCCGCGGCTCGCCCATGCTGGCGTGGATCAGGCCTTGCAAGTTGTGGGCACCGGGCAGGTCGGGCCTGGCGGCGAGTGCGGCTTTCAGCTCGTCGAGCGCGGTGGCCGACTGGCCGCGTTCGAAATACAGACTGGCCAACTCAAGGCGCAACTGCGCGCGACGCGCGGGGTCGGCCACCGCATCGCCGGAAGACCGGTTCTCGCGCGGGGACTGGGTCTGCACTTCGGTGGTGGTGGTCGTCGTCGTGCAAGCCGACAACAAGGCCAGAAGCGCGGCACCGAGCGTAACGCGGGTCACGTTGCAACCCCCGCGACGGCGATCGGAATCGTCTCGCGGCGCCGTGCCAGCCGCTCGCGCGCCTGGGTGCGGTCCTGGACCTCGCCGGCCAGTTGCCCGCAAGCAGCGTCGATGTCGTCACCGCGTGTCTTGCGAATGGTGGTCACGATGCCGGCCCGCTGCACCACGTCGGCGAAAGCCAGGACGCGCTCGCGCGGCGAACGCTTCAGGCCCGACGCCGGGAACGGGTTGAATGGGATCAGGTTCAGCTTGCAGGAAACCCGGCCCTTCAAGAGGCGAACGAGTTCGTGCGCCTGTTCGGGTGAATCGTTGACGCCATCGAGCATGCAGTATTCGAAGGTGATGAAGTCGCGCGGCGCGGCGTCGAGATAGCGCACGCAGGCGTCGAGCAATTCGTCGATGCCGTACTTTCGGTTCAGCGGCACCAATGACTCCCGCAGCGAATCGTCGGGGGCGTGCAGCGAAACGGCCAACGCTACGGGGCAGTCATTGCGCAGGCGGTCGATCATCGGCACCACGCCCGAAGTCGAGACGGTGACCCGGCGGCGGCTCAAGCCGTAGCCGTGGTCGTCGAGCAGGGTGCGCAGTGCGGGCACCAGCGCGGCGTAGTTCTGCAGCGGCTCGCCCATGCCCATCATCACGACGTTGTCCACGGCACGCTCGGTGGTCGCCCGGCGCGCGCGCAACCGGTGCTCGGCAAACCAGAGCTGGGCGACGATCTCGCCTGTCGTCAGGTTGCGGCTGAAACCTTGATGCCCTGTCGAGCAGAAGCGGCAACCCACCGCACACCCCGCCTGCGACGACACGCACAGCGTGCCGCGATCTTCCTCGGGAATGAACACTGTCTCGACCGCATTGCCGGCGCCGACGTCGAACAGCCACTTGACAGTGCCGTCGGTCGACACCTGCTCGCTGATGAGCGGCAGCGCACGAACCTCGGCCACGCCGGCCAGCTTGCTGCGCAGCGACTTCGCCAGATCGGTCATCTCGCCGATGTCGCCCTGCCCCTTCTGGTGGATCCAGCGGAACAGTTGAACGGCGCGAAAACGCCTTTCGCCGAGGCCTTCGCAAAAAGCCACCAAACCCTCGAGATCGAAGTCAAGAAGATTGGTGGCCATGGTCTGCCGCGTGGGCGCCCGGACGAAAGCTTGCGGCTGGCTCAGCGGGTGTAGACGGCCATCGCCGGGAAGAAGAACCCGATCTCGACCGCTGCCGTTTCCGGCGCGTCGCTGCCGTGTACGGCGTTGGCGTCGATGCTGTCGGCGAAGTCGGCGCGGATGGTGCCCTTCTCGGCCTTCTTTGGATCGGTGGCGCCCATCAACTGGCGGTTCTTGGCGATCGCGCCTTCACCTTCCAGCACCTGGATCATCACCGGGCCGGAGATCATGAACTTCACCAGGTCGGTGAAGAAGGGGCGCGCGTTGTGCACCGCGTAGAAGGCCTCGGCCTCGTTGCGCGACAGGTGGGCCATGCGGGCTGCCACGACCTTGAGGCCGGCACCCTCGAAACGGGCGACGATCTGGCCGATCACATTCTTGGCCACAGCATCGGGCTTGATGATCGACAGGGTACGTTCTACGGCCATGAAAAGCTCTCCTGAATCAATGACTTGGCAAAGCTTTGCATTCTAGCCTAGCAATGTGAAATTACCGCCCTGGTCCGCCCCGGCCGCCGCCCTGCGAGCCGCCGCGGGGACCACCGCGGTTGTTGCCGCGCGGGGCTCCACCGCCGCCCCCTGCTCCACCGCCGCCACCGCCACCGCCACCACGCTGGCCGCCGCGGTTTCCGCCGCCTCCCCCTCCGGCGCCTGCACCGCCGCGCTTGCCGCCCTTGCGGTGGAACGCATCGGCGCCGATGAAGCCGACGGAGGTCTGCATCGGATCGGGTTGCCGGTTCGGGTCACCTGCCGGCTTCTTGCCGCCGCGACCCCGTGCGCCTTGGCGGCTGGCGTTGTTGCCATTGCCACCGCCGCCCGGGCCTGGGCCGTTCGCAAAGCGGCGGTCGTAGGTCTGCTGCAAGGGATTCGGGATCGGGCCGTCTTCGGGGATGTCGCGCTGCGGCGCGCGGTCGCGTTGCAGCGCCCGCTTGTCGTAGGTCTGCTGCAGCGGGTTCGGAATCGGGCCGTCCTCGGGCATGTCGCGGCGCAATGCGCGCGCCTGCTGGATCGCGCGCTTGTCGAAGGTCTGCTGCAACGGGTTCGGAATCGGGCCGACGTTGCCCTCGTCGTGGCCCGGGCGGTCGAGCGGGTCGGGCCGTTCGGCCCTGTTCCCGCGCTCGATGCGCTCAGGTCGCGGCGGGCGCTCGGCCCGGGGTGGCCGTTCGGGCCTGAACTCGGCCGCGGGCGCGCCGTCGCGTGGATTGCCGTTGGCATTGAGGTTCGGGTTGGCGTTGCCATTTCCGGTGCCGCGCCCACCACGGCGGTTGTTGTTGCGCTTGGCGCGGCCGTCCCGGCCTTCGCGTGCATCACGCGGCTGATGCGGATCACGCGGGCCCTGGGCCTCACCCTCGGGCGCACGCTCCGGGCGCGGCTGCACACCGGTCAGCCGGCGCAGCGCACGCAGGTCGCCATCCTGCAAGTCGACCCACACACCGCGCTTCAACCCGCGCGGCAACACGACCGAGCCGTAACGGATTCGGATCAGCCTGCTCACCGCATGCCCGCAGGCTTCGAACAAGCGTCGCACCTCGCGATTACGGCCTTCGGTAATGACGCAGCGGTACCAGTGGTTCACACCTTCGCCACCACCGTCGTCGATGCTCCTGAAGGCACATCGCTGGCCGTCGATCTCCACGCCTTCGAGCAGGCGCGCCTTGGCTTCGACGCCCAACTCGCCCAGAGAGCGCACCGCATATTCGCGCTCGACGCCGAAGCGCGGGTGCATCAGCTGGTTGGCCAGTTCACCCGAGTTGGTGAACAGCAGCAGGCCTTCGGTGTTGATGTCCAGCCTGCCGACCGATTGCCATTTGCCTTGTTGCAAGCGCGGCAAGCGGCGGAACACGGTCGGGCGCTGCTGCGGGTCGTCGTGGGTCACAACTTCGCCGGCCGGCTTGTGGTACGCCAGCACGCGCGCCGGGGGCGGCGCAATGCGAAATCGAACCGGCTTGCCGTCGATGGTGATGCGGTCACCGAACGAGATGCGCTGGCCGGTGTGCGCCGCCTCGCCGTTCACGGCCACACGGCCGTCGGCGATCATCTGTTCGAGGTCGCGGCGCGAGCCGACTCCGGCCTGCGCCAGCACCTTGTGAAGCTTCGGCGCGTCGGGCTCGGGGGCGAGCACGCGGCGCGATGGGGCCGGGTCGGCATCGTGGCCGGCGGTCTCGGCTTCGGGGGTGGGGGCGGCGGTGTCGATATCGAGGTCGACGCCTGCGACGGCCGCCTCCGGTGTCACGGGCGCCGCGTCTGAGTCGTTAGCCGCCGCGGGCTCGAGCACCTCGGTCGGCTCGGTGTCGAAGTCGCCCGACAGCAGTTGCTCGAACAACGCCTGGGTCTGCGGCGCCGTGGCTGCGGCGGCTTCGGCGATGGCCGGCGGTGTCACGGCAGGTGCATCCGCGACGCTGCCCTCGTTGCGACGTTCGCCGCCGCGGCGGCCGCGCCGGCGGTTGCGGTTGCGGCGGCTGCGCGGGCCGTCTTCCGACGCCCCGGCAGCGCCAGCGGCTTCGCCATCACTGGTGGGAGCCGACGCTGCGGGCGCCCCGGCGGCGCCATCGCCGCTATCGGCGGTTTCGGGCCCATCATGCGCCTGTGCCACCGGCGCGGTGTCCGCGTCTGGCGTGCCATTGGCCACTTCCCCCGACGCAGCCGCCGTCTTGCGCGGCGCACGCCGACGTTTGGGCTTCGGCGGCGCATCGTCGCCGCCGGCAGCCGGGGCCTCGCCTGCCACGTCCTTCGGCAGGGGATCGGTGTCTTCGGGGTTCATGGCGCGGCGTCTTGGGTAGGTTCAGGGGCGGGGAACGAAAGGGTCATGGGGCGTGTGGGGTTGGCGTCGGCCATCGGATCAGCGGGTGCATCGGCGGGTGTGTCGGCGCTGGATTCCGCAGCCAACTCATCGCCGTCAAGGGCAAGTTCGCCCTGGCCGTCGCCGATCAGGCTCGCAGCAGAATCGGCCTGTTGCAACTCGGCCAGCGCTGCTGCGCCAGACGCGGTGCCATCGATAGCCGGCAGTTGCTCCAAGCTGGTCAGGCCCAGGTCGTCGAGAAACTGCCGCGTCGTGGCATAAAGCGCCGGGCGGCCGGGCGCTTCGCGGTAGCCGATGGCCTCGATCCAACCGCGGTCTTCGAGCTGCTTGACGATCGGGGTGCTGACGGTGACACCGCGGATATCTTCGATGTCACCGCGCGTCACCGGCTGACGGTAGGCGACGATGGCCAGAGTCTCCATCGCTGCGCGCGAGTAGCGCGGCGGCTTCTCCGGGTGCAGCCGATCGAGATAGACACGCATCTCGGGCCGGCTCTGGAAGCGCCAGCCCGAGGCCAGCGCGACGAGCTCGACGCCGCGGTCCTGCCAATTGCCAGTCAACTCGTCGAGCAGATGGCGCAGCGTGTCGTTGCCGACCTGCCCGTCGAAGAGCGCCTTCATCTCGGCCAGCGGCAAGGGTGCGCTGGCGCAGATGAGCGCCGTCTCGAGGACAGATTTGGCCTCCGATGTATTCATGGCCTGCTGGGGTGGGCTGCGTCGGTGGCGCGGCCGGTGGGTGCATCAGGGTTGCAAGGGGCCCGATTTCCAGCGCGGCGCAAGGGCCGCGGTGCTCTTCGGGCGGGAACTCGACTCGTCGCGGCCGTGCCGCGGCGGGAGATCACTGTCGGCAAACCACGCTCAGGAGGAACGCCGGTGCCATTTCGAACTGTCATTGTAGCCACAGGGTCACAGCGCGCCGACGGCGCCTACCCCAACACCTCTCGCCACGCTGCCGCGAAGTCGGCTGGCGGCGCGCATTCGAAGACCAGCGGCACGCGGGTGATCGGGTGTTCAAGTCGCAACGAGGTGGCATGCAATGCCTGCCGTTCCATGCCCAGTGCGGGCTTGCCGCCGTACAGCGCATCGGCCACCAGCGGCAGGCCGATCGATTGCAGGTGCACCCGGATCTGGTGGGTGCGCCCGGTGTGCAAGGTGCAGCGCAAAGCATGCATGCGACCCGCCGAAGCGATGGATTCGAAGTCGGTGCGCGCCGGCTTGCCGCTATGCACCACGGCCATGCGCAGCCGGTTGCGTGGGTCGCGCCCGATCGGCTCGGTAACGTCGAAGCGCTGTGCCGCCAGGCGGCCCGAGGCGATGCCCAGGTACTGGCGGTGCACGTCCCGCGCGCCGATGTCGCGCACCAACGCGGTCACGGCCGGCAGACTCTTGCCGACCAGCATCAGACCCGAGGTGTCCTTGTCGAGGCGGTGCACGATGCCCGCGCGGGGCAACGTCGCAGCGGCCGCGTGGTGGGCCAGCAGCCCGTTGAGCAAGGTGCCCGACCAGTGCCCCGGCGCCGGGTGCACCACCAGCCCCGCCGGCTTGTCGATGACGAGCAGGTGTTCGTCCTCGAACACCCGAGCCAGCACCATCGGCTCGGGCCTGAAGGCGCGGCTTTCGTCGGTGGGCACGAGTTCGACCACCAGCCGCTGGCCAGCGCGCACGCGGCGCGAGGCCGTTCGTTCGACGAGCCCGTCAACACGCGCGTGGCCCGCCTCCAGCAGGTGCTGCAAGTGGCTGCGCGAAAACTCAGGCGCGAGGGTGACCAGTGCCTTGTCCAGGCGCTGGCCATGCAGCGCTCTGGGCACAACGCCTTCACGCGATTCGACCTCGACCTCGCCTTCGCGCTCGCTGCCGTCGTCTGCTTCGGGGGCCAGGGCAAGGGCAATCGCAAGGGCGTTCCTATAATTCGGCTCCTCCGGACCGTCAGGCAACATTCGACATGACTCTCTCTGCGCGTGTGGCGCTCTCCGCAGATCAACAGCCCTCATCAGCTGCGCGCCTGTTGGCGCTGGCGGTGGCCAGCGCATCGATCGCACTGGCAGGCTGCGGCTCTACCGCAAAGAACGAAACGGCGAATGCTACCGCCGAGCGCATCTACAAGGACGCCAAGGACGACGCCGAATCCGGCAGCTACGAGCGTGCCATCAAGCAGCTCGAACGCGTCGAAGGGCTGGCCGCCGGCACCTTGCTGGCGCAGCAGGCGCAGCTCGATCTCGCGTACTTGCAGTGGCGCAGCGCCGAGCGCGAGCAGGCCATCACCACGGTCAACCGTTTCATCAAGTTGAACCCGTCGAGCCCGGCGCTGGACTATGCGTTCTACCTTCGCGGGGTGATCAACTTCAACGACAACCTCGGCCTGCTCGGCACGCTGGCGGGGCAGGACTTGTCGGAGCGCGACCAGCGCGCCGCGCGCGAGGCCTTCCAGTCCTTCAAGCGGCTGGTCGAGCAGTTTCCGCAATCACGCTACGCCGCCGACTCGCGGCTGCGGATGGACTACATCGTCAATTCGCTGGCCAGCTACGAGGTCCACGTCGCGCGCTACTACCTGCGCCGCGGTGCGTATGTGGCGGCGGCCAACCGGGCGCAGACGGCGGTGACCGAATTCCCGCAGTCGCCCGCCGTCGAAGAAGCCCTGGCGATCATGGTCCAGAGCTACGAGAAGCTAGACATGGCCTCGCTGCGCGACGGTGCCGACCGCGTGCTGCGAAAGAACTTCCCGGACAGCCGCTTCGTCGCGGGCAACAGCGCCGGCAAGGGCGTGTGGTGGAAGTTCTGGCAGTGAGCTGAGGACTTGGCAGGCGGCGGCACTTCAGTGCGCCGCCGCCAGTTCATCGAGCCACGCCAGCGCCATCGCTTCGTCGTCGAGTACCCCCATGGGCGGCAACGCCGCGCGCAAGCGGCGGCCGTACGGCATCTGGCGCATCCGCGGGTCGCAGATGACAAGCAGGCCACGGTCGCTTTCGGTGCGGATCAGGCGGCCACCACCCTGCTTCAACGACACCGCCGCCTCGGCGACGAAGTACTCGGCAAACGGGTCACGGCCCTGCTCGCGCAGCTGCTTGATGCGGGCCTGCACCAGCGGGTCGTTCGGCGGAGGGAACGGCAGCTTGTCGATTAGCACGCATTGCAGCGCGTCACCGGGCACGTCGATGCCTTCCCAGAAACTCTGCGAGCCGATCAGCACCGCGCCGCGCCCGTCGGCAAAGCGTTGCAGCAGCGTGCGGCGCGACTCGGTGCCCTGTACCAGCAGTGTCAGTTCGCAGCCCGCTTGTTCGGCAGCCTCGCGCATGGCCTGCGCGATCACGGGCAGCACCCGCAACGTGGTTGTCAGCACGAAGGTCCGACCGCCGAGCGCCAAGGCGCAGCGCGCGGCCAGCGCACCGACGGCCGACGGGTGCGCCGCTTCGTTCGGCTTCGGAAAGCGCGCCGGCACGTACAGCCGCGCGTGCGCCGGGTAGTCGAAAGGGCTGCCGACGCGCAACTTGGCTGCGCCTTCCAGCCCAGTCGGCGCGCAGAACCACGACAGCGCCTCGTCGTCGCCCAGCGTGGCCGAGGTGAAGATCCAGGCCTTGGGTGACGCGTTGCGCTGCTCGCTCAGCATCTCGCGGATATCCAGCGGCGCTTGCACCAACCGGGCCTGCTGCGGCGAGATATCGATCCAACGCACATGGCCGGACGGTGATTCGCCTTCGAACGCGTTCGCCAGCGCGGCCAGATGACGCGCGCGCTCATCGAGCTTCGGCCACTCGGGCGCGGTTTCGGCCACGCCGGCTATCGCATCGGCCACGGTCAAGGCGGCGTTGGCCAGTGCCACCAGCGGCTCGTGCAACGCATCGTCCGCCGCGCGCTCCAACCACGCCAGCTTGATCACGCCACGCACCTCACGCAGCGGGCCGGCACACACCAGCCGCAGCTCGCGCGCGGCACGGTCGAGCTCGCCGCACAGGTCGTGCCACGCCTTCAGGCCGCGCGCGTGACGCAGGCCGAGCGCCAACGCATCGCGCGCCACATCGATGGCCGCGCCGGTCGACAACTGGGTGCCGAGGAACTGCACGCCGGCCTCCACCAGCTGGTGCGCTTCGTCGAACACGGCAGCGTCCACCGTCGGCAGCAATTCGGCCACCCCGCTGTCGCGCAGCGTCAGGTCGGCAAAGAACAGGTGGTGGTTGACGACCACCAAGTCGGCCGCCATCGCCTCGCGTCGCGCGTGCATCACGTGGCAGGCGCGGAACTCGGCGCACTCGCTGCCCAGGCAGTTGTCGCGCGTTGAAGTCACCAGCGGAATCACCGGCGAGCGGTCGTCGAGTCCGTCGATCTCGGCCAAGTCGCCGCTGCGCGTGGCCTGCGCCCAGGTGGCGACGCGAGACAACATGCGCACGGCGAAACGATCGGGCAGCTGCGCGTCTTCCTGCGCGCGTTGCAGCCGCCAGCGGCACAGGTAGCTGGCGCGGCCCTTCAGCAATGCCAGGCGGGCCGGCACCTTCAAGGCCTGCGCCAGGCGCGGCAGGTCGCGCAGGAACAGTTGGTCTTGAAGACTCTTGGTCGCCGTGCTCACCAGCGCGCGCTGGCCCGACAGCAGCAGCGGCACCAGGTACGCAAAGGTCTTGCCGACACCGGTGCCCGCTTCGGCCACCAACGACTCGCGGCCTTCAATGGCCTGCGACACACGCTGCGCCATCTGGTCTTGAGCCGCCCGTGGCGCAAAGCCCGGGTCAGCCGCCGCCAGCGGCCCATCGGCCGCGAATGCATGCGCTACCGCCGCTTTCAGATCACCCGTCAACCGCGCCGCGCCCCATCAAGCCCTTGCGCGGATCCGGTTTCGCCGGTCCGCTGCAAGAGCCCCCTCGGGGGGCAGCGACCGACAGGGAGCGTGGGGGCCAACATTCACGCGGGCTCGGGCGGCGACAGGTCAGCTTCTAGGCGCGAGATATGGTCGCGCAGCGCCAGCCGGCGCTTCTTCAGCCGCCGCAGCGTCAACTCGTCGGCGGGCCGGTCGAGCGTGTTGCGGTCGATCAGGTCGTCGAGGTCGGCGTGTTCGATGCGCAACTCGATCAGCCGGCGCTGCGGTGAATGCAGGTTGTCGTCCATTGCTGCACGGTCGCGTGTTGGGGCCCGAGTTTATATTCGTCGGCCATGGCATCCCCGACCCCGAGCTACCGCGTCAGCGCCGCCACCGGCCTTCACAAGGGCGACCGTGCGTACCAGCAGGATCAGGTCGAAGTCATCGTGCACCCGCGCATCAACGGCGCGATGCTCGGCGTGGTGGCCGACGGCATGGGCGGAAAGAGTGGGGGCCGCAAGGCCGCGGACCAGGTGCTGTTGACGGCCCGCCAGATCTACGAGCGCTACGTGCCGAGCCAGGACGACGCCGGCGAGATGCTGCGCCAGATCGTGCAGGAGTCGCACCTGATGATCAAGCTTACGGCCATCACCGCGGAGGAAGAGCCGCACAGCACCGTGGCCGCTTTCGTCCTGGGGCCGAATCTGGATTGCGATGTGGTTCATGCTGGCGATTCGCGCGTGTACCACTTTCGCGGCGCCGAAATGATGAAGCGCACGATCGATCACAGCTTCGTGCAGCGGCTGATCGACGAAGGCAAGATCAGCGAAGAGTCCGCCAACACGCACCCGCAGAGCAACCTGCTCACCGGGTGTCTGGGCACCCAGGCCGAGCCGCCGGTAACGCTGTGGCACATCGACAAACTGGATTTCGGCGACACCCTGCTGGCGTGCAGCGACGGGCTCTGGCACTACTTCAGCCCGAAGGAGATCGGCGCCATCCTGCACGCGCTGCCGCCGCGCGAAGCCAGCGAGATGCTGATCAGCAAAGCGCGCCAGCGCGCCCGCGGTGGCGGCGACAACCTGTCGCTGGCGATGGTGCGGATCGATGCGATCCGCGAGCCGGAGCGCGCGGCTTCACGCGCGTAGCGCAGCCTCACGGGGGTCGGTCGAGGTACGCCGCGACCGCGGGGCTCAAGTCAGTGAGGTATCGACCTCGCGCCGGCCCAGCGCGAGGAATGCTGCGGACTGCATCTCGGCCAGCCGCGACACCGTGCGCGGGAACTCATGGGCCAGCGGCCCTTCCGTGTAGAGCTGCTCCGGCGGCACCGCGGCCGACAGGATCAGCTTCACCCGCCGGTCATACAGAACGTCCACCAGCCACGTGAAGCGGCGGGCCTCGCTGGCCAGCCGCGGCGACATCTGCGGCACATTGCTCAGCAGCACGGTGTGGAAGCGCGAGGCGATTTCGAGGTAGTCGTTCTGCGAACGCGGCCCACCGCACAGAGTGCGGAAGTCGAACCACACCACGCCGCCCGCGCGGCGGATGGCGCGGATCTCGCGGTGCTCGATCTGCATCGCTGCGGGCTCGTCTCGCGCTTCGGCCAGTCGTTCGAAAGAGCGCTCCATCGCCGCTTCGGCCGTTTCGCCCAACGGGCAGTGGTACAGCGCTACCTGCCGCAGCGTGCGCTGCCGGTAGTCGGTGCCGGCGTCGACGTTGATGACTTCGAGCTTGCTCTTCAACAACTCGATGGCCGGCAGGATGCGGTCGCGGTGCAGCCCGTTCGGGTACAGGGCGTCGGGGTGGAAATTGGAAGTCGTGACGATGCTGACGCGGTTGGCGAACAGCGCGTCGAGCAACCGGTGCAGGATCATCGCGTCGGTCACGTCGGCGACATGGAACTCGTCGAAGCAGATCAGGCGGAACCGCCGCGCGATGCGCGCACCCAGTTCCACCAGCGGGTCGGCCGTGCCCTTCAGTTCCTGCAATTCACGGTGCACCTCGCGCATGAACTCGTGGAAGTGCAGCCGCGTCTTGCGCGTCAGCGGTACGGCCTGGAAGAAGCAGTCCATCAGGAAGCTCTTGCCGCGGCCGACCCCGCCGTACATGTAGACGCCGCGCGGAATCGGCGGGCGGATGATCAGCTTGGTCAGCGCGTTGCGCCGGCGGGCCTTGTACTCGACCCACTCGTTCTCGCAGCGCTCCAGCGCATCGATCGCCCGCTGTTGCGCCGGGTCGCTGGTGTAGCCACGCTCGGCGAGCGTCGCTTCATAAAGGCTCCGCACCGACACGGCGCTCGGCCCCGTCAGAAGTTCAGCGTGCGCTTGTCGACCGCGAGCGCGGCTTCCTTGGTCGCTTCGCTGAGCGACGGGTGCGCGTGGCAAATGCGCGCGATGTCTTCGCTGCTGGCCCTGAACTCCATCGCCACCACCGCTTCGGCGATCAGTTCGCTGGCCATCGGGCCCACGATGTGCACGCCCAGGATCTCATCGGTGGCTGCATCAGCCAGCATCTTGACCATGCCGGTGGTGTCGCCCAACGCCCGCGCGCGGCCGTTGGCCATGAACGGGAACGTGCCGGCCCTGTAGGCACGGCCGGCGGCCTTCAGTTGCTGCTCGGTCTGCCCCACCCAGGCGATCTCGGGGCTGGTGTAGATCACCCACGGGATGGTGTTGAAGTTGACATGCCCGTGCTGGCCGGCGATGCGCTCAGCCACCGCCACGCCTTCTTCTTCGGCCTTGTGAGCCAGCATGGGGCCGCGGACGACGTCGCCCACCGCCCACACACCGGGCAGGTTGGTGCGGCACTCGTCGTCGACGACGATGGCACCCCGCTCGTCGAGCTTCAGACCCACCGCTTCGGCATTCAGGCCGATGGTGTTGGCCACGCGGCCAATGCTGACGATCAGCTTGTCGACGGCCAGCGTCTGCGCTGCGCCCTTTGCGTCGGCGTACGCGATGCTGACGCCCTTCTTGTCGGCCTTGATCTCGCCGACCTTCACGCCGAGTTCGATCTTCAGGCCCTGCTTCGTGAAGGCCTTGTGCGCTTCCTTGGCGATCTGTTCGTCGACCGCACCCAGGAAGGTCGGCAGGCCTTCGAGCACCGTGACTTCTGCGCCGAGACGCCGCCATACCGAGCCCATCTCAAGGCCGATCACGCCGGCTCCGATCAGGCCCAGCTTCTTCGGCACGGCACCGAGGCGCAACGCGCCATCGTTGCTCAGGATGTTGACTTCGTCGAAAGCCGCGCCCTCCAGCGCGCGCGGGTTCGAACCCGTCGCCACGATCACCTGCTTGGCGGTCAGGAGATCGTCACCGACCGCGACCTCATAGCCCCCCTCACCGGCCTTCACGAAGGCGCCCCGGCCATGAAAGAAGCTGACCTTGTTCTTCTTGAACAGGTACAGGATGCCGTCGTTGTTCTGCTTCACAACGGTGTCCTTGCGGGCGAGCATCTTCTTGACGTCGATGCTCAGCTCCTTCAGGCCGATGCCGTGGTCGGCGAAAGCATGGCCCGCATGCTCGAAGTGTTCGCTCGACTGCAACAGGGCCTTGCTCGGGATGCAGCCGACGTTGGTGCAGGTGCCGCCCGGCGCGGGGCCGCCCTTGTCGTTCTGCCACTCGTCGATACAGGCGGTGTTGAAGCCGAGCTGTGCCGCACGGATGGCGGCGATGTAGCCGCCCGGGCCGCCGCCGATGACGACGACGTCGAAGGTCTTTGCCATGTCGCTGCTGCGCCTCAGATGTCGAACAACAAGCGTGAAGGATCCTCCAACGCGTCCTTCATCGCGACCAGGCCGAGCACCGCTTCGCGCCCGTCGATGATGCGGTGGTCGTAGCTCATCGCCAGGTAGTTCATCGGCCGCACGACGACGACACCGTTCTCGACGACGGCACGGTCCTTGGTGGCATGGACACCGAGGATGGCACTCTGTGGCGGGTTGATGATGGGCGTGGACAGCATCGAGCCGAACACACCGCCATTGCTGATGGAGAAGGTACCGCCCGACAGGTCCTCGATCGACAGCTTGCCCTCGCCGGCCTTCTTGCCGTAGTCGGCGATCTTCTTCTCGATGTCGGCGAAGCTCATCTGGTCGGCGTTGCGCAGCACTGGCACCACCAGACCGCGCGGCGAGCCGACCGCGATCCCGATGTCGAAGTAGCCGTGGTACACGATGTCGCTGCCGTCGACGCCGGCATTCAGCACCGGGTACTTCTTCAACGCGGCGACCGCGGCCTTGACGAAAAAGCTCATGAAGCCAAGCTTGGTGCCGTGCTCCTTCTCGAACTTCTCCTGAAAACGCTTGCGCATTTCCATCAGCGGGGCCATGTTGACCTCGTTGAAGGTGGTCAGGATGGCGTTGGTGGCCTGGGATTGCAGCAGACGCTCGGCGATGCGTGCTCGCAGGCGCGACATCGGCACGCGCTGCTCGGGTCGATCGCCAAGATTGACGGCGGGGGCGGTAACCGCTGGCAATGGCTTGGCGACGGACGCCGCCGTGGGCACCACGACCGGCGCAGGGGCGGCCGCCTTCGGTGCAGCGATTGCGCCGAGCACGTCGCCCTTCGTGACGCGGCCGTCCTTGCCGGTGCCGGCCACCGAGCCGGCGGCCAGGTTGTTGTCGGCCATCAGCTTGGCGGCAGCGGGCATCGCCACGTCGGACTTGCTCGACGAAGCCGGCGCGGACGCGGCGGCTGGTGCAGCCGCTGGTGCAGACGCCGGTGCGGATGCCGGTGCGGATGCCGGTGCGGATGCAGAGGGCGCTGCTTCCACCTTGCCGGCCGTGTCGATCTTCGCGATCACCTGCTCGGCCAGCACCGTGCCGCCATCGGCCACCAGCAACTCGCCCATCACACCGGCCGCCGGCGCCGGCACTTCCAGCACCACCTTGTCGGTCTCGATCTCGATCAGGATCTCGTCCATCGCCACCGCGTCACCGGGCTTCTTCTTCCACTGCAGCAGGGTGGCTTCGGCAACTGATTCGCTCAGTTGCGGCACCTTCACATCAACCAATGCCATGTTGTTCTCTCGTCAGCTTGTAGGTGTTGTCGTCACTTCGTCAGCACGAAGCCTTTGATCTTGCCGAAGGCCTGTTCGAGCAGCGCCTTCTGCTGCTCCTGGTGCAGGTGCGAATAGCCGACCGCCGGCGAGGCCGATGCAGGCCGCCCGGCATAGCCGAGCTTCTGCCCTTCGACCATGTTCTCGTGCACGTAGTGCTGCACGAAGAACCAGGCGCCCTGGTTCTGCGGTTCGTCCTGGCACCACACGACCTCGGTGGCGTTCGGGAAGCGCTTCATCTCGGACGCGAAGGCCTTGTGCGGAAACGGGTAGAGCTGCTCGACGCGCAGGATCGCCACGTCCCAGGCCTTGCGTTCGTCGCGCCGCTTGATCAGGTCGTAAGCCACCTTGCCCGAGCAGCAGATGACACGTTTGACCTTCTCGCCCTCGACCTCGCTGCGCGCGGGGCCGATCACGGTCCTGAACTCGCCCTTGGTGAACTCGGTCAACGGCGAAGTCGCGTCCCTGGCGCGCAGCAGGCTCTTCGGCGTGAAGATGATCAGCGGCTTGCGGAACTGGCGCACCATCTGGCGGCGCAGCAGGTGGAAGATCTGGCTGGCCGATGTCGGCTGCACCACCTGCATGTTGTTGTCGGCCGCCAGCTGCATGAAGCGTTCGAGGCGCGCCGAGGAATGCTCGGGGCCCTGCCCCTCGTAGCCGTGCGGCAGCATCAGCGTCAGGCCGTTGACGCGGCCCCACTTCACTTCGCCCGAGGCAATGAACTGGTCGATCACGACCTGCGCGCCGTTGGCGAAGTCGCCGAACTGGGCTTCCCATATCACCAATGTGTTTGGCTCGGCACTGGCGTAGCCGTATTCGAAACCCAGCACCGCTTCCTCGGACAGCAACGAATCGATGACGACGAACGGTGCCTGCCCTTCGGCCACGTTCTGCAAGGGGATCCAGGTGCCGGTGTCCCACTTCTCGCGGTTCTGGTCGTGCAACACAGCGTGGCGGTGCGTGAAGGTGCCACGGCCGCAGTCCTCGCCGCTCAGCCGCACGGCGTAGCCGCTGGCCACCAGTGACGCGTAAGCCAGCGTCTCGCCCATGCCCCAGTCGACGTTGGACTCGCCGCGGCCCATGGAAGCGCGGTCGGCGAGCACCTTCTCGACGAGTTGGTGGACCTTGAAGTTGCCCGGAATCGTGGTCAGCTTTTCCGACAGGCGCTTGACCTCGGCCAGCGGCAGCGCGGTGTCGGCGGCGTCGGTCCACTTCCTGCCAAGGAACGGCGCCCAGTCGACGGCATATTTGCTTTTGAAGTTGGTCAGTACCGGGTCGGAGGTGCTGGTGCCGGCATCGAGCGCGGCGCGCAGATCCTTCAACATCTGGTCGGGTCCATCGGCAGGCAACACGCCCTGCGTCACCAGCTTGTCGCCGTACAGCTTGCGGGTGCCCGGGTGTTTGGCGATCACCTTGTACATCAGCGGCTGGGTCAGGCTCGGCGAGTCCTGTTCGTTGTGGCCGAGCTTGCGGAAGCAGATGATGTCGACGACCACGTCCTTCATGAACTGCTGGCGGTAGTCCATCGCCAGCTGCGTGCACATCACGACCGCTTCGGGGTCGTCGCCGTTGACATGCAGCACCGGCGCTTCGATCATCTTCACAACGTCGCTGCAATACAGCGTCGAGCGCGTGTCGCGCGGGTCGCTGGTGGTGAAGCCGATCTGGTTGTTGATGACCACGTGCACCGTGCCACCGGTGAAGTAGCCCCGAGTCTGGGCCAGTGCCAGCGTTTCCATCACCACGCCCTGGCCCGCAAAGGCGGCGTCGCCGTGCACCAGCACCGGCAGCACCTGTGCGCCGGTCTTGTCGCCGCGGCGCTCCATGCGCGCCTTCACGCTGCCCTCGACGACCGGGTTGACGATCTCGAGGTGGCTCGGGTTGAAGGCCAGGCTCAGGTGGATCGGGCCTCCGGGCGTGGTCAGGTCGCTGCTGAAGCCCTGGTGGTACTTCACGTCGCCCGATGGCAGGTCTTCCTTGGCGGTGTGGTCGAATTCGGCAAACAAGTCCTTCGGCGTCTTGCCAAGGGTGTTGACGAGCACGTTCAGCCGGCCGCGGTGCGCCATGCCGATGACGATCTCCTGCACGCCCTTGGCGCCGGCGCGCTGGACCAACTCGTCCATGCTGGCGATGAAGCTTTCGCCGCCTTCCAGGCTGAAGCGCTTCTGGCCAACGTACTTGGTGTGAAGGTAACGCTCCAGGCCTTCGGCGGCGGTCAGGCGGTCGAGGATGTGCTTCTTCTCCGCAGCGCTGAATGCGGGCTTGCTGCGCGGCGCCTCCAGCCGTTCCTGCCACCAGCGCTTTTCAGCCGGGTCGGTGCAGTGCATGAACTCGGCGCCGATCGTGCCGCAGTAGGTTTCACGAAGCGCCTGCACGATCTCGCGCAGGGTCATGTTCTCGGCTTTGCTGAAGTAGGTATTCGCGGCCGAAAAAGTGATATCGAGGTCAGCCTCGGTGAGGTCGTAGAACGCCGTCTCGAGCTCGGGGATCTTCGGGCGCTCGGTGCGCTTGAGCGGGTCGAGGTCGGCCCAGCGGCTGCCGAGAAAACGGTACGCCGCGATCAGCGACTGCACATGCACTTGCTTGCGCGCGACGGCCAGATCGGCCTCGCTGGCCTTCAGCGCGAAGGCGTTGGCCTTGGCCCGCTGCGCAAAGCTCTCGACGACCGGGGCGTGGGCCACGTCGCGCATGTCGCTGCCATCGGCGGCGGGCACATGCTGCAAGTTGTCGAAGTAGGCGCGCCAGTTTTCGGGCACGCTGCCCGGATTGTCGAGGTAGGCCTCGTACAACTCTTCCACATAGGGGGCGTTGCCGCCGAACAGGTACGAGTTGGACCTGTATTGCTGCATCATCTTCCGCTCACCTTTTGCCCTGGTTTCCAAGGCGCCGATGGGTTGATCAACCTTCCGCGTCCCGGCTTCACCGGTAGGCGGACATTCGGCCCACTGTGCCAGCTCGACCAGAAGTTCAGAGCTTGGCAAGGGGACGGGAAGGACCGTATTGCGCTGCTGACTCTACCACCGGGTGGTGGCGCAATGCGGGCCGGACAGGCTGGCGAACAGCGGTGTGTTCCGGCGAGTGACGGCGCGTCACGGCAGCCACATTGCAGGTGGCATGCACGAACAGATCGTCCACCTTCATCGCCAGGCGCCCGCCAAGCCCACCGAGGGCCAGCCCTGCAACGGCTGCGGTGTCTGCTGCTCCGCAGCGCCGTGCCCGATAGGCATGCTGCTGACGCCCGCTACGCACGGGCGCTGCCGGTTGTTGCGCTGGGATGACGCCACAGCGCGGTACGGCTGCGGCGCGCTGCTGTCCGCGCCGGTACCGGCCAAGCGCCTGGTGCGCCGCTGGATCGGCGCCGGCACCGGTTGCGACAGCGACCTTCAAACGCAGCCCGCTGCGCGCTGAGAAGCCTCGGGCAAACCCTCGCCCGCAATTGGCAGGCCGGGCACACCTGGGCGCCTAGCATTGCGCCTTTGCTGACAGCCGCCTCAGGAGGGCGTTCCGATGAAATTCAAGACGATGATGGTTGCCGCGGTGCTAGCCGCCGCCGCGGGTGTGACGGCGCACGCGCAAACCGTGCGCTGGGCCGCGCAGAACGACATCCTCACGATGGATCCGCATTCGCAGAACCATGCCACCACCAACACCATCCTGGCCCATGCCTACGAAGGCCTGACGCGATACGACGTCAACTACAACATCGAGCCGGCGCTGGCCACCAAGTGGACCACCGTCTCGCCGACCCAGGTGCGCTTCGAACTGCGCAAAGGCGTGAAGTGGCACGACGGCACACCCTTTACGGCCGACGACGTGGTGTTCAGCTTCGGCCGCATCAAGCAGCCGCAAGGCACGATGGGCATCTACGTGGCCGGTGTGGCTGAGGTCAAGAAGGTCGACGACCACACAGTGGACTTCATGCTTACCGGGCCGAACCCGATCTTGCTGCGCAACGTGGTCAGCTTCTTCGTCATGAGCAAGTCGTGGGCGGAGAAGAACGGCACCACCAAGGTCCAGGACTACAAGGCCAAGGAAGAGAACTTCGCCAGCCGCAACGCGATGGGCACAGGCGCCTATCGCGTCACCGGCTGGCAGCCCGACCAGCGGGTGACGATGACTGCCAACGCCGACTGGTGGGACAAGACGGGCGGTAACGTCAAGGAAGTGATCTACACCCCGATCAAGAGCGACCCGACCCGCGTGGCGGCGCTGCTGTCGGGTGACGTGGACATGCTGACCGACATCCCGGCGCAGGACGTCGCACGCCTGCGCAGCGACGGCAAACTCAAGCTGATGGAAGGCGCAGAGGTGCGCACGATCTTCCTGGCGCCGGACGTCGGCAGCCCCGAGCTGAAGTACAGCAGCGTCAAGGGCAAAAACCCGTTCGCCGACCGCCGCGTGCGCCAGGCGATGAGTATCTCGATCGACCGCGAGGCGATCCGCCGCACGACGATGCGCGGGCTGGCGGTACCCGCCGGCATCATGGTGGCGCCGGGCGTCAACGGCTACACCACCGAACTCGACGTGCCCGCAAAGGTCGACCTCGACGCCGCGAAGAAGCTGCTGGCCGACGCCGGCTACCCCGACGGCTTCGAGGTGCGCCTGAACTGCCCGAACAACCGCTACGTCAACGACGAAGAAATCTGCCAGGCCATCGTCTCGATGTGGGCGCGCATCGGCATCAAGGCGCAGCTGGCGACCGAGAACTTCGCCACCTACAGCCAGAAGTTCCAGAACTACGACACTTCGCTGTTCTTGCTCGGCTGGGGCGTGGCAACTTACGACGCGCAGTACATGGTGCAGTCATTGGTGCGCACGCGCACCAGCGGGCCGGACGGCAGCTTCAACTACAGCCGCATCAGCGACGCCACCATCGACCGCCTGAGCGACGCGATGAAAACAGAGACCGACGTGACCAAGCGCAACGCGATGATCCGCGAAGCGCTGATCCGCATCCGCGACGAAGCGCTGTTGATCCCGCTGCACCACCAGATCCGCCCGTGGGCGATGAAGCCGAACGTGACGACGGCCTACCGCTCGAACGACAACCCGCACATGCGGTTCACGACGGTTAAGTGAGCGGTGCGATCACCCGCCCGACTTGCATCAGCAGATGGATGGCGCGGGCGGGGTCGGTGAGCACCGCGGCGTCCTCGGTCGGCTCGCCGTCGACGATCAGCAGGTCTGCATAGGCGCCGGGGATTAGCGCGCCCACCTGGCCTTCCAGCTTCATCAGTCGCGCGGCGTTGATGGTCGCGCTTTGCAGCACTTCGGTGGGCGACAGCGCGGCTGCGCGCAGGCGGAATTCGCTGTTCTGGCGCGGATGCATGTGGCCGAGCGAGTCGGTGCCGAAGACGATGGGCACGCCTTCCTGGTGGGCCAGGCGCATGGCGTTCAGCCCCCTGTCCTGCACCCCTTGAGCTTGGTCAGCATGGCGGGTGACCAGCCGAGGCGTTCGCCCTCGAAGCCCAGCGCTTCGTAGGTCGCCAGCGTCGGCACGAAGTAAGCGCCGTGCCGCTTCATCTCGCGCACCGTAGCTTCATCGATCAGGTTGCCATGTTCGATGCTGCGCACGTCGGCCTGCACGGCACGCGTCACGGCACGCGGCGAGTAGGCGTGAGCCAACGCGTAGAGGTTCGCGGCCTCGGCTTCTTCGACTGCAGCGCGCAATTCGTCAACGCTGAACTGCGTGCCGTCGATCGGGTCGGTCGGGCTGCTGACGCCACCGCCGGCCATGATCTTGATGTGGTTCGCGCCATTGCGCACCTGTTCGCGAACGGCACGGCGTACCTCACCGACACCGTCGGCGATGGCGCCGGCAATCGCCAGCCCGGCGCAACTGCAGAACAGGCCCTCGGCGCGCGCCCTTCGGCCGCATGTCGGCATGGCCGCCCGTCTGGCTGATCGGCTGGTTGGCAATCAACAGGCGCGGGCCATCGTAGAGGCCGCGGGACAGCGCTTCCTGCAAACCGAAGTCGGCGCCGGCCGAGTCGCGCACGTGGTGAAGCCGCGGCGAAGCATGTCGCGCAGGATGTGGCTGCTCTGTGCACCGGTCAGCGAGGCGGGCTGCAACGCGAGCGCGAAGAAGTCGTGCGCGGCGGCGGTAACGTGCACATGCGCGTCGATCAGGCCCGGCCGCAGCACGCCGGCTGCGCTGTCGAACAGGCGGGCGTTTCGAACAACCGTGCGCATCACGGCACCGCGCTCAGGCGACCCGGGCCAGCGCGTCCTGGTACTCACGCTTCAGCCGCGCCACCAGGTCGCCCGCAGGCACGACGGCCTTCACCGCGCCGATGCCCTGCCCGCAACCCCAGATGTCTTTCCAGGCCTTGCTCTTGCTGCCCTCGCCACCGCCGAAACTCATCTTGCTCGGGTCGCTTTCCGGCAGGTTGTCGGGGTCCATGCCGGCGTTGCGGATGCTCGGCTTGAGGTAGTTGCCATGCACGCCGGTGAACAGGCTCGAGTAGACGATGTCGTCGCTATTGCTGTCGACGATGCACTGCTTGTACTCGGCCGAGGCGCGCGCTTCTTCGGTGGCGATGAAGGCCGAGCCGATGTACGCGAAGTCGGCACCCATCGCCCGGGCGGCGAGTACTGCGCCGCCCGTCGATATCGCACCGCTGAGCGCCAGCGGGCCGTCGAACCATTCGCGGATCTCCTGCACCAGCGCGAACGGGCTCTTCACGCCGGCGTGGCCACCGGCCCCGGCGGCCACCGCGATAAGGCCGTCCGCGCCCTTCTCGATGGCCTTCGTCGCATACAGGTTGTTGATGATGTCGTGCAGCACCACGCCACCCCAGCTGTGCACCGCCTCGTTGATGTCGGTGCGCGCGCCAAGCGAGGTGATGACGATCGGCACCTTGTAGCGCGCGCAGACCGCCATGTCGTGCTCGAGCCGGTCGTTGGTCTTGTGCACGATCTGGTTGATCGCGAACGGCGCGGCGGGTGCCTCGGGGTGCTCGCGGTCGTGCGCGGCCAGGGTTTCGGTGATCTCCTGCAGCCACTCGTCGAGCTGCGAGGCCGGGCGCGCGTTGAGTGACGGCATCGATCCGACGATGCCGGCCTTGCATTGCGCGATGACGAGCTTGGGGTTGCTGATGATGAACAGCGGTGCGCCGATGATCGGCAAGGGCACGCGCTGGAGCGCCGGGGGCAGTTTCGACATGTTCAGAAGGCTTCCAGTTCGAGTGCGGTAACGCTGTCGGCGCCGTCGACGATGCTGTCGCGCAGGCCGGTGACCTTGTTCAGGATGTGTTCGCCATAAAAGCGCGCGGTGGCGATCTTCGCCGCCATGAAGTCGGTGTCCACACCTTCAGCGAGGCGGTCTTCCGCGGCCATCAACGCGCGTGCCATCTGCCAGCCGGCCATCACGATGCCAGCCAGCATCAGGTACGGCACGCTGCCGGCATAGACGGCATTCGGGCTGGCCTTGCCTTGTGCGGTGATGAAGTCCACGACGTCGAGGAATGCACGCCGCCCAGCGGCCAGCCGCTTGGCCATCGTTTGTGCTGCGGCGCTCGGCCGCAACTTCAGCGAACTCTCGGTCGCTTCGATCTGCCCGGCGATGGCGCGCGCCGTGGCACCGCCGTCGCGCAACGTCTTGCGGCCGACCAGGTCGTTGGCCTGGATCGCGGTCGTGCCTTCGTAGATGGTCAGGATCTTCGCGTCGCGCAGGTGCTGGGCAGCACCGGTCTCCTCGATGAAACCCATCCCGCCGTGCACCTGCACGCCCAGACTGGCAACTTCCAGGCTCATCTCGGTCGACAAGCCCTTGATCAGCGGCACCATGAACTCGTAGAAGGCCTGGTTCTGCTTGCGCGTGGCCGCATCGGGGTGGGCGTTTGCCGCGTCGTGCGCAGCTGCGGCAACCAGCGCCATCGCGCGGCAGCCTTCAGTGTGGGCCCGCATCGTCATCAGCATGCGGCGCACATCGGGGTGATGGATGATCGGCGCGGGAGCGGCCATCGAGCCGTCGACCGGCCGGCTCTGCACCCGGTCGCGCGCATAGCGCACCGCATGCTGGTAGGCGCGTTCGGCGAGTGCGATGCCCTGCACGCCGACGCCGAAGCGGGCCGCATTCATCATGATGAACATGTATTCGAGGCCGCGGTTCTCCTGGCCGACGAGGGTGGCGATCGCGCCACCGTGGTCGCCGTACTGAAGCACCGCCGTCGGGCTGGCCTTGATGCCCAGCTTGTGCTCGATGCTGACGCAATGCACGTCGTTGCGCATGCCGTCCGCCATGAACTTCGGGCAGATGAACAGCGAGATGCCCTTGACACCTTCAGGTGCACCAGCCACGCGTGCCAGCACCAGGTGGACGATGTTGTCCGCCATGTCGTGCTCGCCGTAGGTGATGTAGATCTTGGTGCCGAAGAGCTTGTAGCTGCCGTCGGGCAACGGCTGGGCGCGGGTTCGCACCATCGACAGGTCGCTGCCCGCTTGCGGCTCGGTGAGGTTCATCGTGCCGGTCCAGCTGCCGTCGATCAGCTTCGGCAGGTACGTGGCCTGCTGCTCCGGCGTGCCGGCCGTCAGCAGCGCCTCGACAGCGCCGTCGGTCAGCAGTGGGCACAGCGCGAAGCTGAGGCTGGCGCTGTTGACCATCTCGCTGCACGCGGCGTGGATCAGCTTCGGCAAGCCCTGCCCGCCCACCGCCAACGGGTGCTGCAGGCCCTGCCAGCCGCCTTCGGCAAAGGCCTTGAAGGCCTCTTTGAAGCCGGGCGTCGTGGTGACCTTGCCGTTGTTGAACGACGACGGGTTCTGGTCGCCGGCCCAGTTCAGCGGCGCGACGATGTTTTCGTTGAAGCGCGCGCTCTCTTCGAGCACGGCGGCAGCGGTCTCCAGCCCCGCGTCCTCGTATCCCGGCAGCTTGGCAATCTGCTCGATGCCCGCCAGCTCCTTCATCACGAACAGCATGTCCTTCACGGGGGCGCGGTACGTCATGGCTTCTCTCCAGATGGAACAAGGGCGCCGCAGTGGGCGCCCTTGTCGGATTTGATGTTCAGAGGCTCTTAACGAGCTCGGGGACCGCGACGAACAGGTCCGCCTCCAACCCGTAGTCGGCAACGCTGAAGATGGGCGCCTCGGGATCCTTGTTGATCGCGACGATGACCTTGCTGTCCTTCATGCCCGCCAGGTGCTGGATCGCGCCGCTGATGCCGGCCGCGATGTACAGGCTGGGCGCGACGATCTTGCCGGTCTGCCCGACCTGCCAGTCGTTGGGTGCATAACCCGCATCCACCGCGGCACGGCTGGCCCCGAGCGCCGCGCCGAGCTTGTCGGCCAGCGGCATCAAAACCTCGTTGAACTTGTCGCTGCTGCCTAACGCTCGACCACCACTGACGATGATCTTGGCAGCCGTCAACTCGGGCCGGTCGTTCTTGGCGATTTCGCTGCCCAGGAAGCTGCTCTTGCCGCTATCGGCAACGGCAGCCAGTGTCTCCACGACCGCAGTCCCGCCACTGGCGGCCGCGGCATCGAAGCCGGTGGTGCGAACGGTGATCACCTTGATCGCATCGCTGCTCTGGACGGTGGCTATCGCGTTGCCGGCGTAGATGGGGCGTTCGAAGGTGTCGGCGGCAAGCACCTTGGTCGCGTCGCTGATCTGCGCCACGTCGAGCAGCGCGGCGACGCGGGGCGCCACGTTCTTGCCGGCCGCCGTCGCTGGGAAGAGGATGTGGCTGTAGGCCTTCGCCAGCGCGACCACCTGGGCGGCGACGTTTTCAGCCAGGCCGTGGTCCAGCCCCGGCGCGTCGGCGTGCAGAACCTTGGCCACACCGGCGATCTGCGCTGCGGTCTGCGCTGCGGCAGACGCCCCCGCACCGGCAACCAGCACATGCACCTCACCGCCACAAGCCAGCGCTGCGGTCACGGTGTTGAGCGTGGCGCCCTTGATCGAGCCGTTGTCGTGTTCGGCAACTACAAGTGCAGCCATCTCAGATCACCTTTGCTTCGTTCTTCAGCTTGGCCACCAGCGTGGCGACATCGGGCACCTTCACGCCGGCACCGCGCTTGGGCGGGTCGCTGACCTTCAGCGTCTTGATGCGTGGCGTGACGTCCACGCCCAGATCGCCCGGCTTGAAGACCTCGAGCATCTTCTTCTTGGCTTTCATGATGTTGGGCAGCGTGACGTAGCGCGGCTCGTTCAGGCGCAGGTCGGTGGTCACGACAGCCGGCAGCGAGATGGACAACGTCTCCAGGCCGCCATCGACCTCGCGCGTGACCTTGGCCTTGCCATCCACGATTTCGACCTTGCTGGCGAAGGTGGCCTGCGGCAGGCCGGCCAGCGCAGCGAGCATCTGGCCGGTCTGGTTGCAGTCGTCGTCGATGGCCTGCTTGCCCAGAATGATCAACCCCGGCTGCTCCTTGTCGACCAGCGCCTTCAGCAACTTGGCCACGGCCAACGGCTGCAGTTCGACATCGGTCTCGACGAGGATGGCGCGGTCGGCGCCGATGGCCATCGCCGTGCGGAGCGTTTCCTGGCACTGAGTGAGGCCGCAGGAGACGGCGATGATCTCGGTCACGGCGCCTTTCTCCTTCAGCCGCACCGCCTCTTCGACGGCGATCTCGTCGAACGGGTTCATGCTCATCTTCACGTTGGCGATGTCGACGCCGGTGCCGTCGCTCTTGACGCGCACCTTGACGTTGTAGTCCACCACCCGTTTTACGGCGACCAGCACCTTCATGCACCTGCTCCTGGTATCAAATACTTGCGATTCATTCTAGGCGGCGGCCTCTGCTGGACTGAGGCAGATGGATACCGAATAGAACGAGCGTACTATTTTTTGGCGGAGTCTGTCTGGTGCCCGAAGCGGGGTTCGAACCCGCATGCCCCGATGAAAGGGCGGCGGATTTTAAGTCCGCTGCGTCTGCCTGTTTCGCCATCCGGGCGCTTTGCAATTATGGGCAGGCCACAACGACGAAGACCCCGCAATGGGGCCTTCTGTTGCATGTTCTGGAGGCGCGACCCGGAGTCGAACCGGGCTGGACGGATTTGCAATCCGTTGCATAACCGCTTTGCTATCGCGCCGCTGGCTTGCGAGCTTGGGGCTCGCCTGGAAAAAAGGGAAGCCACGGCTTCCCTTTTCTCTCATCAGAATCTGGAGCGGGAGAAGAGTCTCGAACTCTCGACCTCAACCTTGGCAAGGTTGCGCTCTACCAACTGAGCTACTCCCGCGTCGCGTACCCTGCGCTTCCGCCTTGGTACGTGAGCCTCGCAGTATAGCGACAAATCCGCCCTCTTTCGGCTGGGTTCAGTGCGGCAATCCGTCGGCTGGCGCTGTCGGCGTGACCGGTGTCGCAGGCGCCACCGCAGGCCCTGCATCCTTGGCCACAACTTCATCGTCCGGCAGGGCCTGCGGCATGCGTTCGAGTGCGTATTCGAGCACCTGGTCGATCCACTTCACCGGCACGATGTCGAGGTTGGCCTTGGCGTTGTCTGGAATGTCCTGAAGGTCCTTGACGTTCTCTTCAGGGATCAGCACGGTCTTCACGCCACCGCGGTGCGCCGCGAGCAGCTTCTCCTTCAGCCCGCCGATGGCCGTGACCTCGCCACGCAGTGTGATCTCGCCCGTCATCGCCACGTCGGCACGCACCGGGATGCCGGTGAGTGCGGAGACGATCGCCGTCGTCATGGCGGCACCCGCGCTCGGGCCGTCCTTTGGCGTGGCGCCGTCGGGCACGTGGATGTGCAGGTCGCGCTTCTCGAACATCTCGTCGGGGATGCCCAGCCGCCGCGAGCGTGAACGCACCACTGTGCGCGCAGCCTCGACCGATTCCTTCATCACGTCGCCAAGCGAGCCGGTGCGCGTGATGACGCCCTTGCCAGGCATCACGGCCGTCTCGATCGTCAGCAGATCACCGCCGACCTCGGTCCACGCCAGGCCGACGACCTGACCGACCTGGTTCTTCTTCTCGGCGCGGCCGAAGTCGTACTTGCGCACGCCAAGGAAGTCGTTCAGGTTGTCCTCGGTCACCGTGACCAAGCCCTCGTACTTCTTCAGCTGAATGCCCTTGACGACCTTGCGGCAGATCTTGCCGATCTCGCGCTCGAGCGAACGCACGCCCGCTTCCCGCGTGTAGTAGCGAAGGATGGCGCGGATCGCGCTTTCGGTGACCAGCATCTCGTGGTCGTGCACGCCGTTGTTCTTCTGCTGCTTGGGCAGCAGGTAGCGCTGCGCGATGTTGAGCTTCTCGTCCTCGGTGTAGCCGGCCAGGCGGATGACTTCCATCCGGTCCAGCAGGGCCGGCGGGATATTCATCGAGTTGCTGGTTGCCACGAACATCACGTCCGACAGGTCGAAATCGACCTCGACGTAGTGGTCGCTGAAGGTGTGGTTCTGCTCGGGGTCGAGCACTTCGAGCAGCGCACTCGACGGGTCACCGCGGAAGTCCATGCCCAGCTTGTCGATCTCGTCGAGCAGGAACAACGGGTTGCGCGTGCCGATCTTCGACAGGCTTTGCAACACCTTGCCCGGCATTGAGCCGATGTAGGTGCGGCGGTGGCCGCGGATCTCAGCCTCGTCACGCATGCCGCCCAGCGCCATGCGCACGAACTTGCGGCCGGTGGCGCGCGCGATGCTCTGGCCGAGCGAGGTCTTGCCGACGCCCGGGGGGCCGACCAGGCACAGGATCGGCGCCTTGACCTTCTCAACACGCTGCTGCACCGCGAGGTATTCGAGGATGCGGTCCTTGACCTTCTCCAGCCCGAAGTGGTCTTCGTTGAGCACCTGCTCGGCGTTCGCCAAGTCGTGCTTAATCTTGGTCTTCTTCGCCCACGGCAGATTGACCAGCGTGTCGATGAAGTTGCGCACCACGGTGGCTTCGGCGCTCATCGGCGACATCAGCTTGAGCTTCTTCAGCTCGCCGTCTGCCTTCTTGCGCGCCTCCTTGCTCATCTTGGCGCCGGCGATCTTTTTCTCCAGGTCTTCCAGGTCGGCGCCTTCTTCGCCGTCGCCGAGTTCCTTCTGGATCGCCTTCACCTGCTCGTTCAGGTAGTACTCGCGCTGGCTCTTCTCCATCTGCCGCTTGACGCGACCACGGATGCGCTTCTCGACTTGCAGGATGTCGACTTCGTGCTCGAGCAGTTCGAGCAGCTTCTCCAGCCGCTTGTTGACTTCAAACAGGTCCAGCACCGACTGCTTGGCTTCCAGCTTGAGTGGCAGGTGCGCCGCGATGGTGTCCGCCAGACGGCCCGGGTCGTCGATGCCGGCGATGGACGTCAGGATCTCGGGCGGGATCTTCTTGTTCAGCTTGACGTACTGGTCGAATTGCGTCGTCACGGCGCGGCGCAAGGCTTCGATTTCCGGCGAGGCATCGCTGCCCGGCGGAACGGGCAGCACCTCGCCGACGAAGTGTTCGGGCGTCTCGGTGATGTGGCGCGTGGTCGCGCGCTGGATGCCTTCGACCAGCACCTTCACGGTGCCGTCGGGCAGCTTCAGCATCTGCAGGATGCTGCTGACGCAGCCGACCTCGAACATGTCGTCGGCCTTCGGCTCGTCCTTGCCGGCGGCCTTCTGCGCCACCAGCATGATCTGGCGGCCACTTTCCATGGCCGACTCGAGCGCCTTGATCGACTTTGGCCGGCCCACGAACAGCGGGATGACCATGTGTGGGAACACCACCACGTCGCGCAACGGCAGCAGCGGCAGCGTCACGGGGTCGGGCGGCAGGATCGGGTGTCCAGACATTGAAGGAACCTCTCTTTCCCGATGCCAGATGGGGCCCGGGGACACGAATGCAAGAAGCTTAAGCGCCGCAGGCGGCGTTGGATCGCCCGAAAAAGGGGGCGGCCGGGCCCAGGCTCAGGCGCTGGCCTTCTTCTCGCGGTAGACGAGCAGCGGCTTGGCGCCGTCTTCGATGATGTGCTCGTCGATCACAACCTTGGCCACACCGTCGAAGGTGGGCAAATCGAACATGGTGTCGATCAGCGAGTGTTCCATGATGGAACGAAGGCCGCGCGCGCCGGTCTTGCGGGCCAGCGCCTTGCGTGCGATGGCACCCAACGCGGACGGCCTGATCTCCAGCTCCACACCGTCCATCGCGAACAGCTTCTGGTACTGCTTGACGAGCGCGTTCTTCGGCTCCGTCAGGATCTGGATCATGGCTTCTTCGGTCAGCTCGCCGAGCGTGGCCACCACCGGCAACCGGCCGACCAACTCGGGGATCAGCCCGAACTTGATCAGATCCTCGGGCTCGACATGGCGGAACACGTCGGCAGCCTTCTTCTCGGTCTTGGTGTGCACGGTGGCGCCGAAGCCGATACCGCTCTTCTCGGTGCGGTTCTGGATGACCTTCTCCAGGCCGTCGAAGGCACCGCCGCAGATAAACAGGATGTTCGTCGTGTCGATCTGCAGGAAGTCCTGGTTCGGATGCTTGCGCCCGCCTTGCGGCGGCACGCTGGCCATCGTGCCTTCGACCAGCTTCAGCAGCGCCTGCTGTACGCCCTCACCTGACACGTCGCGTGTGATGCTCGGGTTGTCGGCCTTGCGGCTGATCTTGTCGATCTCGTCGATGTAGACGATGCCCCGCTGCGCCCGCTCGACGTCGTAGTTGCAATTCTGCAAGAGCTTCTGGATGATGTTCTCGACGTCCTCGCCGACGTACCCGGCTTCGGTGAGCGTCGTCGCGTCGGCGATCACGAACGGCACGTTCAGCAACCGCGCCAGCGTCTGCGCCAGCAGCGTCTTGCCCGAGCCGGTGGGGCCGATCAGCAGGATGTTGCTCTTGGTGAGCTCGATCTCGTCCTTGTTGTCCTTGCCATGGGCGCCCATGTGCTTAAGGCGCTTGTAGTGGTTGTAGACGGCCACCGACAGCGTGCGCTTGGCGGTGTCCTGCCCGATCACGTAGTTGTCGAGGCTGCCCTTGATCTCGCCCGGAAACGGCAGGTCGCTCTTGGCGGCCTTTGGCGCGCCGGCCTCGGCCGGCACCTCGTCACGGATGATGTCGTTGCAAAGCTCGATGCACTCGTCGCAGATGAACACCGACGGGCCAGCGATGAGCTTCTTCACTTCGTGCTGGCTCTTGCCGCAGAACGAGCAGTAGAGAACCTTCTCGCCAGAGGCGCCCTTCTTTTCTGCCATTGCGGTATGCGGGTGAGAGTTGCTGGTGAGAACGATCAGTGCCAAGCCATCATAGACGACGGCGGACGAAGCTTAAGCCCGTGCAGCGGCGCCCGCGGCCGCTCACCCGCGCTTGTCCAGCACCTGATCGATCAGGCCGTATTCCTTGGCCTCGACAGGCGACATCCAGCGGTCACGCTCCATGTCTGTGGCGATGCGCTCCAGCGGCTGCCCGGTGCGATCGGCATAGATGCGGTTGAGCTGCTCGCGTGTCTTGAGGATCTCGCGCGCCTGGATCTCGATGTCGCTGGCCTGGCCCTGCGCCCCGCCCGAAGGCTGGTGGATCATGACGCGTGAATTCGGCAGCGCCGCGCGCTTGCCCTTGGCCCCCGCCATCAGCAGGAACGAGCCCATACTGGCGGCCATGCCCATGCACAACGTGGCGACGTCGGGCTTGATGAACTGCATCGTGTCGAAGATCGACAGACCCGCGCTCACGCTGCCGCCCGGCGAGTTGATGTACAGCGAGATGTCCTTGTCCGGGTTCTCGCTCTCCAGAAACAGCAACTGCGCGACGACCAGGTTGGCGGTGCCGTCGTTGACCGGCCCGACCAGGAACACGATCCGCTCACGCAGCAGCCGGCTGTAGATGTCGTAGGCGCGCTCGCCGCGGCCCGAGGTCTCGATGACCATGGGCACGAGGCCCAGGCCCGTCGTTTCGGAGTAGCTCATCGTGTTTTGCATCCAGGTTCATGCGCGGGTCCGGCTTCGCCGGCCCGCTGCGTGCGCCCCCTCGGGGGGCAGCGGCCGGAGGGAGCGTGGGGGCTGTCGCTATCCCGCCGTCATCAAGTCGTCGAACGGTAGCACCTTGTCGTTGACCTTCGCCTTGGCAAGCACGAACTCCGCCACGTTGCTTTCGATGACGACGGCCTCGACCTCGGCCATGCGCTGGCGATCGCCCAGGTACCAGCGCATCACCTCGGCCGGCTTCTCGTAGCTCTGCGCCATCTCTTCGATATGGGCTTGCAGTTGCTCGGGCTTGGCTTGCAGGTTGTTGGCGCGAACCAGCTCGCTGACGATCAGGCCCAGGCGCACGCGGCGCTCGGCCTGCGGCTTGAAGATCTCGGGCGGGATCGGCGCCGTCTCGGCGTCCTTGACACCACGCTGCTTGAGGTCGGCGCGCGCGTTGGCAATCAAGCGCTCGACCTCGCCCAGCACCAGTGCGTTCGGCACTTCGAGCTCACCCGCCGCATTCAGCGCATCCATCACCGCCGACTTGTTGCGCGCCAGGACGCGAAACTTGACCTCACGCTCAAGGTTCTTCTTGACGTCGGCGCGCAGGCCTTCGACGGTGCCTTCCGTGATGCCCAGCCCCTTGGCCAGGTCTTCATCGACGGCCGGCAGATGGGCGGCTTCGATCTTCTTCATCGTGACGAGGAAGTCGGCTTCCTTGCCCGCCACGTCCTTGCCCTGGTAGTCGGCCGGAAACTGCAGCGGGAAGGTCTTGTTCTCACCGACCTTCATGCCGCGCACGGCCTGGTCGAACTGCTCGAGCATCTGGCCTTCGCCAACGATGAACTGGAACGCGTCGGCCTTGCCACCGGCGAAAGGCTCGCCGTCGAGCTTGCCTTCGAAGTCGATCGTCACGCGGTCGTCGACCTGCGCGCCTTCGGCTGCCGGGCGCAGCCCGAAGGTGCGGCGCTGCTTGCGCAGGATCTCGACCGTGCGGTCGATGGCAGCTTCGGTGACCTCGGTGGACACGCGGTCGACCTCAGCGCCGGTCAGGTCACCAATCTTGACTTCCGGGTAGACCTCGAAGGTGGCGTCGAAAGCCAGGTGGCCGTCGGGGGCCTTGTCGCTTTGCGTGATGGTTGGCGGGCCGGCGACGCGCAGTTTGGCTTCGTTGGTGGCAGCGTTGAAGGCGGCGCCAACGCGGTCGTTGACGACCTCGTACTGCACCGATTGGCCGTAGCGCTGAGCGACCACCGACATCGGCACCTTGCCGGGGCGGAAGCCATCGGCCTTGACGGTGCGGGCCAGGCGCTTCAAGCGCGTGTCAACCTCGCCGTTGATGGTGTCCGCTGACAGTGTCAGCGTCATGCGGCGTTCGAGTTTCTCGAGGGTTTCGACTTGGACGGCCATGGTGTTATTCAGCGGTGAAGTGCTTGAAGTGGGGGCATGCCTGTGGTGCGCGGGGCCGGACTCGAACCGGCACGCCCGTGAGGGCGTCAGGACCTAAACCTGGTGCGTCTACCAATTTCGCCACCCGCGCGGCTATGGAGACACGCTGCCTTTGGCGGCGAACCGCAGATTCTAGCGGCCCGCCGCGGCCCGCTTCGGATGCGATCAGCCCGCCACCGCAGGTTCGCGCCGGACGCGGAACGATGCCGCATACATGGCCGGCAGCGCCAGCAGTGTGAGCGCGGCAGCCACGATCAGCCCGCCCATGATCGCCACGGCCATCGGGTCCCAGAACACACTGCGCGACAGCGGGATCATCGCCAGAACCGCCGCCGCCGTCAGCACGATCGGCCTGAAGCGCCGCACGGCCGCCTCGACGATCGCATCCCAGGCCGGTACGCCTTGCCGGCGGTCCTGTTCGATCTGGTCGATCAGGATCACCGAGTTGCGCACGATCATCCCGAACAACGCGATCACGCCGAGCAGCGCCACAAAGCCGAACGGGCGGTTCAGCACGAGCAGGGCGCCAGCCACACCGGCGATGCCCATGAACCCGGTCAGGAAAGCCAGGAGCGAGCGGGTAAAACCGTGCAGCTGCAGCATCAACAGCGTGAACATGATGAACAGCGCGACCGGCAGCCCGGCCGCGATCGAGCCCTGGCCCTTGCTGCTTTCCTCCACCGCGCCGGCGATCTGGATCGCGTAGTCGGGCGGCATCTGCGCGGCGAGCTTCTGCAGCGCGGGCCACACCTGCGCCGTGACGGTCGGCCCTTGCACGCCGTCGACGACGTCGCCTTGCACGGTGATGGCGTAGTTGCGGCCCTCGCGCCAGATGACGCCTGGCTCCCAGGCGAAGCCGGCCTTGGCGATCTGCGCCAACGGCACCGCGCGGCCGCTGGCTGTGGGCAGGTACGCACTGCCCAGGTCGGTGATGAAGCGGCGCTCGTCGGCAGGCTGGCGCAGCACGATGTCAATGAGCCTGTCGCCGTCGCGGTACTGGCCGATCGTGCTGCCCGACAGAATCGTCCGCGACCCCTGTGCGATGCCCTGGCTCGTGACGCCGAGCGCGCGCGCCTTGTCCTGATCGATCTCCAGTCTGAGCACCTTGATCGACTCGTTCCACTTGTCGTTGACGCCGCGCATGCTGGCGTTGGCACGCAGCAACTCCTTGGCCTGGTCGGCCCACTGTCGTACCACCTCTGCATCGGTGCCGACAGGTAGAAGCGCGGCACGCCAGAGCCGACCCACATCGTCACTGAGTCGACGCCGGCCTCCTTCATCAGCCGCGCCTCGAAGCGGCGCGCGAGCACGTCGCTCTGCTGGATGGTCGAGCCTTCGGGCAACCACAGGTCGATGAGGATCTCGGGCCGGCTGCTGTCGGGGAAGAACTGCTGCTGCACCCGCCCCATGCCGACGAGGCCCAGGGCAAAGGTCAACATCGTGAGGCCGATGGTGATCCAGCGGTGCGCTACGCACCAGTTCACCGCGGCGCGGAAGCGCGCGTAGAACGGCGTGTCGAACAATTCGTGGGGCTGGTCGGGCGCGCCGCCGCCGCCGAGGGGGCCGTGGCTGCGCATGCGCAACAGCAGCGCCCCGAGGTACGACACGAAGCACACCGACACCACCCACGAGATGATCAGTGCCGCCGCCGTGACGGCGAAGATCGCGAAGGTGTATTCACCCGTCACCGACTTCGCCATGCCGATAGGCAGGAAGCCCGCCGCCGTGATCAGCGTGCCGGTGAGCATCGGCATCGCCGTCACTTCGTAGGCGTAGGTGGCGGCACGCATCTCGTCGTAGCCCTCCTCCAGCTTGCGCACCATCATCTCGACGGCGATGATGGCGTCGTCGACCAGCAGGCCGAGCGCGATGATCAGGCTGCCGAGCGAGATCTTGTGCAGCCCCACGCCCCAATAGAACATCGCCACGAAGGTGACGGCCAGCACCAGCGGGATCGTGATGCCGACCACCAAGCCGGGCCAGATGTCGATGCGCATGGGTTTGGTATGCAGGCCCAGGGCGATGAAGCTCACGGCCAACACGATCAGCACCGCTTCGATCAGCACGCGCACGAACTCGCCGACGCATCGCGTCACCGCAGTAGGCTGGTCCTGCACCTGCGTGACGGTCATGCCGATCGGCAAGTCCTGCTGCAGCTGCACCGCCGCCGCGCGCAGCCGCGTGCCGAGCTGGATGATGTCGCCGCCCTTGGCCATCGAAACGCCGAGAGCCACCACCTGCTGGCCCTGGTGGCGCACCATCACCGAAGGTGGGTCGCTGTAGGCGCGGCGGATGTCGGCGATGTCCGCGAGGCGCAATGAGCTGGCCACGCCGGTGGTCGGGTTCACGGCTCGGATCGGCAGCCGCTTCAACTCTTCAACCGAGTTGAACTGACCGGCGACGCGCACTTGCAGGTTCTCGCTGCCGACGTTGAGCACGCCCGCGCCTTCGACGGCGTTCTGCGCACCGATCTGCGCGATTACCTGGTTCATGTCCAGGCCCAGTTGTGCCAGGCGCCGCTGCGAGATCTCGATGAACAGCTTCTCGGCCTGCGCGCCGAACAACTCGACCTTGGCCACGTCGGGCACGCGCAGCAATACCTGCTTGGCGCGTTCGGCGAACACGCGCAGTTCCTCGTTGCTGAAACCGACGGCGCTGAGCGCGAAGATCGAACCGTAGACGTCGCCGAAGTCGTCGTTGAAGACCGGGCCGATTACGCCCGTCGGCAACGAGCTGCGCATGTCGCCGACCTTTTTGCGGGCCTGGTACCAGCTGTTCGGCACTTCCTTCGGCGGCGACGAATCGGCAAGCTGAAAGATCGTCAACGACTCGCCCGGCTTGGCATAGCTGCGGATCTTGTCGGCGTACGGCATTTCTTGCAGCGCTTTCTCGATCTTGTCGGTGACCTGATCGGCCATCTGCTGCGCACTGGCGCCGGGCCAGAACGCTTGCACGACCATCGCGCGGAAGGTGAATGGCGGGTCCTCGTCCTGGCCAGGCTGGAAGTGGGCCGCGAAGCCCAGCACCAGCAGCACGACCATCAGGTAGCGCGTCAGCGCCGGGTGTTCGAGCGCCCAGCGCGAGAGGTTCAACCGGCGGCTGCCGCCATCAAAGGTGTCGGTCATTACAAGCTGCTCAGCGGCTGGCGGCTGGGGTCGGCGTCGGCGCTGGCGCCGCAACGTCGCTGGCGGGCGCCGCTTCGTACAGCCGGACCTCCTGGCCGGGTGTCAGCACGTGCACACCGGCACTCACGACCATCTGACCCCGGCTCAGGCCCGTTGCGATGACCACGCTGTTGCCGTCAGCGCCACCCACCACCACCGGCTGCGCCTTTACCGTCATGCTGGCACGATCGAACAACCACACGCTGGTGCGGCCCTGCTGCTGCATCACGGCCGACAACGGCAGCCGGATCACGCCGGTTCGGGCGCTTTGCGGCAGCAACACGGTCACGGTCTGCCCGAGCTGCAGCGGCGCGGCGGCCACATCGGCCTTGACAAGAAAGGTGCGCGTCGTCGGGTCGCCGGCAGCTGCCACTTCGCGCACAGTGGCCGGCAACGTTGGCGTTCCGGGTGTGTCACCCCACGGCCGCACCTGCAATGCGCCAACACGGCCGAGCAGCGTGCGGAACGCTGCGCCGCTGTCTTCCGGCACCGCGAACACCACATCGCGCGGGCCGTCGTGGGCCAGGCGCAGCACGGTGGTCCCTGCCGACAGCACCGCACGGGCTCCGCTTCGATGGCAGTGATGACGCCAGCAGCCGGCGCCGTCAGCGTCGCGTAGCCCGCCTGATTGCCCTACTCGCCGGCCTGCGCACGCGCCTGGTCGAACTGGGCACGGGCGGCTTGCAGCGTCGTCTCGCGGCGCTCGAGCTCGGCGGCGCTGATGAAGCTCTGGTCGCGCAGATCTCTGTAGCGCTTGAACTCGGCCTGGGCCAGATCGAGGTTGACCTGCGCGCTGCGCACGGTGGCCAGCGCCGCGTCCTGCCCGAGGCGCAGGTCGGCAGCATCCGAACTCGGCAGCGCGGCTGGTCATCTTGCCGACGACACGAAAGCCCAGGCGCGACTCGGTCCGCGCCTCGACCTCGGCGGCGTATTCGACCATGCCTTTGAGGTCACCGGCCGAGACGGTGAACGTGCGCACCGCGCGCACCGGTTCGGGCGCGGGCTCGTTGCGCGAGCAGGCTGTCAGCGCCACGCTCGTGATGGCCAGAAGCACGATGCCCGCCGCGATGCGGCGAAGGCTTGGCGAGCGGAGAAGTGCGTTCATGGGGAAGGGTTGCCGGTGGGGGGCGGTATCCGTTACTGACTGACCTGTCAGTCATATAGGCAACGCCCGCCTCCGGTGTCAACGACCCGACAGGTCATGCGGCGGCCGCCGCGGCGGCACTGCAACGCCTTGTCAGAATCGAGCCTTCGTGCCTGTCGATCACTACGAAAACTTTCCCGTCGCGTCGGTCCTGTGCCCGCCGGCATTGCGGCCGGCGGTGGTGGCGATCTACCGCTTCGCGCGCACCGCAGATGACATCGCCGACGAAGGCGATGCCGGCACCGAAGCACGCCTGGCGGAGCTGCACGCGTACCGCGCTGCGTTACGCACCGTGCTCGAAGGCCGCCCGCACACGGGCCGCTGGGCCGCCGTGTTCGACGGCCTGCAACGGCAGATCGCCGCTTTCGGCCTGCCCGCCCAGCCACTGCACGACCTGCTCGATGCTTTCGAGCAAGACACCCGCAACCCGGTCTACCCAGACCGCGCGTCCCTATTCGACTATTGCCGCCGCTCGGCCAACCCGATCGGGCGGCTGCTGCTGCACCTGTACGGCATCGGCGACCAACGCTCGCTCGCGCAATCGGATGCGGTATGCACGGCCTTGCAGCTCATCAATTTCTGGCAGGACCTGAGCGTCGATCTGCCGCGGGGCCGGCACTACGTGGCCGACACCGACCTGGCCGCACACGGCCTGGCGCGCCAAGAACTCGCGGCACGGCAAGACGACGCCCACAGCGCCGCGCTGGTGCGCTCCTTGTGTGCCTGGGCAAGGCAACTGATGCTCGAAGGCGCGCCACTGGCGCTGTCTTTGCCCGGCCGCGCCGGCTGGGAGCTGCGCCTCGTCGTGCAGGGCGGCCTGCGGGTGCTGGAGAAAATCGCCTTGATGGACCACCGTGTACTGAACCACCGCCCCGCCGTGAAAGCCTGGGACGCCCCGTTGCTGCTGTGGCGTGCTGCGCGCATGTCGCACAACCGCGCCATCAAGCAATGACGCCCGAGCAATACGTGCAGGACAAGGCCGCCAAGAGCGGCTCGTCGTTCTACTACGCGTTCCTGTTCCTGCCGCCGCCGCGGCGCGCCGCAATCACGGCCTTCTACGCGTTCTGCCGCGAAGTTGACGACGTGGTCGACGAGGTCACCGACACCAGCGTCGCGGCCACCAAACTGCACTGGTGGCGCCAGGAAGTCGCGCGCGCGTTCGCGGGACAGCCGAGCCATCCGGTGACGAAGGCGCTGATGCCGCTGGCGCCGCGCTTCGGCATCGAACCGCGGCACCTGGACGCGGTCATCGAAGGCTGCCAGACCGATCTCGAACAGACCCGATTTCTGGACTACCCGGCACTGCAGCGCTACTGCCACCTGGTGGCCGGTGAAGTGGGCGAAGTCGCGGCCAACATCTTCGGGCGCACCCAGGCCGCGACGATCCAATACGCCCACCGCCTCGGCCAGGCGATGCAACTGACGAACATCATCCGCGACGTCGGCGACGACGCGCGCCGCGGCCGCATCTACCTGCCGGTGAACGAGCTGCAGCGCTTCGGCGTCAAGGCGCACGAGATCCTGGCGCGCCAGCCGCCGTGGGGCTATAGCGAACGATTCACGGCGCTGATGCGCTTTCAGGCAACGCGTGCCCACGCCGCATACGACGAGGCTTTTGCCCTGTTGCCCGAAGCCGACCGCGCCGCGCAGAAGCCTGGATTGATGATGGCCAACATCTACCGCGCGCTGCTGCGCGAGATCGAGGCTCAAGGCTTTCAGGTGCTGCACCAGCGCACCTCGTTGACGCCGCTGCGCAAGCTGTGGATCGCCACCCGGACGCACCTGCGCGGGCGATGAGGCCCGCCCGGCTGCCCGAGGGGCCTCGCACCGCTGTGCGCAGCAAGAAGGACTCCTGATGAAGCCATCGCTTCGGGTCGCGGTGGTCGGGGCCGGCTGGGCCGGGCTTGCAGCGGCCGTGCGGCTGGTCGAAGCCGGGCACCGCGTCGCGCTGTATGAGATGGCCGCCACGGCGGGTGGCCGCGCACGAAGCGTGGCTGCCCACGAGCAGGTGCTCGACAACGGCCAGCACATCCTGATCGGAGCCTACGCGCGCACGCTGGCCCTGATGCGCAGCGTCGGTGCCGACCCGCGCGTGCTGCTGCAACGCATGCCGCTGACCTTGCGCTACCCCGATGGGCGCGGCCTCTCGGTGCCCGCAGGCCCCGCGTCAATCGCTTTCGCACGTGCGGTCTGGGGCTGCCGCGGCTGGAACTGGCGCGACCGTCTCTCGTTGCTGCTTACAACCGCGGAGTGGGCGCGCAACGGCTTTCGCTGTGATCCGAGGTTGACCGTCGCCGAGCTGTGCCGCAACTTGACCGGGCCGGTGCGGGAACTGCTGATCGATCCGCTGTGCGTCGCCGCGCTGAACACGCCGTCGCACGCCGCCAGCGGCGAGGTTCTACTGCGCGTACTGCACGACGCGCTGTTCAGCGGCCCCGGCTCGGCCGATCTGCTGCTGCCGCGCGTGGCATTGGGAGATCTGCTGCCGGCGCCGGCCCTGCTTTGGCTTCGCGCGCAGGGTACGCAGATCCACACCAGTCGCCGCATCGAACACCTCCAGCCCGATGGCGATTCGTGGCTGCTCGACGGCGAACCTGCAGACCGTGTGGTGCTGGCCTGCTCAGCCAGCGAAGCCGCACGCCTGACGGCCACGATCGCGCCCGGCTGGTCGGCCCCTGCCGCGGCGCTGGGCTACGAGCCCATCGTCACCGTCTACCTGCACGCACCAGGCGCGCGGCTGCCCAGCGCGATGACGGCGTTGGTCGAGTCGGCCGCGCACCCCGCGCAGTTCGCCTTCGACCACGGCGCGCTCGGTGGCACGCCCGGCCGCTTCGCTTTTGTCGTCAGCGGCGCGCGGCGCTGGGTCGATCTGGGCCTGGAGGCCACGGGTGCGGCCGTGTTGACCCAGGCCATGACCAGCTTCCCACCCGGGACCTGGCCGACGCCGCCGCAAGTACTGCGCGTGCTGGCCGAGAAGCGCGCCACCTTTCGATGCGCGCCGGGTCTGGACCGGCCGCCGGCGGCTATCGCGCCGGGCCTGGTCGCGGCAGGCGACTATGTCGATGGGCCGTACCCGGCCACACTAGAAGGCGCTGTGCGGTCGGGCGAGGCCGCGGCACTTAAGGTGTCGGCCTGATGGGCGCTGCAAACGGCGCGGCCAACGGCTCGCCCACGAACAACGACTGCTGCGGCCAGGCCACGCTCTTCCAGTAGGCCTCGATCGCCGTACTGCCCTGAAGGTAGTGCAGCAGCAGCACCTGCGGGTGCGGGAATTTCTGAAGGTGGTTGCACGGCTCCGACACCGCGCCGTGGCTGGCCGTGGCACCGGCAGCGATCCAGTCCAGCGCCGTGGTGTGGCCGAACGCTGATGTCAGCGCACCGCCGAAGGAGGTCAGGTGGTCCCCCAGACCACCCGGCGCCCATGACGGCGGCGGCTCGAAATCGACCGTCGCGCTGCCCGTCGTGACCATCAAGACACGCGGCACGGCCGACCACTGGCCGGCGTTCTGGACCTTGACGTCGATGCCGATCGTCGGTACCGGCCCGGCCGGTGGATAGAGCCATTGCCGGACACCGCGGTGGACATCCCCGGTGGTCAGCAACAGCACGTTGACGTTGGGCCGACCGCGCCGCGCCAGCGCAGAGTCCGAAGCGACACCGCGGTCGATCAATGCCTTGGCGCCTTCGACGTCCTTGGCGGCGAGCAACATCGATGGCCTGAAGCCGTGGTCGGCAAGCGGCCGCGCCGAGGGCGAGTTGAAGTACGGCGAGGCCCGCGACGGGCGCGCGCAGCTGTTGGCACACAGCGCGGCATCGAAGCCAGCGGCTAGCGCGCCGGTGATCGAGTTGCAATCTACCGACCAAGGCACCGTCCAGGCCAGCGCCAAGGCCTGCGTGCGCGGGCCGAAGTGGTCGTCGATCTGCTGGCGCAAGCGTTCGAAGTCCTCCACCGTCAGGCTGGATACCAGCGGCAGAGCCACCCGCAACACCTGCTCTGGCGCCAGGCCGCGGCGCCGGGCGTAGTACGCGCCGACGGCCACCGAGTAGGGATCGATCGTGTTGATCACGAGACCGACGTCCGCGGCGCGCAAACGGCCGGCCGAACGTGGAACCCCGATCCACTTCGGCGGCGGGGGTGCGGGCGCAGCGGCCGACGCAGCCGACGCAGCCGACGCAGCGGCATCGGCGGTTTCGATGCCGTTTGCCGGCCCCGCCGTGCACAACGCCGCCATCGTCGCTGCACCACACCAAGCACGCAGGCGTGCAATCCGCGGTTTCGCCATGCAAAATGTCATTCCACGAAGTTTAGTTTGCGCACCATGAACGCCAAGGAAACGCCCTCGCCCACCATCCAAGTATTGGAGCGAACCTTTGCCGTGTTGGACATGCTGGCTTCGCAGCAGGACCCCGTCTCGCTGAAGGAGATCAGCGAGCGCACCGGGCTGCACCCGTCGACGGCCCACCGCATCCTCGGTGATCTGACGATCGGCCGCTTCGTCGATCGCCCCGCCGCCGGCAGCTACCGGCTTGGCATGCGGCTGCTCGAACTGGGCAACCTCGTGAAGGCGCGCCTGGACGTGCGCGAAGCCGCCATGGGCCCGATGCGCGACCTGCACAAGGCGACGCATCAGACGGTCAACCTGTCGATGCGCCAGGGCGACGAGATCGTCTACATCGAGCGAACCTACAGCGAACGTTCGGGCATGCAGGTGGTTCGCGCGATCGGTGGGCGCGCACCACTGCACCTCACATCGGTCGGCAAGCTGTTCCTGGCGCACGATGAACCCAACCGCGTGCGCGCCTACGCTGCGCGCACCGGCCTGGCCGGGCACACGCGCAACAGCATCACCGAACTGGCGCAGCTGGAGCGTGAACTCGGGCAGGTGCGCAGCGGAGGCAGCGCACGCGACAACGAGGAGCTGGAACTCGGCGTGCGCTGCATGGCTGCCGGCATCTTCGACGACCAGGGCAAGCTGGTCGCTGGCCTGTCGGTTTCGGCGCCGGCCGAGCGGCTCGAGGAGTCGTGGCTAGACCGCGTCAAGGCCACGGCCGCGCAGATCTCGGGTGCGCTCGGCTATCGCGGCTGAGGCGCCGCCACCGGCAGCAACGTCATCGGCATCGGCACGGGCAGCGACAGCGCGGGCGCAGCCGCAGCCGCGGCCGTCAGCCAGCTGCGGATGCGTTCGGCGTCGCCCATGCGCGAGTAACGGCCGGCCGAGTCGAGCAGCACCATGATCAGCTTGCGGCCCGCCAGCTGCGCCTGCATCACCACGCAGCGCCCGGCGGCGGAGATGTAGCCGGTCTTTTGCAGACCGATCTCCCACTCCGGGTTGCGTACCAGCCCGTTGGTGTTGCGGAACTGAACTTGTTTGTCGCCCACCGGGCCCACCGGCACCACCGCCTCGAGCGACGTGGACAGCTGGCGAATGATGGGGTGTCCCAGCGCGGCCTTGACGAGCCGAGCGAGATCCTGGGCGCTCGAGCGGTTGTCGCTCGACAGGCCGGTCGGCTCGACGTAGCGGGTGTCGGCCATGCCCAACTCGAGGGCCTTGCGGTTCATCGACTGCACGAACCGGTCGATGCCGCCTGGATACGTGCGGCCCAGCACATGCGCGGCGCGGTTTTCCGAGGCCATGAGCGACAAATGCAGCATCTCGCCGCGGCTGAGTTGCGTGCCGACCAGCAGACGCGATCGGCTGCCGGCGGTCGAAGCCACATCGTCAGGCGACACGGTCAGCTTTTCGTCGAGCGACAAGCCGGCTTCTGTAACGACCAATGCCGTCATCAGCTTGGTGATCGAGGCGATGGGCAAGACGGCAGAGGGGTTCTTGCTGAACAGCACCTCGTTGGTGTCCTGATCGACGACCAGTGCGACGCTGGATTTGAGGTCGAGCGCGTCTTCGGTGGCGTGAAGGCCGGTGAGCTGGCCGTAAGACAAGGGCGGCAGCACGGCGCGCAGCGCGACCTTGCGGGAGCGCAGCTTCAGGCCATTGCCGGCTACGGGCGCTTTGCGGGCCTTGGACGCAGCGGCAGCCTTGGGTCTTGCAGCAGCGGTCGCCTTCGACTGGACAGTCGTCGAAGGCTTGGCGGCAGGCCGGCTCGCCGATTGAGCCGGCTTGGCGGCCACCGACGCTGTCGGCAGGCCCGCAAGCGCGAAACAGGCCGTGGTGGCCAGAAGGACAAACAATCGTGGGAAATGGCGAGCCAAAAGGGGTACCCCGCAGACGGTCAGGCCTAGTCTAGGCGACTCGTAAAAACCGCGCAATATCAAATGCTTGCGCGGTCTTCCTCAAGTTAGATGCGAGGTTTCCCTAATATTCGGTACGGCTGTCAGCCTTGTGCCGCTACACGCTCGGCCTTGCTGTGGAGCTTGTTCAACGCCGACAAGTACGCCTTGGCCGAAGCCACGATGATGTCCGGATCGGCGCCTACACCGTTGACCACCCGACCGCCGTGTTGCAGCCGGACCGTCACCTCGCCTTGCGATTCTGTGCTGCCCGAGGTGATGGCATTGACTGAATAGAGCATCAGTTCCGCGCCACTTTTCACCTCGGACTCGATCGCCCGTAGGCTCGCGTCGACCGGGCCGTTGCCGTCGCTCTTGGTGTGGAACTCCTGGCCGCCGATTGCGAATGAGACCTCGGCATGCGGGCGCTCGCCGGTTTCCGAGTGCTGCGACAGCGACAGCAGGCGGTAGTGCTCGACATCGGCCGTGACGCTCTCGTCGCTGACCAGCGCCAGAATGTCCTCGTCGAAGATGTCGGACTTGCGGTCCGCGAGGTCCTTGAAGCGCGCGAAGGCGGCATTGATCTCGGCTTCGCTTTCCATCGTGATGCCCAGCTCCTGCAAACGCTGCTTGAAGGCATTGCGGCCCGAGAGCTTGCCGAGCACGATCTTGTTCGCGGCCCACCCCACGTCTTCGGCACGCATGATCTCGTAGGTGTCGCGCGCCTTGAGCACGCCGTCCTGGTGGATGCCGCTGGCATGCGCGAAGGCGTTCGCGCCGACCACCGCCTTGTTCGGCTGCACGACGAAGCCCGTGGTCTGGCTGACCATTCGCGAGGCCGACAGGATCTGCGTGGTGTCGATGCCGATCTCCAAGCCGAAGTAGTCCTTCCGCGTGCGCACCGCCATCACGACTTCTTCGAGCGAACAGTTGCCGGCGCGCTCACCCAGGCCGTTGATGGTGCACTCGACCTGGCGCGCGCCGCCGACCTTCACGCCGGCCAGCGAGTTGGCCACCGCCATGCCCAGATCGTTGTGGCAGTGCACGCTCCACACCGCCTTGTCGCTGTTGGGAATGCGTTCGCGCAGGCTGCGGATGAACTCGCCGTACAGCTCAGGCACCGCGTAGCCCACGGTATCGGGGATGTTGATGGTGGTGGCCCCTTCGCGGATCACCGTCTCCAGCACTTGGCAGAGAAAGTCGGGGTCGCTGCGGTAGCCGTCTTCGGGCGAGAACTCGACGTCGTCGCACAGCGTGCGCGCAAAGCGCACCGACTGCCGGGCCTGTTCGTGCACCTGCGCGGGTGTCATGCGCAGCTTCTTGTCCATGTGCAGCGCGCTGGTCGCGATGAAGGTGTGGATGCGCGCGTGCGCGGCACCTTTCAGCGCCTCGCCAGCACGGGCGATGTCGCGGTCGTTGGCACGTGCCAGCGAGCAGATGGTGGACTCGCGAACCGCATCGGCAATCGCCTTCACGGCAGCAAAGTCGCCGGGGCTCGATGCCGCAAAGCCGGCTTCGATCACATCGACGCGCAGGCGCTCCAGCTGGCGCGCGATGCGCAGCTTCTCGTCGCGCGTCATCGAGGCGCCGGGCGACTGCTCGCCGTCGCGCAAGGTAGTGTCGAAGATGATGAGCTTGTCGGTGGTCATGGCGTGCTTTCGAGAGGGTGTAGTCGCAAGCAGACGGTGGAATGCAAACGGCCCGCTGCGTTGCGCTGGCGGGCCGTTGATCGGGAAGGGAGTGTCGTGTGGACGAAAGCGATCAGCGTACCCGCGCAAGGAGTAGCAGACCTAGCGCGAGAGCGCGGTGGTTCGTCGACATGCCAGTGAATGTAGCACGCGACCTTGCAGTGGCAGTCAAGGATGAAGGCCCTTCTCGTCGGGCTCGTCGGTGGATGTGGCAATGACGCTGGTGCGCTGACCCTTGGCCTTGCGCCAAGCGTATACCGCATAGCCCGACAGGCCGTAGACGCAGAATATCGCGAAGATGGCCTTGGGCGGGTCTTGCATGATCAACGCGATCGCCAGCACGATGCCCACCAGCACCACGAAGGGCACCGTCTTGCGACCGCCGACGACCTTGAAGCTGTAGAACGGCGCGTTGGTCACCATCGACAGGCCAGCGAACAAGGTGACGCCGAATGCCGTCCACTCGAGCCACGGAATCTGGCCCACGTTCTTGAAGCCGGCGTCGTCCATCGCCCAGATCAGACCGACCACGATGGCCGCCGCAGCGGGACTGGGCAGCCCCTGGAAGAAGCGCTTGTCGACGACACCGATGTTGACATTGAAGCGCGCAAGGCGAAGTGCGGCTCCGGCGATGTAGACGAAGGCCGGCAACCAGCCCCAGCGGCCCAGGCCGCTCAGGCCCCAGACGTAAACGATCAAGGCTGGCGCTGCGCCGAAGCTGACCATGTCGCACAGGCTGTCCATCTGCTCGCCGAAGGCGCTCTGCGAGTTGGTCATGCGTGCGACGCGGCCATCCAGGCTGTCGAGCACAGCTGAGAAGAAGACACCCAGGCACGCCGCCTCGAAGCGGCCGTTGATCGCCATCACGATGGCGTAGAAGCCGCTGAACAACGCCGCCAGCGTGATGGCGTTGGGCAGCACGTAGATGCCTTTGCGGCGCGGCCGCGGTTCGGCCGCATCGTGGTCGTCGCTCAGGGCTCTGAGGTCATCGATCATGGGCGGCAGCATACGCCGGCGATGGCCGCCCGCCGTAGGACGGTGCCCTGCCCTGCCCTGCGGCTTTGCACGTGCTCAGTTGCGGCTCTTGTCGACCAGCTTGTTGGCCTTGATCCACGGCATCATCGCGCGCAGCTTCTCACCCACGACCTCGATCGAGTGTTCGCTCGTCAGGCGTCGGCGGCTCAGCAGCGTCGGCGCGCCGGCGCGGTTCTCGAGGATGAAGCTCTTGGCGTACTCGCCGCTCTGGATATCGAGCAGCACCTGCTTCATCGCCTTCTTCGTCTCGGCGGTGACGATCTTCGGCCCCGTGACGTACTCGCCGTACTCGGCGTTGTTGCTGATCGAGTAGTTCATGTTCGCGATGCCGCCTTCGTAGATCAAGTCGACGATCAGCTTCAGCTCGTGCAGGCATTCGAAATAGGCCATCTCGGGCGCGTAGCCGGCCTCGACCAGCGTCTCGTAGCCAGCCTTGATGAGCTCGACCGTGCCACCGCACAGTACCGCCTGTTCCCCGAACAAGTCGGTCTCGGTCTCTTCGCGGAAATTCGTCTCGATGATGCCGGCCTTGCCACCGCCGTTGGCTGCGGCGTAGCTCAGCGCCATGTCGCGGGCCTTGCCGCTCCTGTCGGCATGCACGGCGATCAGGTGTGGCACACCACCGCCCTGGGTGTAGGTGTTGCGCACGGTGTGGCCGGGAGCCTTCGGTGCGACCATCCATACATCGAGGTCCTCACGCGGCACCACCTGCCCATAGTGCACGTTGAAGCCGTGCGCAAACGCGAGCGAAGCGCCGTTGCGGATGTGCGGCTCGACGTCGTTCGTGTAGACGGCGCCGATCTGCTCATCGGGCAGCAGGATCATCACCACGTCCGCGGTCTTCACCGCGTCGGCGACCTCGGCCACATGCAGCCCGGCCTTTTCGACCTTGTTCCACGAAGCGCCGCTGCGGCGCAGGCCGACGGTGACCTTCACGCCGCTGTCGGCGAGGTTCTGCGCATGGGCGTGGCCTTGCGAGCCGTAGCCGAGGATGGTGACGTTCTTGCCCTTGATCAGACTCAGGTCGGCGTCCTTGTCGTAGTAGACCTTCATGTGTGCTCTCGCTCTTTGGAAGTGGTTGGGGTGAACGGATCGAAGGGGATCAGACCCGGAGGATTCTTTCGCCGCGGCCGATGCCACTGGCGCCGGTGCGCACCGTCTCGAGGATCGCAGCGCGGTCGATGGCCACGAGGAAGGCGTCCAGCTTCGAGGAGTCGCCCGTCAACTCGATCGTGTAGCTCTTCTCGGTGACGTCGATGATGCGGCCGCGGAAGATCTCCGCCATGCGCTTCATCTCTTCGCGCTCCTTGCCTACCGCGCGCACCTTGATGAGCATCAGCTCGCGTTCGGTAAAGGCCGCCTCGGTCAGGTCGACGACCTTCACCACCTCGATCAACCGATTCAGATGCTTGGTGATCTGTTCGATCACGTCGTCGCTACCGGTGGTGACGATCGTCATTCTTGACAGCGACGCGTCTTCGGTCGGCGCGACGGTCAGGCTCTCGATGTTGTAGCCGCGCGCCGAGAACAGCGCGACGACACGCGACAAGGCACCGGGCTCGTTCTCGAGCAGCACGGCGATGATGTGTTTCATGTGAGAGTTTTCCGTTCGCGGCGCGCTCTTCAGACCTCGGGGCGGTAACCCCGGGCCCTTGGCCACGCTGCACGTTTTTTGAAGGCAGGCCTGAACAGGGCTAGGTTCGCCGCATTCTTCAGAGGTCTTCCGACCCCAGCAGCATCTCACTGATGCCCTTGCCGGCCTGCACCATCGGCCAGACGTTTTCGGTCGGGTCGGTGCGCACGTCGAGGAACACGGTGCGGTCCTTGAGGCGGATGGCCTCGCGGAGCGCCGGCTCCACGTCCTGCGGCCTTTCTACCAGCAGCCCGACATGGCCATAGGCCTCGGCCAGCTTGACGAAATCAGGCAGCGCGTCCATGTAGCTGTGCGAGTAGCGGCCCCCGTAGTCAATCTGCTGCCACTGCCGCACCATACCCAGGTAGCGGTTGTTCAGCGACACGATCTTCACCGGTGTCTTGTATTGCAGGCAGGTCGACAACTCCTGGATGCACATCTGGATCGAGCCTTCGCCGGTGATGCAGAACACATCGCTGTCGGGCTTGGCCAGCTTGATGCCCATCGCGTATGGCAGGCCCACGCCCATCGTGCCGAGGCCACCGCTGTTGATCCAGCGGCGCGGCTCTTCGAAGCGGTAGTACTGCGCCGCCCACATCTGGTGCTGGCCGACGTCGCTGGTGACGTAGGCGTCACGGTCCTTCGTCATCTGCCACAGCTTCTCGACCACCATCTGCGGCTTGATGACCTCGCTGCTGTTCTTGTACGCCAGGCAGTCGCGCTTGCGCCAGGCGCCGACCTGTTCCCACCACGCACCCAAGGCCGCCGCGTCGGGCTTGTTGTGCGCATCGCTGATCTGTGCGATCAGCTCTTGCAGGACGTCCTTCACGTCGCCGACGATGGGCACGTCGACCTTGACGCGCTTGGAGATCGACGAGGGGTCGATGTCGACGTGGATGATCTTGCGCTCGACCGACGCAAAGTGCTTAGGGTTGCCGATCACGCGGTCGTCGAAGCGGGCACCGACAGCCAGCAGAACGTCGCAGTTCTGCATCGTCATGTTGGCTTCATACGTGCCGTGCATGCCGAGCATGCCAAGGAACTTCGGCTCGCTGGCGGCAATGGCACCCAGGCCCATCAGCGTGCTGGTGCAGGGGAAGCCAAGGATCTCGACCAGCCGGCGTAGCTCGGCCGTCGCATTGCCCAGGATCACGCCGCCACCGGTGTAGATGTACGGCCGCCTGGCGTTCAGCAGCAGTTGCACGGCCTTGCGGATCTGCCCGCCGTGGCCCTTCTTGACCGGGTTGTAGGAACGCATTTCCACCGTCTCGGGGTACGAGAAGACGGTGGTCTTCAGCGAAACGTCCTTCGGCACGTCGACCACCACCGGGCCAGGGCGGCCGGTACGGGCGATGTGAAACGCCTTCTTCATCGTCAGCGCCAGGTCGCGCACGTCCTTGACGAGGAAGTTGTGCTTGACGATCGGGCGCGTGATGCCGACGGTGTCGCACTCCTGAAAGGCATCCAGGCCGATCGCCGGCGTCGGCACCTGCCCGGTGATGATCACCATCGGGATCGAATCCATGTAGGCTGTGGCGATGCCGGTGACGGCGTTGGTGACACCCGGGCCCGAGGTGACGAGCGCGACGCCGACATCACCCGTGGCGCGGGCGTAGCCGTCGGCGGCGTGAACCGCGGCCTGCTCATGCCGGACCAGCACATGCTCGATCGAGTCCTGCTTGTACAGCGCGTCGTAGATGTACAGCACCGCACCGCCGGGGTAGCCCCAGAGGAACTTGACGCCCTCGGCCTGCAGGCAGCGGACGAGGATCTCGGAGCCGTTCGGCTCAGGCGGGCTGGTATCTGGGGAAGAAGAAGTAGACGACGGCTGTGCCATGGCGGCACGCTTCAATTCCGCGGCGGAGATATCCATTTCGAACCTTTGCGATTTTCTCTGACGAAAAACCATCGGTGCACCTCTGTCGCGCCCTCGTGAGGCGGCTTCGGTGCTGCGCGCGGGCCGTCCACATCGCCGCCCCGGTTGGGCGGCCGACAGACGGCCAAGTACTCGTTGTGCAACACGTCATTATGTCATCGTGGTTTGCACGCCCCCTGGGATCGGGCCGCACCCCCGAGGTGCGATGACATAATTTCGAGGGCCCCATCCGGGCAGCCACCCCACCCGGCATTTCCCGCGTTGGCCACCGAAAAAGAACTCTCCGACTTCCTCAAGAGCGTCGAGAAGCGCGCCTTCAAGCGCGCGGTCTACGCGGTGCGCATCGACGATGCGGCGCTGGACATCGTGCAGGACGCGATGATCAAGCTCTCCGAGAAGTACGCCGACCGCCCGCCGGAGGAGTTGCCGCTGCTGTTCCAGCGCATCCTTTCCAACGCCACGATGGACTGGTTCCGCCGTGAAAAGGTTCGTAATGCCGTCATCCAGAACCTCTCGGAGTTCGACAAGGGCGACGACGACGGCGACTTCGATCTGCTGGAGACCCTGTCCGCCCTGGACGGATCGCTGGCCAACGAGAGCGCTGCCGACGCCGTCGAGCGGGCCCAGATCCTGCACCTGATCGAAATCGAGGTGGGCGCGCTGCCTGGTCGTCAACGGGAGGCGTTTCTTCTGCGTTACTGGGAGGAGTTCGACGTGGCCGAGACCGCAGCGGTGATGGGTTGCTCTGAAGGCAGTGTGAAGACGCACTGTTCCCGGGCGGTGCATGCACTGGCGAAGGCACTCCGGGCTCGAGGAATCCAGCCATGACCACCCGCAACACGTCCTTCGCTGCCGACCCTGCTGCCTTGCAGGCGCGATTCGGTGCGCGGGTTGCAGCGGCATTGTCCGAGCGTTCGACCGTCGTACCGCATGACATTGGCGAGCGCCTGCGTGTGGCGCGCGATCAGGCTGTCGCGCGTGCCCGTCTGTCGCGTGCAGCGGCCAGTGCCGCGGACGGTGTCACCGTCAGCGTTTCGGCACAGGGTACGCTGTTGCTGGGGGGCTTCGTGCCCTGGTGGCAGCGCGCGCTGTCGGTCTTGCCACTGGCGGTGTTGGTGACCGGGCTCGTGCTCGCCAACCAGTGGGTGCTTCAGGAGCAGGTGCGCGATTCCGCCGAGATTGACGCCGTGCTGCTGGCCGACGACTTGCCCCCCGATGCCTACACCGACCCTGGCTTCGGCGAATACCTGCGTACCGCGCCGCCATGAGGTTCTCGCGCCGCCCACCGTCCCAGGCGTGGCGGGTCGCGGGCCGGGGGCTGATCTCGGGCCTGATGCTGCTGTCTACCCTCAGCACGGCCACCGCGGCTGAGGCTGGCCAACCTTGGGCTCTGCTCTCTGCCGATCAACGCGAAGCACTCGCCCCGTTGAAGGCAGACTGGGCCGGCATCGATGCGGCGCGCAAGCAGAAGTGGCTTGAAGTCGCTGGCCGCTTCCGCACCCTGCCGCCCGAAGAGCGCAGCCGGATCCAGGCCCGCATGGCGGATTGGGCGCGCATGACACCGGCCGAGCGCACCCGCGCTCGTTTGCAGTTTCAGGAAGCGCGGCAGCTCAGCCCTGAAGAACGCAAGACCCGCTGGCAGGCCTACCAAGCCTTGCCGGAGCCTGAGCGCACACAGCTGGTTCAGCAAGCCAAACAGCCCGCAAGACCGGCCTCTACGGGGGCTGAGGTGAAGCGAGGTGCGCGGCTGGACGCGGTTGACGCCCCAGCGGCCAAGCGCAATGAAGTGACCGCCAAGGTCTCGCCACCGTCGCGGGCCGTAACGCCGGCTTCGGTGCAAGGCAAACCTGGCGCAACGACGACCAGCATCGCCAAGCGCCCGACGCCGCCGGCCCACCAGCAGGCTGGCCTGCCGAAGATCGCTGCCACGCCGACATTCGTCGACCCCGCAACGCTGCTGCCACGGCGCGGGCCGCAGGCTGCTGCAGTGCGCACCTCGGCATCAGCCGAGCCCGATCAACAACCGTGACCGACGCGGTGGCGGCTCCGGGCGGCCCGCCGACGCCCGGGCTGGTACGGCGCTTGGCCTGCTTCGTCTACGAAGGCGTGTTGCTGTTCGGCGTGTTGATGGCCGCGGGCCTGGTCTACGGCGTCGCCACTGACCAGCGACATGCGCTGGCGGGCGCCTTCGGTCTGCGCGTGTTTCTGTTCCTCGTGCTCGGGGCTTACTTCGTCGGCTTCTGGTCGCAGTACGGGCAGACGCTGGCGATGCGCACCTGGCACATCCGGCTGGTGCATACCGTGCACGGCGACAGCCTGCGCCCGCCCGGGTGGGCCCGCGCTGCCGCGCGCTACCTGCTCGCCTGGCTGTGGTTCCTGCCCGCGCTGGTTGCGCTGCACTTCAGCGGCCTTAAGGGCGCGCCTACCGCGTTTGCCCTGCTCTCGGTCGGCGTTCTGACCTATGCGTTGCTGGCGCGCGTGCACCCCCAGCGCCAATTCCTGCACGACGCGCTGTGCGGTACGCGGCTCGTCACCTGGCGGCCGCCGCCGAAACGCATGGCCGTGACACGATGAGTGCATGAATACCTCGGAGATCCCTTTCAGCGTTTGCGTCTACTGCGGCTCGCGCCATGGTGCGGACCCGGCCTTCACCGCCGCGGCACGCGCTGTCGGCACGGCCATCGGAAGCCGCGCCTGGCAGCTTGTATACGGTGGCGGCAAGGTCGGCTTGATGGGCGAAGTGGCGGATGCCACGCTGGCCGCCGGCGGCCGTGCGGTCGGTGTGATTCCGCAGAGCCTGCAAGACCGCGAGGTTGGCCATCGTGGCCTGACCGAGTTGCACGTGGTGCCCGACATGCACACCCGCAAGCGCCTGATGGCCGAGCGCGCGGACGCCTTCGTCGCGCTGCCTGGCGGCATCGGCACGCTGGAAGAGTTGTACGAGGTCTGGACCTGGCGCCAGCTCGGCTACCACGATCAGCCGATCGGCCTTCTGAACACGGCCGGCTTCTACGACGGCCTGCTGGCTTTCATGCGCCACACCGTGGAGCGCGGTTTCCTCGATGCGCGCCAGCTGGACATGCTGGTGGTGGAGGCCGACGCTGCCCGCCTGCTCGACACGCTGGCCACACAGGCCCGCCGTGCAACCCGGCCCGACGACTACTCCCGGACCTGACGAATCCGTCTAGACCGCGGCTTCGTCCGTCTCACCGGTGCGGATGCGCACCACCTGTTCGACGCCGGTGACGAAGATTTTGCCGTCGCCGATCTTGCCCGTCTTGGCGGCCTTGACGATGGCCTCGATGCAGCGATCGACATCCCCGTCCTTCACCACCACCTCGACCTTCACTTTCGGCAGGAAATCAACCACGTATTCGGCGCCACGGTAAAGCTCGGTGTGGCCCTTCTGACGGCCGAACCCCTTGACCTCGGTCACCGTCAGCCCGGACACGCCCACATCACCGAGCGCCTCGCGCACCTCTTCGAGCTTGAAGGGCTTGATGATGGCGGTGACCTGTTTCATGGTGAGCTCCGGCGCGGGTGACATTGCAAGGATTTAAGCACGGAACTTCGAGGTGATGGGATAGCGCCAGTCGCGCCCGAAGGCCCGGTGGGTGATTCGGATACCGATCGGCGCCTGGCGCCGTTTGTACTCGGCGACCTTGATCAGGCGGGTCACGCGTTCGACATCGGCGCGTGCAAACCCGGCAGCCACAATTTCGTCGATGCTGCGATCGTCTTCCATGTACATCGAGAGGATTGCATCGAGCACCTGGTAAGACGGCAGGCTGTCCTGGTCGGTCTGGTTGGCGCGCAGTTCGGCCGACGGTGGCCGCGTGATGATGCGTTCGGGTATCACCGGGCCCGCCGTGCCGTCGGCGCGCGTGGTCGGCTGACGGTTCTTCCACTCGGCCAACCGGTAGACCATCGTCTTGGCCACGTCCTTGATGACTGCAAAGCCGCCCGCCATGTCGCCGTACAGCGTGCAGTAGCCGGTCGCCATCTCGCTCTTGTTGCCGGTGGTCAGCACGATCGAGCCGAACTTGTTCGACAGCGCCATCAACAACGTGCCGCGGATGCGCGCTTGCAGATTCTCTTCGGTGGTGTCCTCAGACCGGCCGGCGAACTGCGGCGCCAGGCTGGCGCGAAAGGCATCGAACATCGGCTCGATGGCGATCTCGTCGTAGCGCACGCCCAGGCGTTGCGCCATGTCGCGCGCGTCGACCCAGGAGATTTCCGCCGTGTACGGCGACGGCATCATCACCGCGTGCACCTTGTCGGCGCCGAGCGCATCGACGGCGATGGCCAGCACCAGCGCCGAGTCGATGCCGCCGCTCAGGCCGATGATCGCGCCAGGAAAACCGTTCTTGCCGAGGTAGTCGCGCACGCCAACGACCAATGCGCTCCAGGCCTGCGCCTCGGGTTCATGCAGCGGCGCGATGGCGCCATGGGGTACCCGCTCCGCAGACAGCTCGACGATGGACAACGCGCTTTCAAACGACGGCGAGCGCGACCGCAACGCGCCCTGCGCATCCAGGGCAAACGAAGCGCCATCGAACACGACCTCGTCCTGCCCGCCGACCATGTGCGCGTACAGCAGCGGCCGGTCGGCCGCCCTTGCCCGCTCGGCCATCCGCGCCTCACGCTCGCCAGCCTTGTCGAGGTGGAACGGCGACGCGTTGATCACGCACAGCACCTCGGCACCCGCATCGACCGCAGCACGCGCCGGTTCGTCGAACCACGCGTCCTCGCAGATCAAGACGCCAAAGCGCACGCCACCCGCTTCAAACACCAAAGGCCCCTGGCCGGCATCGCGGCCCGATGCGAAGTAGCGTCGCTCGTCGAAGACCTGATAGTTGGGCAGCTCGCGCTTGCAGTAGGTACCGAGCAGCCGGCCGCCACTCAGCACCGAGGCCGCGTTGAAGCGCTGCTGTACCGCCATAGACTTGGAGCGCATATCGCCCCGTTTGCCGAACTGATGCGGGTGGCCGACCACCACATGCAGACCTGCCAGCCCCGCCAGTTCTTCTGCCAGCGCCGCGAGTTGTTCGGCACACGCCGCCATGAAGGCAGGGCGCAGCAGCAGGTCTTCGGGCGGGTAGCCCGTCAGGGCCAACTCGGGAGCCAGGATCAATCGGGCGCCCGCTGCATAGGCCTTGCGCGACGCCTCGGCCACCAACGCCGCGTTGCCAGCCAGGTCACCCACCGTGGCGTTGATCTGCGCGAGGGCCACCTTCATGAGAGTGTCGGGCCCTGAGATGCCGGGCGTGGTTTTTGACGCCGGCCAGTATCGCACCCAGGTCCACGCGAGCCCGCACGCCATCGACCCCGCCGTCTGGGACACATTGCTCGCCCAGCAGGCCAACCCGACGCCCTTTATGCGCTGGCGCTACCTGGCGGCCCTGCACGACTCGGGCAGCGCGGTGCCCGAAACCGGTTGGGCGCCGCAGTTCATCACGCTCGAAGATCAGGCGGGCGTGACGCAGGCCGCCTGCGCGCTGTACCTAAAGGGGCACTCCTACGGCGAATACGTCTTCGACTGGGCGTGGGCCGACGCCTACCGCCGCCACGGATTGCGCTACTACCCGAAGCTGCTCGGCGCGGTGCCGTTCACGCCCGTGCCGGGCAGCCGCTTGCTGGCCACCAACGCGGCCTGGCGCCGCCGTCTGGCCGGCGCGGTGGCGCAGTTCGCAAAGATCGCCGAGTTGTCCTCGGCGCACCTGCTCTTCACCGATGAAGACGACACCGCGGCGTTCGAGGCCGAAGGTTTCATGGTCCGCCACGGCGTGCAGTTCCACTGGACGCAGGATCCGACTTCGCCGCTCACGGACTTCACAGATCTCCTCTCGCGCTTGCAGCGCGACAAGCGAAAGAAGATTCAGCAGGAGCGCCGCCGCGTCGCCGATCAAGGCATCGGCTTCACGGCCCACGAAGGCCGGGCGATCACCAGCGAACTGTGGGAGTTCTTTTACCGCTGCTACACCCTGACTTACCAAGCGCACGGCAGCAGCTCCCCCTACCTCACGCGCGACTTCTTCGCCCACATGGCGCGCGACATGGCCGAACACTGGTTGATGTTCGTCGCCCGGCGCGAGAGCGGTGAGCCGGTTGCCGCCTCGCTCATCGCCATCGACCGCGAACGCGGCGCGGCCTGGGGCCGCTACTGGGGCTGCACCGAGCCGGTGAGCTGCCTGCACTTCGAAGCCTGCTATTACCAGCCGCTGGCCTGGTGCATCGCCGAGCGCTTCAGCCGTTTCGAAGGCGGCGCGCAGGGTGAACACAAGATGGCACGCGGCCTGCTGCCGGTGCAGACCAGTTCGGTGCACTGGCTGCGCGACGAACGTTTTGCCGCCGCCGTAGCCGACTTCCTGGCCAGCGAGGGCCAGGGCATCGAGGGCTACGTCGACGAACTGCGCGAGCGCAACCCGTTCAAGGCCCAACCACCGCCGGGCTGATCAGGCACCCTGCTGGGCCCGCCAGTTGGCCACACCCGTCACGACTTCCTGGATGGCCGAATCCTTGCCTTCCCAGCCCAGCACCTTCACCCACTTGCCAACCTCGAGGTCCTTGTAGTGTTCGAAGAAGTGCTGGATCGTCTGCAAACGCAGCGGATTCAAGTCTTCCGGCTTCTGCCAGTGGGTGTAGATCGACAGGATCTTGTCGATCGGCACCGCCAGCAGCTTGTTGTCGCCGCCGGCCTCGTCGTCCATCTTCAGCATGCCCAGCGGGCGGCATGTCACGACCACCCCGGGAATCAAGGGCACCGGCGTGATCACCAGCACATCGACCGGGTCGCCATCGTCGGCCAGCGTGTTGGGGATGTAGCCGTAGTTGCACGGGTAGTGCATCGACGTGCTCATGAAGCGGTCGACGAACAGCGCGCCCGTGTCGTGGTCGACCTCGTACTTGATCGGGTCGGCGTTCATCGGGATCTCGATGATCACGTTGAATTCGTCGGGGCACTTGGGGCCGGGCGTCACGTTGTGCAGGCTCATGGTGGTCTTCTGGTCCGAAGGCTTCAGGGTTGACCCGAATTCTAGAAGCCAGGCGCTCCGGGCCCTGCCACCGGGCGCCACCGCTGGCAAACCCGGACGGGCCTGCGCAGACGCACCCCGTAGCATCGCCCCGCGCCAAATAGGCCCATCTTGCGCCGCAGCAATGGCTGTATGCGCCCGCCACCCATCACAAGATCGTCCTGAGGAAGGAACCCTTTCCATGTCCACCACCACGGCGCTCTATCTGGCGCTGGCCTGCGGCCTCGCAGCGGTCGTCTACGGTTTCGTACAACGAAGCTGGATCCTGTCGCAAGACGCCGGCAACGCCCGCATGCAGGAGATCAGCAGCGCCATCGAGCAAGGTGCCTCGGCCTACATGGCGCGGCAGTACAAGACCATCGCCATCGTCGGCGTGGTGCTGGCGGTGCTGATCCTCGTCTTTCTCGGTACCAAGACGGCCATCGGCTTCGTTATCGGCGCGGTGCTCTCCGGCGCCTGCGGCTTCATCGGCATGAACGTGTCGGTCAAGGCCAACGTGCGCACCGCGCAGGCCGCCACCAAGGGCATCGGCCCGGCGCTGGATGTGGCCTTCAAAGGCGGCGCCATCACCGGCATGCTGGTCGTCGGCCTGGGGCTGCTGGGCGTCGGCATCTTCTTCCTCGTCATCACGGGCGGCAGCAACGTCGAGCCCGAGACGCTCAAGCCGCTGCTCGGCCTGGCCTTCGGCTCGTCGCTGATCTCGATCTTTGCGCGGCTGGGCGGCGGCATCTTCACCAAGGGCGCAGACGTCGGTGCCGACCTGGTGGGCAAGGTCGAAGCCGGCATCCCCGAAGACGACCCACGCAACCCGGCGGTGATCGCCGACAACGTCGGCGACAACGTCGGCGACTGCGCCGGCATGGCGGCCGACCTGTTCGAGACCTACGCCGTCACGCTGATCGCGGCGATGGCGCTCGGCGCAGTGATGGTCAAGAACGCCGCGGTCGCCGCGGTGGTCTACCCGATGGTGCTGGGCGGCGTGTCGATCATCGCGTCGATCATCGGCTGCTACTTCGTCAAGGCCTCGCCGGGCATGAAGAACGTGATGCCCGCGCTCTACAAGGGTCTGGTCGTCGCCGGCGTGCTGTCGTTCATCGCCTTCATCGGCGTGACCTACGTGGTGATGCCGGCTGACGCGCTGGGCGCCGGCACACACATCCGGCTGATCGGCTCGTGCGCGGTCGGCTTGGTACTGACGGCCGCGATGGTGTGGATCACCGAGTTCTACACCGGCACCCAGTACAGCCCGGTCAAGCACATCGCGCAGGCCAGCACCACCGGCCACGGCACCAACATCATTGCCGGCCTGGGCGTCAGCATGAAGAGTACGGCCTATCCCGTCGCCTTCATCTGCCTGGCGATCTACGCCGCCTTCGCGCTGGCCGGCCTGTACGGCATCGCGATCGCTGCGACCGCCATGCTCAGCATGGCCGGCATCGTGGTGGCGCTCGACGCCTACGGCCCGATCACCGACAACGCCGGCGGCATCGCCGAGATGGCTGAACTGCCGAGCAGCGTGCGCGACGTCACCGACCCGCTGGATGCTGTCGGCAACACGACCAAGGCCGTCACCAAGGGCTACGCCATCGGATCGGCGGGCCTGGCTGCACTGGTGCTGTTCGCCGATTACACCCACGCGCTGGAAGCACGGGGTGCAAGCCTGGTGTTCGACCTCAGCGACCACCGTGTGATCGTCGGCCTTTTCATCGGCGGGTTGATTCCGTTCCTGTTCGGCGCCATGGCGATGGAAGCCGTGGGCCGGGCTGCCGGCGCGGTGGTGGTCGAGGTACGCAAGCAATTCGCCGACGGCGCCATCATGGCCGGCAAGCGCAAGCCCGACTACAGCGCTGCGGTCGACATGCTGACCACGGCTGCGATCAAGGAAATGATCCTTCCCAGCCTGCTGCCGGTGGTCGCACCCATCCTGGTCGGCATGCTGCTCGGCCCGGCTGCCTTGGGTGGGCTGTTGATGGGCACCATCGTCACCGGCCTGTTCGTGGGCATCAGCATGTGCACCGGTGGTGGCGCGTGGGACAACGCCAAGAAGCTGATCGAAGAAGGCTTCGTCGACAAGGATGGCGTGCTGCACAAAAAGGGCGGCGACACCCACAAGGCAGCCGTCACCGGCGACACGGTGGGTGACCCGTACAAGGACACCGCCGGCCCGGCGGTGAACCCGCTGATCAAGATCATCAACCTGGTCGCGCTGTTGATCGTGCCGCTGCTGCCGATTGGCGCCGTGACCAAACCGGCCGCTGTAACGGTACCAGCGGCACCTGCGGCTGCAACGGCCGCCGCTGCGCCCGTGGCGATGGCCGATATGGCTTCGATCAAGGTCGAGTTGAAGAAGCCCTAAGCGCTGACCAGCAGCGGCGACGCCGCCGAAGCCCGCCGTGTCGAGGTGGTGCTGAAGTAAGGTGAACGACGACCCGGCCAGAGCCGGGTCGATCAGCTCCGCGCCGCAGCCAGGAAGACCGCAAAGCCCTCGGCCTCGTCGGTCCACCGCCGCACCGCGCCGAAACCGGCATCTCGTAGCAGCGCGTCGAAGGCGCCGGTGGTCCACTTGTACGAGTTCTCGGTGTGGATCGACTCGCCGTCGGCGAAGTGCCGCTCCCCACCCGGCCACGACACACCCAACGCTCGCCGCGCATGCAGGTGCATCTCGATGCGCGACTGCCGGTTGTCGAACACCGCGCGGTGGCGCCACTGCCGCACGTCGAAGTCGGTGTCCAGCAGCGCGTTCAAACGCCGCAGCAGGTTCAGGTTGAAGGCTGCCGTGACGCCCAACGCGTCGTCGTAGGCCGCCTCGAGCACCTCGGTCGACTTGACCAGATCGACACCGATCAACAGGCCACCGCCCGCAGCCACGCGGTGCATCTCGCGCAGCAGCCGCAGCGCTTCGGCTGGATCGAAGTTGCCGATGCTCGAGCCCGGGTAGAACACCAGCGCAGGCCCGCCCAACAACGAAGCGGGCAGCATCAGTCCGGCCGAGAAGTCCTGCCCGACGCCCGTCATGCGGATCTGCGGGTGTTCGCGCTGCATCCGACGCAGGCTTTCGCGAAGAAATTCGACCGAGATATCGACCGCGACGTAGGCTCGCGGTTCGATCAAAGGAAACAGCCGCGCCGCCTTGGCGCCGTTACCCGCACCCAAGTCCACCAGCACGGGCGCGGCGCCCGTCAACTGCAGCGCCGCGCGGCCGATGACAGCGCCGTGGCTGGCGAAGATTGCCGCCTCGGTGCGCGTGGGCGTGTACTCGGGCAACTCGGTGATGGCCTCGAACAGCCGCGAGCCGAGCGTGTCGTACAAGAACTTCGGCGACACCACCGCGGGCGTGGCCAGCAGGCCGGCGGCGGCTTCGGCAGCGAGGAGGCGCTCGTCCAGGGTATCGACTTGAATGAATTGCGGTGTGCGCATGGCGGCCGGACTGTATCGGCAGATGCGCAAGCTCGTCAGAATCACCTTCCCCGCCTGCTCGGCGCCTCTTGAGAACCCTCCCCATGAAGCTTTACTACAGCCCTGGCGCGTGCTCGCTGTCGCCGCACATCGTGTTGCGCGAAGCCGGCATCGCCTTCGAGCCCGTGCTGGCCAACCTGCGAACCCATCAGCTCGCCGACGGCAGCGACTACTACGGCATCAGCCCGAAGGGCTACGTGCCGCTGCTCGAACTGGACAACGGCGACCGCCTGAGCGAGGGCCCGGTGATCGTCCAGTACATCGCCGACCAGGCGCCTGCCAAGAAGCTCTTGCCGCCGGCCGGCACGATGGCGCGCTACCGCGTCCAAGAGTGGCTGAACTTCATCTCCACCGAGCTGCACAAGACCTACAGCCCGCTGTTCAACCCGGCCATCGCCGAAGACGCCAAGGCCGTGTTCCGCAAGAAGCTGGTGGACCGTTTCACCTGGGTCGACAGCCAGCTCGCCGGCAAGAACTACCTGATGGGCGAAGACTTCAGCGTCGCCGACGCTTACCTGTTCACCGTCCTGCGCTGGGCGCCGGCGGTGGCCGTGGACACCGCCGGACTGGTCAACCTGAACGCGTTCTCCGCCCGCGTCCATGCGCGCCCCGCCGTGCAGGAAGCGCTGAAGGCCGAAGGGCAGTTGAAGTAGCGCCCTGCGCCGCGCTGGCCCGTGCCGTCCGAAGCAACGCTGACGCCGGGCAACGCCGGGGTGACGCCCCCGAGGCTCGCTCTCGGGACCCGATGTGGCCCAATGCCGCCGATTCGCAGCCACAAGGCTGCAGGCCTGGAGACACCCGATGAACACCGCGACCACCACCCGCCCGCTGTGCGAACAAGTCTCGGCCGAAGAGTGGAACCTGCGCAAAGACCTCGCCGCCTGCTACCGGCTGGTCGCGCTGCACGGCTGGGACGACCTGGTCTTCACCCACATCAGCGCGCGCGTGCCGGGGCCCGAGCACCACTTCCTGATCAACCCTACGGGCTGATGTTCGAGGAGATCACGGCTTCCTCTTTGGTCAAGGTCGACGACCAATGCCGCAAGGTCATCGACTCGCCGTATCCGGTCAACCCGGCCGGCTTCGTCATCCACAGCGCCGTACACACCGTGCGGCCCGACGTGGTCTGCGTGCTGCACACCCACACACCGGCCGGCATCGCCGTCAGCGCGCAGGCGGACGGCGTGTTGCCGATCTCGCAGCAATCGACCTTCGTGCTTGCCTCGCTGGCCAGCCATGACTACGAAGGCGTCGCCTTCCGTCCCGAAAAAGGCCCGCGCCTGCAAGCTGACCTGGGGAACAAGAACTTCCTTCTGCTGAAGAACCACGGGCCGCTGACGGTGGGCAAGTCGATCCCCGATGCCTTCCTCACGATGTACACCTTCGAGGCCGCCTGCCGGATCCAGGTGATGGCGCAAAGCGGCGGCAGCGCGTTGACGCGTGTCGCCCCCGCCATCATCGAAGGCACCGCGCAGGCCATGCGCGTGCAGACCGGTGGGCTGGGCGGCGCCTTTGCATGGCCGGCGATGCTGCGCCGGCTCGACCGTTTGGGAAGCAACTACCGCGATTGAGCGCATGTGCGCAACGGCGCCCTTCAGTGCGCCCTGAACGTCGCCTGCGCGAGCCGGCGCAGCCAGATGCCGGCGAAGGCTTTCGCGGCATCTGGGTGCCGGCTGAGCCGCTGGCCCGGGCATAAGCTCAGACGGCGAACAGGCCGCCCGCTTCGGGTAGCCTTCGCGCCGCCGAAGTCTTCCCACCGCGTGCCGCGCACGCGCATCCCGTCCATGAGTGCCTTCAACGAAGAAAAGGTGCTGAGCGTCCACCACTGGACCGACCGCCTGTTCACCTTCACCACCACGCGCGACCCCTCGCTGCGTTTTTCCAACGGCCACTTCACGATGATCGGCCTGCGCGTCGACGGCAAACCGCTGCTGCGCGCCTACAGCATCGTCAGTGCGAACTACGAGGAGCACCTCGAGTTCCTCAGCATCAAGGTGCCCGACGGCCCACTGACAAGCCGCCTGCAGCACGTGAAGATCGGCGACACCATCATCGTCGGCCGCAAGCCCACCGGCACGCTGCTGCTCGACTACCTGCTGCCCGGCAAGCGGCTGTACCTGCTGGCCACCGGGACCGGGCTGGCGCCGTTCATGAGCATCGTGCGCGACCCCGAAACCTACGAGCGTTTCGAGCAGGTGGTGCTGGTCCACGGCGTGCGCCAGAAGGACGAGCTGGCCTACCACGACCTGCTGTTGCAGCACCTGCCGCAGCACGAGTTCCTGGGTGAACTGGTCAGCGGCAAGCTGCTGTACTACCCGACCGTCACCCGCGAGGCCTACCGCAATATGGGCCGCGTCACCGAGCTGATGGACAACGGCAAGCTCGCCGCCGACCTGAACCTGCCGCCGCTGAACCCCGCCGAAGACCGCGTGATGATCTGCGGCAGCCCCAGCATGCTGCGCGATCTGAAGGTGATGCTCGAAGGCTTGGGTTTTTCCGAAGGCAACACGTCCAAGCCCGGCGCGTTCGTGATCGAGCGCGCCTTTGTTGAACAGTGACGTCGAACCGTGAACCGAGCCGCGTGAACAAGGACAGCTTCCGATGATCAAGACCCGTGCCGCCGTCGCCTGGAAAGCCGGCGCCCCGCTGACGATCGAAACCGTGGACCTCGAAGGCCCGCGCGCCGGCGAGGTGCTGGTCGAGGTCAAGGCCACCGGCATCTGCCACACCGACTGGTACACGCTGTCGGGTGCCGACCCCGAAGGCTTGTTCCCCGCCATCCTGGGCCATGAAGGGGCTGGTGTGGTCCTCGAAGTCGGCGCCGGCGTCACCTCGTTGTCGGCCGGCGACCACGTCATCCCGCTCTACACGCCCGAGTGCCGACAGTGCAAGTTCTGTCTGTCGCGCAAGACGAATCTGTGCCAGAAGATCCGTTCGACGCAGGGCAAGGGCCTGATGCCCGACGGCAGCTCGCGCTTCAGCCTGGACGGCAAACCGCTGCTGCATTACATGGGCACCAGCACCTTCGCCAACCACATCGTGGTGCCCGAGATTGCGCTGGCGAAGATCCGCAACGACGCGCCCTTCGACGTCGTCTGCTACATCGGCTGCGGCGTCACCACGGGTGTCGGCGCGGTTCTGTTCAGCGCCAAGGTCGAAGCCGGTGCGAACGTCGTCGTGTTCGGCCTCGGCGGCATCGGGCTGAACGTGATCCAGGCCGCGAAGCTGGTGGGTGCCGACAAGATCATCGGTGTCGATATCAACCCGGCGCGGCAGGGGATGGCGCGCCGCTTCGGCATGACGCACTTCATCAACCCGAAAGAAGTGCCGAACGTGGTGGACGCCATCGTCCAGCTGACCGACGGCGGCGCCGACTACGCCTTCGAGTGCATCGGCAACACCGACGTGATGCGCCAGGCCCTGGAGTGCACGCACAAAGGCTGGGGCCGCAGCATCATCATCGGCGTAGCCGAAGCGGGTGCAGAGATCAAGACGCGGCCGTTCCAGCTGGTGACCGGCCGCAAGTGGGAAGGCTCGGCCTTCGGCGGTGCACGCGGGCGCACCGACGTGCCGAAGATCGTCGACTGGTACATGGAGAAGAAGATCGCCATCGACGAGCTGATCACGCACCGCCTGAAGCTCGAAGACATCAACGAGGGTTTCGCGCTGATGAAGCGCGGCGAGTCGATCCGCTCGGTGGTCGTTTACTGATGCCGGAGGGGGACGGGGTGGCCGAGTCCATCGAGGTGCTGTCCGAGCACACCTGCTTTGGCGGCGTGCAGGGCTTCTACCGCCATGCCTCGCGCGAGATCGGGCTGCCGATGCGTTTCGGCGTCTTCATGCCGCCGCAGGCGAAGCACGGCCCGGTACCGGTGCTGTTCTGGCTGGCCGGACTGACCTGCAACGAAGAGACTTTCGCGATCAAGGCCGGCGCGCAGCGTGTCGCGGCCCAACTCGGGCTGATGCTGGTGACGCCCGACACCAGCCCGCGCGACACCGGCACCCCCGGCGCCGATGCGGCCTGGGACTTCGGCACCGCGGCCGGCTTCTACCTCGACGCGACCGCCGCGCCGTGGTCGCGCCACTGGCGCATGGAGAGCTGGATCACGGCCGAGCTGCCCGGCGTGCTGGCCACGCGTTTTGCCATGGCGAAAGACGCCACCGGCATCTTTGGCCATTCGATGGGCGGCCACGGCGCGTTGACCTTGGCGCTGCGCCACCCGGCGCTGTTCCGCAGTTGCTCGGCCTTCGCGCCGATCGCCGCGCCCACGCAGTGCCCGTGGGGCGTGAAGGCCTTCACCGGTTACCTCGGCGAAGACCGCAGCGCCTGGGCCGCGCACGATGCCACCGAACTGCTCAAAGGCGGCGCACGTGCGCCCGAGTTGCTCATCGACCAGGGGCTGAGCGACAAATTCCTCACCGAACAACTACACCCGCACCTGTTCGAAGCCGCCTGCCGCGAAGCCGGCCAGCCGCTGACGCTGCGCCGCCACGCCGGCTACGACCACGGCTACTACTTCGTCGCCACCCTCATCGAAGATCACCTGCGCCACCACCAGCGCACGCTCACCAACCGCTGAACCTGCACCCGTTCAACCGCACCGCAAAAGGTGTGTGAACGCTCAGCCGGCGGCTGTGGGTAACAACGGCTTCAAGCCCTGCAACAAGGTCGGCACCAGTTCCGTCACCGTCGGGTGGATGTGCATCGTGCGTGCGAGCACGGTCCACGGCTGGTCGGCCGCCATGTGTTCGAGCAAAGCGTGCACGACTTCATCGCCGTTCAGACCCAGGATCGCGGCGCCGAGCAGCCGCTCGGTCTGCGCATCGACCAGCACCTTCATGAAGCCCTGCGTCTCGCCGGCCTCACGCGCGCGGCCGACACGTGACATCGGCATCTTGGCCATCAGCGCCGGGCGTCCGGTGGCGCGAACCTCGCGCTCGGTCAGGCCGACGCGGCCGAGTGCGGGGTCGATGAACAGCGCGTAGCAGCCGATGCGTTCGCTCACCCTGCGCTGGCCGCCGTCGAACAGGTTGGCGACGACGATCTCGTGGTCGTTCCAGGCCGTGTGGGTGAAGGCGCCGCGGCCGTTGCAATCGCCGACCGCCCACACGCCTTCGGCGCTGGTGCGCAGTTGTTCGTCGACGGTGATGAAACCGCGCGTGTCGGTGGTGATGCCGGCTGCGGCCAAGCCTAACGAGTCGGTGTTGGGGCGTCGGCCGACGGCCAGCAACACGTGGCTGCCGACGATGGCCGGCGCTTCCGCCCCGCATGCCGCACCGACAACGACCTGGGCCCCGCGGCGTTCCAGCGACAGGCACTCGGCGCCGACTTGCAGCTCGATGCCTTCTGCCTCCAGGATGCGGCGGATGCCCAGGGATACGTCCTCGTCCTCGCGCGGCAGCAGCGTCGGCGAACGCTCCACCACCGTGACCCGCGCGCCGAAGCGCCGCATCATCTGGGCAAACTCCAGCCCGATGTAGCTGCCGCCGACGATGACCAGGTGCTCGGGCACTTGGCTCAGCTCCATAACCGAGCGGTTGTCGAGAAACGGTACCTCGTCCACGCCTGGCAGGTCGGGCACCACCGAACGCCCGCCCACGTTGATGAAGAAGCGCGGCGCGCTCAACGTGCGTGCGCCGACTTGCAGCGTGCCCGGCGCGGTGAAGTGCGCCGCACCGTGGATCACCTCGGTGTGCTTCAAACCCTGCATCCACTGCAACACCCCGTTGCGTGACTGCAAGACGATGGCGTCCTTGCGCGCCTTCACGCGCAGCATGTCGACGGTGATGTCGCCGCCGGTGGCGAAGCCGAACTCGGCCCCGCGCCGCGCGACGTGGATGGCACGGGCGCTGGCTACCAGCGTCTTCGTCGGCACGCAACCGACGTTGACGCAGGTGCCGCCGAAGTCGCCGCGTTCGATGATGGCGGTGCGCAGGCCCTCGCGGCTGCACCGCGCCGCGATCGCCGGGCCGGCCTGGCCGGCGCCGATCACGATGGCGTCGAATGATTCGTGGTTCATTGGATGCTCCTGGTTGTCTGCACGGTTGCTGTCGATCAGCGCGTCATCACCCGCCGCGCGGCGTAGCTGAAGGCATCGACCAGCGCCACCAGCAGCAGCATCGCCGCCAGCACGGTGGCCGTCTTCCCCATCTGGAACAGCCCCATGTGAAAGGCCAGCAGCTGGCCCAACCCACCCGCGCCCACGACGCCCAGGATCGCCGCGGCGCGAATGTTGTTCTCCCACCGGTACAGCGTGTACGACATCAACTGCGGCAGCACCTGCGGCAGCGTGGCGTACAGGAACACGCGGCCAGCCGGCACGCCCTGCGCGCGGAGCGCGAAGGCCGGGCCGGTTGGCGCGTTCTCGATGGCCTCGGCGAACAGCCGGCCAAGCACGCCGGTGGTGTGCAGCGCCAGCGCCAGCGTGCCGGCCAGCGGGCCCAGGCCGGCTGAGATGAGCAGCAGCGCGGCCCACACCAGCTCGGGGATCGCGCGCAGCGCGTTCAGCAGCAGCCGTACCGGCGCGCGCGCATGCGCCCTGTCGCCAGCGTGGGTGCGGCTGGCCGACAGCGCCAGCAGCAGCCCGAACACGGCCGCCAGCAGCGTACCCAGCGCCGACATCGCCAGCGTCTCCGCGGCGCCCACCAGCACCTTGCGCACAAAGGGCGCCGACAGATCGGGCGGGAAGAACTCGCCCACGAAGCGGGCCATGCTCGCTGCCGCGTCCAGCGACAGGAAGGCGCGCCATTGCAGGTCCAGGCTCCAGAAACTGGCAACCACCAGCACCAGCAGCCCGAGGCCAAACCAGCAGGCCTTGCAGCGCGCGCCGAACAGCGGCGGCGGCAGCTTGTACGGCACGTTGGCGGCAGGCGGGCCCGACACGGGTTTCATCCCAGCGCCTTTCGCAACCAGCCACTGGTCCGGTCGGCCAGCGCCACCAGGGCGATGAACACCAGCAGCATCGTCGCCACCTCGCCACCCGCAAACATCTTGGTCGAGTTGTCGAGCTGCTGGCCCAGGCCGCCGGCGCCGACGAAGCCCAGCACCACCGACGAGCGGATCGCGCATTCCCAGCGATACACCGTGTACGACGTCAGCTCGGCCGCGTTCTGCGGCAGCAGCGCGTAGCTGAAGGCTTGCAGCCGACCACTGCCGTTGGCCAGCAGGCAACGCGTGACGTGCGAATCGCCGCTTTCCAGAATCTCACCGTAGACCTTGCCCAGCATGCCGCCGTAAGTGAGTGCAATCGCCAGCACCCCCGCGGTCGGCCCGAGCCCGACCACACGCACGAAGATCAGCGCCCACACCAGCTCGGGGATGCTGCGCAGCACGATCAACACCCAGCGCAGCAGCTGCCGCAGCAACGCCGGCACGGGCGCCATGCGGCCGGACAAGGCGGAGATCGACAAGGCCCGCGTCGACAGCAGCGTGGCGGGTATGGCCAGCACCAGCGCCAGCGTGATGCCGGCCGTGGCGATGGCCACGGTGCGCCAGGTCTCACGGGCCACCAGCAACAGGAAGTCGCTGCCCAACGCGGGCGGGAAGAAGGCCGACAGGAAGGCCAGCGTCGGGCCCCGGCTCTGCGCGTCGAACATCACCCACGGGCGGAACTCGGTGGCCACGAACAGCGGCCACAGCAGCACCAGCGCAGCGCCGATCCAGAACACACGCGCCAGCCAGGCCGGGTCGCGCGCGGGTGCGCTGAGTGGCCGCGCGCGGGCAACGTTCATCGGTGGGGCCTCATCGGCACTGCCTCATCGACAGTGCATCACCACCGGGTTCGGGGTCGCCGTCGTTTCCGGCGCCTGGTTGTCAGGCGCCGGGCCGCTCAGCTCGTCTTCGTGCTGTTCGTACAGGCGCTTGAGCAGATCGCCGCTGACGTGTGCCGCGGGCAGATCGAACGCCACCGCGCCGTCGCGCAAACCGACGATGCGCGGAAAGTGCACCAGTGCCGTGTCGACCTGGTGCATCGTGGTCAGCAGCGTGATGCCGCGTTCGCGCGCCAGCCGCATCAGCGCCGCGATGGCCTGTTCGGCACGCGTCGGGTCCAGCGCCGACAAGGGCTCGTCGATCAGCCACAGCGTGGCCGGCGAGACGAGCGCGCGCGCCAGGCCCACCCGCTGGCGTTCGCCACCTGAGAGCCGGTCGACACGTGCGAACAGCTTGTCGGCGAGATCGAAGCGCTCGAGCGCGGCATGCGCACCGGCGATGTCCACCGGGTAGAACAACGAGCGCAGGCTGGTGGCCAGGCTCCACGCCGGCAAGCGGCCAGCCAGCACTGCTGTCACCACCCGCTGGCGCGGCGGCAGCGGGGGTGTCTGCGGTGCCACGAACAAGCGGCCGCGCTGGCGCTGCAACGCACGCACACCCAGGCTCCACGGGTTCTCGCCATCGAAAAGAACCTGTCCCGCGACCGGCTTCAACGCTGCTGCGGCCACGTTCAGCAGCGTCGTCTTGCCGGCCCCCGAAGGCCCGATCACCGCAACCTGCTCGCCCGCATCGACGCGCAAGCTGAGGTCGCGCAGCACCACCGGGCCGGCAGCAGACGCACCAGCGTGGCGTGCCTGCACCCGCAGAAGCTCGATGTTCACGCGGCGGGTTTCGCAGCGCGATGGCGCAGCTTCAAAGCAGGCTGCCGCTCTTTGCGGCTGCTTCGATGCCGCGGTAGTTGTCGGCCTTGGTCGGCACGAACCGCGTCGCGCGTTGCAGCTCGAGGATCTCCTTGCCTTGCGGCGTGGCGCGGTCCAGCGACAAGAAGGCCTGGGACAGCTTCTCGCGCAGCGCGGCGGGCATGTCGGCGTGCACGCTCCAGTTGTAGTCGTAGTACGGCGGCGTGGTGAAGAACACGCGCACCGCGGCCGGATCGACCTTCTTGTCGGCGACGAACTTCTCCCACACCGAGATGTTCAGTGCGCCGGCCTGGACCTTGCCGGCGGCGACCGCCGCGATCGTCGCGTCGTGCGCACCGCTGTAGGCCACGCGTTTGAAGTCCTTGTCGGGGTCGACGCCCGCTTGCAGCAGGAAGCTGCGCGGCATCAGGTGGCCGCTGGTCGAGCTTTGCGAGCCGAAGCTGACGTCCTTGCCCTTCAGGTCGGCCAGCGTCTTGATGGTCGGGTCGGTGGTGATGAAGACCGAGCGGAATCGCTCGTCCTCTTCGCGCTGCACCAGCGGGATCACCTTGCCGCCCGAACGCGCATTCGCCTGCACGAAGGTGAAGCCGCCGAACCAGGCCATGTCGACCTTCTTGTTCACCAGCGCCTCGACCGACGCGGCGTAGTCGGTGACCGGCGTGAACTCGACCTTCATGCCGAGCCGGCTTTCGAGGTACTTGATCAGCGGCGCGGCCTTGCGCGCCAGCTCAGTTGGCGATTCATCAGGGATGGCAGTGATGCGGAAGACCTGCTGGGGCTGGGCGTGGGCGGGGGCCTGCGCGGCCAGCAGCAGCGGCAAGGCGATCAGGCCGAAGGTGGCGCAGCGGCGGGCCAGGGAGCGAAGCTTGGATGCCATGGCAGCACGATCCGAAAAGTTGAACGGGTGCGGATTAGAACCGGATTGTTCGAACCCTGCGCCGGGCTCAGCTTGGCGCGGCGATTCAGCCCGCCGCGCACGACCTGAAGCCGGCGAAGACGTCACTGCGCTGGGCTTCGAAGAAGTTTCGGTAGCGCGGGTGTTTCATGTGCGGCGCGGTCGCGAACGAGGCGCCCCGCAGCACCGGGCGGCCGTCGAACCAGGGCGCCGAATAGTCACGGTACGGGTGGGGCACGAAGCCCGGGTAAGGGGCAAAGGGCGAAGCCGTCCACTCCCAGACTTCACCCCAGTCGAAGACCTCGCCGAGCGTCGGCGCCAGGGTCGCGGCCAGTTCCCACTCGGCTTCGGTCGGCAGACGGCGGCCGGCCCAGCGGCACCAGGCTTCGGCCTCGAAGGCCGTCAGGTGCATTGCCGGCGCCGCCATGTCCAGTGGCACCCACGCGCCGAATCTCTGCTGCTGCCAATCGCCACCGACCTGCCGCAGATGCAGCGGCGGCTGCCGGCTCGCGCCGCCCGCTTCGAGGAACGGCAGGAAGCGCGCCCAGGTCACGGGGGCGCGGTCGATCGCAAAGGCGGCCACCGACTGGGTGTGCGGCGCGAGTTCGTTGTCGAACGCAAAGCCCGGGCCGGCGCAGCCGAGCTGCAGCGCCGCGGCGCCGACCCGCCACTCACCCGCCGACGACGCCACGCTGGGCGCGCGTGGGGTGTGCCTCGTCATCGAAGGGCCCAGGTCGATGCCCAGCCGCTGCGCCATCATGTGCCAGGCCTCTCGGTGCATGTCTTCGTGGAACAGCACCCAGCGGAAAAAGTACAGCGTGTCGTCGTCAGGCGCGCAGTCGCGCAGCAGCGCCAGCGTGCGCTGCCGCACGGCAGCGAGGTAGCTGCGCGTGGTGTCGGCGTCGGGCAGGGCCGCCTGCCAGCGGGCGGCGTGGGCGACGTTCGACGAGTCGTACAGCGCATCGGCGCCGCCCAGCAGCGGCGACGCGGCACGCGGGCGGGAGGGGTCGCACGCCGCACCGCGGTCGCGCTGTGGGTTGCGAGCCAGCCAGAACTCCTCGAACCAGGCCAGGTGGCCCAGCTCCCACAGCGGCAGGTTCAGCAGCGGGTCGTAGTCGATGTGCAGGCCGTCGTGGCCGAGAGCACGCTCGAAGCCGTCGAACAACATCAGCACCTGCGTGCGGCCGGCCGTGAGCGCCCGCTCGAGCACTGCCGCGTCGCCGCATCGCACCTCACGGGCTGTACCGCCCGGTATAACGCTGGCCATGCCACGTCCCTTGTTGTGCATCGTCACGCCCGCGCTGGCCGATGCCAACAACGGCAACTGGCAGACCGCCAGCCGCTGGGCCCGGATGCTGTCGCGCGATTATCGAGTCCGGCTCGCAGCCTCATGGGACGCCACGGCGGCCCCTGCCGACACTGCGGCCGACGTGCTGATCGCGCTGCACGCCCGCCGCTCGGCCGACTCGATCGCGCGCTGGGCTTTGCTGCAGCCGGCGCGGCCGCTGGTGGTGGTCTTGACCGGCACCGACCTGTACCGCGACATCCACACCGACGCCCAGGCCCAGCACTCGCTGGCGGTGGCGCAGCGGCTGATCGTGCTGCACGAGTGCGCGGTGGACGACCTGCCGCCCCAGCACCGTGGCAAGGCCGTCATGTGCTTTCAGTCGACGCCCGCACGCACACCGCTGCAAAAGACCCAGCGGCACCTGAACGCGCTGATGGTCGGCCACCTGCGCGAAGAGAAATCACCGCAGACCTTCTTCGAAGTCGCGCGGCTGCTTCGCGATCGCCCCGATATCCGGCTCGACCACATCGGCGCGGCGCTCGACCCGCTGCTCGGCCGCGAAGCGTTGGCGACGCAGCAAGCCTGCCCCCACTACCGCTGGCTCGGCGCGCTGCCGCACGCCGCCACGCGCCAACGCATCCAGCGCGCGCATCTGCTGGTGCATGCCAGCCGCATGGAGGGCGGCGCGCACGTGGTGATGGAGGCGGTACGCAGCGGCACAGCCGTGCTGGCCAGCCGCATCCAAGGCAACGTCGGCATGCTCGGCGCCGACTACGCGGGCTACTTCGAACCCGGCGACTCGCAGGGCCTCGCCGCCCTGCTGCGGCGCTGCCGCGACGAGGCGCCGACAATCGACGCCCTGTGCGTGCAATGCGAAGCCCGTTCACCCCTGTTCGAACCTGCTCGCGAACGCGCGACTTTGCTGGCCCTGCTGGCCGACGTGATGGAGACCTCTCGATGAACGCACCCCTGCCCACGCCCACCCCCCCCACCGCCGCGACCTCGCCGCGCCTGACCTCTCTCTCGCACGGCGGCGGCTGCGGCTGCAAGATCGCGCCGGGGCTGCTGAGCGAGATCCTCAAGAACACCAACCGTCTGCCGGTGCCGCCGCAATTGCTGGTAGGCATCGAGACCGCCGACGACGCGGCCGTGTATCAGCTGACCGACGACATCGCGCTCATCGCCACCACCGACTTCTTCATGCCGATCGTCGACGACCCCTTCGACTTTGGCCGCATCGCAGCCACCAACGCGATCTCGGACGTCTACGCGATGGGCGGCAAACCGATCATGGCGCTGGCGCTTGTCGGCATGCCGATCAACGTGCTGTCCACCGAGGTCATCGGCCGCATCCTCGAAGGCGGCGAATCGGTCTGCCGTGAAGCCGGCATTCCGATTGCTGGCGGCCACACCATCGACTCGGTCGAAGCGATCTACGGGCTGGTGGCGCTCGGCGTGGTGCACCCGAAGAAGGTCAAGCGCAACTCGGACGCCAAGGCCGGCGACCGGCTGGTGCTGGGCAAGCCGCTGGGTGTGGGCGTGCTGTCGGCGGCGTTGAAGAAGGAACAGCTCTCGGCCGAGGGCTACGCGCAGATGATCGCCACCACCACCCAACTCAACACGCCGGGCCCGGATCTCGCGGCGATGCAGGGCGTACATGCACTGACCGACGTCACCGGCTTCGGCCTGGCCGGCCACGCGCTCGAACTGGCACGCGGCGCCAAGGCCAACGTGGCGATCGACTGGGCGCAGGTGCCGTTGCTGCACGGCGTTCGCGATCTGGCCGCGCAAGGCTTCGTGACCGGTGCATCGGGCCGCAACTGGGCCGGCTACGGTGACGACGTGGTGTTGCCGGCCGGCTTCGCGGCCGTCGATCAGGCCCTGCTGAGCGACCCGCAGACCAGCGGTGGCCTGCTCGTCACCTGCGACCCGAGCGCGGTGGCCGACGTGCTGGCGGTGTTCCGGCGCCACGGCTTCGAGGCGGCTGCCGACATCGGCGAAGTGGTGGCCGGCGACGGCGGGAAGCCGCAGCTCATGCTGCGCTGAGCACGGCCCAGGTCTCGACCTGGCACGGACCTCGGCTGGGGCGGCGACTGGTTTCGTGCACACGGCGAGATGATGCCGGCCGACGGCCTGGACGCCTTGCGCAACAAGGACGCGATCCTGTTCGGCTCGGCCGGCGACCCGCACATCCCAGACCACATCACGCTGTGGGGCCTGCGGCTGAAGATCTGCCAGGGCTTCGACCAGTACGCCAATGTGCGGCCAACGCGCATCCTGCCCGGCATCGACGGCCCACTGAAGCGCTGCAAGGCCGAAGAGCTGAACTGGGTGATCGTGCGCGAGAACTCCGAGGGCGAATACTCCGGCGTCGGCGGCCGCGTGCACCAGGGCCACCCGATCGAGGCCGCTACCGACGTATCGATCATGACGCGCGTGGGTGTCGAACGGATCCTGCGCTATGCCTTCAAGCTGGCGCAGTCACGCCCGCGCAAGTTGCTCACCGTCGTCACCAAGAGCAACGCGCAGCGCCACGCGATGGTGATGTGGGACGAGATCACGCTCGAAGTCTCCAGCGAGTTCCCAGACGTCACCTGGGACAAGGAGCTGGTCGACGCCGCCACCGCGCGCATGGTCAACCGCCCGGCCAGCCTGGACACGCTGGTGGCCACCAACCTGCACGCCGACATCCTGAGCGACCTGGCTGCCGCGTAGGCCGGCAGTCTGGGCATCGCGCCCACCGGCAACATCGACGCAGGCCGTCTGCCGCCGCCACCTGGCGGCTGCGGCGCGCTGACATCCGAGACCACGCTTCGACATCGGCACCTGGTTCGGCGTGCTGGCGCCTGCCGCGACGCCGAAGGACGCGGTGGCGCGGCTGTCGAGCGAGATCGTGAACATCGTCCAGTCGCTCGAGTTCAACAAACGCATCGACGAGATCGGCGCCGAGCCGGTCGGCAACACGCCCGAGCAGATCGCGCGGCAGATCAAGGACGAGACCGACAAGTTCGCGACGCTGGTGCGCGACGCCAAAGTCACGATCGAGTAAGCCCTGCGCGACGGCGAGGGCAGCGCGCCCTCCCGTCGTTCAGGCCGCCGCGTTGCTATGGTCTCCGCCCAGTGCCCGCTGCAAGTCTTCCATTTGAATGGGCTTCCTGAGCACCGGCACCCCGGCCGGTAACGGGGCAAAACGTCGCAGTTCATCGGGTGCGTGATGCGTGACGAGGACGACGCGCATCTTGCGGGTGCCGGGGTGCAATAGCAGCGAGCGCAGCATTTCCACACCATCGAGACCGGGCAGATTGATGTCCGTGATGAGCACGTCAGGGGGCTGCTTGCCGGCATCGAGCAGCGCCGCGAAGCCGTCGCGTGCCAGCCTCACATGGGCTTGCGGCCAAAGTTTGCCGATCATCGCTTCCAGCAGTTCGGCGGTGTCCGCGTCGTCTTCAACAAGCATGACCGACAGCTTCTTGACGGGTATGGCCTGCTGCATGGCGTCGCGGTCACGAAGCATCGCTTCCACGGAGTTCGCGGCCACGCGCCGATGGCCGCCGACGGTCTTCCAGGCGCGCAGCACCCCCGCATCGACCCATTTCTGAACGGTGTGGGGTGCGACACCAAGAAGTGCCGCTGCCTGCGTCGTCGTCAGTGAGTCGGATTCGGACATGGGGCCAAGAAGCTGGGTTTCCATCAAAGCGTACTCGAACTTGGATTGCGCCAACCGCATGTCCGCCGACCGCAGTACTGCGTTGCGGCGAACCTGGGCCTGCGCTGTGGCGCATCGAGGGCTGGATTGACCGCGAGTCTGAATCTCGGGACCGATGACTATCGAAGGAACAACCCACCCGAGCCAGCGCTGTTCGTGTCGGTTGGGTTGCGCGCAAGTGCAGACGCGTGCGGCCCGTACGCCCAATCTGCCGTGTCTTCTTCAAGCTTCTCTTGGATTTGCCGAAATCACACCAAACGATGATTTCGAAAGTCACTGCTCCCCACCCTTGGCCATGCCCTGCGGCGAGCAAGTTGCTTCCCACCTCCCTGAGATCCACATGACAGCCATGACACGAGTCCGACCTGCTACGCGCCTGGCGCCGGGCTTGCGCAGGGTGCAGATCTTGGGCGTGGTCGGGTGGTGCGCCGCTGGGGGCGCGCTGGCCGCAGGTGGCCTCACCGCGGCCTGGGTGTTGTGGCTGGGGCTTGCCGGCCTGGCAGCCATCTGGTGGCTCAAGAGCGGCATGGCGGTTGGCTCGGGCGCGGCGGGGCCCAACGACGTTCTACCTGGCGGCAACGCCGCCATCGTCGGTGAACTGTTACCTCGGTTGGACGTCGCCACGCGCACCTGGACCACCCACCTGGGCACCGCCCAAACCCAGATGCGCGAGGCCATCGACCAGTTGCTGGGCAGCTTTGACGACATCCTGCAGGAATTGGACGCGTTGATCGGCACGCCGGAAAACAAAGCTGGCGCCAACAGCGATTCGCGTGCCGAAGTCCTGGCGCAGTGCGAGGGCCAGCTGCGCCAGATTCTGGGCAACTTCGAAGGGTTCGTGCGTTCGCGCGACGAGGTGCTGAATACCGTGCGCACCCTGAGCGACGCCTCCGGCAGCCTGCGCGCCATGGCCGAGGATGTGTCCAGTCTGGCGCGCCAGACCAACCTGCTGTCCCTCAACGCGGCCATCGAAGCGGCCCGTGCCGGCCCCTCAGGTCGCGGCTTTGCCGTGGTGGCGGGCGAGGTGCGCCGGCTGTCTGCAGAGTCGGGGCAAACCGGCAAGCGCATTGGCAGCCAGGTCGACAAGTTCAGCCAATCGATGCAGCAGGCCATGGCCCAGGCCACCCAGTCGGCCGCGTCGGACACCCTCACCATCCGTTCGTCCGAGGCCTCCATCAACCAGGTGGTGGAACGGGTGGATGACGCGGTGAAGCAGCTCCACCAGCGCGCCGCCGACCAGACCTTGCAGGGTCAGCTCATCAAGGCACAGGTGGAGCAGGTGCTGATTGCCTTTCAGTTCCAGGACCGCGTCCACCAAATCCTGGATCAGCTGCGCGACTCCATGCATGCAGCGACAGCGTCTCTGAAGCAGTCGCTGGCCGACGGCCGGATACCCGACGCGGAGTCCTGGCAGGCTGTGCTGGGCAGTGGCTACACCACAGCTGAACAGCGCGCCGTGACGCAAGGCGCGCCGGTGAACACCAGCCCCGCCGCCAACGTCGAAACCACCTTCTTCTGACCCGCGCTGCCCGCCGAGGACCTCCATCACCATGGCCAAGACCATTCTCATCGTCGACGACTCCAGCTCGCTGCGGACGGTCGTCCGGATGTCGCTCGTGCGCGCTGGCTACGACGTCCTTGAAGCCGGCGACGGCAAGGAAGGCCTGATGGCGCTGGAAGGTGCGGCCAAGGTCCACCTCATCGTCAGCGACGTGAACATGCCGAACATGGACGGCATCACGTTCGTGACCCAGGTCAAGCAGCACCCGCGCCACAAGTTCGTGCCGGTGATCATGCTCACCACCGAGGGCCAGGACGCGAAGAAGCAGGAAGGCCGCGCCGCCGGCGCCAAGGCCTGGATGGTCAAGCCGTTCAATCCACCGCAGCTGCTCGACGCGGTGTCCAAGCTGATCCTGCCCTAACCAAAAACGAGGCGCCCGCATGGCCAAGCGTTCCAAGACATCGGCGGCTCCGCCCGCGGCAGCACCCATCGCGACACCGCTGGCGCTGCCGGCGGAGCTGACGATCTACACCGTCGGCGAGCTGCATCCGCAGTGGCTGGCCTGGCTGGGCCAGGGCGCTGCCGCCCTGCCCGCCGAAGTACCGGCCGAGGTGCAGGCCGCGGCCGTCGAGCAGGTCGACGCTGCCGGGCTGCAACTGCTGCTGTCGCTGCAACGTGCGCTCCTCGACGGCGGCCGCAGCCTGCAGATCCAGGCCCCCAGCGCGGTGCTGCGTGGTGGCTGCGAGGCACTCGGCCTGGGCGCGTGGCTGCAGGCCCAGATGTCCGAGGGAGCACAAGCATGAACCAGATGACCGACGCCGACAACAGCTTCATCCAGGAGGCCTTGCCGGCCTTCATCAGCGAGGCGCAGGAACAGATCGAAAGCCTCGAACAGTTGCTGCTGCAGCTGGAAGATGCGCCAAGCGACATCGAGTTGCTCAACGCCTTGTTCCGCTGTGCCCACACTGTCAAGGGCTCGGCCGGCATCTTCGGGCTGGACCGGGTGGTGGCGTTCACCCACCATGTCGAGACCTTGCTGGATAAGCTGCGCGAAGGCCAGCTCGACCTCACGCCGGACCTCAGCACCCTGCTGTTGCAGTGCAACGACCAGCTGCGCACACTGATCGGCCAGGCGCGCGACGCCGACACCGCCGAAACGCCCGAGGCCGGGGCCGAACGCGCCGCACTGGTTGAACGTCTGCAGGCTGCGGCGGGGCATGCCGAAGCGCAAGAGTTGGAGGCCGGACTCGCGCCTGCCACCGCGCCCGCACACGCACCCGTACTTGCAATCACGGGCAGCGCGCGCTGCTGGCACGTCTCGGTGGCCTTCGGCACCGAGACCTTCCGCAACGGCATGGACCCGCTGGCGCTGCTGAACTACGTGCGCGGCCTGGGCAGCGTGCCGAATCTGGTGTGCGACATCGCCGGCGTGCCGCCGCTGGACCAGCTGGACCCCGAGAGTTGCCACCTGGCCTTCGAGTTGGGCGTGGAAACGGACGCCTCGCGCGCCGAGATCGAAGGCGCCTTCAGCTTCGTGCGTGACGACTGCGTGCTGCACGTGCTCGAACCTGGCGCCACGCCCGAGGACTACGCCCGCCTCATCGAGGCCATGCCCGACAACCCGCGCCTGGGCGACATTCTTGTGGCCTGTGGCGCGATCACCCGGGCGCAACTGCAGCAGGGCCTGCGCACGCAAAGCGCGGCCGTCGCCGCCGGCACCACTCAGCAGCCGCTGGGCGAGATCCTGCAGGCCACCAGCGGCGTCAGTCCCCAGGTGGTACATGCGGCGCTGAACAAGCAGACGAAGGCCAAGCAGCGCGACGCTGCGCCCGCCACGGCCGCCACCACAGGCGACGACAGCCGCTTCATCCGCGTGCAGGCCGACCGGCTGGACGCTGTGATCAACCTGCTGGGTGAACTGGTGATCGCCGGCGCCGGCGCGGCGCTGCTGGCGCGGCAGACGCGCCAGGGCGCACTGATCGAGGCCAACGGCCAGATCAGCCGGCTGATCGAGGAAGTCCGCAACGGCACCCTGCAACTGCGCATGGTGCCGATCGGCGAGACCTTCTCGCGCTTTCGCCGCGTGGTGCGCGACACCGCCGCCGAGCTCGGCAAAGACGTACTGCTCGAGATCCAGGGCGGCGAGACCGAGCTCGACAAGTCGATGGTCGAGCGCATCGCCGACCCGTTGATGCACCTGGTTCGCAACGCGCTCGACCATGGCCTGGAAACGCCCGCCCAGCGCCAGGCGGACGGCAAGGCCGGGCAGGGCCGCCTGGTGCTGAGCGCTGGCCACGAGAGCGGCAGCATCCTGATCCGCATCAGCGACGACGGCCGCGGCATCCAGCGCGACAAGGTGCTGCAGCGGGCCTGGGAGCGCGGGCTCGTCGAGCCCGGCGTGACGCCAGCCGACGCCGACATCGACAGGCTCATCTTTGAGCCCGGCTTCAGCACCGCCGAGAAGGTGACGAACCTGTCGGGCCGAGGCGTCGGCATGGACGTGGTCCGCCGGAACATCGAGGCCCTGCGCGGCACGGTAGCGCTGACCAGCGAACCGGGTGCGGGCTCGCGCATCGAGATCCGGCTGCCGTTGACGCTGGCCATCATCGACGGCTTCCTCGTCGGCGTGGGCGCCTCAAAATTCATCTTCCCGCTCGAATCGGTGGTTGAGGTGATCGAGGCGCGCTCAAGCATCAGCACGCCCGACGCGCAGGGCCGCAGCGTCGTTGAATTGCGCGGCCGGGTACTGCCGGTGCTCAGCATGCGCACTTTGTACGGCTTGGCAACCGACGAACCCGAGCGCATCAGCGTGGTCGTCATCAAGTCCGGCTCGCACAGCTACGGCGTGATGGTCGACGTGCTGCTGGGCCAGCACCAGACCGTCATCAAGCCGCTGGGCCGCATGTTCCGCAGTCTGCGTGGCATGTCGGGCTCCAGCATTCTGGGCAGTGGCGAGGTGGCGCTGATTCTCGATGTGAACTCTTTGGGTGAATTGGCAGCGGGTAAACAGTCCGTGCCTGCCCAATCCCCTGATGCTGCCAACGGTGGCCACAAAACCTTTGTCCGGAATTGAACAGATGAAACCACAAACGATTCAGCTGGTGCAGGACTCCTGGAAGCAGGTTTTACCGATTGCCCCCCAGGCGGCCGAACTCTTTTACAAAAATCTCTTTGCCGCCGACCCCAGCTTGCAGCGCCTGTTCAAGGGTGACATGGCGCAGCAAGGCAAGAAGCTGATGCAGATGATTGGAGCTGCCGTGGGCAAGCTCCATGATCTGGATACCCTGGTTCCGATATTGAAGGGCTTGGGCAAACGCCACGCCGGTTATGGGGTTAAAGATGCGCACTACGCAACCGTAGGAGCGGCACTGTTGCTCACCCTCAGTCAGGGGCTCGGCAACGCATTCACGCCCGCTGCGAAAGCAGCGTGGACAGAGGTTTATGGCGTCATGGCGCAAGTCATGCAAGGCGCTGCGCAAACGAGTCAATTCAATTGGAGATCAATGATGAATATTTCGAATGTAAAGATCAGCAAGCGCTTGATTACTGGCTTTTTGCTGGTGGCGGCGATCAGTGTCGTGGTCGGGCTCGTTGGCATGTTGAATGCGGGCAAGATTCAAGAAAACGTCGAAAGCCTTTATGAGCGCGATTTGCTCGGGCTGAGCGCAATCAATGACGCCAACATCGCGCTGATTGACATTGGCCGGGCGCGCGGCAACTTCCTTTTGGCCACCACCGCGCAAGACCGTGAAAAGCACATGGCCTCGGTTGACAAAAACTCCAAAGAAGTGCTGCGGCAGATGGAGACCGCCAAGCCGCTGTTTGTGAGCGAGCGGGGAAAACAAGTCTTTGCTGAGTTTGCCAAAACCTGGGAGGTCTACCAAGCCAGTCTGAAACAAGCGATGGCCACGGCAGCGGCAGAAAAATTGTCGGTACGCAGCGAGGCGCTCGTTGCGCAGTTGGCAGCAGTTCGCGAGAAGGCGGACATGCTGGATGCCAACCTGGAAGAACTCACGACGCAAAAAAAGGCGCGCGCCAAATTGGCCAGCGCGGAGTCCGTGGCGGTGTACGAACAAAGCCGCACCTTGATCATCGGCGTGATCTTGGGCGGTGTCCTCTTCGGCGTTGGGTTGGGGGTCTGGATCAGCCGATCGATCACCCGGCCGCTGCAGCGCGCAGTCGATCTGGCCAAAGCCATGGCCGCAGGCCGCTACGACAACGCCCTCAGCGCGACATCAGCCGACGAAACCGGCGAGTTGCTGCGCTCCCTGGGCGAGACGCAAACGGCGTTGCAGGGTGCGGCAGAGGCCGCTGCGTTCAACCTGCGCGTGCGCGCCGCACTGGAGGTGGTCACGAGCAACGTGATGATTGCCGACGTCGACAACAACGTGCTGTTCATGAACAAGGCGGTTGACGGCATGCTGGCCACGGCGGAGAGCGACATTCGCAAGGCCCTGCCGAACTTCGAGACACGCAAGGTGCTCGGCTCGAACATCGACATCTTCCACAAGAATCCGTCGCACCAGAAGAACATGCTGTCTGCGATGCGCGATACCCATCGCACCCAGATCGAAGTCGGCGGCCGCATCTTCGGTCTGGTCGCCACGCCGATCAATGACTCCAAGGGCCAGCGTGCGGGCACCGTGGTCGAGTGGCAGGACAAGACGGCCGAGATCGCGGCGCGCACTACTGAACTCAAGATGATGGGCGAGAACACGCGCATCAAGAACGCGCTCGACAAGTGCACCACCAACGTGATGATCGCCGACGCAGCCAACCAGATCGTCTATATGAACGAGACGGTGGCCTCGATGATGCAGCGCAACGAGGCCGAACTGCGCAAGAGCCTGCCGCAGTTCGACGCGCGCAAGCTGATCGGCGAGACGATCGACGTGTTCCACAAGAACCCGGCGCACCAGCGCGGCATGCTTGCGGCGCTGAAGACGACCCACCGCACCCAGATCCAGGTCGGCGAGCTGTACTTCGGCCTGATCGCCAACCCGATCGTTGACGCCAAGGGTGAACGTGTCGGCACGGTGGTGGAGTGGGCCGACCGCACCGCCGAAGTCGGTGTCGAGAAGGAAGTCGCCGCCATCGTGGAAGGCGCCTCGCAGGGTGACTTCGGCCAGCGCCTGAGCCTGGCCGGCAAGGAAGGCTTCTTCGCCAACCTGAGCAAGGGCATGAACCAGTTGCTCGACACCAGCGAGCAGGGCCTGACCGATGTGTCCGAGGTCTTGGCAGCCTTTGCCGACGGCGACCTTACCAAGCGCATCGAACGCGACTACGCTGGCTTGTTCGGCAAGGTCAAGGACAACGCCAACACCACGGCCGACAACCTGACCCGCGTGATGGGCGAGGTGCGCGCCGCAGCCGACGCGCTGACCGGCGCAGCCAACCAGGTCAGCGCCACGGCGCAGAGCCTGTCGCAGGCCGCCAGCGAGCAGGCCTCGTCGGTGGAAGAAACCACCGCGTCGATCGACCTCATCTCGGCCAGCATCAGCCAGAACAGCGACAACGCCAAGGTCACCGACGGCATGGCCACCAAGGCCAGCAAGGAAGCCGGTGAAGGCGGCGCAGCGGTGACGCAGACGGTCAGCGCGATGAAGCAGATCGCGCAGAAGATCTCGATCGTCGACGACATCGCCTACCAGACCAACCTGCTGGCGCTGAACGCGGCCATCGAAGCGGCGCGGGCCGGCGAGCACGGCAAGGGCTTTGCGGTGGTGGCCGCCGAAGTGCGCAAGCTGGCCGAGCGCAGCCAGGAAGCGGCCAAGGAGATCGGCGACCTGGCAGGCAACAGCGTCAGCACGGCCGAACGCGCCGGCAAGCTGCTCGACGAGATCGTGCCTTCGATCCAGAAGACATCCGAACTGGTGCAGGAGATCGCTGCGGCTTCGAGCGAACAGAGCCAGTCGGTGACGCAGATCGGCGGCGCGATGGGCCAGTTGAGCAAGGCCACGCAGCAGAACGCCTCGGCGTCTGAAGAACTGGCAGCGACATCCGAAGAGTTGTCGGGACAGGCCGAGCAGTTGCAGCAGTCGGTGGCCTTCTTCAACCTTGGCGGCGGTGAACCGGCGCGCAAGGCCAAGCCGGCCGCCGGCGCGGCCACCGAGCGTCGCACGGCCAACTCGCCGATGCGGGCCGTCAACAAGGCCGCCGCGCCCGCGCCACGGGCCGCGGCCAACGGCACGAACGGCAACTTCCGTCCCTATTGAGGTGGTCCCATGGCAAACCACAAGAGTGAGGCCACGACGGCCCGTGCGCCGGCGGTCGACGTGCCGGCCCAGTACCTGACCTTCACGCTCGGGGAGGAGGTGTTCGCAATGGACATCCGAACCGTGCGCGAGATCATCCAGTACGGACCGATGACCACGGTGCCGCTGATGCCGGGCTTCGTGCGCGGGGTCATCAACCTGCGGGGCGCGGTGGTGCCGGTGATCGACCTGCAGTCGCGCTTCGGCCGGCCGCAGGCCACCATCGACAAGAAGACCTGCATCGTGATCTTCGACGCCCTTCGCGACGGCGAACGGGTCGAACTCGGGCTGCTGGTCGACGCGGTCAGCGAGGTGATCGACATCACGCCCGAGCAGATCGAGCCGCCGCCCAACTTCGGCAGCGCGGTGCGGCGCGACTTCATCCAGGGCATGGGCAAGGTCGGCACACGGTTCGTCATCATCCTTGAGCCTGACAAGGCTTTCGACGTGACGGAAATGGCGCAGCTCTGCGAAGCGGCGCAAGACGCCGTCACGGCATGAACGGGGCCCGGGCGAACACCATGGCACACATCACGAACGTGGCCCCCGGATCCCTTGCCGGCAACAGCACGGGCCGCGCTTCGCTGCGCGGCGTCTGGCTGGCCGCCGGCGTGCTGTGCCTGCTGATCGGCACCGTCGGCATCGTCTTGCCGCTGGTGCCCACGGTCGACTGCTACGGCATGGCGGCTTATTGCTTCGCCCGTGGCAGCCGGCGCTGGGAAGCCTGGTTGATGGCCCACCCGCGCATCGGCCCGCTGGTGCGCGACTGGCGCTCCAGCCGCGCGGTGCCACTGCGCGCCAAGTGGCTGGCCACGCTGTCGATGTCGCTGAGCTGCGCCTGGGCGTTCTACGCGCTCAAACCCGCGGTGGCCTGGATCCCGGCGGCCTGTTGCACGTTGGTCGCGCTGTACCTCTGGACGCGGCCGACCCGGCCTGCGTCCACGGCCGGGCGGTACTGACATGGAAGCGCTGCGCGACGACACCTACCGCAAGATCACCTCGCTGATGTACGACAGCATCGGGCTGTCATTCAACGACAGCAAGAAGTCCCTGGTCTCGTCGCGGCTGGCGCCACGCATCCAACGCCTGGGCATCGACGGCTTCGAGGACTATCTGGCGCTGATTGGCGGCCAGGCCGATGGTGGCGAGTTCCAGATGGCGATCGACCTGCTGACCACCAACGAGACCTACTTTTTCCGCGAGCCGGCGCACTACGACCTGCTGGAGCAGGAGCTGGCGCGCACCAAGCCGCGCACGCTGTCGGTGTGGAGCGCTGCCTCGTCGTTCGGCGACGAAGCCTTCACCACCGCGATGCTGCTGGCCGACATGGCGCAGCAGGGCCGCATCGGCAACGATTGGCGCATCCTGGGCACTGACATCAGCGACCGTGTGCTGCGCAGCGCCAGCGAAGCGGTCTATCCCGAGGACCGGGTGCGCAACGTCACGCCCGAGCGGCTCAAACGCTACTGCCTGCGCGGCGACGGCGCGTCGGCCGGCATGGTGCAGATCCAGGACAAGCTCCGCGCGCGCGTCAGCTTCGGCCAGCTCAACCTGTGCCAGGACATTCAAGGCCTGGGCCCATTTGACGTGGTCTTCCTGCGCAATGTGCTGATTTACTTCGATGCCAAGACCAAGAGCGAAGTGGTCGACCGCGTGCTGACCCAGTTGCGTCCGGGCGGCCTGTTCTTCATCGGCACCGCCGAAGGGCGCGTGCCCTGCAGCACCGCGCTGCAGACGCTGGCCCCAGGCGCCTTCCGAAAACCGGCCGCCTGACATGGCTGCCGTTCCGGAAGGCCACTTCAGTGCCTGGGCCGAACCCGCCACGGTGACGGTGCTGCACCCCGGCGACGTGGCGTTGGCGCGCCGGGGCGACGGGTTGGAGACGCTGCTGGGCTCGTGCGTGTCGATCATCCTCACCGACCCGCGGCGCACCGTGGCCGCGATGTGCCACATCGTGCATTCGGGCGCGGCGCCGGTGGATGAGCGGGGCACCGAGACCACCCATGCCGAACCGGCGTTGGCGGCGATGTTCGACATGCTGCAGGGCTGCGGCATCAGCCCACACCTGTGCGAGGCCTATCTGTACGGCGGGGGCAACATGTTTCCTTCGTTGTTCAAGCAGGCGCATGTGGGCCAGAACAACACCGAGTGGGCTGTGCAGGCCTTGGCCGACCTGGGCATTCCACTGCGCAGGCAGGACACCGGCGGAACCGCCTTCCGCCGCATCAACTGGACCGTCGGCCCGGGGGCGCCTGAAGTGCGTCTGGGCGAAGCTTGAGGAGGCGACATGGCTATCAAGGTGTATGTGGTGGACGACTCCGCAGTGGTGCGCCAGACGGTGGCCCACCTGCTGCAGGGCGACGCCGAGATCGAACTGATGGGCAGCGCGCCCAACCCGCTGATCGCCGGCCCGGTGATCCGCAAGACGCCACCCGACGTGCTGCTGCTGGACATCGAGATGCCGGGCATGGACGGGCTGACCTTCCTGCGCCAGATCATGGAGACGTCGCCGATTCCGACCGTGATCTGCTCCACGCTGACCACCGGCGGCAGCCAGATGGCGCTCGAAGCCCTGGCGGCCGGCGCGGTGGCCGTGGTGTCCAAGCCGCGGCTGGGGCTCAAGCAGTTTCTCGAGGAGTCGCGGCGCGAACTGGTGACGACCCTGAAGACAGCGGCGCGCTCGCGGCCGCGCGCCAGCATGGCTGCGCGCGCGGCGCCCGCTCCCACCCCCGCGGCGGGCGCGCGGCCCGCGCCGCCGCGTGCGGCCGCAGCCGGCCTGCACGCACTGTCGGTCAACAAGCCAGTGGTCATCGGCAGCTCGACCGGCGGTTGTCAAGCGCTGGAGTCGATCCTCACCGCGCTGCCGGCCGACAGCCCGGGCATCGCCATCGTGCAGCACATGCCCGAGAAGTTCACTGCCATGTACGCCCAGCGGCTGAACGGCATCTGCGCGGTCAACGTGCGCGAGGCCAAGGACGGTGACCGGCTCGAACGCGGCGTGGTGCTGATCGCCCCGGGTGGCAAGCACATGCAGTTGCGCAAGGGCGGTGGCCAGTACTTCGCGGTGGTGGCCGACGGCCCGCCGGTGAACCGCCACAAGCCCAGTGTCGACGTGCTGTTCCGCAGCATGGCCGAATGCACCAGCGGCGACGTGCTGGCCATCATGCTCACCGGCATGGGCGACGACGGTGCGCGCGGCATGAAGCAGTTGCACGACGGTGGCGCTCGCACGCTGGCGCAGGACGAGGCCAGCTGCGTGGTCTTCGGCATGCCGAAGGAAGCCATCAAGCTTGGCGCGGTGGACCAGGTGCTGCCGCTGGACCGCATGGCCGGCGCCATCCTGCAGTTCGACGCGCGCGGGTAGTCGCCCAGGCACCCCGCACCGCCCCGCGCTGAATCAACCCCGACAACTCGAACGTTAGTCATGCAATCTGCACCTCTGCCTTCCAACGAAGATCAGCGTCTTGCCGCACTGCACGCGCTGCTGGTCATGGATACAGCGCCCGAATCGGAGTTCGACGCCTTGGTGAACGCCGCGGCCGCCGTGTGCGGCACGCCGATTTCGCTGATCAGCCTGGTGGATACCGATCGCCAGTGGTTCAAGGCCAATCACGGCCTGGCCGGCGCCACCCAGACAGCGCGCGAGGTGGGCTTTTGTGCCCACGCGATATTGCAAGACGGCGTGTTCGAGGTGCCCGACGCCAGCCTGGATGCGCGCTTTGCCGACAACCCGCTCGTGACCGACGCGCCGGACATCCGCTTCTACGCTGGCGCCCCCGTGCGGCTGAGCAGCGGGCATTGCATTGGCGCGATTTGCGTGATCGACCGCGAGCCGCGCACCTTGAACGAGCGCCAGCGCGAAGTGCTGCGCTGCCTGGCCCAGGCCACCGCACAGGCCATGGAAGGACGGCGGGCATTGCAGCAGGTGCGCGGCCTGGTGGGCGATCTGTCGCGGGCCGCTGTGGAAGCCGAGCATCGGGCCGGCCATGACCTGCTGACGGGCCTGCTCAATCGCACCGACTTCGAACCTCGCCTTCAGGCGGCGCTGGACGGGGCCATAGCCGATCCGGCGCAAGCGCATTCGCTGCTGTGCATCGACCTGGACCACTTCAAGATCGTCAACGACACCTGCGGCCATGCCGCGGGCGACCGCCTGCTGCAGCAGATTGCCCGCATGCTGTGCGACGCGGTGCGGCAAGGCGATGCCGTGGCGCGGCTGGGCGGCGATGAGTTCGCCGTTTTGCTGACCGGGTGCAGCGCGGTAGCTGCGCAGGAGGTGGGGCAAAAGATCTGCGCGATGTTCGACGACTTCCGCTTCGTGCACGGCGAGAACCGCATGAAGGTGGGCACCAGCATCGGGCTGGTGGCCGTCGACCGCCGCTGGAGCGACACAGCCTCGCTGATGCAGGCTGCAGACGCCTGCTGCTACGCCGCCAAGCAGGGTGGCCGCAACCGCGTGGTGGCACTGGCGGAAGACGAGGCGCGCATCCTTCATTGCACGGGCGATGCGCAATGGGCCAGCCGCATCGAGCGGGCACTGGACGAAGACCGTTTTGTGCTGCACGGGCAGCGCATCGTGCCCCTTCAAGGCGACTGCACGCTCGCCAAGTTCGAGTTGCTGCTGCGTATGGTGGACCTCGACGGATCGCTGGTCCCGCCGGCCGCGTTCATTCCCAGTGCAGAGCGGTTTCACCTGATGGGCGGCGTCGACCGCTGGGTGGTGCGCCATGCGATTGCCTGGCTGCGCGGCCTGCTCGAACGTGGCGACGCACCCACGGTGGCCATCAATCTGTCGGGGCAGTCGGTGGGAGACCGCAGCTTTCACAGTTGGGCCATCAATGTATTCGCTGCAGCCGGCCCCGCCGTCTGCAAGCGCCTGGTCCTCGAGGTCACTGAGACGGCGGCCATCACCAACCTGGCCGATGGGGCCAGATTCATGGGGCAGGCACGGGACCTGGGTTTGCGCATCGCGCTGGACGACTTCGGTGCGGGTGCGTCTTCGTTCGGCTACTTGAAGAAGTTGCCGCTCGACTACCTGAAGATCGATGGTCAATTCATATGCGATGTGCTGACCGACCCGTTGGACGCCGCCGCGGTGCGCTGCTTCGTCGACGTGGCAAAGGTGGTGGGCCTGAAAACCATCGCTGAGTTCGTCGAGAACGAAGCCGTGTTGCAGCACTTGGCTGTTCTCGGCGTGGACTTTGCCCAGGGGTTTCACATCCACCGGCCGGGTCCATTGCCCACCGTGTGGCCGCAGACCCATGGCAGCAGTCAGGCGCGGCCGGCTCTGGCCGGGCCACCCCGCTTGCTGTCGCCGCATGAGGCGGCAATCGCTGCCTGACCGATCCGGCGTCGGTCGCTCAATCTGCCGCCGACCGGGCGGCCTGCTCCAATATCCGCTTCAAGTCGCTCAAGCGGAAAGGCTTGTCCAGGAATTGCGTGATCCCGGCATCGCCGGCAGCGCGGCGTGTCTCGGGCATCACATCAGCTGAGAGCACCACCGTCTGCGACGCTGTGATCAAGCCTTCAAGCTGTGCCTGGGCCAGCATCTGCAGGCCGGTCTGGTCGGGCAGGTTGATGTCGAGCAGCATCAGGTCGCATGGCGCCTGGCGCAATGCATCGAGCGCGGCGGAAGCCGTGGCGGCTTGGCGAACCGTCCACGACGGCCACAGCCTTCGGATGGACTCTTCGAGGACCATCGCATTGACCTCGTTGTCTTCGACGCAGAGCACGTCGAGCGTGCAATCCTGCAACGGCGCACTTGCAGTCTGATCAGGCTCGACGGTCTGCGCACCGTGCTCAGCCAGCGGCAGACACAAGGTGAAGACCGACCCCTGCCCCGCGACGCTGCTGGCGGTGATGTCGCCGCCCATCAGCGTGGCCAGCGCGCGCGCAATCGACAACCCGATGCCCGTGCCCTCGATGCTGCTGTACTCACGGCCGAGACGGTTGAAGGGCTCGAACAACATGGCCTGCTGTTCGGCCGTCAGCCCCAGGCCCGTGTCCGCAACCTCCACACAGGCCATGCCGTCTTGCCGATGCAGGCGTACCGATACCGAGCCACCCGGCCGGTTGTACTTGACCGCATTGCTCAGCAGGTTGGAGAGAATTTGCTGCACGCGCGTCGCGTCGGCATGCACCCACAACGGCGGCAGGTCGATATCCAGCGTCAGCCCCATCTGCAGCACGCGGGGCTCCACCAGCACCGCCGCTTCCTTGGCCACGTCGCTCAGCGACAGGCTGACCGGCGTGACGCTCATCGCATTGCTTTCGATGCGCGACAGGTCGAGCACATCGTCGATCAAGGCCAGCAGATGCCAACCCGAGCGCTCGATGCGCTTGATGCGTTCGAGCGCAGCTTTCGGCAAGGGCGTTTCACCGCTGACCAACAACTGCGCATAGCCGATGACGGCGTTCAAGGGCGTGCGCAGCTCATGGCTCATGCGCGAAAGGAAAGCCGTCTTGGCCAGGTTGCGAGCGTCGGCCTCGGCGCGCGCGGCGCGTTCGTCAACCGCTTCGTGCTCGGCCGTCACATCCACCGTCGTGCCCAGCGCGCGCAGGGCGCGGCCATCTTCGGCGCGCTCGAAGGCACATTCAGAACGTAGCCAGCGCCATCCACCCGCAAGTTTGCACACCCGGAACTCGCCCCGCCAGCGGGCGGCGATCGGATCTGTCGCATGCCGCAGGAAGTCCCGTCTCGACGACTGGCGGTCCTCTTCATGCAGCGTTGCCCACACCGCATCGTCAGAAGGCGGCCCGTGCGCGGACTCGAAACCGAACTTCTCGAACATCTGCCCGTTCCACCGCGCCACATGCGTCGAGAGGTCAAGCTCCCACAGGCCGATGGCTGCGTTCTCGGTCGCGCGGTCGACGCGTCGGGTGGCTTCAACCAGGGCCTGTTCGCGTTCGATGTCGCGCGTGACATCGGTCTGCACGCCAACGAAGCCCTCCAGCTCGCCGGCGTCGTCGTACATCGGGCGCACTTCGAGATCAACCCAATACGGTTGCCCGCCCTTGCTGAAGTTCTGCAGCCGGATGCCCTCGAAGGTCTGGCGCGCGTGGATGCGCCGTCGCATCAGCGCGTTGACGGCCTCAGGCACGGTGGCGCGCTGCAACAGCGTTCCGGGCTTCTTGCCGAGGACTTCCTCCAGCGTCCACCCGGACACCTTGACGAAGGCATCGTTGCACCAGGTGATGCGCTCGTCACGGTCGGTCACCAAGACCAGTTGCGAGGACGTCGCCACCGCCTCAGCGAGCATGCGCGCGCGGCTGTTCAAGACCGATACGCGGGCCTGGGCTTCCACGAGCGAGGTGACGTCCTGGACAGCGCCGTCCACACGGATGAGCGCACCATCCTCGAAGTGCGGTGACACGACCGAACGCACCCAACGGTTGCCGCCTCCGATCAGGCTGATCGGGAGGACGAGGTCGTAACCCTCCCCGTGCTCCAGCAATCGACGTTTTGCCGCTTGCAGGCGCAACACGGCATCACCTTGAAAAGCGCCGCGAAAGTCGAGCCAGAGCGGCAAGGGTTCGTCAGGGCTGATGCCGTGTATTTCGCGCGCCACGGCGCTGAGCCGCATGCGCCCGCTGCCGATATCGGCCTCCCAGGCGCCGATGCGGGCAATGTTGCACATGCGCTCGAGCGTCTCGGCGGTACGGGACAGTTCCTGCTGCGTGCGCACTCGGCTTGAGACATCACGCAAGGTGCCCGCCAGCCAGGTCGCCGCTGGCGAGCCCGAGGTGATGGCGCCGCCCTTGAGAACAAAGTGGCGTAGCTGACCATCGCCGTCGACCACCTCGAAGTCCTCGTAGAGGCTGTCGGCCTTGTCGGGGGCGTGTGCCAAGGACATCGCGATTCGGGATCTGTCGGCTTGCCGGACCTGCCGAAGCAGAAAGTCCAGGCTCTGCGTGTCCTGCGCTGGCGCTGCCGAGACCGAAACGCCCAGCAGCTTGGCCAGATCGGCGTCGAAGCGCAGCGTGCCGGTTCCACGCTCCCACAGCCAGGTCGTGTCGCGGCTCGCGTCCAGCGCCTGGCGCGCCACCTCCTGCGCCTGCTCGCGCGCCGCTTCGGCCAGACGCATTGGCGTGATGTCGACCAGCATGTTGACCGCGCCGGTCAGCGTGCCGGCAGCGTCGAACAGCGGTTGCGGATGCGTCAGCACGTGGCGCCGCGTGCCGTCGGGTCGCTCGATGATGACTTCGCGCCCCCGGTTGGCCTGCCCACTGCGAACGGCCTGCGCCATCGGGCCCTGGTCCACCCGCAGTGTTTGTCCGTCGGGCGAAAACTTGCGCCAGGCGCCACCCCAGCGCGCCTCGCCGATCACCGGCTCCTGGCCCCACAGTTCGGCCGCCGCAGCGTTGTAGAAAGTGACGCGGCCTTGGGCGTCGCAGGTGTAGACGGCTGCCGCCACCGACTCCATCACGTGGCGATAGTGCTGCTCGGCGTCGTGTCGTTGAACGCGCGAACGGGGTGTGGCTGCGACAGCTGCGGTCCGCGCCGCCACAGGATGCCAGGCGTGGCCTGCCAGCAGCGCCGGCACAAGCTCGAAGTCGGTCGACTTTTCCAGAAAGTGGTCGGCGCCCTGCTGCAGGCAGCGTTCGCGCGTCTCGGGCTCGGCAAAGTTCGTCATCACGATGACCTTGCATGACGGCCGGCTGCGCTTGATGGCATCCAGCAAGGCGTAGCCCGTGCCGTCGGTGAGCTGCAGGTCGAGCACCACGGCATCGGGCGCCATCCGCTCGAACTCGGCCAACGCCACCTTCACGCTGCTGGCTTCGGCCACCACCCGGGCCAGCCCCGATTCCGTGACCAGACTGTGCAAACGCTGGCGAATGGGCAAAGAATCTTCGACCAACAGCACCCGGGGAAGCTCATTCAGTACAGCGGTGTTCATGCTCAAACTCTAGGCCGCTGCACGCCTCGTGCCCGTGGCAGCCAAGCTGCCAGCGCTGTCGTCATTGCGGCCAGGCGCTTGTCGGTAATTTCACCGACAGGGCGGGTGCGTTGCCTTGCCGTGCTGCGTTGAAGCCGATTGCGACACGCGCCGCTTCAATCGACCAGGCCGTGCTGCAGGGCGTAGCGCGCCAGTTCCACGTTGCTGGACAGGCCGATCTTTTCAGCCAACCTGGCGCGGTAGGTGGCGACGGTCTTGTCGCTCAATTGCAGGCTCGCGGCGATCGCCCGCACCGTCTTGCCAAGGGCCACCTGGCGCAGCACTTCAAGTTCGCGCGGCGACAGCGCATCGTGGGGTGACTCGGGCCGGGGGTGGCCCAGCTCGGTGGCCATTTGTTCGGCCAGCGCCGCGCTGACGTACTTGCCGCCCGCCAACACGCGCTTCACCGCCAGCAGCAGCTCGTCGGCCAGGCTCGTCTTGGTCAGGTAGCCGGCGGCGCCCAGCTTGAGCGCGCGCACCGCGAACTCGGACTCGGGGTAGGCGCTGAGCACCAGCACTGGCGTTTGCGGGCACAGCTGGCGCGCCTGGGCCAGCAGATCCAGGCCGCTGCCGTCGGGCAAGTTGATGTCCAGCAGCGCCAGGCTCCAGGCCTCGTGCGTCAAGGCCTCGCGCGCCGACGGCACACGCGCGGCTTCGCGAATGTCGGCATCGGGGTAGGCCTCGGCCAACAGCTGCCGCAAGCCGCGGCGCACGATCTCGTGGTCGTCAACGAGCAGGATGCGCATCAGCGTGCCGCTTCCAGCCTGGGCACCCACATCGTCACGCAGGTGCCGTGGGGTGCCACGGGTGCCAGGGTCAGACTGCCGTCGCAGGACAGTGCGCGCTCGCGCATGCCGAGCAGCCCGAGTGAGTGTGGGGCGGCCAGTGCCGCCGGGTCGATGCCAACGCCGTCGTCTTCAATCTCCAGCTGCACGCCGTCGCCAACGGCACGCAGCCGCACGGCGACCTGCGTGGCCTGGGCATGGCGCGTCACGTTGGTCAGCGCTTCCTGGCAGATGTAGTACAGCTCGCTTGTCACGGCCGGCGGCAGCGTCTGCAGCAACTCGTCCGCGTGCAGGCTGCAGGCCACGCCCGTGCGCTGCTGGAACTGGCGCACACGCTGCGCCAGTGCCGCCGCCAAGCCGAGTTGATCCAGCGCCGCCGGGCGCAACTCGACCGCCAGTTTTTGCACCGTCGCCATCGTCTGGTCGTTCAGCGCCGAGGCCGCCACCGTGCGGTCGAGCAGTGCGTTCATGGCCGGTGGCAGACGGGGCTCTGACAGCTTGCGTTCGAGCCAGCGCAAGTCCATTTTCAGGCCGGTCAGCAACTGGCCCAGTTCGTCGTGAATCTCGCGCGCCACGCGCCTGCGCTCATCTTCCTGCGATTGCTGCAGTCGGCGCAGCAAGGCGCGCAGCGATTCCTTGCTGTCGACGACCTGCTGTGCGGCGCGTCGCGGCTCGGTCACGTCGCGCAAGATCACGGTCAGGAGCAATTGCCCGTCAACCTTCACCTTCGAGATCGAGGCCTCGATCGGAAATTCTTCCCCGTTGGCGCGCAGGGCGCTCACCGGCTCCAGAGCGCCCATGGCGCGCGATGACGCACCGGTCACGCCGAAGTTGGCCACTTGGGCATGGTGGCGGGCCCTGAACGCCAGCGGCAGCAGACGCTCCAGCCCCCGGCCCATCACTTCCGCTGCCGCGTAGCCGAATATGCGTTCGGCCGCCGCGTTGAAGAGCACGATGCGCTGCGCGGCGTCGACGCTGATGATGGCGTCCATCGCCGAGTCGATCACGCCGGCCAGGCGCAGCTCGCTGCTGCGCAGCGCCAGCGCCGCGCTGGCGCGTTCGATGGCGTAGCGGATGGCGCGCACCAGCAGGCCTTCGGCCCCACCCTTGACCAGATAGTCCTGCGCACCGGCGTGCACGGCCTGCAGCGCCAGCGCTTCGTCGACCCGGTGCGACAGCACCACCACGGGCACCTCGGGCGCGGCAGCGCGCAGCTGCAAGAAGGTGTCGAGCCCGTCGCAGTCGGGCAGGCTCAGGTCGAGCAGCACGACGTCGAAGGACGCCCCGGCCAGCAGCGCCAGCGCCGCCTGCAGGCGTGTGGCCTGCTCGACGGTGAAGGCGACATCGATGGCATGCGCCAGCTCGTCGCAAGCCACCAGCGCGTCGGTGGTGTTGTCTTCGACCAGCAACACACGCAGGCTGGTCCGGGGCGAAATTGGCTGCATGCCGGTCAGGCTCTCAGGACTGCTGCAGCGTGGCGGCCGTGCACCAGAAGGCCTCGATACGCCTGACGATTTCTGCGAGCCGACACCCCTGGATTGGCATAATGTGCCAACACCAGACTTTGATCGAGGGTTTAGCGATGCCGACGAAGAATGTGGTTCTCACCGATCGCCAGCTTGAATTCGTAGACAAGCTGGTCGCTACCGGCCGGTACCAGAACGCCAGCGAGGTGCTGCGTGACGGCCTGCGGCTCGTCGAGCGCCGCGACAGCGACGAACAGGCGCGCCTGGGCGCACTGCGTGACGCAGCACGTGTGGGCATTGCCGACGTTGACGAGGGCCGGTTCCTGCATTTCGACTCGGCACCCGTGCTGCGGCAGCATCTGGCGGCCGTCGCGAAGTTGGCCATGGCCGACACAGGCGCCGGCACGGGCGCCGGCCCAGGCAAGCGTCGCCGGTGAACGCACCGGTCGCGCGGTGGGCCGTTCGCCTGGCGGCGGCTGCCGAGACCGACTATGCCGAAATCGTGCGCTGGACGGCCCAGCAGTTTGGCCTGCGCCAGGCCTGCACCTATGCCGCGACACTCGACGCAGCCCTGGCCGCGCTCATCAATGGCCCAGGCGTCGCGGGCGCTCGCCGCCGCGGCGACATCGGGCCCGATTTGTGGTCGCTGCATGTCGCGCGGCAGCGCCGCACGGGTCGCCATGTTGTGATCTTTCGCGCGCCCGATGGCGCCGCGGTGATCGAAGTGCTTCGAGTGCTGCATGACGCGATGGACCTGCCGCGACATCTGCCCGTTCATGGCGATATGCCCGAGGGCGACTCGCCAGCCGGCAGCGTGAAGTAGAACGTCGCGCCCTGGCCCGGTGCCGATTCAACCCAGATGCGCCCGCCGTGGCGCTCGACGATCTTCCTGCAGATGGCCAGCCCGATGCCGGTGCCGGGGTATTCGTCGCGGGTGTGCAGGCGCTTGAAGAGTTCGAAGATGCGGCTGAAGTATTGCGGCTCGATGCCGATGCCCTGGTCGGCAACCGAGAACACCCAGTCGGCGCCGTCGCGGCGCGCGGCCACGTGCACCACGGCGGCGTGCTCGCCACGGAACTTGATCGCGTTGCCGATCAGGTTTTGCAGCAGTTGCGCCAGTTGCCCGGGGTCGGCCTGAACCCGCGGCAACGCGTCGTGGCTGATCTGCGCGCTGCTCTGGGCGATCGCTTCGGCCAGGTTCGCGCAAGCCGCCTTCAGCGCGGCGGCGCTGTCGATGACGCTGTGCACACGCGGCGCCGCGTTGACGCGCGACAGCAGCAGCAGGTCGTCGATCAGCGTCTGCATGCGCAGGCTGCCACCGACGGCGTGGGCGATGAACTCGTCGGCGCGTGCATCGAGCTGTCCGCCATAGCGCTTTTGCAGCAATTGCACGCAACTGCTCACCGCACGTAACGGTTCTTGCAGGTCATGCGAAGCGACAGAGGCGAATTGGGCCAGCTCGGCGTTGGAACGGGCCAGTTCATTGTTGGTGGCCAGCAGCGCCATCTCGCTCGCCTTGCGTTCGGTGATGTCGCGCTCCACCGCCACCCAATGGGTGAACCAGCCGCTGTCGTCGGCCACCGGCACGACGTCCAGTTCCAGCCAGAATTCTTCACCGGACTTGGTGTAGTTGATCAACTCCGCCCGCACGGGCTCCCATTTCCGCAGCGCGGTTCCAATGCGCGCCAATTCCGTGCCTTGGGTTTTAGGCCCTTGCAAAATGCGCGGGGTTTTGCCCATCGCCTCTTCGCGGCTGTAGCCCGTGAGCCGAACAAAGGCGTCGTTGACAAAGACAATTCGGGGGCCAGGTTCGTCAAAGGGTTCGGCCTCTGTGATCAGCACGATGTCGTTGAGGTTGGCGACGGCTTTCTCCAGCAGCCTGAGTTGCGCGTTCGACGCGTTCTGCGCTTTGAGCGCTTGTTTGATGGCGGTAATGTCTTGAAAGATGCCCGTTAGCTTGGCCGGTTTGCCGTTCTCCAGCGCCACCGTGCAGGTGGTGCGCACGTTGATCAGGCGGCCCTTGGTGGTGTGGGCTTCCAGTTCCAGGTCATAACCCTGGCCATGCGCTATGGCAGCTTGCAAGGCTGCGGTGATGGTGCTGCGAGATTCGGGCAAATAGTAGGTAACGGCAGCGTCGACCGTCGGGTTGAACTCTGCCGGTGTGGTTTCGTGAATGCGGTAGGTTTCAGCGGTCCAGTACAAATGGCCCGTGGCCAGCGTGAGTTCCCAGCCCCCCACCTTGGCAGCCGCCTGTGAAAATTCCAACAGCTCGGTCGAAGTACGCAAGGCCGACTCGGTCAGATGGCGCGTCGTGATGTCACGCGAGAGAAACACAAAACGCGGCGCCTGCCCTTCGGCCGACGCCTTGGGCGCCACCGATGCTTCAAACCACTTGGGCTCAGGCCCGACCATCACTTCGTACTGCATGCCCGTTGAAAAGCCTTGCGCATGCGCCTGTTGCAGAGCGGCCAGGCAAGTGGCGGTGGCCTCGGGCGGCAGCACCTCGGCCATCAACTTGCCCAGGAAGACTTCGGGCGGCGCCGCCAGCAGATCGTTGCGCTGGGTTCGGTGGCCGTGGATGCGGCCGTCGAGGTCCATCTCGAACATCAGGTCGGGGATGGCGTCGAGCACCGCCGCCAGTTCCTGGGCGATGCCGTCTGCCTTCAGCCGGGCTGCCTGCAAACCCAGGTTGAGCGCGCGGCTGCGGCTCAACTCGCGCCAGACCAGAAACGCCAGTGCGGCGATCAGCGCGCTGAGCGCCAATGCGGCGGCGCCCAAGGCCAGGTTCGATGCACGCCAATGCGCGAGTGCCTCGGCCTGCCCCAGGCCGACCACCACCACAAGCGGCCGGTCGGGCACCTGGAGCACGGCAAAACTTCTGACGATGCCGTCCACCGCGCCAGGCGCAGCAAAGCTGTCGGGGGTGCTGAGATCCAGCACCTTGCGCTGCCGGGCCGCGTCACCCACCCTCGTGCCGACCAGGGCAGGCGCCGGGGGGGAGCGCGCGATTAATATGCTGTCGGGGGTTGTCAGGGCCACCGACCCGGTCTTGCCCGTGTCGATCGAGGCAAAAAAGGCCTCGAACTTGAGCGGGTCGATGGCTGCCACCACGACCCCGGCAAAGCGGCCGTCGGGGTAGTTGATGCGGCGGCTGGCGCTGACAAACCACAACCCCTTCGCGTCGGCGATCGGCGGGCCCAGGAACAGGCCCTGCGACGGGTTGTCGCGCTGCGCCACGAAGTACGCCCGGGCACCGAAGTTGAACTTGTCGGGCAAGCGATCAGTGTCGTGCACGATGTCGCCGGTGGCGTTGGTGACCCACAGCGCGCGAACGAACGGCAGGCCACCCAAGTTGGCGCGCAGCAAGGCATGGATGTCCTCATCGCCGGGCCGCTGCGCCGCCGGCAACAGCGGCAGCGTACGGGCCAGCCCGGCCAGCGCGATGTCCACCGCATCGACGCTGCCGCGCACCTGCGCCTCGATCGCCGCGGCCAGGTTTTGCGCGTTCTGGCCCGTCTCCGCGATCTGCGACTCGTGCTGCTGCCATTGCACGGTGGCGGCACCGCCCAACAGGGCGCAGACCACCAGCGCCAGTGCCGCGGAAATGAGGGTTGACATGTGTCGGCTGGTCATGCTTATCCACCCGTGGGTTCGGTCTTCGCCACAGTAACCACGCCTGCGGTTTGCACGGCGGCCCCGGCGCCGTCCGTCCACGCAGCGTCTGGCCGCCATCGGGCCACCCAGCCTGGCAACTCTTGCGCCGGCATCGGCCTGGCGATGCCGTAGCCCTGCGCCAACTCGCAGCCCAGGCCCAGCAGCAGCGTGCCATGGGCGATGGTTTCCACGCCTTCGGCAATCACCTCACGGCCAAAGGCCTGCGCCAGCCCGATCACGCCTTTGACGATGGCCAGGTCTTCTTCGTCCACCAGCATGTCGCGCACAAAGCTCTGGTCGATCTTGATCTGCTCGGCCGGCAGCCGCTTCAGGTAAGCCAGCGACGAGTACCCGGTGCCGAAGTCGTCGAGCGCAAAGCGCACGCCCAGCGCCTGGCAGGCCTGCATCACGTCGGAGACCTGCGCGATGTCCTGCAAGGCGCTGGTCTCCAAAATTTCCATTTCAAGACAGCGCGGCGGCAACCCGGCGTGCCGTGCCAGCAAGGCGCCCAGGCCGGCCACGAAGCCGGGTTGCTGCAACTGCAGGCTGCCGATGTTGACGCTGACCGCCAAGTGCAAGCCGGCCGCCTGCCACGCGGCCATCTGGGCCAGCGCGCTGGCAATCACCCATTCGCCCACGGCCACGCTCAAGGCGTGGTTCTCGATCATCGGCAGGAAGGCGCCCGGCGGCAGCAGGCCGCGCTCGGGGTGTTGCCAGCGGATCAGGGCCTCGGCGCCCGTCACCTCGCCGCTGCGCATGTTGACCTTGGGCTGGTAGTACAGCACCAGCTCTTGTTGGCCCAGTGCCTTGCGCATGCGCGACAAGCCCTCGTGCAGTGTCTGGTCTGCGCTGGCCTGCGCGGCGTTGAAGCGCTGGTAGCGGTTGCGCCCGGCCTGCTTGGCCAGGTACATGGCCTGGTCGGCATGGCGAATCAGGCGGTCGGCGTCTTCGCCGTCCGCCGGGTACAGCGTGACGCCGATGCTGGCGGTGACCTGCGTCGGCGCACCCGCCAGCATCACCGGGTCGGCCACCGCGCTGAGCAGTTCGGCCAGCAAGGGCTCGCAGTCCTGCGCCCGGTGCAGGCCCTGCAGCACCGCCACGAATTCGTCGCCGCCGATGCGCGCCAGCCAGTCGCCCTCGCGCAGCGCGGCCTTCAGGCGCTGCGCCACCGCCACCAGCAACGCGTCGCCCGCCTCGTGGCCGTGGGCGTCGTTGATGGGCTTGAAGGCGTCGATGTCCAGAAACGCCACTGCCAGCATCGGGCTCTGGTTTTGGCTCTGGCTCTGGTCCTGGCCCGGAATCTGACACCGGGCCATGGCGTCGACCAGGCGCTCGCCCAGCAGCACGCGGTTGGGCAGGCCGGTCAGCGCGTCGTAGTGGGCCACGTGCTGCAGGGCGGCGTTGGAACGTTCCAGATCGCGGTTGGCCGCCTCCAGCGCCATGCGCGCCAGCTTGCTTTCGGTCACGTCGCGCAGGATCACGGTGAACAGCACCTGCCCGTCCACCCTGGTCTTCGAGATCGAGGCCTCGATCGGAAACTCTTCGCCATTGGCGCGCAGGGCGTTCAACTGCCCGAACTGACCCATCGTGCGCGCGGACATGCCGGTGCCCGCAAAGGTGTCGATGTGGCCTTGATGGCGCGCCCTGAATTCGAGCGGCAGCAGCCGCTCCAGCCCCTGGCCCATGACGGCCGCCGCGGCGTAGCCGAACATGCGCTCTGCCGCTGCGTTGAACAACACGATGCGCTGGCTGGCGTCGACGCTGATGATGGCGTCCATCGCCGATTCGACCACGCCCGCCAGGCGCAGCTCGCTGCTGCGCAGCGCCAGCGCCGCACTGGCGCGTTCGATGGCGTAGCGGATGGCGCGCACCAGCAGGCCTTCGGCGCAACCCTTGACCAGATAGTCCTGTGCACCGGCGTGCACGGCCTGCAGCGCCAGTGCTTCGTCGGTGCGGTGCGACAGCACCACCACCGGCACCTCGGGCGCGGCGGCGCGCAGTTGCAGGAAGGTGTCGAGCCCATCGCAGTCGGGCAGGCTCAGGTCGAGCAGCACGACGTCGAAGGCCGACCTGGCCAGCAGCGCCAGCGCCGCCTGCAACCGCGTGGCCGACTCGACGGTGAAGGCGACGTCGACGGCATGCGCCAGCTCGTCGCAGGCCACCAGTGCGTCGGTGGTGTTGTCCTCGACCAGCAGCACACGCAGGCTGGCGCGGGCCAAAGTCGGCGGCATGCGGATCAAGCCCTCATTGCTTCGGCAGCGTGACGACGGTGAACCAGAAGTCCTCGATGTTCCTGACGACTTCTGCGAAGCGCTCGAAGTCCACCGGCTTGCGGATGTAGCAGTTGACGTGCGCAGCGTAAGCCCGGGCCAGGTCGTCCTCGGCCTGCGAGGTGGTGAGCATGACCACGGGAATGGCGCGCAGCGACTCGTCGGACTTGATCTCGGCCAGCACCTCCAGGCCACTCTTGCGTGGCAGGTTCAGGTCGAGCAGAACCAGATCAGGCCGCGGCGCCTGCGCGTGCGCGCCCAGGCGGCGCAAGAACTCCAGTCCCGCCACGCCGTCTTGCACCACGTGCAGGTCGATGTGCAGCCTGGCGTTGGCCAGCGCCTCGCGCATGAGCATCACGTCGGTCGGGTTGTCTTCGATGACGAGAATGCTGACGGCGCGAATGCCCATGCGGTACTCCTGGTGCATGCTGCCGAACATACGGCGGTCTTCAGTGTGATGCAAAACGCAACCCCTGGACTCGACGCGAGCTGCGACTCTACGAAATTGTGCCCACCATGGCGCCCGACGATCTGCTTGCAACCCGCCAGCCGGATGTCGGTGTCGGCGGCTTCTACCCGAGTGTGCAGGCGCATGAAGAGTTCGAAGATGCGGCTGAATTATCGCGGCTCGGTCTCGATGCCCTGCTGAGCCAACCGACGGCGGGTCACAGCCCGTGGCGGCCCTCGGTGACTGACTGATCCGCCAACGGCCGGGCGGCCTGCTCCAATATCCGCTTCAAGTCGCTCAAGCGGAAAGGCTTGTCCAGGAATTGCGTGATCCCGGCATCGCCGGCAGCGCGGCGTGTCTCGGGCATCACATCAGCTGAGAGCACCACC